>ENA-OSEO01002592-OSEO01002592.1-sediment-metagenome-genome-assembly--contig:-NODE-2592-length-24621-cov-6.307122_pt1 | contig 24621 bp, 23 predicted proteins | sample MGYA00237883_ERZ534232 | MGnify/ENA metagenome assembly ERZ534232
AGGCTTATCTCCCCCAAGAGTTCACATCGACGGGGAGGTTTGGCACCTCGATGTCGGCTCATCGCATCCTGGGGCTGAAGCAGGTCCCAAGGGTTCGGCTGTTCGCCGATTAAAGCGGTACGTGAGCTGGGTTTAAAACGTCGTGAGACAGTTTGGTCCCTATCTACCGTGGGCGCAGGAATTTTGAGAGGATCTGTCCCTAGTACGAGAGGACCGGGATGGACGAACCTCTGGTGTACCAGTTGTCCCGCCAGGGGCATCGCTGGGTAGCTAAGTTCGGAAGGGATAACCGCTGAAAGCATCTAAGCGGGAAGCCCACCTCAAGATAAGAGTTCCCCTGTCTCGCTTCGGCGGGACGCTAAAGGCTCCTCGTAGACTACGAGGTTGATAGGTCGGGTGTGGAAGTGCAGCAATGCATGAAGCTAACCGATACTAATAGGCCGTGCGGCTTGACCATTCTCCCCTTCGGGGGGCAACAGTTGAAACCGGGAAGCTGCGCTTGACAACAGAGGTCGGAAACGGGAAGTCGGAGATCGGAAAAAGAGATCTCTCATCATATTCCGCATGGACGACCCGGCAGGAAAAAATCCCTATTCGAAAGCGGAAATCGGAACAATCCGATTTCTGACATCCGGCCTCAGACATCCGATTTGGGTCGGTGGTTAGAGCGAGGAGGCCACACCCGTTCCCATCCCGAACACGGTCGTTAAGCTCCTCAGCGCCGATGGTACTGCGCGGGCAGCTGCGTGGGAGAGTAGGTCGCCGCCGACCCTCCCCTTCAAGGGGGCCATATACAAGAAAGCCAGTGAGACCTTCTCACTGGCTTTCTTGCTTTGGCTGATCTCCTCTCGTCTCACTTCTGATTTGTCTCGGAGCGTGGCTTTCTGGTAGGGGCGAAGTGAAAACGTTGAGAAGGTTAGTTCAGGAATGCCGCCAGCATTGGATAATCGTAGGCATGCCAGCGGCAAGATAGAATGGGGATCTCATGAAATGTCGCAAATCGTCGAAGCACCCGTGTGAGATTACGATCCTGGGTTTGCCGAATGACGATCATAGCCTTGGCTTACCGACAAACACCCCATTTAGGTCCATCAATCAGTCGTTTCACATGCAGTTCTGTGCGGAATCCTCGTGCTTCGAGAGCCACTTTCGCAACGTGAAGTTGACACCTATGATGAAAGCTATCAAGCCCGTAACTAAGGCAATACTTTTCGGCCCGGGATGATGAATCGCATCTTCCAGGCGATCTCCAAAAAAGGTTATGGCAAAAAGACCGGGCGCCATACCGATGACCGTACCAAATGCAAAATCCCGAAATCTTATCTGCGACGCCCCGGCAACCATATTGACCACGGTAAAAGGTGCGACAGGGGCCAGTCGGATGACGAGAACCGTCAGCAAACCCCGATGCGCCAGTTGTCGACTGAGCCGGTTGATGCGCCTACCGGCAAAACGTCGCACTGCCTCTCGGCCCAGCATATGGCCCACGGCATAGGTGCTTATGGCGCTCGTTAAACAACCCGTCAGCGCATAGATGAAACCTGTCAGCGGTCCGAAAGTAATGGCGGTGGCAACAATCAGGATAGTTGCCGGAAAGCTCACCAGGCCTCCGGCTACGTAGGCTCCTACCACGATTAACGGAGCCATCGGATGTTCTCTGACAGAAGCCGCCAGACTGGTGAGCAGTTTCAAGTCCAACCAGTCCTTCAATGGAGTCCATTGCCAGGCAGCAACACAGCCGAGTAGGATAGTCAGGAGAGCTATGCTTCCTACCAGGCGAAGGACTCCGGAACGCCTCACCCGTTCCGGCGTGTATTGCCTGATCGGCGTATCCGGTCCGGGAGGTTGTTGTGGATCGATTGGAAGCGAATTGTGCATAAGATCTTTCAAAACTTCCGCCATCTCAGGCTCTAGCGGCTGCAGGCCTCTTCCAGCAACATTCAATGATTTCACGGCCTGAAAGAAGATTTTTGTGGATGGTTTGGATCATACTGGTGAGGAATAGAGCTCGGCCATCATCGTAGCCAGCCCACGCCGCCAGTTCTTTGGAATGACGTGGAAAGTTTCCTCCAACTTACGGCAATCAAGAACCGACCAGGACGGTCGGGCGGCAGGAGTTGGATAATCTGCCGTGGTAATGGGGATGACCTTCTTCAGCTTGAAATGTTCTCTTTGTCTTCCTTCATCGACGATAGCCTGGGCAAAGCCGTGCCAGCTTGTCTGGCCTTTACTGCACAAATGGTACGTCCCCCAAGAAGTTTTGTTTCCACCCTCAGCAACCTGCTCCGATATTTCGATCAGGCCTTTAGCAAGATCGGTAGTCCAGGTGGGACACCCGAATTGATCAGCCACGACTCTAATCTCTTCCTTTTCGCTCGCAAGACGCAGAATGGTTTTGGCAAAGTTGTGTCCATGTACGCTAAACAACCAGGCGGTCCGGATAATCAAATGGCGATCGAGAATTGATCGGATTGCTTGCTCCCCCTCCCACTTGCTCAATCCATACACTCCCAGAGGGTTCACTGGATCATCTTCTTTGTAGGGAAGTTCACTTTTCCCGTCAAAGACGTAATCCGTTGAAATATGGATGAGGGGAATATTTTGATGGCTGCACGCATTTGCCAGATTCGCAGCGCCGTCGCAATTGACCAAGAAAGCCAGGTCCGCCTCGGACTCGGCTTTGTCTACGGCCGTGTAAGCAGCGCAATTGATGATCAGATCCGGCGCCAAATCTCTGCAGCGGGAGAGAACTTCCCGCTCTTTGGTAATATCGATTTTCGGGATATCCAGACCGATCGCTACATGCCGGGCCTGTTTCAGTCGGATCATCAGATCCTGCCCCAACATCCCCTTGTTGCCAACCACCAGGACCTTCATGCCATGATCCTCAAATCGTCTTCCAAGATGTTGAACAGATATTGGCCATATCCGTTATTTTTCATGGGCTCAGCCAATCTTCTGACCTGTTCTGAGTCGATGTAGCCCATGCGGTAGGCAACCTCTTCGACACAAGATACTTTTAGTCCCTGGCGCTTCTCGATGGTTTCGATGTAACTGCTCGCTTCAATCAGCGAATCGTGGGTGCCCGTATCCAGCCAGGCAAATCCTCTGCCGAGCAATTCAACTCGCAGACTGCCCCGCTTCAGATACTCTTTATTGACATCGGTGATCTCCAATTCGCCCCGGGAAGAAGGAGTCAGCTGAGAAGCAATTTCCACCACGTCACTACCATAGAAATAGAGGCCCGGAACGGCATAGCGGGATTTGGGCGTCCTGGGCTTCTCCTCGATGCTGATGACTTTCCCGCATTGGTCGAATTCAACGATCCCGTATCTCTCCGGATCGCGCACCCAATAACCGAATATCAGCCCTCCGCGGTCGATTTTCACCGCTTTGTGCAGAATCGACTGCAGACCGTGCCCATAGAAAATGTTATCACCCAAAATCAAGCACACGTTACTCTTGCCGATGAATTCTCTACCGATCAGAAACGCCTGCGCCAGGCCCTCCGGACGCGGTTGTTCCTTGTAGGAAAAGCTAATCCCCCACTGGCTGCCATCGCCGAGCAGTGCTTGGAATCTGGGTAGATCTTCGGGCGTGGAGATCACCAAAATATCACGAATTCCCGCCAACATGAGCACCGACAGCGGGTAATAGATCATCGGCTTGTCATAAACCGGTAGCAGTTGCTTGCTCACCACCTTGGTTATGGGATAAAGCCTGGTTCCCGCGCCACCGGCAAGGATGATGCCCCTCCAGTTTTCAACAGGCGAAAGGGATTTCGAAGTGCAGCTCGAATCAATCATACCGAGGTCCTTATGTAAGGTTTCAAGCCCGGCCGTAATGACTTTGCAGCCAATTCCGGTAAGCACCGGTTTTTACCGAATCAATCCAGCTCTGATTGCGAAGGTACCAGTCGATGGTTTTGCTTATTCCACTGTCAAAGTCTTCCTTCGGTTGCCAACCAAGGTCGTTTCCTATTTTGCTGCAGTCTATCGAATAGCGCCGATCATGGCCGGGACGGTCCTTTATAAAAGTAATGAGAGATTCATGTGGTTTGAATTTTGAAGCCGGGCATATCTCATCCAGCAGCTGGCAGATGCTTCGAACAACTGCAAGGTTGTTTTTTTCACACCTTCCCCCGATATTGTATACCTCACCGATTCTGCCTTTGTCCAAAACCGAGCGCAGCGCATCGCAGTGGTCTTGAACATACAGCCAGTCTCTCACATTCAAACCGTCCCCGTAGACGGGAAGAGGTTTTCCTTCCAGGCAATTTAAGATCATCAGGGGGATCAGCTTTTCCGGGAATTGCCTGGGACCGTAATTATTCGAACAATTGGTGGTGATGCAGGGAAGCCCGTAGGTATGATGATACGCCCTCACCAGGTGATCGCTGGCCGCCTTGGAAGCTGAATAAGGGCTGTTCGGCGCATAGCTGGTCGTTTCCGTGAAGGGAGGGTCGTCGGGCTCCAATGAGCCATACACCTCGTCAGTCGATACGTGCAAAAAACGAAATGTTTCCTGCTTTGGCGCGGAAAGGTCCGCCCAATACAGCCGGGCTTCCTCCAGCAAATGAAAAGTCCCCAGCACGTTGGTTTGAATGAACGCTTCCGGTCCGGCAATTGAGCGATCGACGTGTGACTCGGCGGCAAAATTTACCACTGCATCAACTTGATATTCGGTGAGCAAGTCACGCACCAACTGGCGGTCAGCAATGTCACCATGCACAAAGACATGATTCTGAGAATCCATCAGACTCTCCAGGCTCCTCAGATTTCCCGCATAAGTCAAACGGTCGAGGTTTACAATCCGCACATCCCCCCGTCCCCACTCGGCAAGCACAAAGTTGCTGCCAATAAATCCGGCACCGCCTGTTACCAGTATCGTTTTCATAAATTGACTCGGCTGTTATTAACACATATGAAAATGTTAAACGTTGAATTTCAGACACGCTCCTAACAAGGTAAAGCTCACTTTCCGGGAAAGGCCGGGTGCCTTTCCGGCAGGCGAGCACGGCCTGTCAATCCACCATATTTACGCCATTCTCCTATACGGAGTTGTCGATATTGTCAATAAGCCTTAGAAATGCGCTTCAAATCAACGGCTAATTTTTTGTGTTGCCACGCCTCCAGAAATCATGTTAAAGAGGCACGATTTGCTTTTGATCGCACACCCTCAAAACCTTTTGGTGCCTGGAAAAAAACAAGCCAGGTCAAGGAAGGGTGGAGGAACAACCAGAAGGAGATTCGTATGGCTATTGTCAGTATGAAGCAGTTACTTGAAGCGGGGGTTCATTTCGGCCATCAAACGCGCCGTTGGAATCCCAAAATGAAACCCTACATCTTTGGTGCACGCAACGGGATCTACATCATTGATCTGCAGCGCACCGTCAGGCTGTTCCATGCCGCTTATCAGGTCGTAGTGGAAAGCGCCGCGGCCGGCGAGACGGTTCTTTTCGTCGGCACCAAACAGCAAGCCCGAGATACGATTCACGAAGAGGCGCAAAGATGTGGCATGTATTTTGTCAATCAGCGCTGGCTTGGCGGCATGCTCACCAATTTCAAGACCATCAAGCTCAGGGTGGATCGGCTCAAAGAGCTCGACGCCATGGTCGAAGATGGGAGCATCAATCGATTTCCGAAAAAAGAAATTCTACGTTTGCAGAACGAGCGTGAAAAGCTTGAGAAAAATCTGGGCGGAATTAAGGAAATGACACGGCCGCCCGGAGTCCTTTTCGTGGTTGACACACAGCGGGAAAACATAGCGGTGGCAGAAGCCAATCGTCTGGGAATTCCTGTAGTTGCTGTCGTGGACACCAACTGCGATCCTGATGTGATCGATTATCCAATCCCCGGCAACGATGATGCCATCAGGGCAATTCGCCTCGTCACATCCAAGGTCGCCGATGCCTGTCTGGAAGGCCGCCAGCGCTATGAGGAAAAACAGCAAGCCGTGCAGGATAAGGAAATGCCTTATCTAGAGGAAGTTCCAGCCGGGCAATTGTTGAGTGAAGAAGAAAGCGGACCGGTGGTGGAGATTGTCAATCCCGTTCCAGACTCAAAAGCTGAGGAAGATAAAGAGTAACCGGTAAATTTTTTTTTGGGACGGAGCAGCCCGGTTCACCGGGCTGTTTCAGATTCCGCCACCTTGTAAGCTGCTTTTCAGTTATGTCGCATTCGTCTTTGCCCTTCCAATTCTCCACCTGATTGCAAACCTTCCGAAAAGGAGGGTCTCGGCCAGCCGGAGTCGGGAAAGAGAATACCCGAGAGGGTGAGTGCCGTTTGGTGTTGGATCTAAATTTGGTCATCGGCTCAGGCCGAATTATCGTTCTTTTGAATATACTTACAGGAGGAATCAGTTGGAAATAACAGCTGCAATGGTTCGGGAGTTGAGAGAAACCACCAGTGCGGGTATGATGGATTGTAAGAAGGCTCTGCAGGACACCGGTGGCGATATGCAACAAGCCATCGACTTGCTGCGCAAGAAGGGTCTCGCCAAGGCCATGAAGCGTGCGGGCAGAGAGGCCTCGGAAGGTATGGTCCATGCTTATATTCACGGCGGCGGACGTCTGGGCGTGCTGCTGGAAGTGAATTGTGAAACGGATTTTGCCGGAAAGAGTGAAGACTTTCAGGAATTTGTAAAGAATATTGCGATGCATATTGCTGCTGCCAATCCGCTTGGCATTCAGCGAGAAGATATCTCGCAGGATTTCGTTGAGCGGGAAAAGGCCATCTATATGGATCAGGCCAAAGAATCGGGAAAACCCGAGAATATCCTGGAGAAGATGGTTGAAGGCAAAATGCGCAAATTCTATGAGGAATCCGTACTAATGGAGCAGGCTTACGTGAAGAATCCAGATATTACAATTCAGGATTACCTCAATGAATTGGTTGCAAAAATCGGGGAAAAAATCGTAATTCGACGTTTCACTCGCTATCAACTGGGAATCGAATAGGCATACAAAATGAGTGAAGGAAAACCCCTATACCGGAGGATTCTCCTGAAATTGAGCGGAGAAGCTTTGATGGGGAAAGAGCCATATGGGATCGATTCCGATGTATTGGAACAAATCGCCGAAGAAATCGAAGAAATTCACCAGATGGGAATTCAGCTCGCTCTGGTGATTGGCGGAGGCAATATTTTCCGCGGAGTATCCGGCGCCTCGCGCGGCATGGATCGCTCCACTGCCGACTATATGGGCATGCTGGCCACTGTGATGAACGCTCTTGCCCTTCAGCAAGCCCTCGAAAAGCATGGAATCGCCACTCGCGTTCAGTCGGCTATCGATATGAAGGAGGTCGCCGAGCCCTATATACGTCGGCGGGCCATAAGGCATCTGGAGAAAGGTCGTATTGTTATCTTTGCTGCCGGCACCGGATTGCCTTTTTTTACCACGGATACCACCGCCGCTCTCAGGGCGGTGGAAATTGGCGCTGAAGTATTGATGAAAGCGACCAGGGTGGACGGGGTGTACGCCACAGATCCTGAAAAAGACCGATTAGCGGTAAAATACGATAGGATTAGCTTTACCGAGGTTCTTCAAAAAGATCTCAAGGTTATGGATGCAACAGCAATCTCGCTTGCCAGGGATCAAAACATGCAAATCGTGGTTTTCAACCTGACAAAACGGGGTAACATTATGAATGTTATTCTGGGCAAACCTGTAGGAACAGTGGTGGAGGGATTCGGTCATGTTGAATGATGTGTACCAAGATACTCGGGATCGCATGCAGAAAGCCCTCGAAAGTATGGAACGAGATCTGAAAAGGTTGCGAACGGGCAGAGCTTCCGTTTCTCTGGTGGATGGAATCAAAGTCGAATATTATGGAGCACCGACGCTTTTGAACCAATTAGCCACCCTCACCGTCCCCGAACCGAGGACCATCATGATTCAGCCCTGGGACACTACCGTGATCGCTGACGTGGAAAAGGCCATTTTGAAATCTGAACTGGGCCTGACGCCAATGAACGATGGCAAAATCATTCGCATCAATATCCCTCCGTTGACCGAGGAACGGCGTCGCGAGCTGGTTAAAGTGCTCAAGAAAATGGCTGAGGAAGCGAAAGTGGCTGTCCGAAATATCCGCAGAGATTCGAACGAGATGGTCAAAGATCTCAAGAAAGAGAAAGAAATCTCTGAAGACGAACAATTCCGTGCACAGGACGAAGTCCAGAAAATCACTGACGAATTCATTGCCGGTATTGACACGGTTTATAACAACAAGGAAAAAGAAATCCTGGAAATCTAAGGAATGCATCAACTCGACATGAATCAACTTCCGCGCCACGTTGCCATCATCATGGACGGAAACGGGCGTTGGGCGAAAAGAAGATTCCTCAATCGGATTGTCGGCCATGAGGAAGGAGCAAATTCCGTTCGGGCAGTTGTGCGTTGTTGTCGTGAACTGGGCATTCCGTTTCTGACACTGTATGCTTTCTCCAAAGAAAACTGGCAGAGACCGGACACGGAAGTGAACGCTCTTTGGCAGTTGCTCAAGCGCTTTCTGGTATCCGAATTAAAAGAGTTGATCGACAAAGAAATTCGTTTACTCCATATCGGTGATCTGGATGGCATACCCGATGACGTAGTGAAGGAACTGTTGCATGTCATCGAGCTGACCAAGCATCTGAAAGGTCTGGTGGTGAGCCTAGCCGTCAACTACGGCGGCAGGCAGGAAATCGAAAGGGCCGCAAGGCTTTTTGCCGCCGATGTCAGGAAAGGCAGGCATCTTCCAGAGGATCTTTCTTCTGAATTATTTTCCAGCTACCTGTTTACGCGGGAATTGCCCGATCCTGATCTGGTAATCCGCACCAGTGGTGAGCACAGGGTCAGCAACTTTTTGCTCTGGCAGCTTGCCTATGCAGAACTCTATATTACCGATGTTCTCTGGCCCGATTTTAGGAAGGACGAATTTCTCGACGCTTTGCGTGATTATCAGAGAAGGGAGCGCCGTTTCGGCAAATATGATGAGCAGATTCCCGTCAAACGTGCTGTGGCCGGCATTGATCAATGATCTAAGGTGCTGTGTTGGGAAGGCCTTGCGTCCACTTTCAGTGACCTGCTCGAATTGTACTGCTCCGGGTTGCCACCGGTGAGGTTGGACTGGCGCCAGTGGAATTCTCACAGCCAGCGGTGGGTCACTGCTCTTTTGATGGCCGCTCCGGTGGTGGTGGTGCTGATTATCGGTCCTTACTGGAGCTGGTTGTTGTTGGTAGGCCTGCTCGCCGCACTAGGGCTTTGGGAATATCAGAACATGGTTTTCCAGAAAGGCTTGCCAGCTTGGTGGCAGGCCTTTTATATTCTAACGGGTCTATTCCTCCCTGTGGGAGCCTCAATTGCCGGGCCTGATGGACTCCATGGCGCTCTGTTCTTTGGTTTCTTTGTAGTATTTTTCGCTACGCTTGTCACCGCACCGCAAGATGTCAATGGACTCTCCCGCCTTGCACGATTCGCCATGGGCTGGCTTTACATCCCATACCTGCTGTCTTATGTATTGCTAATAGGGCGAACAAGCGCGGGAAATCGATGGGTCTTTTTTGCCTTGCTGGTGACGATTGCCAATGATGCCGGCGCCTTCTACTGCGGCAAATATTTCGGCCACCACAAATTATACGAGCGCGTCAGCCCCAAAAAGACCATAGAGGGGTCCGTGGGTGGTCTAATCGGCGGAATGCTGCTGGGAACTTTGTTTGGCCTGCTGTTCCTTGGGACTGTTTCTGCAGTTTGGTTGGTCTTCTTGAGTCTGCTTTTGGCCGTTACCGGTCAAATCGGTGATTTGATCGAATCGTTAGTCAAGCGAATGAACGGGGTTAAAGATTCAAGCAACATGCTGCCGGGGCATGGCGGCATTCTGGATCGCCTCGACAGCTTGTTGTTTGTTTTTCCGGTCATCTGGTTTTTTGTGAATTGGATTAAATCTCGCTAGAGGTTAAAGTCAGGCATACACACTGCTGATTTAACGGTTGTGCATATGGCAAACAAAGTTCTGAGCATCCTCGGCTGCACCGGTTCCATCGGGGTGAACACCCTTGAAGTGGTTCAACAGTTTCAGGATCGCTTTAGAGTTGCGGCTCTGGCCGCCGGACGCAATATTTCTTTACTCCGCGAGCAGGTCGAAAGGTTTCGGCCCCGGCTAGTTGCCGTTCTAGATGAGGAGCTGGCGAACGAGCTGGGTCGAAGCTTCGAAGCAGGTAGGTCAAAACCCGAGATTGTCTTCGGCGAGGAAGGATATGAGCAGGTGGCGACCCTGCCAGAAGTGGATATGGTGGTCTCTTCCATGGTAGGGGCAGCTGGGCTTCTTCCCACGATCGCCGCCATAAAAGCGGGAAAGCATCTAGGCTTGGCCAACAAGGAGACACTGGTGATAGCCGGTGAGATCGTAATGGATTTGGCCATCCAGAACGGCATTCGCATTCTCCCGGTAGACAGCGAACACAGCGCCATCTTTCAATCGTTGCAGGGAAACCATCGAAGCAGCCTGAGAAGAATTTTACTGACGGCCTCCGGAGGACCGTTTTTCCAAAAAAGCCGGGAAGAACTAGCAGCCGTAACCCCCCAGGCCGCTTTGCAACATCCGAACTGGTCCATGGGACAAAAGATCACTATCGATTCCGCCACGTTGATGAACAAAGGCTTGGAGGTCATCGAGGCACGTTGGCTTTTTGGTGTCCCGACAGAACATATAGACGTGCACATCCATCCGGAAAGCATAGTGCATTCGATGGTCGAATACATAGACGGTTCAGTCATCGCCCAACTGGGTATTCCGGATATGAAGATTCCGATCGCCTATGCACTGGCTTACCCCGAAAGACTGCCGGTGCAGAACCCGCCCCTCGACTTGTTCCGTCTGCAGAAGCTCTCATTCTATCCGCCGGATACGGAGAAATTTCCTTGCCTTCGCCTGGCTTACGAAGCTTGCACTCGAGGGTCTACGATGCCGGCGGTGCTGAATGCGGCCAACGAAGTGGCGGTTAAGGCCTTCTTGGAAGAAAAGATCGGATTTCTGGACATTTCGCGGGTGATAGAGACCGTCATGGAGCGGCACCAAACCACAAACAAACTCAGTCTGGATGCGATTGTTGCTGCAGACGGCTGGGCTCGGCAGGAAGCCGAGCAAATAGTAGACAAGAAGTGAGGATTTAGCCTTGGTAACAACGATCATTGCAACTGCCGTAGTTCTTGGTGTTTTGATATTTGTCCACGAGCTTGGTCACTTTCTGGTGGCCAAGTGGGCGGGAGTCAGAGTGTTACGCTTTTCGCTCGGCTTCGGTCCCAGAGTTTTCAGCGTCGTCCGCGGTGAAACCGAGTATTGCCTCTCTGCTATTCCACTCGGCGGATACGTCAAAATGCTGGGAGAGGATTCGGAAGAAGAGGTGCCGGAACATGACATGGAGAAGAGTTTTCCGGCTCAGTCGGTTTGGAAGCGAATCGGCATTGTGCTGGCCGGGCCTTCGTCCAATTTGCTTTTTGCCATCATCATTTTCACTCTGGTTTATGCTTTTTCCGGAATTCCACAGCTCACCACTGAAATTGGCACGGTCAATCCTGACTCACCGGCCTTTCGTGCAGGTTTACAGACAGGCGATCAGGTTCTGACCATCAATGACGAGCAGGTGAACGAGTGGGACGAGCTCTCCAATATGATCCAGGAACAGGGAGAGCAGCCTTTGTTGTTGAAAATAAAGCGCGGTGAAGAAACGAAAACCATCAAGGTGACTCCTGAAGTGCAGGAGATCAAAAACGTCTTTGGTGAACCGATCAAACGTCCGGTGATCGGGATAACGGCCTCGGGAAAATTCAACATCAAAAAGGTGAACCCGCTCCTGGCGGGTTACTACAGCCTGACACAAACATGGAATTTGAGTAAGCTGTTCCTGCTTACTGTGGTCAAGCTAATCGAACGGGTAGTTCCCTTGCAGACCCTCGGAGGACCTTTGCTGATCGCCCAAATGACCGGGCAGCAGGCGCAGGAGGGTTTCTTAAATCTGGTTTATTTCACTGCCCTGATCAGCATCAATCTGGGAATCCTGAACCTGCTGCCGATTCCGGTGCTGGATGGCGGACACCTGTTCTTCTTTTTTATTGAAGCCATTTGGGGGCGCCCGATTGGCCTGAAGAAGATCGAAATGGCTCAGAAGGTTGGCATGATCTTTCTCATCGTCTTGATGATCTTTGTCTTCTATAATGATATTATGCGCTTGATTCCCGGTCATAGCCCCAGCACGGCACCCTGAAGTAGAAGCACGACATGAAGGTAATAGCTGTCGATACTTCCACCTCAAGCGGAAGTGTGGCTCTGCTTGAAGGCGATCTGGTGGTGGCCGAATGGTCTTTGCAGTCGGCTCAGACTCACAACCGCCGCCTGCTCAAGTCGATCGATTTTCTGCTGCAGCAGGCCGGATGGGCTTTAACTGATGCCGATGGGTTCGCCGTAGCGACAGGCCCTGGGAGCTTTACCGGTCTGAGGATAGGTGTCAGTACGGTGAAAACTCTCGCCTGGTCGCTGAAAAAACCTTATGCCGGGATTTCCTCGCTTGATGCACTGGCTGCACCCCTACGCTTCGCCCAGCTGCCGGTATGCCCCGTACTCGATGCGCGAAAAAAAGAAGTCTACTTCGCCTTTTACAGATCCAACCAGCGCGGACTGCCCGCGCTGCAAGGATCTTATTGCGTGAGCAAGCCGGATCGCCTGATCGAATATATCAAACAACCAACCATCATCTGTGGCGACGGTTGGTTACTCTACAGGAATCTGCTGCGTGAAGGCCTGGGTGAGCTAGCCGTAGAGCTTCCGGCGCCTTACCATACAATCAGAGCTGCCAATGTAGGTGCGTTGGCAATGCGAAAACTGCTGGCAGGTGAGGCCGAAGATCCCATGACCAGCATACCCCTTTACGTTCGTCCCTCGGAAGCCGAGCTTCACAAGCAAAGCAGCATACAAAACGCAGGATCCAGGAGCCGGACTCCATCGCATTCTGGCGTCTGACTTATGACTTCTCCATGATAATCTTCCATTTGCGGCGCGCCCTTCAAACGAATTATAGAGGAGTTGTCAGGAAGAGAAAGGAATGTTAAGTTGTCGAACTTAACATCATCATAGAAAACCTGGGAAGATTGCATGGAACATGTTAACAGGCAGGAAAGCGCGGCAAAGGCGCCGGCAAGCAGTGAAAACGGAGATGCTGGGGCGCAGCTTTCATTTGAAGACAACGTGCTGGTTCAACAGCTTGCGGGAGGACAAAACAGCCACATCAAAATCATTGAGAAGCAACTCGATGTGCGCATTCACCTCCGGGGGAATCAGTTTTCCATCATCGGGGATGAGCCGCGTGTGGAGCTGACTGTTCGGCTGCTCAAGGAGCTGAAGGAATTGATCCAGAGCGGCCATCCGCTTTACGGTAGTGATATTGTTTATGCGATCCGCATCCTCAGTGAAAACATCAACCGAAACCTCAAAGATATCTTTTTGGACCGTGTGTTTATTGCTTCAAACAAACGTACAATAACCCCTAAAAGTGTAAAGCAAAAGGAATACATAGAGGCCATTCGCGGTCACGACATTGTGTTCGGAATTGGTCCGGCCGGCACGGGCAAGACTTATCTGGCCATGGCTATGGCGGTTGCAGCGATGAGTAAAGAACAGGTCCGCCGTATTATTCTGGTTCGCCCTGCGGTAGAGGCAGGTGAAAAGCTTGGATTTTTGCCCGGGGATCTGGCGGAAAAGGTGAATCCCTATCTTCGGCCGCTGTATGATGCTCTACATGACATGATGGACTTCGAACGAACGTCCAGCCTGTTGCAGCGGGGAGCAATTGAAGTGGCGCCTCTGGCTTTCATGCGAGGACGAACATTAAATGACGCATTTGTGATTCTGGATGAAGCTCAAAATACCACCACCGAACAGATGAAAATGTTCCTCACCCGACTGGGCATGAGCTCCAAAGCTGTAATTACCGGAGATATCACCCAAATAGATCTTCCTGAAAACAAACCTTCCGGATTGGTGGAAGCCCTTCAGCTGTTAAAAGGCGTTCAAGGGATTGGATTCGTTTTCTTCTCCAAGCGGGATGTGGTGCGTCATCGCCTGGTGCAGGAGATTATTGAAGCTTACGAAAAGGCCGAGCATCGCAGGATCTTGCCTGGTGACATCACGGAATAAGAGTCATGGAAAAAGAGAGACGCGAAGGTGAGCGAACCAGACACAGATGGAAGAGATTCTTCGGGAAGAAGATATTTCCGATAGTTTTACGGGAAACCTCCTTTCACAAAGGCATGCTGCTGACCGGGCTCAGTCTCGTGATAGCGTTGCTGCTCACTCCTTCTTTCACCGTGAGCCATCCAAGCTACCGTCTGGGTGACGTGGCTGATCGAAACATCAAGGCGAAGCGGGATTTCCTTATCGAAGATGAGGAGGCTACACTCAACAAGCTCGAAGAGGCTGTGCGGCAGGCACCGCTTGTTTATGATCTTGACGAAAGCACGGCTGCAGGAATCCAAGCCAGAATAAGAGCCGGCTTTGAGACTATGCGTGCATTCCTGTCGATTAACAATCAAACTGTCGCATTTCCAGATCGAGCGGTTGAAACGGAAATGCCGGTGGATTTGCCTGATTCTGACGACATCCTCGAACAGAAGGGCACTTTCGAAGATCTCCTGGGTTCAGAGACCTCGTATGAAACATTTTCGTTATTTCTTAGTAGAAGCTTTGATCAGCAACTCGAGGGAATCATCACGCAGCTGCTGAAAGCTATTTTTGATCAGGGAATCGTCGCCAATAAGACGTTGCTCCATGAGGCTCAGAATAAAGATCTGGTGGTGCGCAAGCTGCAATCCGGGGAGGATCTTGTTCTTCCGCCTCCTCATTCTTTCCCGGATGTTGAGGAGGCCCGCAAGACCATGCGAATGCAAGCACTGGATCAGATACCGGACACCAGGCTCTCCTTGGCGATTGCTGCTTTGGGGGCAAAGCTGTTGGTACCGAACCTGGCTTTCAATCTCAGCGAAACGGAAAAGTTCAGAGAGCAGGTGCGCGAGGCGGTTAAGCCGGTGTTTCTGCAGGTCAAAAAGAATGAGATGTTGGTTCGGGAAGGCCAGAAAATCGGACCTGAAGAATTGTTGCGCCTGAAGGCCTATCAGCAGCGGCGTACGACCCAACACCCTTCGGTTATCTTTTTCGCTATTTTTGTGTTTGGCGGCTTGTGCATCTGGGTTGTAGCTCACGTTTCTCGCCACCATCTGCCTTCCTTCCGAATTGAGATGGAGGATCTCCTGTTTTTGGGTGTGTTGTTGATTCTTTTGCTCACGATGGCGCGCTTCACATTGTGGGTCTCAGACCTGGTGGGTGAGAGCTCAGGGCTGCTAAACGGAGAAATGTTGGTTTACGCCATTCCTCTTTCGGCCGGCGCGATGCTGACCAGCATCTTCTTTGGAGTGACTATTTCCCTCGTTTTTTCGCTGGTTGCCACCATTTTCGCTGGAATGCTCTTTGGTATGGATTTCTGGCTTTTCTTTTATTTCCTGTTTGGTTGTTTCGTAGCAGCACACGATGCAACGCCATGCCGAAACCGCATGATCCCCATCAAGGCGGGACTTCTGGTGGGGTGCGCCAATGTGGTTCTAATTGTTCTAAGCGCCTTATTGCAAGAAGAGTTGGTATTTCTCAGAATCTTGATGAATGCCTTCTTCGGATTTTGTGGCGGAGTTTTTTCCGGTATTCTGGTTACAGGCCTGACTCCCCTTGCTGAAATGGTCTTTGGCTACACCACGGACATCAAGCTCCTGGAGTTGGCCACCATGGATCAGCCCCTTTTGCAGGAGTTGATGGTGCAGGCTCCAGGTACCTATCATCACAGCATCATTGTCGGCAACATGGCGGAAGGGGCGGCCAGATCGATTGGCGCCAATTCGCAGCTGGCCAAGGTTTCCGGCTACTACCACGACATCGGAAAGATAAAGAAACCTCATTACTTCATAGAAAACCAGTTTGATTGCCAAAACCCGCATCAAAAACTTGCTCCGTCCATGAGCAGCCTCATTTTATTGTCCCATGTCAAAGAAGGCGTTGAACTGGCCAAACAGCACCGTTTGGGTAAAGCGATCATCGATATCATCAGCCAGCACCATGGAACCAGCTTCATTTCGTACTTTTACAACAAGGCCCTGGAAACCCGGGAAAAGTCGCAAACGAGCAAACGTTCCGAATTGCCTCCCATAAACACCGACGATTATCGTTATCCGGGTCCTAAACCCCAGACCAAGGAAGCAGGCCTGGTCATGCTGGCGGACGTGGTAGAGGCGGCCTGCCGGTCGCTGACCGATCCAACCCCGGCGCGCATCAAAGGAATGGTCAACCGGCTGATCAATGGTATTTTCAGTGACGGTCAACTGGAAGAGTGCGAGCTCACTTTGAAAGATCTTCACCAAATTGCCAAACACTTTAATAAAGTCCTGGCTACCGTGCATCACAAGAGAGTCGAATACCCGGCTATGTCGGCCAGTAACGGAAAGGCAAAAGCAGATGCCAGTGATTCAGGTCAGCGTGAACCAAAACAAGATAAAGATCGATCCACTGCATCTAAGGAAGTCGGCACGGGAGATCTTAAACGCCTTGGGTTACACTGACGCCGAATTGAGCATTGTTATTGTAGACGATGACGAAATGGCTGATTTGAACCGCCGGTATCGCCAGCAAGACTCGACCACGGACGTCCTCGCTTTTTCTATGAGCGACGGAGAATTCGGTGATATTGCGCCGGATATGCTGGGTGACGTGGTCATTTCGGCGCCTACCGCCGAATCCATGGGACGGCGGCATCATGTCACCCTGCCGATGGTTCTGGATCTTTTGCTGGTGCATGGCATCTTGCATCTCACCGGTTATGATCACGAACAAGATCATGAACAGGCTCGAGAGATGGATGCGAAGTCAATGGAAATCATGGAGTTGCTCGGACATCACAAAAGAGACTTAGGCTGGTTCTTGGAACAAACAGAATAGGCAGTTGCCGAAAATGAAAGGGGGGAGAGTGGCCAGAGTTGCAATAAATGTGGATCATGTGGCCACCGTGAGGCAGGCTCGGCTGGTTGCTGAGCCGGACCCTGTTACCGCCGCAGCCTTGGCTGAATTAGCCGGTGCACAGGGCATTGTGGTTCATCTCCGGGAGGACCGGCGGCATATTCAGGACCGCGACGTGGAGGTTTTGCGCCAGACGGTAAAGACCAGACTCAACCTGGAGATGGCCGCTACTCAGGAAATGATTGGCGTCGCGCTGCGTATTAAGCCCGACCTGGTCACTCTGGTGCCGGAAAAGCGGCAGGAACTGACCACGGAAGGCGGGTTGGACGTAGTGCTGCACGAACAATCCCTGAAGGAAGCGTTGCGCATGCTGCACGAGGGGGGCATAGCCGTCAGCCTTTTCGTCAATCCGGATCCGATTCACGTTGAAACCGCGCACCGAGTTGAAGCGGATTACGTGGAGCTTCACACGGGAACCTTTGCCGAAGCCAAGACTATTTTTCGACGCCAGGAGGAGCACGACCGTATCGTCGCTGCGGTCAAGCTGGCTCACGACCTGAGACTTGGAATCCATGCCGGTCACGGGATCGACTATCAGAATATCTTCTGGCTGAGACACATTCTCGAGATTGAAGAGTATAGCATAGGCCACGCGGTGATCGCCCGCGCTCTCCTTGTGGGCATGGAGCGAGCCGTTAGAGAAATGATTGCTCTGGTGAACGGATAGATGGCCATTTACGGTGTAGGCATTGATTTGGTCCAGGTAAATCGGCACCAGGAGATCTTGAGTCGCTGGGGCAAGCGCTTTGAAGGCCGGGTCTTCACCGAAAAAGAATCGGCAGCCTGCGCAGGAAAGAAACACCAGGCCTCCTGTCTTGCCATGCGCTTTGCGGCAAAAGAGGCTTTTGTAAAAGCATTAGGGACTGGCATGCGAGGCCCCTTGCGCTGGCTGGATATTGAAATTCGGAATGATGAACTGGGAAAACCCGAAATTTTCCTTTCCGAGCGCGCCCTGCGCTTCTGCCGGGAGCACGGCATTCAAGGCTGGCATGTGAGCCTGACCGACGATGGGCAGTATGGGGCGGCGGTCGTCGTCCTGGAATGTTAAATAGACTGCCGGCAACGCTCTGCTCCTCAACCCGTCCAGCCATTACAACCGCCGCAAAGTCCCTCCGGTTGTCCCACCAGGAAATATGAACAGCAAACGCGGGAGAATGGTATGCTGATTGTGACCGCTTCGGAAATGGCGCAACTGGACAGGAAGACCATCGAGGAAGTCGGTATTCCGGGTATCGTGTTGATGGAAAATGCCGGCCGTGGCGCGGCGGCCTTTTACCGGGAAATCATTCCCGACCTCGTGGAGCGTCGGATCACTATTGTGGCGGGGAGCGGCAACAACGGTGGGGATGGGTTTGTACTGGCCCGCCTTTTTCATGAACAGAGTGCCAACGTGCGGGTGGTTTGCCTGCGGCCGCCGGAAAAGCTTCAGGGTGATGCGCTCACCAATTTTCGGATTCTGTCCAACCTAGCTGTCCATGTCCTTGTGTGGGACGAGGAGTACGATTTCGACAGTCAGCTGAAATGGATAGAAGAAGCCGATGTCATAATCGATGCCATCCTGGGCACCGGCCTCAACAGCGAAGTGCGTGGATTGTATCGAGACCTCATCGAAGCCATCAACAAAATGCAGAAAACGGTTCTGGCGGTTGACGTTCCCTCCGGGTTGGATGCCAGCACCGGTAAAATCTTGGGTACTGCCATTCGCGCCGATGCAACCGCCACCTTCGGCCTGCCTAAAATCGGGCAGGTGATTGAACCTGGCGAAGAATATGTGGGAAAGCTCAAAGTTGTAGATATCGGCATCCCCGCAAATGTTGTAAAATCGGGCAATATTCAGCGCTGGTGGCTGCGAGAAGAGCATCTTTGCGGTTGGCTGAGACTTCGAACTGCTTCCGCCCATAAAGGTCACGCCGGGCATGTGGCGGTGTTGTCGGGATCGCCGGGAAAAACAGGGGCGGCCACGCTCATCTGTGAAGGCGCCGCCCACGTTGGCGCCGGGCTGGTAACCCTTTTTATCCCGGCTAGCTTGAACCCGATCGTGGAAGTCAAGCTGACCGAAGCAATGACTTACCCCATTGCTGAAACACGCGAGCAGACACCGGCGCAAGCTGCCCTTCCGGAAATCTTGAGCTTTCTGCAAGGCAAGCAGGCATTCGCGATGGGGCCCGGCATCTCACTCCACCCTGAAACCCGGGAACTGGTCAAGTTGCTATTGCTCAATGCTCCCTGTCCGATGGTGCTGGATGCGGATGCCATCACTATACTGGCCGGTCAGCGCGAACTGTTCAAGCAGGCAGGACAGCCCCTGGTGCTGACCCCCCACCCGGGTGAAATGGCGCGTCTTATTCATGGCACCACGCAGGATGTGCAGCAGAACCGCCTCGATATTGCTGCCGAATTCAGCCGAAATTACGGCGTCACGCTTGTCCTGAAGGGGCATCGAACGGTGATAGCCGCACCTGACGGCAGGCTTGCCATCAACGGTTCAGGCAACCCCGCAATGGCGAGCGGCGGCATGGGAGACACCTTGACCGGCATGCTTGCAGGTTTTTTGGGGCAGGGCTTGGAGCCTTTCAGGGCCGCTTGTCTGGGAGTTTTTGTACATGGCGCGGCGGCGGACCGGCGCATCGCCAAGGTGGCCAGCAGAGGACTTTTGGCTTCCCACATTTTAGCCGAAATACCGCATGTCATAGGCCGCCTGGAGCGGCGCTCAGGTTGCCGATGAAGCGAATGGGATTCAACTGCCCGAATGAAAATTGCACTTCTGAGCTAGGCCGCCGAATCGGTGAACGACTCTTGGCCGGAGATGTCCTCGCCCTGTGGGGGGAGCTTGGAGCCGGTAAGACCTTCCTTGCCCGCAGCATTGCCCGCGGACTCGGCATCCCGCCTGCCACTCCCATTACCAGCCCTACTTTTACTTTTATCAACGAATACGATGGCCGCCTGCATTTGTATCATCTGGACCTCTATAGGCTGGCGGACCCCGATGAACTGGAGACTCTGCCATGGCGAGAGGTCCTTTACGGAACGGGCGTAGCGGTCATTGAGTGGCCGGAGCGATTCGGCTCCTTTCTTCCCGAAGAGCGCTTTGACCTCCGGCTTAAGATAACCGGAGAAGTAAGCCGGGAAATCGTCATTGTAGCCAGAGGCGAAGCCCTCTGCGATCGCCTCGATGAATGGTTCCGTGAGCTTTCTGCGACTCCCGGTAGTATCGCTTGCTTGTGAAAACGATAGCCGCATGCAGAGCGATCATGCGGCCTTGGCGCTCACTTCACTCTCATTGAGTATCTGATCGATATCCAGCAGTAGTTTGATGCTATCGTCCATCTTGGCTACGCCCTGAAGGCAACGGGCTGAAGCTCCGGAGCCGAAGCTCGGAGCTGCTTCGATCTGGGAAGCTTTGATGGCGCGAACATCGGAGACGCCGTCAACGAGAAGACCGGTCAGCCGCCTGAGATCTCCCGTTTGTATCTCTGTGATGATGATGCAAGTGCGATCGCCTGCTTCTACTTCCCCCATGCCGAATCGCCGGCGCAGGTCCATAACAGGGATCACCTTGCCGCGAAGATTGATGACTCCCTTCACATAATCCGGTGCCTGGGGGACCGTCCTGACGGACTGCATACCAACGATCTCACGAATCTTCAGAATGTCGACAGCGAACTCCTGGCTGCCCAGAGTGAAAGTAAGGTACTTGCCTTCCAAGTTTAATTTGGTTTTGTCGACCTTCCCGCGGATTTCCCCTGCACGTTGCAGGATCTGTTGGGCGGTGTCGTCGCGATCATGCAGTTTTGAGAAATAGCAGGTGCTATTACGGTTCTTGTAGGCCGCCTCGGCAAAACGAATGTCCACAAATTGTTTCATGTCGACCGGAGCACCGATCCTCATTTCCTTCAGCATATAATCGTGCATTTGCTGAAGATCTTCTGCCACCGGAAAAAGATCGCCGGTTTTGATTCCCTTCTCTTCGGTCAGCACATTTTTAAGAATAGGAACCCTCAACCCCAGGGTCTTTTGAGGATCTAAAAAAGCGACTCCGATTTCAGCTGCCAGTTCCGGTCGTCTGTCGACCAACTGGCCGGCCTGCACCAGCAGATCGACAAACTCGAAGACCGCCGGTGTAAAGGGTTCGATGAAATCATTGCGAACGGCCACCACGCAGCACGGGTGGTTTTCCCATAACTCGTTGGAAAGGAACTGGAGCTCAGCAGCACCCGATGCGATGGCCCTGGTTCCCAAGGGTTCTGCAACCATGAAACCGCTTGCAGCCGAGCTGGTTTCGAGAAACTCCTGCATTTTGATTGGCGCCACCACATCAAAGTTGACGTCAAAGCTCGGTCCACCGCCCATACCAGACGTAAGACCGATTTTTTTGAAGAAAAGATGGGCAAGCATATGGTGCACCGACATCTTGTGAGGAATATAAAAGGATGTCTTCTTGAAGAAATCCGCATGAGTTTCCCGGGATGGTCGTTTCTTATTGCGCACAAAAACGCTCCCGCCTTTGTGGGCAAGCAGGGCCAGCCGAATCGGCGTACCCACGCTGTAGAGGTCTACGGCGATGGGAGCAAGCACGAAGGCTGCATCCACAGCTCCCTTCTCCAAGGCATCCTGAACGGGATTCCAACCGCCCAGGCACTCGGTTTCCAGCTCGAAAGTCTGTGGGCATACTTCGCCTTTAGCGATCATATGTTTGAGCACGCCCAGGACAATGTGATCGGTGATCTGGATGTGGGCTACCTTGAGTCTGGCTTTTCCGCTCGCGGTCTCGCGCGGCCCGCGATCGATCGGGGCGTCTTGCGCACCCATCCCGAAAGCTTCATCGATCTTACGCTTCAACTCGTCCTCGTGGAAGGGTTTGGCGACAAAGCTGTTGACACCTGCTTCGATGGCTTTTTGTTCCTGCTTTTTCTCTCCCTGGCCGGTCGCCATGAGAAACGGGATAGTTTTGAATCGTTCCTGCGACCTGACCCAAAGAAGAAGCTCCAGGCCGTCTTTTTTGGGCATGTTCCAATCGCTGATGATGAGGTCAACGGCCTCCGCGGTTTGCAGATGTTTGATGGCCGCTTCGCCGTCTGCGGCTTCGATAATCTTTCCAAATCCCAACCCCTTGAGCGTTCTGATTTCGATTTTCCGCATAGTGGTCGTATCTTCCACTAATAAAACCGTTGTCTTTTTCGGATCAAAGGACATCGAATTTCCTCCTGAGTTGCGCAATTAAAGCCTATGGTGAATAAGGAAGGTCGGGGAAAAAGGGTAGCCGTTTGAATCGAATCCTCCCGCGACATAATCTAGCCGGAGAGCGGATGATTCCAGTGGCTACCCATCATCGGTTATCTTATCGGAATTTTCCGGCCAAACTTTAATGTTAGCGACGGATCAAGGAAAATTTATCCGAAGATTTCAGGTGATACTGAGGGATCAGTGTCTGTCGCGCTCATCCGCCGGAGGAGCCACCAAGAGCTCATACTTACCCCCATGACCAGGCAGATCACAACGAAGCATGAAAAAGGCTGCAGTCTACGGGCTACGGGCTGCGGGTGAGGCACTTTCGAGCCCCTTCCTGTAGCCTTGGGTCTGCAATCGGGAGCCGCTTCTTCATCTAAATTCCGGTGGCGACCTGCTGGTAGCTCAGAAAATGAGTTGACATCTAATGTCGTTTTTTGTATGCATAGCTCACCTTCGGGGGCTGTAGCTCAGTTGGGAGAGCGCTTGAATGGCATTCAAGAGGTCAGGGGTTCGACTCCCCTCAGCTCCACCAGACAAATCAAGGACTTACAGAGATCGCCTGTAAGTCCTTTTTCTTTTGCGTGCACATTGCGTGCACGAATCAAGATAAGAAAATCTTACATTATCCATCCAGTGCCGTTGATTTCAAATTCCACGAAGAATGTAAGCTTAATACGTTACCTATGCAATCGGTGCACTCGGTGAAATGACAGCGGGGTTGGTTTGTTTCAGTGATTTGGGGATTGGGCGTGGTGGGAGAGACTACTGTGCTGACAGGAAATTTCTTGCTCATGTCAAAGATTCTTCCTTTGCTCCATGTCATCTCTCTCACTTTTCCCTCGAAAACCGCATCTCTCAGTCACGAGTTTTTTTATTTTGAGCAACATTTTCAAAGCAGCTATGCTCTTCGAACGAGAGTTCTCTCAGCAAACGCTTTCAATCATCTCCGTGCGAGTCATTTAACCTCGCGTGCAGATCTTTTCCGACCTTAAGACAGGTAGCTTTTTTGGGTTAACATCGATCATTTCACCAGTCTTTGGGTTCCTCCCCGTGAAACCGTCGTAATCCTTCACCTTGAAAGATCCAAATCCTCTGATTTCTATCCTATCAGCCCTAGACAGAGTATCCGTCATCACCTCAAATACCGAATTGACCGCTGTTTCATCCTGTTTGAGCGTGATTCCTCTCTCCTTAGCCAGCTTTTCTGTCGGCTCGCTATTGTTCATTCTGCCCGCCCCCTCGAAAATCAAAGAGCTTTCCGTGGTTCCTATTCCAATGTTTCCAGAAAGTAGACTGTTGGGCTCATATGCCGACCAAATACCGTCTCTGCAGATTAACCACGTGTGCGCTTAAGTCTTGCCAGGAGTTCCAGTTGTTCCACAGCTCTGGATAACTCATCGCTACAAACCGAACCGAATTTCCCTCAATACTATCCGCAAACTCTTTTATTTCCTGTCTGTGCCGAGCGAATGCCGGTAATTCCGATGCATTTTTAGGCTCCCAAAACAGGTACAGCAGCACCTTGGTGTCTTTATGTCCATACTGTTTCCGAATTCCGAGATAATGCTTGATCAGCTGGGCAACATCAAGGTGCTGGTGGGGGGCATTGCGATAATGCTCCAGCGCGATCCACCAATGGTCTTCAATCTGCGGGAGCTTGTCTCTGCTATAGCTCGGTGAGAATTTGGGTTTCTTGGGCTGCTGGTATTCCAGGAACTTAGATTCAATCCCGATGACCGCAGCTTCGCTTTCTAACAGCACGTCCAGATTGGGAGGCGTTCCTCCAAGCCCAGTGCTGCACTTTTTCTCGAACGTCAGCTTGTTGAATCCGCTTACATTGCATAGCGTCAGGGATTGGGGGTTGGATTTCCAGAGTGCAAACGTATTCACCGCGAGCGCCGATGAAGAGTGCACAGCCAGGAATTTAGATTCAAATTCATTCCCGCTCCCGTCACTGAGATCCCGCTCAAACATTCCGACGTCTATGCCAGCAACAAGATTCTGTTCCGGTGATTTGACGTAGCCCTTTTGGTCAACAGCGCGGTGGGGATAGAGTTCGGTGAAACGCTGCCAGAGCTTCCTTTTTGCACGCAGCTCGATGTTAGCCGTTGTGCTTTGTTTTCCTGTCATTTCCTGACTTCCAGCTTGCTAAATGTCAGATTGTTCACGCTTTGATTTTCCCTCGAAACCAGCCTGTAAATCCGAGCAGGAGCGACGTGTTTGAAAGCAGATCAGCGACGTTTTGTTGATGTCGCAAAGCTACACCCAACAAGCCTGAGCTGACAAGCAATAATTCCTATCCGGCTTTTTC
>ENA-OSEO01002593-OSEO01002593.1-sediment-metagenome-genome-assembly--contig:-NODE-2593-length-24617-cov-8.351589_pt1 | contig 24617 bp, 22 predicted proteins | sample MGYA00237883_ERZ534232 | MGnify/ENA metagenome assembly ERZ534232
GAGGATTTTGTCCGTCAAATCAAGGAACCGATCATCGAGGCGGCTGAGAAGGAGGGGAACGCCTATTATTCCACAGCCAACCTGTGGGACGACGGGATCCTGGATCCGGCCAAGACCAGGGATGTGCTCGGCCTCGCGATTTCTGCTGCGCTCAATGCACCGCTGAGAAGCGAGCCTTACGGGTACGGGACCTTTAGAATGTGAGGAGGATCTCATTTCAGTCTTGTTGGTCGGCGCGGTGGCCGACCCTACAAGTCCGTCTTTCAAGATCACCGTAGGGCGGGCCACCGTGCCCGCCAACAGAGGGACCTCGCGTGTTCCGGAGTCGCAGAGACTACACCTAAGATGCTATAGAAAGGGTTTATGTTCAAGAAAGTGCTGATCGCAAACCGAGGGGAGATCGCGGTTCGGATCATGAGAACCTGCAGGGAGATGGGCATAGGGACCGTAGCCGTCTACTCGGAGGTGGATGCCCGCGCCCTCCATGTGCTGGAAGCGGATGAGGCCGTCGCCCTCGGGGAGTCGGAACCTTTGAAGAGTTACCTCCACATCGAAAAGATCATCAATGCGGCCAAGAGGACAGGGGCTGAGGCGGTTCATCCGGGCTATGGGTTCCTGGCTGAAAATCCCAACTTTGCAGAAGCCTGCGAAGACTCCGGCTTGACCTTCGTAGGTCCTCCCGGCCGCGTGATTCGGGACCTTGGAAACAAGACCACGGCCAGGCGCATCATGACCTCCGCAGGGGTCCCGGTCATTCCAGGCATGATGGAGGCCACTCAAGACCTGGAGCGTCTGGTGCACGAAGCCAAAATCATCGGATATCCTGTCCTGGTCAAAGCCGTTGCCGGAGGTGGCGGGAAAGGGATGCGCGTCGTCTTCGAAGACCAGGCCATGAGGGAAGCCTGTGTCTCGGCGATGAGCGAAGCGGAAAAGGCTTTTGGGGATGGATCCCTGTATCTTGAAAAACACCTGGAATCGCCGCGCCACGTGGAATTCCAAATCCTGGCGGACCGGAACGGCTCCGTCGTCCACCTCTTCGAAAGGGAGTGTTCCATTCAGCGCAGGCACCAGAAAATCATCGAGGAAACGCCTTCTCCCGTCATGACCGCCTCCCTTCGCGAGGCCATGGGAAAGGCGGCTGTCTCAGCAGCCAAGGCTGCCGGCTATGTGAATGCAGGAACCGTGGAATTCCTGCTCGACCGGGCCGGCAGTTTTTATTTCCTGGAGGTCAATACCCGGCTTCAAGTGGAGCATCCGGTCACGGAGATGACCACAGGGCTTGATCTGGTTCGAGAACAGCTTCACATCGCCGCCGGGGATTCCCTGAGGTTCCGTCAGGATGAGCTCCTTCAAAGGGGACACGCCATCGAATGCCGCGTCTACGCAGAGGATCCGGAACAATCCTTTTTTCCATCCCCCGGCAAAGTGCTCCTCCATTGTGAGCCGGCCGGCCCAGGGATTCGCAATGACTGCGGCATTTACGAAGGGTTCAGAGTGCCTGTGGAGTATGATCCCATCATCGGCAAGGTGATCGCTTACGGGGAGACCCGGGAAGCGAGCCGAAGACGGATGATCAGGGCCCTTGAGAACTACGCTATTCTGGGCATCCGGACCACGATTCCCTATTTGATCGATATCCTCAAATCTCACGAGTTTACAGCGGGAGACCTGTGCACCGATTTCATTGAACGCCATTTTCAAGGCTGGCGCCAAAGCATGGAGGATGCCGACAGGGCAAAGATCGCTTACATCATCCATGATCTGGCCTCCTCCGTCAAAGCGTCGACCACGCAAAAATCCTTGAGACGGCCGACGCCCTGGGAGACTTTAGGCGATTGGAGACTATGAGAAAAACGGACACACAGAAAGGATCCCCCGTTGAAGTATCATCTCAAAGTCGGTGAGGAAGCATCGGAGATTGAGGTTTTGAGCCCAGAAAACCCTCAAAGCCTGCGGGTCACCATGGAGGACAAGGGCTCTGATGTGTCCTTCCAAAGGGTCTCAGAGAATTGCTTGTGGGTGGTCGCGGATGGAAAAGCGACCAGGGCTTTTGTCGCCCAGGTGGATGACGGAGCCCACGTGTTCCTGGCAGGACGCTGTTACCTGGTACAGGATGCGGACCGGCTCAGCCTGCGAGGTCCAAGACACGGTGTCCATGAGGAGACCCCAAGGGAAGTGACACCCCCTATGCCTTCGGTCGTGGTGAGAATCCTTGTGAGCGAAGGAGCCGTGGTGAAAAAGGGCCAGGGCCTCGTGGTCGTGACGGCCATGAAAATGGAGACCACCCTGGTCGCACCCTATGATGGAAAGGTGAAAAAGATCAATGCCGCGATCAATCAGAAAGTCGCCCCCGGCGACATTCTGGTTGAAATCGAGGAAGAGGTCCCGGCAAATGACTGAAGACCTGCTCTATGAAGTGAAAGACCGTGTCGCCATCATGACCATCCATCGCGAAGCAAGCAGAAACGCGATCAGCCAGGAAATGATTGCCGCTTTCCTGGATGACCTGGACCGGGCCGATCAGGATGAAGCCGTGCGCGCCGTCTGCATCACAGGCGCGGGAGACAAGGTCTTTTGCTCCGGCGCGGATCTGGGGATCGCTTTTGCCGATCAGGGCGGGGACCGGTTGACCGGAGCCCGGAAGTACGCGCAGCTTCTGAAGCGCATGGCGAGGTTCGGGAAGCCCCTTCTCGCAAGAGTGAACGGGACCTGCGTGGCCGGAGGATTGGGATTGATCCTATCCTGCGACATCGTCCTGGCACGCAATGACGTTCACTTCTTCACCCCAGAGGTCAATGTCGGGATTTTTCCCATGATGATCGGCGCCCTCCTCTGCCGAAATTTACCAAAGAAAAAAATGATGGAGATGGTCCTCACGGGCCGCAGGATCCCTGCCGTGGAAGCTGAAAAGATCGGCCTCATCACCCGGGCCGTTGACCCTGAGCGCCTGGATCCGGAAGTCCAGGAGACCCTCCGGCTCCTGACCTCCAAGAGCCCCATCGCGATCCGGCTCGGCAAGGAAGCGTTCAGGACCATGAGTGACCTGCCCTTTGACGAGGCGGTGGATTCTCTTTGCGAGGCCTTGGGCAGAGCCGTCTCCACCGAAGACGCCATGGAGGGCATGATGGCCTTCATGGAAAAAAGAGAACCCCATTTTAAAGGGAAGTGAGGACCTGCCATGCCGTCCCTCTGGATCACCGAAAACCACAACTACGAGCGTTCCTGCATGATCACCTGTGCTTTGTCCGGCGTCGTAGCCAACAGAGACCAGTGTCCGGGAATCCCCTACACCCCGGAAGAATATGCTGCGGAGGCGAAACGCGCCTACGAAGCGGGAGCTGCAGTGGTTCACATCCACGCCAGAAAGCCGGACGGATCTCCCAGCTATGAGGTGGAGGACTATCGAAACATCTACCAGGCGGTGACGGCCGCCTGCCCGGTGATCATCAATTTTTCAACCGGCGCCATCGGCATTCCCGTGGAAAAGAAAATCGCCCCGGTCCAGGCCATCCGTCCTGCCATTGCCGCTTTGAACATGGGTTCCATGAACTACGCGAAATACCATCCCGCAAAAAAGTCCTTTGTCTTTGATTTCGTTTTTGCCAATCCCTTTTCCGAGATCACCCCTCTCCTGACAGCCATGAAGGAGAGCGGCGTCAAACCCGAGATGGAGTGCTTTGACTCAGGGCACATTGGAAACAGCTTCCCCTTAATCGACATGGGTCTTTTGGAGCCGCCTTACCAGTTCAGCCTGATCATGGGCGTTCTCGGGGGCATGCCCCCCACGGCCGACAATCTGGCCCACCAGGTCCGATTGCTGCCTCCATGCAGCGACTGGCAGGTGATCGGAATCAGACTGGATCAATGGCGGTTGGTGGCCACGGCGATCGCCCTGGGCGGCAATGTGAGAGTGGGATTCGAAGACAACTTCTATCTCACTGCGGGCCGAATGGCAAAGTCCAACGGCGAGCTTATGGAGAAAGCGGCAAGCATGGTCCGAGATCAGGGCCGGGCCGTGGCCACCATCGAAGAGTGCCGGGATCGGTTGGGACTGAGGCACAGATAAGAAAAGCCGGAAAAATTGATTGACCGGTCAATCACGTCTTTGGTGGGTTCGCTTTTGAACCCCTGAGCCTGTTACGTGTCCTTCACGATGTTTTCGTCTTCTTGAGTTCCTCTTCTTTGAGCACCCTTCGTAATACCTTTCCAACGACCGATGTGGGCAGGCTTTCTCGGAACTCCACATTGCGCGGACGCTTGTACCCGGTCATTCTCTCCTTGCAGAATTCCAGAAACTCCTCTTCGGTAGCCTGCATGCCTGGCCGGAGCTGAATGAAGGCCTTGATCTTCTCGCCCGTGTGAGGATCCGGCACGCCGATGACCGCAGCCAGGGCCACCTTGGGATGAGTGTAAAGCACTTCCTCCACGTCTTTGGGGTAAACGTTGAACCCTCCCACAATAGCCATGTCTTTCTTGCGGTCCGTGATAATGACAAAACCGTCCTCGTCGATGTGGCCGATGTCCCCGGTGAGGAAATACCTCTTCCCGTCAATCTCCCTGAACGCGTTCTTGTTCGCTTCAGGTTTGTTCCAGTACCCCAGCATGATCTGGGGACCTGAGGCGCAGATCTCCCCGTCCTCTCCCTGGGGCAATTCTTTCAGGCCCGTTTCCAGATCCACGATCTTGATGTCCGTGCTGAGGAAAGGGAGCCCAACGGCCCCTATTTTCCTCTGCTCAAGGTTGGTGGGATTCAGGGTGAGCACGGGCGATGTCTCGCTCAGCCCATAACCCTCAAAAATGACGGAGCCTGTCTTTTTTTCAAACTCCTTGATCAACTCAACCGGCAGAGGGGCTGCGCCGGATCCGCAGCCGATCAAGGAGGTCAGATCAAATTTGTCAATGAGGGCATGATTCACAAAGGCGGAGTAAATGGTGGGGACCGCCGCCATGATGGTGACTTTGTTTTTTTCCACAGCCTTGAGCACCTCTGTGAAAGGGGGATTGCCAGCCCTAGGGTCTGGGATGCAAACGAGCTTGGAAGCCGTGTGACAACTCCACAGCATGGCCAGAGTCAGACCGAACCCGTGGTACCACGGGAGCACGCCCAGGTAGGTGTGCACACCTCCCGGCGCCACCTGCTGAGGAGGATCCCCCGGCTTTTCGGGCACCCGCACCCACTCCTGCACAGAGAGGACGTTGGAGACCAGGTTCGCATGGCTGAGGCACGCGCCCTTCGGAGTCCCCGTGGTGCCGCCCGTGTAGAGGATATAACAGAGCTGTGTGCGGGGATCGATCTCCACCCGGGGCGGGTTGGGCGGGTGGCTTCGAAGGAGCCTGCGAAAGGAGTGGACCTGCGGACCCTTTTCGATCTTCCCCTGAGGTACCACGTCAAAGAGAAACCCGAGGAGCCGTTTGTAGGCCGGAAGCATGTCCACGTAATTCGTGACGATCACCCTTTTGAGGCGGGTCTCGGGCAGGACCTCCTGAATGTAGCGGAAGTTCGTGTCCATGCACAGGACGGTCTCGGCCTCCGCATCCTCGATGAGGTATTTGATCTCGTGAGGCGTATAGATGGGTGAGACCGGAACAGGCACCACGCCGATCACCTGGGCCCCGAAATAGGCAATCAGAAACTGCGGGCAGTTGGGAATGTAGAGCATGAGCTTGTCGCCCTTGCGAAGACCCAGGTCGTGAAGGGCCGTGGCGAACCTCCGGATCTGCTCCAGCAACTTCCGGTAGGAGGTGCGCTGGCCCAGATAGATGATGGCCGTGCGATCCGGATATTTTTCGGTGGCGCGCTCAATGCCTGCAATCAGCGGTTCGTCGTATTTTCCCATGGCTCTCTGCCTATCGGTTCCCCTCGATGTTCACCACGAAGTCCACGAAGAGCACGAAGAGGGAAACATCCATACCCATTTTCTTTTTCTTCGTGTCCTTCGTGCGCTTCGTGGTGCAAAAACAAAGGACCTTACGATCACCCACCACCCTGCCCCTACTCACACCCCGAAGTAGGCCGCCTTCACATCCGGGTTGTCCATGAGTTCGCCGCTCTCCCCTTCCAGCACGGCGGATCCGTTCTCGAGGATGTAGCCGTAATCGATGATGGGAAGTACGGGCCGCGCATACTGCTCGGACACGAACACCGTGAGGCCGATCTCCCGGTTGATGTTCCGGATCGCCTCGATGAGGATCTCCTCCATGAGCGGGCTCAGACCCAGGAGGGGCTCGTCCAGCATGAGGACTCTGGGCTGGGCCATGAGGGCCCGGCCGATGGCCAGCATCTGCTGCTCGCCTCCGCTCAGGAAGCCCCCTTCCCGCTTCCGAAGCTTCTTGAGGGCCGGAAAGATGGTGAAGACGTAATCCAACGTCTTTCGAGCCTGATCCCGCGTGGCGAGAATGCCCCCGATCCGGAGGTTTTCCATGACCGTACTCTCCGGAAAGATCCGGCGCCGCTCCGGACAAAGCACCAGGCCCTTGCGGGCGCGAAAGCTGGCCTCCAGATCCGTGATGTCCTCTCCGTCGTAAAGGACCTTCCCGAGGACCACGATGCGCTGCCCTCCGCGCATCCGCTCCTTGCGCTTGATGTCCAGAATGATCCCGGAGATGGTGGACATGAGGGTGGACTTGCCCGCGCTGTTGGCGCCGAAGAGTCCCGTGATCTTTCCCGGCGTGCAGCCCAGGTTCACATTGTTGATGGCAACGGCGTTCTCGTAGAACACCATCAGGTCCTTCACTTCCAATGCGGCCATCAGGAGGTCTCCCTGCCCATATAGGCTTTCCGTACACCCGGGTCTTCCATGACCTCGGACGGAGGCCCGTCCGCGATCTTCTCCCCGAAGTTCATGACCATGACCCGGTTCGCCAGACGGAAGAGTTCCCTCAGGCGGTGCTCGATCATGACCAGAGTCACCCCTTCCATCTGGAGCCGTTCCATGAGGGGGAGGAGCGAACTGATCTCGGACATGCTCAGGCCCGAGAAGATCTCGTCGCAGAGGATCACCTCGGGCTTGAGTGCAATGCACCGGCCCAGTTCCAGCCGTTTGAGGTAGCCCAGGGGAAGCGAGCCTGCGGGTTTGTATGGGACCCGGGCGTCCCGCTCAAAGCCGATGTCCTCGAGAATATCGATGGCCACGGCATCCAGGTCCCCGAGGGTTCCGCTTCGGGATCGTTTCACCCGAGGCGAGTTCAAAGGGATGATCAGGTTCTTGAACGCGGCCAGGGTGTGGTAGGGACGCATGACCTGGAATGTTCGTGCAAGGCCCATGTTGGCGATCTTGTGCGGCGGCTGGCCCGTGATGTCCTTCCCCTGAAAGGTGACGGCCCCGCGGTCGGGCCGGACGAATCCGGAGGTGAGATTCACCAGGGTGGTCTTTCCCGAGCCGTTCGGCCCGATGACTCCGAGGATCTCTCCGGGATAGAGATCAAAACTCACGTTCAGGACGGCCTGCACCCCGCCGAACGCCTTGCTCACGCCTTCCAGTCTCAGAATCGGCTCGTTTCCCATGGTTACACGTCTTCCCAGTGTTCGAACTGGTGATACTTTCGCTGCAGCCAGCTCAGAATTCCCTCGGGTTTGTACACGATAAAGGCGATGAGGACCAGGCTGTAGACCACGACCCGAAGCTGCCCGAACTCCCGAAGGGCCTCGGAGAGCGGGGTCAGCGCAAGTGCGCCGAGCACAGGTCCCGCCAGGGTCCCGAGCCCTCCCATGACCGCCGCGGCGATGGGGAGGATGGAAAAATCCATGGCAAAGAGGCTGATCCCCAGCCACCCGTAAAGGTGACTCAGGTAGGCCCCTCCGAAGGACCCGATCAGGGCTGCGATGAACACCGCCCGAATCCGGTACTTCGTTATGCTGATCCCCGAGGCCTTCACGGCCTGGTCATTGTCCTTGATTCCTCGAAGGATGAGCCCCATGTCCTCGTTGACCAGACGGCGAAGCAGAAACAGGGCGATCAACACCGCGGCAAAGATAAAGTAGATCTCGAACCAGGTGTTGGGCAGCGTGTCCAGGGCACTGATCCCCTGGGTACCGCCGAAGACACTCAGGGCGATGATGATATACACCGCGAAGAGCGGCAGCATGAAGCTCACGATAGCGAAATAGATGCCGCGAAGCCTCAGGGCCGGTATGAGCACCAGCGTGCTGAATACGGCCCCACCCAGGGTTCCGAGAGGAATGCAGATGAGCGGGTGCCACCCCAGGCTGCTGTTGAGCAGTCCGGAGACGTATCCGCCCGCACCCACGAAGAGGGCCCCGCCCAGGCAGACGAGCCCCACGAACTGGGCCAGGAAGTCGAAGGCGAGCGCCAGGAGGGCGTAGATGCCCGCCGCACACATCACCCGCTGCCAGTACAGATCCAGGAAAAGAGGAAGGACGAAAAGCCCCACGATGAGGAGTGCGCGCGGGAACATGAGGTAGGCCATCTCTCCCCAGGAACTCAGGGCATAGAGCCCCTCGGTGCGCACCTTGATGGGCCGGTCCAGCCGCTTCCTTCTTCGGGTCGTCCCTTCTGCCACGGCCTACACCCTTTCCTCGAGTTCCTTCTGCCTTCCCAGCAGTCCGGAAGGCCGGAAGAGCAGAATGGCGATGATCGTCCCCACAAGGACCACGGACTCCCACATGGCGCCGAAAAGAGCGGTGCTGATCTTCATGGCGAATCCCAGGACAAAGGCGGCCAGCACGGCACCGCCCCAACTCCCCAGCCCTCCGATGATGCACACGGCCAAGGCGTAGATCAGCACCTTGTACCCGGTCTCGGCCGTGATGTTCCCCAAAGGGAGGATAAAGAGCGCTGCCAGCCCGGCCAGGGCCGATCCCACGGCCATGCTGAGCATGGCCGTCCGGTCCGAGTGGATCCCCAGCATCATGGCCGCGTGCTCGTCCTGGGCAATGGCCCGAAGCCTCAGTCCAACCTTGGTATGATGGGTGAAGAACCACAGGGAGCCCACCACCAGGAAACCGGCGCCGATGATGAGGAGCCGCTGGTAGTCCACGAACACGCCGAAGATCTCCACCTTGCCCTCGATAAAGGGCGGCAGCATGTAGAACGGCCCGATAAACCCCTTGAATCCCCAGATCCCCTGCATGCGAAGCCCCTCGAGAATGATCAGGCTCACGGCGAACGAGGCGATGATCTCCGACGTGGGGAGCCCACGCAGGCGGATCAGGATGAACCGGTAGATGGCCAGGCCGATGGCCGCGGCGATCAGGAGCGACAGAAGAATGGCCAGGGGATAGGGAACGCCCAGGTCCTTGATGAATGTGTAGGTGAGAAACCCCACCAGGATGTAAATGGATCCGTGGGCGAAATTAGGCACCCGCGCCACCCCGTAGACCAGGGTGAACCCCACGGCGATGAGCGCAAAGGTCACGCTGTTGACCGTACCGTAGATCAAGATTTCCATGGGCTGCGTTTCCTGGAATCCGGACATCCCCCCCCGTCTCCGCGTTCCAAATGAACTGGACACGGAGCCAGGGGGACGGTCCTTTTATCTCAATACAGGATGGACGTTCCTTCCTGGATTTTCGCCTCCCGCAGGGACGCAGAGAACCCGGCACACATAGAAAACCGTTACACAGGTCCCGGCTGCAATCTCCGCGCCTGCCGCGGGAACGGGGCGTTGCGCACGGTCAGGATCGGGTCCGCAACACCTACTTCTTCAGCCAGGGCGGCATCTTGAGTTTGCCCATGGCCGCCACTTCAGGAAAGATCTGCACGCGCTGACCGTCCTGCCACTGGACCCAGCATCCCAGGACCGAGTTGCTCGGATCATACCCGTATATGATCTGGTGATTCTGGTCGAACCGGATCGTCCCGCGCACCGCCGGCAGGTTGGTGGTCTCCAGGGCCTTGATCAGGGCATCGTCCTCCAGGGAGTCCGCCCGCTCGATGGCGTCCTTGATCACGTAAAGCGATTCATAGGCGCTCACGCAGCCCGTGCTCCGCGGGGGCACGCCCCAGCGTTTCTGGAACGCATTGTAGAATTCCATGGACTTGGGCGTGGCATTGCTCGGAACATTCCCCGTCTCGGACAGGGTGACCACGGAGTATTCACACTTGCCGTTGGTGGCTTCCCAGAATCCCGGATCTTCGCCCGCGCCGATGAATCCGATGGGAAGGGCCGGGACCTCCATGTCGGCCCACTGCTTGAGCAGGACCGAGGTCTCCGGGGAATAGGCCCAGATGAACATGACCTGGGCGCCGGACTTCTTGCAGTCGCTCAGGGCTGCGGAGTAGTCCGTGGTCCCGATGGGGTGCTTGTCCTGTCCCACGATCTCCCAGCCCGTCTTGACGGCCAGTTTTTCCACAATGCCCGCGGCCGTGCGGCACATGAGACTGTCGTCGATGGAGATGAAGAGCTTGGTGAAGCCGTGCTCCTCCTTGATCTGCGAGAGGAGATCAATGGCCTCCTTGATATACCATTTCACGCTCCCGCTCTCACGAAAGGAGTACTTGTACTTGTCGATGTTCTCGCCCACCTTGGCGTCCCATCCCGGCGTGTAGCAGCCGATGGAGACCACGTCCACGACCTTGTAACGGGAGTAGAGATCCAGGGCGGCCATGCCGCACTCGCTCATGCAGGGCCCCCCCACGATCACATCGGCCTTTTTCTGAAGGATGAGCTTTTCAATGGCGAGAAGGACCGAACTCGTGGGCACACCGGGTTCCTCGTCGCGGCTGTCGATGATCTGGAGGTCAATGGGGCACATCTTACCCTTCAGCTTGATTCCGCCCGCCGCGTTGATCTCTTCGGCGGCCAGGATCAGGCCCCGTTCGCCGTTCTGACCGTAGGCGCTCGCCCGCGGCACCGGAGCGCCGATCACGATGGGGTCTCCCTTTTCCGCCGCCACAGCGCCGGACCAGGGGGCGACCAGAAACAGCCCTAAAACCAGGGTACACATTGCCATGCATCGTTTCTTCCCCATGTCTACTCCTCCTTATCGGTTTTGTGGAACCATGCACTTAGATTCGTGTCCATTGGTTTTTATCTTTTTTCCCTCAGAATCCGAAGACATCGACACCTTACCACCTTTTTGGGTTGATGGCGAGGCGATGCGCACATACCAGGTAACGATACGCTCGTGGTCTCCCGCTCCTTTTCCCTTCATTCCGGAAGCCGGCCGTGCGACGTTCACGAAGGCCGCCCCGGACGGTCAGGATGTATCCAAAATGCGTGCCGGGCCGTATGAAACCATTGCGAAACCCGAAAAACCATTATATAAACATTTTGAATACCGCATGAAAACACCGTCTCCACGCGTCCGCTTCGGCATGTCGAGACCCGATGGAAAGGAGGTCCGTTCACCGAATGTGACTCATCACTTTTGACCATTTCCCTGCAAACCTGGTCCTCGGGGACCACCTGAATCAGGGGGGCACATGGGAGTTACGCCTCAGTTTTCACTCGAGTCCGAGGCCATCATTCAGCACTGCACCTACGGCATCTGCGTGGCCGATGCCGAGGGCATCATGACGCGCGTCAACAGTGCGTTCGAGCAGATCACGGGTCTCGGGTCCCACCACTTCATCGGCCTGCACGTCCAGGAGGCCGTGGACAAGGCCATCATCGACAACTCCTCCATCCTTCGCCTGCTTCAAAGGAGGCGGCCTTCGACGGCCACCGTGACCACCATGGCCGGTAAAAAACTCTTCTCCAGCGCATTCCCCGTCTATGACCGAAGGCATAACGTCAACCGCCTGGCGACCATTATGCGAAGCGCGCAGGGCGTCCAGTCCATGCGTGAGCTGGAGAGCTTTTTACGGGACCACGCGGCCTACCGTCCATCCGAGGCCCGAGTGGTGGGGGCCAGTCCCCAGATCGCGGAAATCTTCAATCGAATCGAGCGGCTCTCGCTCTTCGACTGTCCCGTGCTCCTCAAGGGTGAAACCGGCGTCGGCAAGGGGTTATTCGCCCGCATTATACATGAGCGAAGCCCCCAGTGCCAGGGGCCGTTTGTGACCATCAACTGCAGCGCCATTCCATCCCACCTCCTGGAGTCCGAGCTGTTCGGTTATGAACACGGGGCCTTCACCGGGTCACGAAAGGAGGGCAAGAAAGGCCTGTTCGAGAGCGCCGACGGCGGGACACTGGTGCTGGACGAAATCGGCGAGCTTCCCCTGGAGCTTCAGGCCAAACTGCTGCGGGCGGTGGAGGCCGGGTCCGTCCTGAAACTCGGGGCCGTGAGGGAAACGCCCGTTAATGTCCGAATCATCGCTTCGACCAATCGTGACCTGGATCGCATGCTTCAGGAGGGCCGTTTCCGCCCGGACCTGTATTACCGGCTCAACGTGGTCCCGCTGTTCATTCCTCCCTTGAGGGAGCGCAGGGAGGACATCCCGGAACTCCTCTACCACTACTTGGAGCACTTCAATCTCCGCTATGGTACCAATACATGGATCAGCCCGGATGCCGTGGAGACCCTGACCGATTACGCCTGGCCCGGCAACGTGAGGGAACTCGCCAATCTGGTGGAACAGCTCATCATCCTGGAGGCCCGGGACCTGATCCGTGTGGAAGACCTCCCGGACCGCCTTCGCAATACCGGGCCGAAACGCGGCGAACCCTCGGTGCCTCTCATCGGTCCCGCTTCCGGGCACCCGGTTCAACCTCTGAAGAAGGCCCTGGAAGGCTATGAGAAGTTGCTCCTCACAGAGACCCTTCGCCGATTTCCCAGGCAGGAAGACACGGCCCAGGCACTCTGTGTCAGCATGTCCACCCTCACACGGAAAATGCGAAAATACGGACTCGGAAAGACCTCGTTCTGCAGGGAGCACGGGAAGGATCTCGGGTCCCCGTAACAGCGTGTTGAAACATCAGGCACTCACGACATGTCGTGGTAATCGAATCCCGGAATTCTCAGGCGGGTTTCCAGCTTTTTGATCGCCCAACTGCTCACCGTGGTCAGAAAAAGGTATACCACGCCTACGATCATGAACACCTCGGTGAATCGAAAGGTCTCCGAGGCGATGATCTTCCCTTCGCCGGTCAGTTCGATGCAGGTGATCATGTACGCCAGGGAAGAGTACTTGATCAAATAGATGAGCTCGTTGCCGCACCCGGGGAGCGCGAGCCGGAAGGCCTGGGGCAGTATGATGGATCGAATCATTTTCAGCCGGCCGAATCCCAGGGCCTCTGCCGCCAGCATCTGCCCCCGCTTCACGCTCATGAACGCCCCGCGGACGTACTCCGAGTGGTATGCGCTGCTGCAGAGGGTGAATCCGAGCACCGACGCCGCATACGGACTCAAGTAGATGCCGATGTGGGGAAGGCCGAAGTACCAGATAAAGAGCTGCACCACCAGGGGGAAGCCCCGAAACACCGTGACATAGAAATCGGCCCCGCGAAGAGCCAGAGGATTTCCGTAGACCCGGACCGCCCCTACGATCATGCCGATGGCCAGCCCGAGAAAGGCCGACGGAAGGATGAGCTGGACGCTTACCCAGAGCCCCCGCATGAGTGCGGGGAAGACGTCCTGCTGAAGGATCAGTAATTCACTCATGATCTACCGGGATTCACTGTACAGATCGGTCAGCTTGCCACAGAATTCCCGCGTACGGTCGCAGTCGGCACTGGACAGGATTTTCCTCGGCGGTCCGGCCTCCACGATGAGGCCGTCCTCCATGAAAATCATCTCGTGGGCCAGGTCCAGGGCGAACCCGATCTGGTGGGTGGCCATGAGCATGGTCATTCCTTCCAGACCCAGGTTTCGAATCACGGCCAGGACCTCGGTGATCAACTCAGGGTCCAGGGCCGATGTGGGTTCGTCCAGGAGCATCACCTCAGGATCCATGGCCAGGGCCCGAGCGATGGACACGCGCTGTTTCTGCCCTCCGGAGAGCTGGGCCGGGTACTTGTACATGTGGTCCTTGAGGCCCACGCGGTCCAGCTCCATGACTGCACGCCTGCGTGCCTCCTCCTTGGTCATCTTCTTCACCTTGACCAGTGCAATCTGGACGTTCTTGAGGGCATTCAGGTGATCGAAAAGGTTGAAGTCCTGAAAGATCATGCCCACCCTCTGACGGTAGGCATAGAGTTCCTTTTTCCGGGCCGCCAGGACCTCCTCTCCGTTCAGCCAGATTCGCCCCTCGTCGGGTCGCACCAGGAAGTTGATGCACTGGAGCAGCGTGCTCTTTCCCCCGCCCGAGGGACCGATCAGAATCTTGAGTTCCCCCTGCCCTATGGTCAGAGACGCCCCCTTGAGGACCTCTTTTTCGCCGTAGCGTTTGGTGATCCCCTCGACCCGAAGGACCGGATCTCCCTTGCTCATGAACGCCTCCTCACCTGACGTATCCCGGAATTCGCACCCGCTCCTCCAGGAGCCGCAACCCTTTGGTTCCGAGGAAGGTCAGGACCAGAAAGATCAGCCCGGCGGTGAAATAGAGGGGAAGGTGTTCATAGGTCCGGGTGGCCACGAAATGGGCACGGGCCATGATCTCGGGTACGCCCAGGGCATAGGCCACGGCCGAGTCCTTGAGAACAATGGAGTACTCATTGGACCAGCCGGGAATGGACAGCCTCAAGGCCTGGGGAAGAATGATGTGGGCGATGGCTCGCCGGTCGCTCATGCCCAGGGCCCGGGCCGCCTTGAACTGCCCGTCGGGAAGGGATCGTATGGCGCCCCGCACGATCTGGGACTGGTAGGCCCCGCTGATGAGCCCCAGGACGATCGCCGCCACGCTGAATGCCGACAGGTTGATCCCGATCATGGAAAAAAGGCCGAAGTAGAAAAGAAAGAGCAGCACGAGCAGGGGGACTCCCCGGAAGAACCAGATGTAGATCGCAATGGGCCTTCGCAGAAAGCCGGGACCATAGACCTGACCCAGGGCCAGGAAAACGCCCACCACCATTCCCAGCACCATGGCTCCGATCACCACACCGATGGTCACCAGGGATCCCTGGAGCATATAGGGCAAGGCGTCCAAGATCGCGGTAATGCTTCCGTCCATAGAACCTTCCCGATGCCGAATACGAATTCCGATTCAGAAACGGGGAAGGCACCGGGCGCACCCGATGCCTTCCTGGGGTGTGGGGGTCTGTTCGGCACCCCCTGCTAGAGTTCGTACTTGACCTTGAGTTCTTCCCAATAGGGTGATTCCATGAGCCGGCGGAGTCCTTCATTGAGCGTGTCCAGGAGTTCCGTGTCTTCCTTGCGCACGGCGTAGCCGAATTCCTCGTCCGGCATGCCGAATCGGCCCAGGATTTTCACAGGTTTTTTCTTGACCGCGTCCTTGGCCGGGGCATCGTCCATGGCCGCCCCCACGACCCGTCCGTTCACCACGTCTTCCACGGACAGGGGAGCGGAATCGTACATCACCAGTTCGAAATCCTTTCCCTCTTTCTTGATCAGGTTTTCCTGAATCCACTTGGCCTCGGTGGTGCCTCGTTGCACACCCACCTTGTTCCCACTGCTGAGGACCTGATCCAAAGTCAGGGTGGAGTCCTTCGGCACCACGAGCACCTGAGTGATGATCCAGTACGGGTTCGTGAAGTTGACCTGCTCTCTGCGCTTTTCGGTGATACTCATGCCGGCGGCGATGAGATCGATCTTCTTTGCGCGAAGGGTCGGAATGATGGCGTCCCAGTCGATGGGCTTGTGCGTGACCTTGAAGCCCATTTCCTTGGCGATCCAGTTTACGGCCTGCACATCGAATCCGTCCGGGTTTCCGTTTTTGTCGATATAGGCGAACGGCGGAAAGTTGGCGTCAATCCCGTTGATCAGTTCCTGGTCCGCCGCCGTGGCTGCAGGAATTCCCGCCAGTCCGACCAGGAGAAACGCCAAAGCCATCACAACAAACGTGCCCCTTTTCATGAAATTGATCTCCTTTCCATTCGTTATCATTATTATAACTCAACAGAACTCATTTTGAATGCAAAGACGGAGTATAGACGACCCATATCGGAGTGTCAATCACCAAGGGTATCACCAAGGATATCAGCGGGTGGAAAGAGCGAACGGATGCCGTGAACGTGGGGCCGGCTCTCGTGGGTCCAGGTCGCTTGAAAAAATTCGCCACCCGTGTAGGATGGGGGACTATTCACCGGAGTGAGCCATGTCCGACGCCCTCGAAACCATACTCTACCACCTGGTGGGCCGTGTGAAACCCCATGTGCCGGACCCGCCCATTGCCGCACCTGTCCCTGCCCAGCTCGGAGAGACGTTCGAGACACCGGCCGATGCGGCGAGGAACCTCAATGCGGCCTTTCTCATCGCCCTCTGCGGTCCGGAGCACTCACTCGCGGCTCGTGCACGGGGCGTCCTGGACCGAGCCCTTTCGAGCGGGGAGTGGACGGAGACGGCCCGCTTCTTCTGGAACGGCCTGAATCGTGTGCGGGGAGAAATTCGTTCCCGTTCCGCTCGGGACGCCTCATTCGCGTGCCGTCTCGAGGACCTGGCCGCCTGGTTGTCAGGGACCGGGACCGCCGGACGAGAGCGCGACACCGAGGAGAAGATATGGTCCGTCTTTTTCCCGGAAGGGACCGGCATTCGAGGCTGTGAAGAACGACGAATTGAGGAACTCAGACAGGTCCGCCGGGTCCGTGTTCTCTCCCCCAATACCGCACCGATCACGAACCCGGGGCGGGAGGTGCTTTTTACGGCCAATGCCCTGCTCACTCTGCCGCTCGACGGCGCCCTTGACAAAGGGCTTCACCTGTCGAGCGCTCTTCGGCGCAGGCTTCAACCGGTCATGGATGAGCCTCAAGAGACGTGGTACGACCATCCCGTAGAGATCGGCACCCCACCCGAGACCAATGAAATCCTGTATGGTCTGAAGGGCCTGAACGAGGCCATGGCCTTTGAAAAGGAACGCGGCGCGCTGGGCCGGGAAGACCGGGCGGTCTGCATTCTCTCGGTCTCCGTGACCCACCCGGGGCTCCATTCGGTGGCCCGGGACTACATTCGGGAAGAGATCGGGCGATTCGGCGGGTTTCCGCACCTGCGCGTATTCGCCTTCACCGAGACCGATACCCGGCGGCTGGGCCAAGAGGTGCTCGGCCCGGCCGCGGCCCGCTTCCTGGGCGAGACCCACCCGGCGGCCGCGTTTCCCGACATCTTTGGGGTGGACGGAGAGTATGGGCGTCACTACACCTTTCTCAAGGCAATAGCGCCGTTGTGGCATTTGCTCGTGGACCCCGGGGTTCGGGCCACATTCAAGATCGACCTGGACCAGGTGTTTCCCCAGGACGCGCTTGTCGCCGAGACCGGGGCCTCGGCCCTGGACCACATGAGGACCCCCCTCTGGGGCGCGACCGGCGTGGACAGCTTCGGAGACCGGGTGGAACTCGGCCTTCTGGCCGGAGCCCTGGTGAATGACCGGGATATTTACAAGGGTCTCTTCGTGCCGGATATCCCCTTTCCCCGCCTTCCTCCCCATGGGGATGAGGTCCTTTTTTTCAGTCCCCTTCCCCAGGCCCTGTCCACCGAGGCGGAAATGATGACCCGATACGGGGCCGACGGCCTGGATGGTCGAAGGGCCTGCATTCAGCGCATTCACGTGACCGGAGGGACCACCGGGGCCCTGGTGAGCACCCTCATGCGCCACCGGCCTTTCACCCCCTCCTTTGTAGGACGAGCCGAAGACCAGGCCTTTCTCCTTTCCTGCCTTGCCCGGTCTTCCTCCCGTCCGGCCTATCTCCATCAACCCGGCCTGGTCATGCGCCACGACAAGGAGTCCTTTGCCGTGGAGGCGGTTCGCAAGGCCCACCTGTCCAAACTGATCGGCGATGATCTCCGCATCCTTCTGTTTTCCGCCTATGCCGGGGTGCTCTCCGATCCTGTGGACCCCCTCAAGGAACGGCTTGACCCTTTCACCGGTTGTTTCATTTCCAGGCTCCCGGAGAGCCTTGTGCTCCTGCGATCCGCCGTCCGCGCCGCATCTTTCTTTTCCCACTCCCGCAATGAAGAGGGGCTTCAACTCGTCCGCGAGGGGTCGAGGCGCATCGAAAAGACCCTCGCCTTCACGCAGGGGAATGAGAGTCCGCTCAAACGGGCCTATGAGGGGGAACGGAGAGGGTGGAATGTCTACTTCGATGTGCTCGCGGCCCTGGCCGAGGCCCTGGACCGGGGCCACGGCGAGGCCCTGAAGCTACGCGGAAAGGCCCGGCGGATCGTGAGGGAATGCGCGCTGACGCCTTAGGTGACAGGCGCTCGGGGCCGGCCAAATGGTGTCCGCTCCGGAGGCCGGAGTCTTCTTCCGCTACTCCGCTCAAGAAAACCCCGGCCTCCTCCGGTTCGAGCCCTGAATGAAGATGAAAGGCAGGAGAGTCTTCATGGTCATGTTTACGGAGGTCTGAACAAGCCCGTTCGTTCAGGTTCGCTCCTTTTTTACCGTGAAAATACCCTGGAGGTCGGCCCTGTGCCGGGGCTGAGGCGAAGGGGATCGGGGCTTTCTGTAGCGGACATGAGTGGGAGGCCTTCGTTATTCCGAGCGGTTACGCCCGGGGGAAACCGCGGCCACCCCCCACGGGAAACCGCCAGGCCTCACGAGAGCGATGAAAAATGAGCCTCCCCCTGTGAACGCTTTCGGGCGGGGGTGGAACGCGGAGGGGGCAGGGATCCCCCGGGCGTAACCGCCCGGAATGACCAGGCCGGGAGCGGGGGAAGCGGAAGGAAGCCCCGATTCCCGGAGCCGGCGACAAGGCTGTTTCCTGTTTTCATCCTCGAGGATGACCGGAAGCCTGCTCCTGGTCATGTACGTTCGGTTGGGGTATGGACCAGCCGGCAGAGGCTGAAAACGGGTTTTGCTAGGCCGTCACATACGCGTCAAACGATCTCTTCCCGGTGGTCCAGTCCATAGAACCGCCGCGCATTGTCCCGAACCAGGGCCGTGCGGACCCCCTCCGGCAGGGCATCGGAACCGGCGATGCGGAGGAGATCGTCGTAAAAGCGGCTGCCCATGTCCGTGTTGAGCATGACTCGGTCCAGTCCGTCCGGGTGTTCGTCGATCATTCGCCTCAGGTCCTCCATGGAACTCTTGATGGGACTCACGGTCACGCCCGCCCAGAAGCCCATGGACAAGACACGTCCCAGGATCCCGGAAGTACAGTGATCCACAACGATCCTGCGGCCCTGGGATGCATAGGACTCCAGCACCTTCAGGATCTTTCCGGCCACTCGTTCCTTATCCCGGCGGGGCGTATGCACGCCGATGACCATGTCCTGAATCCCGTCCTCCCCGGCCAGATCCAGTTGGGAGCGGAAGATGTCGATCTCTCGGCTCGAAGCCGTTTCCAGACCGATCTCTCCGATACCGATGCATCCTTCATCGGCCAGGCGGGGTCGAAGGAGCCCTGCCACGTCGCCGGGCCGCAGGTCGGGCGGAATGTTTCTGGGATGCACTCCGGTCAGGTACCGGCATGGCAGGCATTTCCGGGCGATATCCTGAATGGTTCGAGACTGGCGTTCCAGGTATCGGGCCAGTTCCTCAGCGGTGTCCACACGTTTGCTGAAGGCCCAGGACACCGGCAGACAGCCCGCCGAACGAAGGCCGGCCAGACACTCCGGCCGATCCCTGAAGAGGTGGTCCAGGTGCACATGGGCATCGATGAATCGAATCGCCTCCACATCCCCCTCTTTCCCGTCATGGAAAGGCAAGAAAGTGAAAGACGAGTGTCAGGAAATTCTTGCCTTTGGGTCCTGATTAAGCATACGTTTCATACGAGAAGATCAGTTCGAAATCAAGGGGCGTTCCGCAATCAAGGGAGATCTCATGGAAGCGATCGACCCGCCGCAAAAGACCGGAATCCGTGTGGCGACCAGCATGGTCTTGGCCGTCTTATTCCTGGTCGGACTCTACCTCTGCAGCCGGTACAACTACCTCCTCTTCCACAGCATCGCCGAGATTTTCAGCATCGTCGTGGCCTTCGGCATCTTCATGATCGGATGGAACTCCCGCCGGTATCTCGATAACAAGTACTTTCTCTTCCTAGGCATCGCCTATCCCTTCGTGGGATTCCTGGATATCCTGCACACCCTGGCCTACAAAGGCCTCGGCATCTTCACGGGCTTCGACACCAACCTTCCCACTCAACTCTGGATCGCTGCGCGCGCCATGGAGGGTCTTTCCCTTTTTCTGGCCACATTCTTCATTCGCCGAGGGCTGCGCCTGGTCCCCCTGGTGCTGGGATACGCCCTGGGAACCACGATCATCCTCGGAACCATTTTCGCATGGGACGTCTTTCCCGAGTGCTTCATCGAAGGAAAGGGGCTCACTCCATTCAAAAAGATCGTCGAGTACGCCATCTCCGGGATCCTGGTGGCGTCCGCCGCCCGTCTCTACCGGCATCGCTCCCGATTCGACGCCAATGTGCTCATGCTTCTCCTGGCCTCGATCTTCATGACCATCGCCTCGGAGTTGAGCTTCACCCTCTTCAGCGACCCTTACGGACACGTCAATCTGATCGGGCACTACTTCAAGATCCTATCGTTTTTCCTGATCTACCGGGCGATCATCCACACCGGGCTCCGAAAGCCCTACCGCCTCCTGTTCGCGGATCTTCAGCAGAGCCAGGAGGAGCTTCACGCGGCCCATTCCGAACTCGAGACCCGGGTCCAGCAGCGCACCGCCGAACTCGAGACCTCCAATGAACTCCTTCATCGCGAGATCCGCGAACGGGAGCGGGCCGAACAGGCCCTTCACGAGTCCAAGGCACTCTACACCACGCTCGTCGAGGCATCCCTCACAGGGGTCTACATGCAGCAGGACGAGCGGATCGTCTTTGCCAACGAGCGGTTCGCGGAGATCCACGGCTACAGGCGGGAAGAGATCCTCGGCATGGAGTCATGGAAGGTCGTCCACCCCGAGGATCGGGACCGGGTCCGGCGATACAGCCGACGGCGAATTCGGGGAGAAGAGGCGCCGTCCGAATATGAGGCCCGGGGCCTGACACGTGACGGCCGCACCATCTGGGTCAACCGGCGGATCACCCTGATCCGATATAAGGGAAGGCCCGCAGTGCTTGGATACGTAGCGGACATCACGAAGCGGAAACGGATGGAACACGAACTCCGGTTCCTGTCCGCCCAGATCCTCACCGCCGAGGAACAGGAGCGGAAACGGATCGCCCAGGATCTCCACGACGGCATCGGACAACTCCTGGGGGCCATCAAGTTTCGCATCGAGTCGGTCCTCCTTCGCCCCGAAGGATCCAGAGGGAAGGATGCCCGAAGCGACCTCCGTGACGTCATCCACTTGATTCAGCGGACCATCGAGGAGATGCGCCGGATCCTCGCCGACCTTCGTCCGTCCATGCTGGACGACCTGGGCATCTTGCCCACCATCAACTGGCTGTGCCGGGAGTTCCAGAAGACCCACAAGCACATGGAGGTAACCAAGGAGATCGGTCTGGGCGAGCAGGATGTACCCGGAGAACTCAAGACCACCCTCTATCGCGTGATTCAGGAGGCGCTGAACAACGCGGGAAAGCACAGCCGAGCGGACCGGGTCTCCATTGCCCTTGCCCTCAAGAACGGGGCCATGGTCCTGGAAGTAGAGGACGACGGCGTCGGGTTTGTCGCGGACACGGCCCTGGATCCGGAGACATCGTCCGGAGGGCTCGGACTTCATGGCATACGCGAGCGAAGCCGGCTATCTGGTGGGGAGTTCACACTGGTCACGGGTGATGGGGAAGGCACGCTCCTCCGCGTGACGTGGCCCATGTCCCGGGAGGCCTCACCACAGGAGTGACTCGGCCCACCCCGGCGGCCGGCCCCAAGGGCTGAACCCATTGGGGCGTCCTTTCCAGGCGGGCTCTATGGGACCACCAGGCCCTTGTCCACGGCATAGGCGGTCAGGCCTGCGGAATTCCGCAGGTCCAGCTTTTTCATCAGGCTGGCCCGGTGCTTTTCCACGGTCTTGATGCTGATGCAGAGGAAATCCGCGATCTCCCGGTTTCGATACCCCTCGGCAATGAGCTTGAGGGTCTCCCGCTCCCGCTGCGTCAAGGTCTCCAGCGTGGTCTTCGTTCCCAGGCTTCTTCGGCCTTCCAGATATCCTTCAATGACCTTTTCGGATGCCCCCGATCCGAGATACCGCTTTCCCGCCATGACGTGACGTATGGCCATGAGGAGTTCGTCCCGGGTGGCGTCCTTGAGTACATACCCGTCTGCCCCGGCCTCTAGAGCCGCGTGAATGTACTCCTCGGTCTTATGGACTGTTAGTACCACTATTTTTGTATCTTTATGGTTCTTTCGAACCTCGCGGATCGCCTCCAGGCCGTTCATCCTGGGCATGGCCAGGTCCATCAGGACCAGGTCGGGCGAGTGGGCGTCCACACAGCGTACCGCCTCCCGGCCGTCCCCGGCCTCGCAGATGACCTCCATGCCGGGCTCGGATGACAACAGCGCCCTCAGGCCTTCCCTGAGGATCGTGTGGTCTTCGGCAAGTATAAGTCGTACCCGTTTTTCCATCGCCTTTCCGCACGCCTCCATCCCTCGGGCGGTAATCCGGCATCTCCATCTTCACCCTGCCTCTCGCGCCCCGATGCAGGCGGATCCATCTGCGAGGTGGCCCCTGCGGCCTATGCCGGTACCCGAAAATCCTATCTGAATGGACTGTCAGTTGTCATTCGTTCAACCCCCACCGGTTCTCTTCAGCCAAAAATTGGGGTGTTTTCCCAGCGGAAATGGGGCTTAGACCCCATTTACCACACAACCCCCTAACTGTAAACTGCTCCATAAAGGGAAAAGGGCACAAGGAGAAAGCCAGGCACATTCCGATATGGAGAAACCGGAAAACGGACCCAATGAGCATGATCTTGATCATCGAGGACGATCCCGATTTCCGAAGTACGCTTTCCGGGCTCCTTGGCAAACGGTTTCCTTCTGCGAACCTCCAGGAGGCCATGGACGGTGAAGAGGGCTTGGCCTATTTGGTAACCATGGTACCGGACGTGGTGGTGACGGACCTGAAGCTCCCCGGCCTGAACGGATTTCAGGTGACCCGAAGGATTCGAGGGGACCATCCCCATCTGCCGGTGATCGTCCTCACCAGTTACCACGATCCCGAATACGAAGAGGCGGCATACGCGGCCGGGGCCACCCACTTCCTGTCCAAGCACACCACCTCGGCCGAGGAGATCCTCAGCCTGGTCCAATCATTCCTGCCCGGCGAATAATATTTCGCGGGCGGGACAACCCGGGGCCGCGCTTTCGAGCCCCCATGTGAAGCCGGACCCCGATCCATCAGAAGGGAGGTGGGACCCTTGAAAGCCAAATGCAGGCCCATACACCGGGACGGATTCCGCAACGCTCTGTGCCCCAATTACAGGCAATGCCTCGATATGGCCGTTCAAAAGTCGTGGGAGTACTGGGACTGTGCTGAGTGCACCCACCGGACCAGTACGGACCCTGAACTCGACATCGAAGTGACCCTGAGTCATAGCGTGGCCTATTTCGACCTCCCCTTTGAGATCTCGGCGAAGATGTGAGAGGAGGGGAACATGTCCGTATCAGGCTTATCTCTTCTCTCTGGGCGTGATATGGTAAGGCTTGATTTGATAGGATGAAGATATTCGCTCTCATTCCCAGACGGCAATCATCGGCATGCCCCAGGGGACACATGTTCACTTGCCGATAGAATCAGGAGAAAACGCATGAAAACCAGAAAAATCCCCTTCTTTTTCACCGCTCTTGCCCTTGCCGCCCTGTTGAGCGGCTGCGCCGGCGGGCCTGCCACCAAGGCCCATGATTTTACCCCTCAAGACCTCAATCCGCTCATCCGTTCCGGGGAATACGTCCAGAACGTGGACAGCTTCCTGGTGATCCTCGACGCCTCGGGCACCATGTACGGCACCACTGCCGGGCATCGCAAGGTGGACCTGGCCAAGGGTGTGATCAGCCGCATGGACCGGACCATTCCCGACCTGAAATTGACCTCCGGGCTTCGAACCCTGGGGCAAAACTACAGCGCCGGCACCCGGCTCGTCTACGGCATGACGGATTATGCCAAGGGGAACCTGGAAGGAGCCGCAGGGCCGATCACCGGCGGTGGATCGACGCCCCTGGCCGCGGCATTGAACGCCTGCGACGGCGACCTCCAATCCGCGCCCGGAAAGATCGCCTTGATCGTGGTCAGCGACGGCCTGGAGACGGATACATCCTCCGTGGTCTCTGCGCAAGGGCTCAAAAGCTCTTTCGGGGACCGGATCTGCATCTACCCCGTGATAGTCGGCGACAACCCGGCCGGAGTCCAGCTCATGAATCAAGTGGCGCAGGCCGGCGGATGCGGTTTCAGCGTGAACGCCAATGACATCATGTCTCCTGAAGGCATGGCCGACTTTGTGAAACGGGTCTTTCTTGCCAAGGGATCCGGAGAACCGCTGGACAGCGACGGCGACGGTGTCACGGACGATAAAGATCAGTGCCCCGGAACGCCTGCCGGCGTCAAGGTGGACGCAGTGGGCTGTCCGCTGGACAGCGACGGCGACGGTGTCCCCGATTACCTGGACAAGTGTCCCGGAACGCCTGCCGGCGTCAAGGTGGATGATGTGGGCTGCCCCGTGGACACGGACGGCGACGGCGTCCCCGATTACCTGGATAAGTGCCCCGGAACCCCCGCCGGCGCCACGGTGAATCATCAAGGCTGCTGGGTCTTGGAAGGGCTCTATTTCGATTA
>ENA-OSEO01002595-OSEO01002595.1-sediment-metagenome-genome-assembly--contig:-NODE-2595-length-24593-cov-2.976056_pt1 | contig 24593 bp, 21 predicted proteins | sample MGYA00237883_ERZ534232 | MGnify/ENA metagenome assembly ERZ534232
CATCGGGATGAGCGAGCCGGGTTCGGGTTCTGACCTGGCGAGCGTACGTACGCGGGCCGAAGCTGTCAAAGACGGCTGGGTGCTGAACGGCCAGAAAATATGGACTACCTACGCACACCGGTGTCATTACATGATTGCGCTGGTAAGGACATCGGGTGCGCCGGGCGACCGTCATCGAGGGCTCTCACAGGTCATTATCGACCTCAAGGCGCCAGGTGCGGCCTGCCACCCATTCGCTCAGCTCCCCGCAACTGCCCAGTTTTTCATCAATGTGAAGAACAATGATTTTTTGAACCACTCCGGGAAAACCCCCAGCGGCTGGGGGTATGCGGTCTTCGGCAAGGTGTCCAAGGGCCACGGGGTGGTCAACAAGATCAAGGCCGTCCAGACCGGGAAAAAAGCCGGGTTCGACGATGTACCGGTAGCGCCGGTGACCATCATCCGGGCGGAGGTCCTGGAAGACACCGAAAGCTGAAGGCTCACCCCCCCCAGGAAGGGATGGGAGCGATCGTCCGGATCCCGGGTGAAACCGGACGATCCGGTGAAGCGTCAGCGAACCGTCGACGGCGGGCTTTCGCCAAGATCATGGAAGAGACCCGCCATGATCCTCAGCCCCTCCCGGGCAATCGGCGCCAGAAGATGCTCGTCGGGTGCATGCTGGGAGCACCCCCCGTAGGAGTGCGGAATCCACACCGTGGGAAGCCCCAGGGTATGCATGAAGATGTCGTTGGGCAGGGTTCCGCCCAGATTGGGGATAAACGCGGGGGGGTGGCCCGCGGTCCGCGCCGTCGAAGCCACGGCCCATTGAATCCAGGGGTTTTCGGGATCCATGCGGGTGGCTTTGTATAGCCCCCGCTTGAGGGGTATCGCCCGGATCTGTTCGAATCCCTTGGCGTCCAGGTGGTTGCGGATGGCGGGAAGAAACTGTTCGGGATCCGAGTCGGCAACAAACCGGATATGGCAGCGCGCCCATGCGCTGGGGGGGATGGCGTGGGCCGGCGCCGCGGGATCCCCGCAGGAAAAAGCCAGCACCTCAAGCGTATTCCACCCGTAGACCTTCTCTGCAAGGCTGAGACCCGGCTCCCCCCACTGGGGGTCGATGGCCGGTCCCTTCCGTCCGGTGACCTCCAGTTCCCCCAGGGCCTTTCGGACCGAATCCGGAATCCCTTTGGGTCTGAGCCCGTCGACGAGAATCCGACCCCGGGGGTCCACCATCGACGCGATGGCGTGGGCGAGAATGATCCCCGGGTTGGCCAGCAGCCCGCCCCAGTTGCCCGAGTGGTGGCCGCCTTCCCTCAGCGTAAGGCTCAGGTCGAAGTTGAACACGGCCCGGCTGCCGCCGAACAGGGTGGGTTGTTGCGGGTCGATGCGGGGGCCGTCGGATGCAATGAGCACATCGGCCGCAAAGGCATCCTTTTCCTGGGTGCAGATTTCGCGTAGACCCGGCGAGCCCATCTCTTCCCCCATTTCGATGAGCACCTTCACGTTGAAGCCCAGTCGGCCCTTTTCCCGGAGCACGCAGTCGATGGCGGCCAGGTTGAGGGTATGCTGCCCCTTGTTGTCGGCGGCCCCCCTGCCGTACCAGTGGTCTCCTTTTTGCACCAGGCGCCAGGGGTCCAGCCCGTCCCGCCAGCGGCCTTCCATGCCGAGCACGGTATCCCCGTGCCCGTAGATCAGGACCGTGGGCAGGCCTTGGCCCTCTACCCGCTTTCCGGCAAGAAAAGGCAGGCGGGGATCGACGGGATTTTCCAGCACCCGGCAGGCAAATCCCAGATCCTGCAGGTAGGGGATCATCTCGCGGCTCAGATACTCCCTCAGTTCGACACCCCGCGCCGGGTTTTGGCTCTCGGTGGTATGGGCCACCCTTCGGGCCAGCAGATCGAAAAATGATCCGTCGTCAAACATCCGTTCTGCCCGGGCGATGGTTTCTTCTCGAGACATGTCAGGCTCCTCCTCGAATTTCGGTTAAAAAAGAAAGGCCTTCCAGCAGGGCCGATGGATTTGGTTGCTGAAAAGCAGCAAGTTCTCTTATGATACAGGATAAGGGGAGCCAGGTAAACCGGTGGAAAGGATTTGATTCTGCTGCCGGGCTCCAGTATGATACCCCCCTGATTATAGAAAGGTATATGGAACATGGCGACAGCGGATTCCACCGAAGGACCCACCCGCCCGCGGCCTGCGTCAGGCCGCATTTTCTTTGGTTGGTACATCGTCGGGGCCGGCATGCTGATGCAGGGTTTCGGATACGGCGCCCGGTATTCCTTTTCGGTCTTCTTTCCCACCCTGCTGGACCAGTTCGGCTGGCCCCGGGACCTGGGGGCCTCGATTCTTTCGACCCATCTGTTGTTTTACGGCCTGACCGCCCCCTTTGCCGGGGGCATGGTCGATCGGATCGGATCCCGAAAGACCATGTTCGCCGGTACGGCGTTGCTTTCTTTGGGGCTGATTCTTTCCTGCTGGGGCCGAACCCCCTGGCACTTTTACCTGACCTTCGGCATGCTTTCCGGCACCGGGCTGAGTCTTTTCGGTGCAGTGCCCATGACCATGGTCATCCGGAACTGGTTTGAAAGACAGCGGGGCATCGCCCTGTCCCTTGTCTTTGCCGGTACCGGTGTGGCCTACGCCTGCTACCCGGCGGTGGCCTGGCTGGTGGACGCGTTCGGCTGGCGACGGGCCTATGCCATCGAAGGGCTGGTCATCCTGGCCGTTTTCGTCCCCCTGATCGCGCTGCTCGTGGTCTATCATCCCCGTCAAAAGGGGATCCTCAGGGACGGCATGGCGGAGGGGAGCGACAACTCCGCCCTGATCCAGAGGGAACGTCGTCGGGTGCTGGACAGCGACTGGACGGCACGCCAATGGACCCTGCCCCAGGCCGTCAAGACCTGCCGCTTCTGGCTGCTGTGCCTTTGCACATTCTGCCTGTGGGGAGTCGGCCACCATATTCTGGTCACCCATCAGATCGCCTTTGCCATGGACGTCGGATACGACCGGATCTACGCATCCGCGGTCTTATCCTTGGGGGGGTGGATGTTCGGGCTGGGCTCCTTGGCCAGCATGATCTCGGACCGGATCGGCCGGGAGGAGACCATGACCCTGGCACTCTCGGCGGCCCTCTCGGCGGTCGTGGTCCTGCTGATGATAAAGGATGCACAGAGCCCCTGGATGCTCTACTATTACGCCATCGCGTTCGGCTTCGGCTTCGGCATGTGCTCCCCCATCGTGGCGGCAGTGGTCACCGACATTTTTCAGGGGCCCAAGGTGGGGGCGACGGTGGGCTTTGTCTGGTTCAGCTTTTCCATGGGCGGCACGGTGGGCCCCTGGTTCGGCGGGCTGTTGTTCGAGTTGACCGGAAACTACCGGCTGGCGTTTATGTCGTCCTTCGGATTGTTTGCGCTTTCGGGTGCGGCCATCTGGCTGGCCGCACCCCGAAAGGTGCGCCTGGTGCCCGGAAAGGTCGGCAGGTAGACCGATTCCCTATGTCGACAGGGGCATACCGGATGCCCCTGTTCGCCCTTCACCGTTTTTCACCAAGCCCCGACCCGCGGTCGGGGGTCATCTCAGCTTGGAAAGTTCCAGTTCGTTTTCCGTTGCGGCGACGATCGCGGTTCCGGCCAAATCACCGGTGACATTCACCGATGTCCGCCCCATATCCAGAATCGCGTCGATACCCAGAATCATCGCATAGGCAGCGGCGATTGGGGTGCCCGGATCCACCTTGAATCCAACCGAATCGAGGACCAAGAGCAGCATGATGACACCGGCGCCCGGGACCCCGGCTGCCCCGATGGATGCCAGAACGGCCGTGATGATGACCGTCATCTGCTGGCCGAAGTCCAGCGGCGTGCCGATGGCAAACCCGATGAAAACGGCACAAACCCCCTGGTAAATCGCCGTGCCGTCCATATTGATGGTGGCACCCAACGGCAGGGTAAAGGAAAACACACTCCGCCCCACACCCATGTTTTCTTCGGCACACCGCATGGTCACCGGCAGCGTTCCGCTGCTGCTTCGGGTGACAAACGCGGTGATCATGGCCTCCTTGGCGCCCCCCAGAAATTTGATAAAGTTGAGCTTAAACAGGGTCAGCAACCCCCCGTACACAAGCACGACATGAACAATGAGCGCAAGGTATACCGTGAAGGTGATTTTCCCCAGAGAGGTGACCGCCTGCGCGCCCTGTTTTCCGAACACCACGGCGATCAGAGCGAAAACCCCGATGGGGGCATACTGCAGAACCCAGCCCACCACCATGTACATGACTTCTGCGGCCGAATCGCAGAAGTTGAACAGAATCTCGCTCGCATCTTTGATGCGCGAATCCCGGCTGATCCTAAGGTAAGAGAGCCCGATGCCGAATACGAGCGCAAAAAATATCGTGGGCAGCACATCCCCCGATGCCAGGGAGCCGAACGGATTGGTCGGGATGATTTTCAGAAGGGTATCGATCAAACCCGGCCGGACCAGTTCTTTCCCGGCCGCTTTGCCGGCCGCAAGGGTGAGGCCGGATCCGGGCCGGAAGATATTGGCGGCGATGAGCCCGATGGCGACCGCAAAGCCCGAGGTCAGCATGTAGAAGATAATGATCTTCACCCCAACTTTGCCGAGCCGTGCGGGGCTGATGCTGGCCGCACCCACCACAAGGGAGAAAAAGATCACCGGCATGACGATCATTTTGAGGAGCCTTACCAGAAGATCTCCCAGGGGATTGAGCACCGCAATTTTAGGGCCCACGATAATTCCGACAACCGCCCCGAGGATAAGCCCGATCAGAATCCGCCAAAGCAGATTCGTCTTAAAGTACCAGTCCATCATGCCCCGTTGGGTTGCTGTTCCATTGGTCATGGTGTCACCTCCTTGTTTTGAAGTTTCGAATGATGCCCATCCTTTCCCATCCGAACCCGAGGACGCTTTTTGGGGATATTTACGTCCGGGCCTTCTGTTTCGGTGCCGGGTATCCTTGGGTTGCCTCTCATCCGGTGGCCTTCCGCGAATCTTTTTCCATGGCCTTCCTGACCCGGTAATAAGAGGTGATCATGATGAAAAGCCCGATAAAAATAAAAGCGGCGCTGATGGGGCGGGTAAAGAAAATGGTCGGATCCCCGTGGGAGATCACCAGGGACCTCCGCAGGTTTTGCTCGACCATCGGGCCGAGGATGATCGACAGCAGGATGGGGGAGACAGGATACCCGTAGTAATTCATGAAATATGCAAGGATGCCGATCACCAGGGACACCCCCACATCAAAAAAGCTGAACCGCATGGAATAGGAGCCGACGACACAGAGCAGAAAGATAATCGGGGTGAGTATTTTCCGGTCGATGTTGATGAGTCTGGCGAAATAGCGCGCTCCCCCCAGCCCCACAAAAAGCATCACGAATTGGGCAAGAATCATCGCTGCAAAGATGGGGTAGACGATCTCCGGATGCTCGGTGAACAGCATGGGACCCGGCTGGAAGTTGTGAATGGTGAGCGCTCCCATCAACACAGCGGTCACCGCATCGCCGGGCACCCCCAGGGTGAGCATGGGCACCATGGCCCCGCCGGCACCCGCATTATTTCCGCTTTCGGGCGCGGCCACCCCTTCCAAAACACCGGTTCCGAATCTTTCAGGGTTTTTGGATGCCCGCTTTGCTTCGCCGTACGCCACAAAGGCGGCGATATCGGTTCCCGTTCCCGGGACCGCCCCGATGAAGACGCCGATCAGCGAAGATTTGACCATGGTCCCCAGAACGCTTTTGAGTTCGGAAAGCTTGGGAATCAGATTTTTCAGCTCGGTTTTTACGGACGGCAGGATGAGGATCTTTTCGATACCCTGAAAGACCTGGGAATACCCGAAAAGACCGATCAGGGCGGGAATCAGGGTGATCCCTCCCAGAAGCTGCATGGAGCCGAAGGTAAACCGGGGGGCCCCCGATAGGGGATCGAACCCGATGAGCGGGAGCATCAGTCCGAAAATACCTGAAATCAACCCCTTTAAAATCGATCTTCCCGAAATCGTGATGATGATCCCCAAACCGAAAAAGGCCAGGGAAAAAAATTCAGGGGGTCCGAACTTCAGCGCCACCTTGGCGATCTGGGGGGATGCAAAGGTCATCACCAACGCCCCGATGGTTCCCCCGAACCAGGACGCGATGACCGCCATGCCCATCGCCTTTCCCGCCATCCCCTTTTGGTTCATCGTATACCCGTCCAAGAGCGTTGCCGCACCCGCAGGGGTTCCGGGAATGCCGACCAGAATGGAGGATATGCACGCCCCGTATATCCCGCCGGTGAACAGGCCGATGAGCATCACCAGACCCTGGATCGGATCCAAACCGAAGGTAAACGGAATCAACAGGGCAACCCCCATGGTTGCCGTGAGCCCCGGCAACGCCCCCACGATGATCCCGGCGGTTACCCCGATTGAGACAAAAAGAAAATTAATGGGATTGAGCAGGACCTTTCCAAATGCCGAAAGGAGGAGATACCAGTCCATCGGTTTAACCTTTCACCCCGGTTTCAGATAAATATGCCCTCGGGAAGGGGAATCACCAGAAAATACCGAAAGATAGCCCAGACCAAGAGTGTTACGACAAGCGAGGTTTCGATCCGCAGCAGGATGCCTTTCTGCCTGAGCAGCGCCATCAAAACAAACAGAAAGAGAAAGGATGCGGTTGCAAACCCCAGAATGTTTGTCAAAACGAGGTAACCGATGCAGATACCGATCGCAACCAGCACCCGAATAAACCCCCGGGGATCGATGCGGTCCTCTTTCTTCAGAGATCTTCCGCGAAGGGCGTTGACAATCAACAGGACGGCCAGAACGATCATGAACGCGGCCAGGACCCGGGGGAAAAGGTCGGGTCCGTAGAGATGAACCGCCACATCCTGATACCTTCCCGAATACCAGAACAAGAGCACACTCAAGACAACCAGGACCCCCCCCACCCCGACATCGGCTCTTTTCATCACCCGACCCCTCCATCACGGGGGGCGGCAGCGAGCCTGCCGCCCATCCCGTTGTGGCTTATTTTTCTTTGAGCAATCCCACGGCCTCGAGCGCCGGCCGATGATAGGATTCCATATCCGAAAGAAATTTTCCCAGCTGGTTTGCGTCCATGTAGACGGTGGCGAGCCCCAAATCGTAGGCCAATTTCTGAAACTCGGGATCGTCAAAGCACTTTTTAAACCCATCCACCAGGATCTTCATCCGATCCTCGGGAACCCCTTTGGGCGCGGCCAGCGCACGCCAGTCATAAATGATCCTTTCGTTGGGGTATCCGGCCTCGGCGATGGTGGGAACATCCGGATACAGCCAGTGCCGTTTGGTATCCTCCACATAGAGCACCTTGATCATCTTGCCCCGGTACATCTGCAGCACCTCGCTGATGGTAGTGACGGCCACCGTCACGTGCCCGCCCACCACCGCGGTTCGAGCCGGGGCAGAGCCGTCAAAGGGCACATGGGCGAATTTTACTTTTTCTCTCAACCCCAACGCGGCAAGGGAAAGATGTTGAACGCTGCCGGCGCCGGCATGGCCGGCGGTGACGACCCCCGGGTTTTTCTTTGCATATTCGAGCAGATCTTTGAGTGTTTGAAACTGCGAATTTGCAGCCACGCTGGCGGCCGCCCCCTCCTGGTTGATCATTTGAATCAGGTTGTAGTCCCTGAAAGAAAGATTCGCCAGCCCCATCATTTTGTAGTTGCTCAGGTGAAAGGTTATCACCCCGACCGTATACCCGTCCGGAACAGCGGTGGCGACAGAGCTCATCCCCACCGCACCCAGACCGCCGGTCTTGTTAACGACATTGACGTTGACCCCGAAATACTTCTTGGCATTTTTAACCAAGGTTCTAGCGATGGTATCCGTTCCCCCTCCGGCCGCCCACGGGACGACCAGGGTGATGTCTTTAGCAGGAAAATTCTGTGCCACCGCACCGGTCAGGTTCAGGCTGATGGCAATCAGCGCACCCAGCAAAGCCAATCCGAATTTTTTTTGCATCGCGACCTCCTCCGTTGTGGACATCCATGGGTTGTGTCGTGCGTCTACCGGTTGTCTCGACTCGCCTCTTTTCCGCTTGTCCATCACCTCCTTTCCCTTGGGACGGATCTGCGATCCTCCATCAGAGCAAAACCGTAAATCCTAAAACAGCGGCTCCATGTTCTGGGCCTCAACAAGCGCGTCCATCTCGTCGTCGGATGGGGCCTTTTCAAAAGACGCCGCGGCGGAAAGAACCTTGGGAAGCAGCTGCATATCCCCAACGGTGTTAAGAAAGACACCGTCTTGCCCCAATACCCAGTGGACGGCTTTTTCAATGGCCCCGTCCGCTGCAAGCGGCCGGTACCAGGTGCTGTATCGCCGCTGCCTGCCGCCCCACAACCCCCGGGCGATGGACTTTATGGTCTGCACCGGCATGTCTTTCTGCCTGCAGGTTGACGCCAATCGATGAAAGTCCGCTGCATAGTTCGGATTTTTTAAAAGTAGATAATTGCAGGGAAGCAGTACCGTATCAAAGTCAAACCGGGAAAGGCTCTGCAGGTGCATGCGGGGGGCAAGGATGCCATGGCCGGTAATACCGATAAAACGCGTTAGGCCCCTTTCTTTTGCTTCGGATAGAAACTCAAGTGCCCCGCCCGGGGCCATGATCGTCTCTCGCTTGGGAACGTCCGTCAGGTTGTGCAGTTGGAGCAGGTCCACGCGGTCTGTCTGAAGCCGATCCAGTGAACGGAAAAACTGCTCCCTGGCCCCCTGGTAGGATACCTGATCGGTTTTTGTCGCCAGGAAAAAGGCCTTACGGTGGGTCTTCATCCATGGACCGACTCTAAGCTCGGCATCTCCATATCCCGGTGCCGTATCGATATGGTTGATTCCGTAGCCTAAAATCAGGTCCAACACACGGTCCGCTTCCTCCTGTGCAGCTCTTTTCAGGCAAACCGAGCCGAAAACAGCCCGGGTGCTCCGGTGGCCGGTTTTACCGAACAGCTGGGTAGCAATCGGTTTCATTGGCGACTCCTGTTTTTCCTTCTTCAAAGGTTGGCCGGAGGGGGGTCGTAAAATCAGCCCTCGACTCGACGGCCGATCCGATCGGTCCGCGCGCTATACCGACAAGAGAAATTCCATCAATACCGTATTGAACCGCCCGGCCTGCTCGATATTGGACAGATGCGCGGCCTGGGGCAATACCACCAGCTTGGATCCCGCGATACGCGCATGCATGGCCTCAGAAGCGGCAACGGGGGTTCCCGGATCGTCTTCACCGACGATGATCAGGGTGGGCGTCTTTATCTCGGAAAGCCGGTTAAGATAGTCCAGGCGCCGGATGGCCTCGCTGCAGCCAACGTAACCGGAGACCGGTGTGGAGAGGATCTGTTTTCGAATCCGATCGACCTGGGAGGGGTTTTGCTGCAAAAAGGGCGGGGTGAACCATCGCTCCAGGGTTTCCCGGGCAAGGCCCTGCATGCCGTTTTGCCGGGCAGCGGCAATGCGCTCCGCCCATACCGGCTGGGCCTGCTGCGGGATCACAGCGGCGGTGTCGCACAGGGTAAGACTCTTCAACCGGTCCAGATGATTCAGTGCAAGGCATTGGCCGATCATCCCCCCCATGGACAGCCCGACAAAGTGAACGGCAGAAATTTTTAGTGCATCCAGCAGGGCGACGGCATCGGCACCGAGCTGTTCGAGGCTGTAGGCCCCTTCCGGCGCATCGCTGCCGCCGTGGCCCCGGGTATCATACCGCAGCACCCGGAAGTCGGATTTCAGGACCTCCATCTGGGGATCCCACATCACACGGCTGCAGGCCAGCGAATGGCTCAACATGACAACCGGCAGGTCCGCACGGCCGTCGAGTTCGTAATGGACAAGAATTCCGTTGGCTTCAATCTGCATGGTGCATCCTCCCTGTGCCTATAAATTTTTTCAATGCCTCATTTCGATAAGATCCCGTTTCGGACCGCATCCCCCATTTCATGGGTCCTGTTTTTCCCCCCCATATCCGCTGTTCGCACCGTTTTTGAAGACAGGGTGGTGATGACCGCATCCAGTATTGCCGAAGCCGCTTCCGTTTCGCCCAGGTGATCGAGCATCATCCGAATCGACTCGATGGAGGCGATGGGGTTCACGACTTCCTTTCCCGCGTATTTGGGTGCCGAGCCGTGAATCGGTTCGAACATGGAAGGATAGATCTTCTCGGGGTTGATGTTTCCGCCTGCGGCAAACCCCATCCCCCCTTGGAGCATGGAGCCCAGGTCGGTGATGATGTCTCCGAAAAGATTGGATGCCACTATGACGTCAAAGTACTGTGGATTTTTCACCATCCACATGGTCGTGGCATCCACCAAGGCCTTATCGGTTTTGATGTCGGGATAATTCTTTGCCACTTCGGTATAGATCGAATCCCAAAATACCATGGAATAATTCAGCGCGTTTGATTTGGTGCAGTTGGTCACCATGCCGACCGGCGGGCTGCCCCCAGTTTCTTGCGGCTGCGGGCCAGTTCAAACGCATACCGAATGATCCGTTCACACCCTTTCCGGGTAAAAACCCCGGTCTGCAAGGCGAATGCATCGGGGGTTCCCGGTTTGAAAAAACCGCCGGCACGGGCGTATTCCCCTTCGCTGTTTTCCCGAATGACCACCATGTCCACCGTCTCAGGGGTGGCGGTCTTGATGGGAGAGTCAACCCCCGGATAGAGCCGTATGGGGCGCAGGTTGACATACTGCTCAAATCCATATCGAATCTCAAGCAGCAGGGTCAACGAAACATGATCCGGCACCTTGTTCTCGTCGCCGACACACCCCAAAAAAATCGCATCAAACCCCTTGAGGGTATCCAGCATGTTTTCCGGATTCATTCTGCCGTGTTTCAGATAATAGTCGCAGCCCCATTCAAAATCCGTGGTTTTAACTCCGAAACCGAACCGCTCGGCTGCGGCGGAAAGGATCTTGACCGCCTCTCTGGATATCTCTTTTCCCACGCCGTCTCCCGGTATCACCGCAATATCATACTCTGCCATCATCGGTGCCTTTCTAAAAAAGATGTTTGGAAATGCTGATGTTACGGTATTCTTTTTTGCCCCCGGAATCAAGCGAATTTGGGATGCCGTTTTTTGACGTCCGGTGCGCATCCGCCCAACGCCGTTCCGCAGGGAGTGCACCGGTTTGCCCGGCGGAACCCGCAGAAAAATCTGTTTGACAACATGCCCCGCCGGGGCTATTCGAAAAAGATCTTATGGAGATTTCCGAAGAAACGACCCCCCTGAAGGGAGCAACAGGATGAACGAAAATTATGAAGCGAGCCGAAAATGGTACAATGGACGGATTGCACGAAAAACGATTCAATCCCTTGAGAAAAATCATATTGCCGCCCTCTACGCGGAAACCGCGGATGAAGCCTGCCGCCAGGTGCTGGATCGCATCCCGGAAGGGAGCAGGGTCGGATACGGCGGATCGCTGACCCTGGATCAGCTCGGGTTGAAAGAAACCATCCGCAAGGGGAATTATACCCTGCTCTACCGGCACCTCTACGACATGAGCCAAGCCGAGCAGGATAAGGTGCGCAGGGAAAGCCTCTTTTCGGATGTTTTCCTAACCTCCACCAATGCCCTGACCATGGACGGCCAACTGGTAAATATCGACGGCTTCGGCAATCGCGTGGCGGCGCTCATCTTCGGCCCCCCGAAGGTGATCGTCGTCGTCGGGGTCAATAAGATCGTTCCCGATTATGCGGCAGCGGTCAATCGCATCAAAAATTACGTAGCCCCCATTCATGCGAAGAGAAGAAACAGAGATCTTCCCTGCGCAACAACCGGGTTTTGCGTCAATTGCCATTCTCCCGAACGGTTCTGCAATGCCCTGGTGGTCATCGAACATCAGTACCTAAAAAACAAGGACCGGATAACGGTGGTGATCGTCGGTGAGGAGCTTGGAATATGAACTACCCCGCCGCAAGCAGCGGGGTACCATCGGAACCAATTTTAATCCGCCTGCGGCGGACTCGCCCGCCTGCGGCGGTTCAAATGTTCGCCAGGGCCTTCTGGACAAATGGGGCCCGGAGCTTGCTGCGAATCTTCTCGTCCTTGTCCGTCAGGACATCAATCACGAACGGCTCGGTGGAATGCAAAGCCTCCTTCAGGGCCGGAGCGATCTCTTTCGGATCCTTGACCCGAACCCCCCGGCACCCGAATGCTCGAGCGATTTCGGCAAAGTTCGTATCGATGTACTCCGAAGCGATCACCCGGTCTTTCTGCCCGTCGCGCACCGCTCCCAGCACCGAATCATTCATCACCACAAAAATCGCGGCCGCCCCATACTGCTTGGCGGTGGATAGCGCGTGAATCTGCATGGCCATGCCCCCGTCTCCGCAAATGGACACACACGGCTTCTGGGGAAAAAGCAACTTGGCGGCGATGGCCGAAGGGGGCGCCAGGCTCATGGCGCCGATACCGCCGGCCGGAAAGCAGGTCCCTGCCTGGCGGGTCTGAAAATATCTCAGCATGGACACGCGGTTGTTCCCGCCATCCAAGGTGATGATGGTTTCCGGGGGAAGGTGGTCCCTGAGCGCCTTGACCACCCGGGTCGATGGGATCGGGGTCTGCTCGGAGTACAGGCTGGGGTCATCAAAAAACCCTTTGGCCTGTTTCAAATTCCCGATCGCCCGGATCCATTCTTTTCGATGGTCAGCGTTTCGTTTTCTCTCCTTTACGGCTTGAATCATCTGGACCATCACCCGCTTTGCATCTCCGGTAAGCCCCAAATCCACGGGAAAAACCCACCCGGCATTCCGGGAGTCGATGTCCACCTGGATAATTTTCTGCCTATCCGGGTTGATCAGGTCCGGACTTTCAAAACAGGTATCCTGGGCCTTCAAACGGCAGCCGATGACCAGCAGAAGGTCGGCCTGGCTGATGGCCTCCAGAGCGACCGGCTCCCCGTACATGTTCATCACCCCCAAGGCAAGCGGATGGATCTCGGGAATGGTGCTTTTCCCCTGGTAGCTGGTGGCCACCGGAATCTGCGCCGCCTCTGCCAGCTGAACCAGCTCTGGGTAGGCCTTTGCGGCATGGACCCCGTTTCCGGCGATGATCACCGGCCGTTTGGCCTGCATGAGCATGTCCACCGCCCGTTCGACATCTTCACAAGCGGCCGCGGGTTTTTCAACATTCAGGTATTTTGCGATGGGATGAAGCCTGGCCAGGTGTTTGTCAGAAAGCTCCCCTTTGATGGCGGTGGTTCTAAAGAGGCAGGCCGCCGGTCCGGGCCTGCCGGTAACCGCATGTTTGATCGCCAACTGAACCCCCTGAACCGCCTCAAGCGCCGAGGTCGCCACGGTGACGAATTTGGTTGTTCCCCTGAAAACCTCCCTGAGGTCAAGACTTCCGTAATCCCCAACCCCGCATTGAAACGGTGCGTGCAGCGCCAAGTCTCCATATTCGGTCACGTCCGCCAAGGTCAGCATGGGGGTAGAGGTCAAGTATCCCTCCATCATCCCGAAAAGGCCGGCCGAAGCCACGAAGGGTCCCTGTCCGATCAGCACCCCCGGTTTTCCGGTCAGACGGCCGTACATGGCCGCCATACAGGATCCTGCCTGCTCGTTGCGCACGAGGATGGTTGTGATCTTTTCCTTTTCTTCGTAGAGCGACGAAGTGATCGGTGTGCCGAAATTGATTCCCCCCGGCAGGATAAAGGCATGGTCGATCCCCGCTTCGATAATGTTCTCAACGATCTTTTTACTGATGTTTCTCACGATACACCTCCTCAATGCGCTTTGCGAGACATGTTCATTCCAGGTTCACCATTTTCTGTGTTTTTAGGGAATCAAAAAATTCTCTGACCAAGGTGTAGGGATCGCGCTCTTTCTGAATGATGGCGTTGATCTGGTCGCTTAAGCGGTTTATTTCATCATCCCCGTTAAAGTAGTAATTGTGCAGCTCGGATTTGAATATGACCTCAAGCTCTCTTCTGACCCTTTTAAATTTGATCCGCTCGATCAATCCCGATCTGCGAATATGGGTCTGATGCTCGGCGATGGCACCGATCAGCGCATCGATTCCCTTTATGTCTTTGGTGTTGCGGGGGGCCGAAACGGTCGATATCAGCCGGGGAATCCATTTATCGGTATCGCAACCCGCCGCAGACACGATTTCTTCTAAATTCCTCAAACAGGTATCGGCTCCCTCCATGTCGGATTTGTTGACAACGATAATGTCTGCTATTTCCAGGATCCCCGATTTCATGGCCTGGATGTCGTCCCCCATGGCCGGTGTCATCACCAGCAGGCAGGTGTGGGCGACGTTGTGCACTTCGATTTCATCCTGACCCGTGCCCAGGGTTTCGACCAGTATGATGTCGGCGCCCATGGCTTCCAGAATCCGGATAACGTTGTAGGTCGCCCGGGAGAGCCCCCCCAGATGACCCCGTGAGGCCAGGCTGCGGATAAAGACCCCCGGATCGTTGCTGTGTTGTTGCATCCGGATGCGATCCCCCAGCAAAGCGCCCCCTGAAAAAGGGCTGCTCGGATCGATGGAAACAACCCCGACCGTTTTTTGATCCCTGCGGTAGGCGGATATCAGATGATCGACCAGCGTGCTCTTTCCCGCACCTCCGGGACCGGTTACCCCCAAAATCGTGGAATCCCCGGAATTGGGAAAAATCTTGCACATAATTTCATAAAGCGCTTCGGATTCATTTTCAACCAGGGTGATCAACCGCGCCGCAGAACGGCGGTCACCGGCTGTCAATGCCTCGATTTTTTCGCCGATCCGATAGGGGTCCGCCATTTGGGTCTTCGCTTGCGCCATCTTCACCGTCTCAAATTTCTGTAGATCATTGCACGAATCGGTTCTCTATGGTCCCAATCATCTTTTTAAGATGGTTATCGAGCTGTTTGGACCCGCGCCCATACTGTGCGCCAGTCCGATTTTGCATTTGGGAACCTGCCGATTTCCGGCTTCCTCACGGAGCTGCGTAAAGATCTCAATGATTTGCGCCAGGGCGGTAGCCCCCATCGGATGCCCGCGGGAGAGCAATCCGCCGTCTGTGTTTACCGGCAATCGGCCGCCCGGATCAAACACGCCCTCTCTCAACAGCTTTACCGCTTCGCCCTTTTTGCAAAAGCCCATGGCTTCCAGGGTCCAGAGCTCACTGGGGGACGTGGTATCATAGGCCTGAACGATATCCATATCCTCCGGTCCCCAACCGGAGGCTTCCCATGCCTGGTTGGCCGACACCACGACATGGCTGGGATTTGAAATCCTCACACTGTCCCCGGTATAGGTATATGCGCCGTATACGCCGCTGGCCAGAACCGATGCGGCCACGGTCACCGGCTTTGACTTTGATTTAAGCTTGTCCGTGGAAGAAAGAATCACCGCCGCTCCCCCCTGGGCCAGCGGGCAGCAGTTGAGCAGTCGAAGCGGAACGGCGATCATTCGCGAAGCGAGCACGTCTTGGATCGTTACCGGCTTTTGGAACAGCGCGTTGGGGTTGAGCGCCCCGTTTTGTCGGTTCTTTACCGTTACCCGGGCGAAATCTTCGACGGTGGCCCCGGTCTCTTCCATGTATCTGAGGGTTCGCATCGCGTAGTTGGCGGGCTGGACATTGAACCCCATCCGTCTTTCCCATTCGGGCCAAAACGTGCTCGGCAAAAACCCCTTCTGGGGAATCCAGTCAAAGCCGCAGACAAGGACAACGTCGTACAGCTCGGTGGCAATGGCCTGGTAGGCCAACCGAAACGCCGAGGCCCCGCTGGAGCATGCATTTTCCACATTGATGATCGGTATCCCTTTGAGCCCGATTTCAGCCAGCGTCCGGTGGCCGGCTCCGGTGTCGGTATATACGCTTGCGCAAAAGGCCTCCTGGACATCGCCCAGCCGCATATCCGCACAGCGAAGCGCTTCTAGAACGGCCTGGCTGCCGAAATCCCAATAATTCATTCCGGCTTGAGGCTTGACAAATCGGGTCAGGCCGACACCGGCAACCGCAACGTCTCTTGTCATCCCCAAATCCGCATCCTCCCTTGCACGTTCAGATATGAACCGGTTTGAATTTGTAAGTGCAGATCTCAGCTCCCCCGTCTGGCTCGTGCAATCTTTCGATGCAGAGTTCGACATCCATGCCGATCCGGAGTTTTTCAAAATCACCCCCGGCAAGAAGGCTTTCGATCCGGACGCCTTCGGGCAGCTCCACCCATGCCAGCGCATAGGGCACCGGTCCCAGATACTCAGCGGGTCTCTGCATGACCACCGTGTAACTGTAAATTTTTCCGGTCCGGCTCAAAGTGATCGTTTTCAGGCTCTCGTTTTGACAGTTGACACAGATATTCTTCTCCTTTTTCGGGAAAAAGATTTCTCCGCACGCTTCGCACTGGGACGCCACCAATTGGGGGGCTTGGCTCTTATCCGAAGCGCTCGTCCATAGCCCCTCTTTGAGTGGAACCTGCTTGGCCGTCATGTATCACCCCTCATACGGAAAAGGTGTTCGGTTAAAATCGCCCAAGAGTCAGCCTCCGGCCTCGTATTGCTTTGTCCTTAAACCGGAAAGGAATTTCAGGATGAATGCACGGGTCTGTTTGTTGAGCGCAAGCAAAACAATCACCCCCACAACGCCGAGTACCCGCAAGTATCCATTTGTGGTCAGGATAGCCCCCGATACCAGGATTAGAAGCACCCGGTGCAGCGGGGACCAGCCGATATTTTCGAAATAAAATTTTCCGTTCAGCCCCATCGCCAGGACAAACATCGACAACACACACAGGCTTATCGACAGGATGATGTTTCCGGTTGTGCCGACCAGGATGATTTCCTGATTGTAGACGAAGATGATCGGAACAAAGTACGCCATGATGCCCAGCTTGGTGGCGGTAAATGCGGTTCTCATGGGATCGGCTTTGGCGATCCCCGCTGCGAAATAGGCGGCCAGGGCCACCGGCGGGGTGATGCAGTTGATGACCGCATAGTACAGGATGAGCATGTGAACCGGGAGGATGGGAAACCCGACCTTGACCAGGGCAGGCGCCATGATGACCGCACAGATGATATAGGCGCCGGAAGTCGGCATCCCCATTCCCAGTATCAGTGCCACCAGCGCGGTAAAGAAAAGCAAGATGAAATGACTGCCCCCGGACAGTTCGACCAGAAGAGAGCTCAACCGGGTGCCGAGCCCGGTCAATCCCAGGACCCCGATGATGATCCCCGCGCAGGAGCATGCAGCCGAAACCACGACCGCACTCTGGGCGCCTTCCGAAAGCGCGTTGACGATACTTCCAAACCCCATCCGGGTCGATTTCCTGAACCAGGAGACGACGATACACCCCAGAAGCGAGAGAAAGGCGGCGTGGATGACCGAGTGCTTCAGGACCATCAGATCGAAGACCAGGACCACCAGGGGTAAAAACAGATACCCTTCGTGCTTGATGATTCTGAATGCCGAAGGGATCTCTTCCGGAGCCAGACCCCGCAGCTCGAGCCGGACGGCCTCGAGATCGATCTGCAATGCGATGCAAAGGTAATAGATAACGGCCGGAACAAAGGCCGCGATGATCAGTTCCGAATAGGAAACCCCGACAAATTCGCATAGAATAAATGCGGTTCCCGCCATGACCGGGGGCATCCATTGGCCCCCGGTGGAAGCCACCGCTTCCACCGCACCGGCAAAATGAGGGCGGTAGCCGAGTTTGATCATCAGGGGGATGGTAAACGCACCGGTGGTTCCCACATTGGCCAGGGCACTGCCCGAAACGCTTCCGAAGAATGCGCTGGCGATGATGGCAACCTTTGCCGGCCCGCCTCTGCTTTTTCCGGCCACCGCGTTTGCCAGCGATATGATGCTGTTTCCGACACCGGTCGCCTTCATGAACGCACCGAACAGCAGGAACAGATAGACGTATCGGACGACGACCCGCATCGGGGTGGTAAACACGCCGTTTTCACTGAAGGTGTGCCCGACGATCCTTTCGAAAGAAAACCCGGGATGCCCCCACAGGGTGCCGGCGTGTTCGCCCGCCAGCGCATAGAGAAGCGTAATACCGGCGATGATCGGAAGAATCGGGCCCACGGCACGCCGGGTCAGTTCGAGCACAAGCAGGATGCCGATTACAAACACCACCAGATCCGCCTTCGTCGGAAAGGTCTGCCCGCGCCAGTCCAGTTCTTCATGGTTGATGACGATATAGAGGCAGACGATCAGGCTTGCCGCTATCAGGATGAAATCCACTGCCCGCAGCAGATTCGATTCTCTGGAAAGCGGCCTCGTGTAAAACCCGAACATGGCCATGAACGTGAACAGGATGATCATCATGACCAGGCCGGGAATGGCGATATAGAGGAGATTGACGAGTATAAACAGCGAGCAGCCGGCTCCCAAGACGGTTAAAACCATTTTCCTGCCCCCGGAATGGTCCATATCCACCCTCTCTTATCCACTCGATTTTAGGCGATCCACCTGCACCCCATTCAAACGAAAAAACCAGCGGCACGCGGGGAGGTCGGATTTAAGGGGGTCGCCCCCCTTAAATCCCGGCATTCCTTGATCGATTTTTTCACCCAGACGGGTCGGTCAATTGAGTTTGACCCCCTTTTCCTTCAGCCAGCGTACGGTTGCCGGGTGAAAGGGAGCGATTTCCCTTTTTTGGGAATCCATGTTGGGAAAGTAGAACTTTGCCGGCGGGTAGGCCAGCCCGAATTCATCCAGGTGGGTGTCCACGATCTTGATGATCTCATAGGCCACATCTTCGGCCAGATCGGCCCTGACCAGGGTTGTCTGCAGGGCGCCGATGGTATCAAAGCCTTTATCCTGGCCGGGATAGATATTGGCCGGCATGGTGGTCGCCCCGTATCTCGGGGCCAGAACCTTTACCGATTTTTCAAGATCTTCCCCCCCAACACCGAAAATCCGCATCTTGCGGGTTGTGGCCAGATCCATGAGCACCGCCCACGGGTGGCTGACCCCGTAAAAACCGACATCGTAAAGACCGTCTTTGATCCGCTCCCCGAGTTCCACCGCGGACGTGTTGAAGCTGTATTTGCACTTGTCCGCAAGGCCGAGGGTCTGCAAAACGGTTTCGCAGGTTTTTCCGGTGGGCTGGGTCTTGGCGCCGATCCCGACCTTTTTCCCGACAAGATCCTTTATGGAGTGGATGTCTTTTTCGGCCGGACAGAAAAGCACATAGGAAGATTCCCCCCAGACGAACAGGCGGCGCAGGTTTTTCACCGGATCGCCCTTGTAATCGGCAAGCCCTTTGATCGCCTGGGTTTCCCCAGACTGGCTGCCCGCGCAGAGGTCGACCAGCCCTTTCTGGATCATCTTGGGGGTTACGGTCGTCCCCGGGCTGATCTGGACAAAAATCTTGATTCTTTTGGAGTATTTGTTGACAAGGCTGGCGATGGCCAGCGCGCTGCGATAGGTCCCGGCCCCCTCCGCCCCGCCGGCGTATTTCAGGTTGATGACCTCGGCGCCCGCCTTTTCTTGGCAATACCCCTGTGTTCCCCAACCCAAGCTCAAAACCAGACACACCGCCAGCAATGGAATTGCTCTTTTTGCCCCTTTCATTTTGCCTCCTTTTCTGTGGCTCGCCTGTTGCCGCTGCCCGTCGAAAAACGCCGTTTGTTTTGGGCACATCAATGGGCAACGATCCGTTTGATGGTTTCGACCACCCGGTCGACGTTGGTTCCGGGCCCAAAGACCTCCTTTACGCCCGCTTTCTTCATTTCCGGAATATCCTTTGCGGGGATGATCCCCCCGACGATGACCGAAATATCCCCGGCCCCTTTCTCCTTGAGCAGGTTCAGCACCGACAAAGTGGCCTCCTTGTGGATGCCGGAAAGAACGCTGAGCCCCACGACATCCACATCCTCATCAATGGCCGCGTTTACGATCATCTCGGTACTCTGTCGCGGCCCGCTGTAGATGACTTCCATGCCCGCATTGATAAGAACCCTCGCAATCAGCCGGGCCCCGGCTTCGTGCCCGTCCAACCCCGGCTTTGCGATAAGAACCCTGATTTTCTTTTCCATGGCCGTTTTCCTTGTCTGGGTAAAAGGGTTAGCCCGCCCCTTGCCGGAAATTTAGAACACGCTCGGGGGTCGATATTCGCCGAAGACTTCCCTTAAAACCCCGAATATCTCTCCGATGGTGGCATAGGCATCGACGGCGTTTATCATCGCCGGTACGATATTTTCCCCTTTGCCCGCCGCTTTTTTCTCCGCAACTTTTCGTATGCCGTCCAGGGATTGTTGAACCGCTGCCGGGCTCCGGGTCTTTCGGATCTGGGCCAGTTTTTCGATCTGCCGCCGTTCCGATTCCGGATCGCCTTCGAACAGTTCTATCGAGGGTTCGTTTTCCACCACATATGTGTTGACCCCGACAACGGTCCGGGTGTTGTTTTCGACCTCTTTTCGGTATTTCAGCATCTCTTCGGACATCCGTTTCAGGTAATAGCCGCTTTCGACGCACGCGACGGCCCCCCCCTGTTTTTCCACCTGATCGAGCCAGTAGAAACTTTTTTCTTCCAACCGGTTGGTCAGCTCCTCCACGTAATAGGACCCCCCGAGCGGATCCGCGGTGTTGCACACCATGCATTCTTCCTTGAGGAGCAGCGGGGTGAGGGCGGCCAGCCGGGTCGATTCGGTTGTGGGCAGGGCAAGGGCCTCATCGTGCGCGGGAACCGATATGGTCTCGACCCCTCCCAGCAACGAGGCCAGGGAGTGCATCGTCGAGCGGATGATGTTGTTGAGGGGCTGCTGGGCGGTCAGCCGGTGGGATCCGGTCCACACGGTGATCCGCAGCGACAACACCCGGGGATCATCGGTGGAGAATCGTTTCTTGAAGACCTTCGCAAACACCCTGCGTGCGGCACGGAATTTGGCCACTTCCTCGAAAAGGTCGTTGTCGCAGGTCATGTGCAGGTCCAGCCGGGGGATCAGCTCCTCGGGAGCGACCCCTTTTTTCTGTGCGGCCTCCACATAAGCGATCAGGTCCGCAATCCCGAAGGCGATTTCCTGGGATGCGGTGCACCCTCCCCATCGCATCTGGGTGGTGCAGTGAAATTGCGTCTGCCAGCCGAAGGGAAGGTTCCTGCACGTGTAAACCACCACATCGGAGGCCAGATCGATGGCGGTCTGGGGAGAAAAAATGTAGGTTCCCCGGCCCGTGTATTCCTTGATCGGATCGTTTTGCAGAACGATTTTCATGTCCTGGGGCTGCAATTTTTTTCTTTGGCCCAGCAGATAAAACAGCGCAAAGGCCCACGGACCGATGCAGTTTCCCACCGTGCCGGTTCGAATATCTTCCAGCGGCAGCCCATCGAAGAGATCTTCCAGATCCTTTAAGGTATCCAGAGCCACCCCGACTTTTCCGACCTCCCATTTCGCCTGGCTCGAATCGGAATCATACCCCAGCTGGGTGGGCAGATCGAAGGCGATGCTGATAAACTTCCCGCCCGCCGCATACAGCGCCTTGTAGCGTTCCTTGGCGTCTTTGCTTCCCCCGAAACCGGAGTAGAATTTCATCGGCAGACTGGCCGCTTGGGGGCCCAACGGATCCCTGCCCCGGACAAACGGGAAACTTCCGGGAAAGCCGATATCTTCAACCGGATCGGTCTGCAACAGGTCCAGGGGGGTATAGAGGCTCTTTATGGCAACTTCACCGCTTCCGGATCTGAATTCCGCTTTTGTCTTTTCCACCTGGCCGTGCCGTGTTTTGAATTCATCCCGCAGCTGCCCGTCCGGCCCGACCCGCTTCCCCAGGACGTTTTTCTCCCACTCGGAGAAGCTCTTTTTCAGCTTTTTCCCGGATACGACCGCATCATCGGGGGGGGCGTCCTTTCCTCTTTTCTTGTTCATGGCCGCAAATCCTTTTTTATTTTCGGTGATACTCAGTTGATCCTCCTTTGGCTGTCCTTCCAGAAGGGTTCGCGAAGCTCCCGTCTGAGGATTTTCCCCGTGGCGCTCTTGGGAAGACTCTCGTGGAAAAAAACCTTTTTGGGCACTTTGTACCGCGCAAGGTGTTGTCTGCAAAAATCGATCAATTCGCTTTCACCGACGCGGCTGTCGGGTTTGAGCACGACCGCAGCGGTGACCGACTCCCCCCACTCCCTGTCCGGGATACCGAAAACCGCGGCCTGGGACACAGCCGGATGTCTATAGATGACCTGCTCGACTTCGTTGGGAAAGACGTTCAGGCCGCCGGTGATGATCTTCTCTTTTTTCCGGTCCACAAGGTAGAGATACCCGTGCGCATCGAGGCGGCCGATATCACCGGTCAGCAGCCATCCGTTTTTCATCACCCCCTGGGTGATTTCCGCCGGCTGCTTCCAGTATCCGATCATCACATGGTCTGCCTTTACCGCCACTTCTCCGGATTCCCCCACCGCAACGTCGTTTCCCGCATCATCCAGGACCCGGACTTCAACCATGGTGTAGGGTCTTCCCACCGAAGACAGCCTCCCGGTGTTTGTCGAGTCGTCATCGATGATGTGATCTTCCTTATTCAGCGTGCATATCGTCATGGGTGCCTCGGCCTGGCCGTAATTTTGAATGAAGATGGAACCGAACAGTTCAATCCCTTTTTTGAGCTTTTCGATCGGAATCGGCGAGGCCCCATAGATGATGGTATGGATGCTTTTCAGATCGAAATTTATTATTCCGGGGAAATCGAAAATCCGGGTCAGCACGGTGGGGACGGTTTTTAAAATGGTCACCCTTTCTTTTTGGATGAGATCGAGTGCGGAAGCGGGGGAAAAGTCATGGGTGATCACATGGGTCGCCCCCTTTATCCAGCACGGCAGGATATACGTCCAGACCGCATGGTACAGGGGCTGCAACCCGAGAAACACATCGGTATGATTCAGGTGCTGAATATTGTCGAACAAAAGGTTGCGCATAATGGCGATTTCCGACCTTTTCGGGGTCATGATTCCTTTGGGCTTGCCCGTGGTGCCCGCGGTATACCCGATCCGGCCCAGATCCGCTTCATCCGTCGGCAGCTCGGGGGTCTCGGCGCCGCCCCTCGACAGGATGGTTTCATATGGTATGAAGCCCTGGGATTCGCAGTCGATCGCGATAAATTCTTTAACGGTCGTTAGATTCGGCTTGATGGATTGGATCGGTCCAAGGTGTTCGCGATCAACCATGAGGTAGTCCACCTCGGAATCGTTTATCTGCCACGTGAGTTCTTCAGGGCTGAGCCGCGTATTGAGGGTTATTCTCACCGAATTTAATTTCTGCTGCGCCAAATAGATTTCAAGAAATTGAAATCTGTTTTTCATCAGCGTTGCGACGTGATTGTTGTTTTGGTATCCCTGATTCACCAAACCGTTGGCCAGTCGGTTGGCTCTTTCATCGACCTGGCTGAATGAAAATCTGTTCTCGCCGTCGACAACCGCTGTTTTGCTCCCCCAATACCGGACGCCCTTTTCGATTAGCTTCGGTATATTCATTCCCCCCCGCAATTCCCAGCCGTCCGGATTATGGGATCGGCCCCAGCCGATGGTCATCTCCTCCCCCCAAACCCCGCTCCAGCAAGGAGAACCCGTTGGGATTTCGGGATGAACATCTATCGATGAATTTTTTCGATCAGGTGCAAGGTTGTGCTGATCGCCTCGATTTCTTCCAAACCTTTCATGGCCTGTTCTTTGTTCCGGCAAAACAGCTCGGCGATGATACAATTGAGCAAAGCCGTGGACGCGACATTTGAGTTTTGAAGAAAATACCCGTCGCTCGGGCAGAACAGGCATACCGTTGACATCGGATATATCGGAGATGCCTTGCTGTCGGTGATGGATACGATTTTGCTCCCCCTTTTGGATGCATTCTCGGCAAAGGTTACGGTCAAAGCGGTATATCGGGGAAAACAGAAAGCGATCACGGCATCGTCGGGGGTCAGCCCTTTCAGATAATTGAAAATGCCGCCGTCGAAATTGCTGAGAAATTGGACGCCTGGAATAATCTTTCCCGCGTGGAAAGAAAAGAAATGCCCCAAAGAATACGAACTGAGGTTTGCGATTACAAATTTGTTTCTGGAACCGGCGATGACATCCACGAATGCTTTCACGTCATCATACTGGATGCTGTCGATCAATTTGTTCAGATTGGATAGGTCCTTGCTCAAGGACTTGAAGATTTCATTATCCTGAACGAGTTGTCTGAACTTTTTGGCCCGGTCATAGGGCCCGGAGGTATTGATCTTGTTGATCAACAAATTCTGCAGATTTCTTTGCATCTCCGGATACCCGCGGAAACCGATTCCTTTTGAAAACCGGACCACCGATGATGGAGAAACGTTGACGTGCCCGGCCAGTTCATCGGCGTTTAGAAAAGACGCCTGATCGATATTGGACAGGATAAAGGACGCGATCCGCTTTTGCCCCTTGGAAAATCGGGTATAATGCTGTTCGAGAAAATCGATAATATTTTCAGGTTGTTGCTCAAAACAGACTGTTTGTGAAGACCGGGCCATATCGTCCCGCAGAAAAAAGCCTTGGGGTGAAGCAAAAAAAGAGTCATAAAAATTGCATCGAAATTAGAAATGCAATTTTAATTGCATAATTTCGTCGATACTACACCTCCCGATGCTTGTCAATCTATTTTTGGAACATCTATTTTTGGACCATCTCAAAAAGAGTT
>ENA-OSEO01002598-OSEO01002598.1-sediment-metagenome-genome-assembly--contig:-NODE-2598-length-24568-cov-5.644972_pt1 | contig 24568 bp, 21 predicted proteins | sample MGYA00237883_ERZ534232 | MGnify/ENA metagenome assembly ERZ534232
CCGGATGCGGCTCACCCCACCCGCATTCTGGGCTCAGGCTGGAATCAGGGATGCAGCACTCCCCCTGAATTATGGGGGACGGAGAGGCCCTGGCAAATCCTCAGCCTCGAGGGAACATCCAATGCAGTCATCGCGTGTCTGGAAATTACGGACCATTCGGATTGCGTTGAATCCTTCTGCTCTAATGATGAGGTATGCAGCCCTGCAGTGGTTGCGGCGGTTAGTTGTAAAGAGGACGGATATCCTTACGGCGACTGGGCGCCCATAGGCATCATGGCCTCAGATTCCGGGAACGTTGTCCTGCAACACCTTGATATTCACGGTCTGGCCAACACCGGGGTGCACGCGGCCCGTCTTTCCGATTGGACAGTGGAGGATGTCCGTATCGCCGGCAACGGCTGGTGCGGGTGGGATGGTGATATGGGTGAAACAGAGAGCAGTAATTCCGGCGCCATGACCTTCAGGCGCTGGATTGTCGAGTGGAACGGCTGTGCCGAGACCTATCCGGGGGACCAGCCAAACCACTGCTGGGACCAAACCCATGGGGGGTACGGTGATGGCGTCGGGACCAACCGTACCACTGGCCATTGGATCATCGAAGATTCTATCTTCAGGTACAACACATCGGATGGTTTGGACCTTCTGTATGTGCGGGAAAACCCGAGCATGATCGAGATCCGACGTACCCAGGCCTACGGGAACGCCGGGAATGCAATTAAGGTCGCCGGCCCGACAGAGATTGAAAACTGCCTGATCGTGGGAGACTGCGGATATTTCTCAGGAAAGCCGTTTGCCCAGGAGATGAGTGATCATTGCCGGGCCGGTGGAAACAGCCTGGCGCTCAGCTTTGGCAGGGGAGACGACACGACGGTGGTCAATTCGACAATTGTGGGTCAGGGGGATTGTCTGTCTGAGGCGGTATGTGATCGAAACGAACCACCTAATTGTGACGGCACTGAATCAGCCACCTTTATAAACAACATTTTTCGGGGTTACACCGAATTTATTGATCCGAGCGATACATCATGTCTCATATACGATCCGGATGGAATTTCCACCGGGCATATGAATTATAACCTGATCTATAACGTCAAAGGCGGTGATTGCCCAAGGGGCGCCAATGACTTGTGTGCCAACCCGCTTTTTGTTGGAGATAGTCTGAGCAGCTTCGATGGTCATCTTCAGGCAGGCAGTCCGGCCGTGGATACCGGCCTTGCAGTGGGGAGCCTGGGCGGTCTGGTGCCCAACCACGACCTGGAAAACAATCCCCGGCCCGGAGGTGCGGGCGTAGATCGGGGGGCCTATGAGCGGACCATAGCCTGCCCTCCCTGCTCCGGTCCCCGTGTGGAGAATGTGAACTTCCCCGTGGGATGCAACTGCACCTGCACCAACGCGGTTTCTCTCATTATTGGAGCAAATGTGGAGATCGAAGCGGGTGCTACCGTGACTTTCCAGGCCCCTGCGGTTACCGTCGAGCCCGGATTCCACGCCCCTTCGGGATCGAAAGTCTCTATCAAACAGCCTACTCCTAAAGAGCCACAGGAAGGCTGAAAACAAGCATCTGAAAAAGCAGATCGACCAAATCAAGGCGGCATTGGGAATGTAGGGGTGCGTCAGAATCTTGCCGAAGAGGGGAGGTCGAAATCAAATCACCTTGCAATCATATTTGCGAAACTTTGGATCATCCGACATGACAGGCATGCCGTTTACGAGCGACTGGGCAATGATCATCCGGTCAAAGGGGTCCCTGTGATGGAGCGGGAGTTGGCCCAACAGCATGGCCTCAACACCTGAAAAGCTCATCATTTCAACGCCGGTCTTTTCAGCCATCTCAATGGGGTCGAAGTCAATATGGAGCTTGCCGATGGAATGCTTGATCATCAGTTCCGCAATGCTCATGGCGCTCAGGAAAATCTCATTGGATCGAGACTCCAGTTGGTAGCGCCTTTTTTCATTGAGCCTTTCAGGACAGGACAGCATCCATAAAAAGATATGGGGGTCAATCAAAATTTTCACGGGTGATCTCCATAGAACATGGCATTGATTTCCGGGTCTTCATCCAGGAAGTCGTCCGGAATCCGGATCTGTCCCGCCAGCAAACCGAGCTTGCGCTTTTCTCTCGGTTTGTGCGGCACCAGTTCGACAAGTGGGAGATTGTTCTTTGCGATGATCACCTCTTCCCCTTGATGGGCCATGTCAATCAGTTTCGACAGGCTTGTCTTCGCCTCGGATACGTTGATAATCATGCCAGCCTCCTTATTAAAAATGACGGAATGGACCAATCATATCTATTCAGACCAGGTAGGTCAAGTTTTTATCTGATCAAATGGCTTTTTCCATTCCACACCATTCAACATGCATCCGGTCAATGTGGCGCTGGTGAACGCGGTCAAGGAACTCAAAGCGGAGAACGAGGCGCTGAGGCAGGAGATTGGACAAATCAAAGCAGTCTTAGAGTTGTAATTAACACCGCAATGCGATCTTTGGCAAATCGAGAGGACATCTTTGGTCTCTTGGACTTCCACAACCCGTAGTGATAGGGCACAAAAAGACAGCTGTACACTCATCAGCGAGGGCCAAACGCAATGGCCCTGCGCCTTCGCCTGTCCACGCCCGGTTATTGACGATGAGGTCAGCTCGGGTACTATACGCAGAGGAGCCCCCATCCGGCCTGACTTTAATACTAATCAAGTCTTTCCCTAACTCAAAGAAGGAGGTCGTCAAGATGAAAGCAAGAGTCGTGCTCATGATTTCAGTATTAGCGGTGTTCTTATTTGCGGGAATCGGGCTTTCCGATGAGTCGCCGATATCATCAAATAGCGGCGACAAAGGTAGCCGGGCATCCAACTTCGAAGGAAACGTGACCGAGAAATGGTCGGAAACCGAATCAAGCACAGATGACCGTATTGCGCCGCAAGGAACAGAAGTTGAGAACAACACGTTCTATGGTTACCAGGCCGGATTCAACAATACGGGCTTTTGGAATACATTCATCGGGTCTACAGCAGGATACGGAAACACCACAGGGATCGAAAATGTATTTATTGGACACGAGGCAGGACACGACAATACAGAGGCCGAGCAAAATGTCTTCATCGGATGGCGGGCCGGATATAAAAATGAGACCGCAGATGGAAACGTCTTCATCGGATCCCAGGCCGGAACGGTTAATGAGACCGGACTACGAAATGCCTATGTCGGCTATCATGCTGGCGCTTGGATAAGCAACCGGAGCGATAATACGCTGATGGGCTATGAAGCCGGGGTAGATGTCAACGCAAGCGGGAATACATTTATTGGCAGCTATGCGGGCGCATCATCATCCAGCAGCGGGAGCCACTATGCCCAGTCCAATACCTTTATCGGGGCCGATGCCGGTAAGGATATCACCGAGGGCGATCAAAACACTTTTGTGGGGAGGGGGAGCGGAGAGAACATTACGGAGGGTTCCAAAAATACCTTTTTGGGTTACCAAACCGGACATCTAAATAACACCGGGGGGAACAACGTTTACCTGGGATATGAGGCCGGATACAGCAGCGTAGGTGGAGAGAATAATACCATGCTCGGATACTGGGCCGGATATCTGAACAGCTCTGGAGATGGGAACGTGTTTTTGGGTTACTTTGCGGGCGCCGCCGAGACCGGATCCAACAAGTTGTACATTGATAATCGAGGCATCACCACCCCTCTTATCTGGGGGGACTTCAATACCAATAACGTGGTGATCTACGGTGGCTTCCGGGCTATTGCCAGCTACAGTTCTTCTGATGCTCGATGGAAAAGGAACATCGAACCGCTGGCATCTTCCCTGGACAAAATATCCAGCCTCCAAGGGGTGAGCTACGAATGGAAAACGGACGAGTACCCTGACTTCGGCCTCGTCGAAGGCCAGCAGATCGGTCTCGTTGCCCAGGATGTGGAAAAGGTTCTGCCTGAACTGGTGTCAGAAGACAAAGACGGCTACAAATCGGTGTCTTACACCAAACTGACCGCTGTGCTCGTTGAAGCCGTCAAGGAGTTGAAAGCCGAGAATCAGAGACAAAAGGAACTCATGGAGAAACAGCAAGCCGAAATCGAAACGTTGCGTTCAATGATAAAAGGATCATAAAGCTGATAATCCACCCAACGGGGGAAAAGTCAGTGGGGAGGTATGACAAGGTAAATTTTTCTTCAATGTGAATATCCAAAAAAAGGAGGGGGAAATGAACCGGTACCTGTGGATCGTATGTTCAGTTATGTTTGTTGGGTTGGTCGCCCTGCCCTGTCAGATCCTGGCGGCGAACATCACCCCAACATCGGCCGCCTTGGGAGAGGGGTGTGAGGCCACCGGGTACTATTCCACTGCCATGGGTTGCGTGACCACAGCCAGCGGGGTGAATTCCACTGCCATGGGTTGCAGGACCACAGCTAGCGGACCGAATTCCACTGCCATGGGTGAAAGCACCACAGCCAGCGGGGAGTATTCCACTGCCATGGGCTATGGCACCACAGCCAGCGGCTACCTTTCCACTGCTATGGGCTTTAATACCACAGCCAGTGGGGACAACTCCACCGCCATGGGCCACCATACAGAAGCCGCCAATTGGCATTCCACCGTAATTGGGTATAGCTCCAGCCCCTCTCATAAACTCACAAACAACATTGAAAACTCCTTCATGGTTGGATATATGGCCAATGAAACCGATACCACCCCTGAGCTTTTTGTGAAAGACGGCGCGGTCGGGATCAATACGAGCAACCCAACCACCTGGTTCCACGTGAAAGGAGAGAAATCAGGGTCTCCTATTGTCAACAACCACGTGGCGGCCATTGTGAACACGTCTTCAAACGCGAACCCGAATGTGCTGATGCTGAAGGTGGACATCGATAACCCTACCGCTGCCAGCAACTTCATTACCTTCAGGGACAACGTTGGCAATATCGGGGCCATTGAGGGAAACGGGAGTGGCGGGATTCAGTTGAATACCTCGGGCGGCGATTTTGCCGAATACCTGCCCAAGGCCTATCCGAACGAGGAATTGATACCCGGTGATATCGTGGGGCTGTTCCCCGAGGGGCTCACCAAAAAGACCCATCATGCTCAGCGGATCATGGTGGTGACCACGGCTCCGGCGGTCGTCGGTAATCAGCCCAGGGAGCAGGACGAGTCGCGGTACGCACCGGCGGCATTCCTGGGCCAGGTGCCGGTTCGGGTGGAGGGAGCGGTTCATTCAGGCGACTATATCGTGCCTTCGGGCCGCGGCGATGGCATCGGGAGGGCGGTGTCCCCCGCTCAACTCACACCGGTTCATTATGATGCCGTTGTCGGAAGAGCGCTTCAGAGCCATTCGGAGATGGGAATAAAGACCGTGACTATCCTGGTGGGCCTGCCGCAGGATGGATTGTGGATCGCGGCCATGGCGGCCAAGGATGCCTGCATAGCCCGGTTGGAGGGCCGGCTGGCCGCCCTGGAGGCCAAAACGGAATATGCTGGGCCCCCGTCTCTCTTACCCGGTGCCGGGATCATCATGGGGTCCTTGGGCCTCTTCTGGATGGACCGCAGACGGAGACGTTCTTAAGAGGGTTTTTAAACCGGTTTTTAAATAGTATGTCGGATTTCTCTCGACATAGCATGGCAAAACAAGATATTTTTGAGCAACCAGATTCACATGACCTTCTTGGATTCTCTGCCATTGGGATGATCGAAGATATCCGAAAAGAGATAGAGCATGAGGAGTTTGATTATCAGACCCTTATGAGTTGTTTGAGGCATTATGCCCGTCCGAGAGACAAGGTCTCGGCCCTGCTGAAGAAGGGCTCTATCATCAGGATCAAAAAGGGGCTATGCACCCGAGAATCTGTCTATCTGGTCCCCTGAATATTTTCCGGATATGGCTCGCAAAATAGAATTCATTTAGTCTCATCTACCGTATCCACTTCAACTCATCCACCAGATATTTCTTCCTATTTCAATTGGTTACGTCAATAAAGCAAATAGACAAGAGCGCAGGGATAGCCGTGCAAAAGACTTCAAGACTTCAGCAATTCGTATCTTCCCAATTGCCAAGAACTGGCTTGACAATCGGACTGAATTCCGTATTATATTCAGACTGGAGGTGATCACATGAATATTACCAGCGACATAAAACCCGTTACCTACCTGAAATCCAAGGCGGCCGATCTACTGAATCACATCAATACAACCCACCGTCCCGTTATTATTACCCAAAACGGTGAGCCCCGCGCCGTTCTTCAGGATCCGGAAAGCTACCAAAACATGCGCAATGCCATTGGAATACTGAAGGCGCTTTCCCAGGGGGAATCAGACATCAAGAATGGAGACTTCAAACCCCAAGAGGATGTTTTCAATGAATTGGAAAGCTCGCTGAAGGGCAAGCGTTAATGACCCGACACTATGAAATTGTATGGGCGCGTCGCGCGGAGGACGATTTGAGGGAAATCGTAGACTATATCGCAGCGGACAGTCCGGCAAACGCCTTAACGATTTTGAGAAAAATCAAAGAGGAGGCCTCCTCCCTCTGTACCATGCCCGAAAGGTGCCGAATCGTTCCAGAGCTTAAAGACCATGGCATTATTCATTACCGGGAGTTGATCGTGTCCCCGTGGAGAATCATGTTCAGAATAGAAGGCATGAAGGTCTATGTTTTGTCTTTTTTGGATGGCAGACGAAATATCGAGGACATTTTGTTAAGCAGGCTCATTAGTTGAAAGAGGGCGTGTACAGCCGAACAACGCCCGTATAAAAACGGTTAAGTCCTTAACCTGATTGCTCCACCACTCAACCTGAAAACCATTTCTGTTGACTTCCCTGACAAGTTGTTGTTTCGTAAGAGGGAAAATCCTTGCAACCCATAACCTCTTCCCAGGAGGTCATGTCATGGAGCAACCCCTCAAGATCTGCCGAGAATTGTCCTCAATCTGAAACATGGTGTCCCTCTTGGACCGGTGACTCGTATCTCCTCGTACATACAACCTCCTTTTATAATTTGCATACTGTTGAATAACTTCCTTGCTTCTTGGAAGATTTGTATGGAATAACCACATAATCGGTATATCCCGATTACAAGCTGGAAGTCATCGGCGATGCGGCCAAAACGTCAGGCGGCACCACATGGATCAACAGTTCCGATGAGCGGCTAAAAGATATCACAGGGGAATATCAGCAAGGGTTGGAGGCGATCATACGCCTCAGGCCGGTTACCTTCTTCTACAAACAAGATAATCCGCGCGGCCTTCCCAGCAATGAAGAAAACATAGGTTTCATCGCCCAGGAGGTGCGGAAGGTGTTTCCAGAGGCGGTCAGCGAAGGGCCGGACGGATATCTCGATTTCAACATGCACCCGGTCAATGTGGCGCTGGTGAACATGGTCAAGGAACTCAGGGCGGAGAATGAAGTTCTGAGGGAGGAGATCCGGCAGATCAAGGCGAGATTGGGGATGTAAGCTGCCTGGGTTTGGAGCCGTAGCATCTTAGTCCGCAATCCCGCCTCGCGGGACAAGAAGCGAGGATGTTTCGTCGGGGTTTTGTGGGAGAGGCTTTCAGCCTCCAACCTGGTGGTGAGGACGCTGCTCACACAGAGTACGGAGTACGGAGGAAACGTTCGTGACGAGCGTCTGGTTGCAGCAGTCAGGCCGCCTTGGGATGACGTAGGCAAAACCGGTTCGAATCTACGGCTGCCGCATGTTGACCACGGCCCCGGTTTCAGCGCGAAAGCCGGGTTGCACCGTTATGGTCGGCGCAGTAAACGTGACGGTAGCGCCGTTTTCAACGGTTACATTGGCGCCTAAGGTGATGGATGTGGCATTCGAGCATGAGCAGGTGGTGCCTGCATAATATGTCGCATTGGTAATCACGCCATTGGCCGGACAGTCCGGGCATGAGGGAGCCGTCCCCACCCCCCAGATCTCCACATCATCGATGTTCCATCCGCAATACCGCCAACTGCCGTCGGTGGTTCCCATGGTCCAGCGCAGATAAACCGTGGACTGACCATCCGCCACGCTGGAGATATCGAACTCCTGCAACACCCACGAAGAATCCGCCACCTCGGCGGTATTTTGCCAGACTGTGGTCCAGGTCGTCCCGTTGTTGCTGACCCGAACATACGCATGGTCATAGGAAGGTGTTTCCACGCCCAGCCAGCGGCGGAATTTCAAAGAGACGTTCGACAGGCCCGCGCAGTTAATACCGGTGCTGGTAAGGTGTCTCTCAGGCAGGTTATTCTCATAGTCGCCGGAGAGGTTGTACCCGTAGACATTGCTTCCCGTGTATCCGCTCACAGGATCCGGCCCACCGTACTCTCCGCCGCCTCCTGTCGGCGGCCCCCAAGCCCACAGGCCCTGGCTGGTCCATCCGGGGTTGGTATTCATGTTCCAGGAGTAATGAAGGGTCCCAGGGGTTGCCCCACCAGTAATATCAAAGTTGGACATGCCGAACCACAAATCATTGGCATGCCCGGTATAGGCAATCCAAAACGTGCCGTCGCCATTCGGGCCCCCGGTCGCCCCCCAGCTGTTCTTGCAGAGATACGCGCCTTTGGCGTCATCCCATCCAATCAGCAGAACCGCGTGTCCACCTCGATCATAACCGGAAGTGTTGACATATACAGCACCGGAGGTAGCGGTATTCCACCAACCACCGCCAAGTCCATCGCTGAAATCAGAGTATACCTGATATCGCCAGTAACTGGGGCCTTCATTGTAACAGGAGTCTTTGAAATTCCATGCGGTCTGGGCCACCGTATGCCACCCTGTCACCCGATACACCATCTCCGTACAGGAATAGCTGCAAGTTCCTTTTGTTGCAGTATAGGGGTAGCATGTTTCGGTGATAGGCCCGGTGGTTTCCCAATATCGAGAGGCATCAGAAGAGCCTCCGGAACAGCTGTATCCATAAGGGTTGCAATCGAGAAGTTGCTGTTCCGACAAATCGTAGGGACCACTGGCGTACTTCTTCAAAATGTGGGACTCCAGGGCCCCGACACTGGCAAACGACCAGCACGACCCACAGGCGCCTTGATTTTTTGGCGAGGTAACAATTCCGGCAGTTCTGGCATCGTAGCTCGTAGGATGAATTTCCTCTAAACGGTCCGGCGGAAGCTTTTTGATGAATTTTTCATAGGTTTCCTTGTCCAGCGGGATATCGCCCAGTCCGAAATCCTCGGCGGCAGCCATCGTGACCATCCCTGAAATGGTCATTACCGATATCAGTAAAAAGACCATCACTGCTGCCATACGATTTTTTAACTGAAATCTTGCGCTTAACCTGTTCATATGGTCCTCTTGTAGAAAGCAGATAATGCATCAGCGCTTTTTGAATGTGATCCCAGTAGGTGTGAGGGTTAGTTTCAATGCCTCCCGCATCTAATTGATGAGAAAGCGTTCATAGGAGAAGTAGAGCATGTCGGGCCAGTTGACAACACCGGTGCCGATCCGACTTGAGAATTGATCGTACGCTTGGTCAATCTTTCCAAAGAGCTTCATGACTTGCTCCCCTGTCAAGGCGGAGACATGGATCTGGCGGGCGAAAGAAACAAATTTCATGCGGCGCTGGATGGCCTTGATCATGGAGAAGCGGTCGGTCTTTTGCGCGACCCCACTCTTTCTATCTCTTAAGGAGCGACCACCGTTACGTTCGGCTGCACCTTCACGCCCCCCCTCCTGTGGCGCCGGGCGCATACATCTCGGTTGTGCCTGTCTGGGACGAAAAATCGGTGTTCCAGCCCCCGCTGATGGCGACCGTGCCCGTCGTGCTTCTTACCGGCCCTTGGCTAAAGGTCCCCTGGGTGACCTTGACGGTATCCCCATCCTTTGCCGCAGTTACAGCCGCCTGGATGGTGGTATAACAGGGCCGTTTTCCGCCGCAGTTTCCGTCCTTGCTCACATGGAGAATGGGACTTCGGATGGATACATTGTCTATGTACCAGTAGTCAAATCCAACATACAGGTTGCCGTCAACAACAAAGGCAATATAGGTCGTGCTGGAGTTCAAATTTGTGGTTATGGGGACGGTGACGGTTGCGGGGCCGATATTTGAGCTGCTGGTTGCAATTGACCAGGTTGTGTTGGTCCACGTGGATTTATTGTTGGAGGTCTGGACTCGCAAAGTCGCGCCAGCAGCATAGGCATCCAAAAAATGTCTGAAGGACAAGACTACCTGATCCATCCCCAGGGTATTGATCCAGGGCGTTATCAGACGGGTCGTGCCCGTGACATACTCCCAGGAGCATCTCATCTCATAGACTGAACCGCCCGCGTTGCTGGTGTTTGACACGCTCCACCTTTCCGTAATGCCCGTTCCGATGTTCTGGGTCGTCCAGCCGGTCGGCAGGGTGGATGCGTTAAAGTTCTCTGTTACCGGAAGGGGAACGGAACTCACCGCACACCCGTTTGAACCGGTCCTCCAAGCGCTGTCCGTATACCCGGTTTTGGTGGCCTTGACCCGGTAATAATAAGTTGTGCCGCTGCTTCTACCGGTGATCGTCGTGCTGGTGGCGGCCCCGGTATAGGCCGTGCGGAGACCGCTGCTAAAACTTGCGTTGGTGGCCTCTTGCAGGACATAGGTGACGCCGGTGGTGCTGGAGGCTCCCCACGACACCGTGTAATTGCCCGTGCTGCTGGATGCCGGCACCGTGATCGATGCCGGCGTGCCGACCTGTGAGGTCCCGGCCCGGTAGGCGCTCACCACCCCCATGGTCTCCCGAAAGGTTCGGGCGTTGTCCCCATCCGCGGCATGGCCCGCGGCCGTGCCTTGGTAAGTAACCAGCGGTGTGGAAAACAAGGGCGCTGGTTGATAAAGATTGCCATACCCATCGTTGTTATAGGCCATGATGGTATGGTAATCTACGGTGTTGGTGCCTGTAAAGTACCATCCGGCCGAATAGGTATTCAGGGCGGTGTTCGGCCCGGGCTGAGGGGTCTGATACTTGCTGTGATGGGCCCCGAGATTGTGACCCACCTCATGGGTCATGGTATGGCTGATGTTTACCGATTGGATGGAGTTGACCGTGAAGCCGTAGGCCGGGCTTCCGCTCATGGTTTCCAACAGATACCCCTGGCCTACCCACCCATAAGGGTCTCCCGTGTCCACGAGCATGGCCACCAGGTCCGCGGCATATGTATCCCGCCAGTCATGCACCACCGAGAGATTCCCGGTCCCTGCCTGCAGCGCATAAAGATCTGTCTGCAGGTTGCCGCTGTAGTTGTAATTGACCTGTGCTGCATGGACCAGATGAAACGTCAAAGCCACGTTGCTGTTGGTCATGGCCTGATTCATTTTGGCCACCGCATCCGCAGCAAAGGCGCTCATCCCGCCGTGGCTGTCCACCCATGTCTTGGCCGAGTTGTCGAAGACGATCATCACGTCAATGTCGTCGGCGTAAACAGCCGTGGACATCCACAGCGTAATGAGGAACACAAGGAAAAGCCGTAGTCGATAATGCCGTCTTTCCATTCTCATGATCACCTCTCAGGAAACGGATGTCGTCTACTCGGTTGCCGGCGGTATCAAAGGGGGCAGATCTCTCATCGGGGGGAGCCTGGTGGTGTCGATCTCCGTCACAATGCCAGGGCTTTCCAGCGGCCCCCCGGAGGACCGGTACAAAAGTGCCCGCTCCATGTCTTGCAGGGTGATCAGGAATCCATCGGGATCGAAGGTCAGGACGAAGGTCCCCAGCTGTTGGCCCTCGATGACGCCGCTGATGGACACTGCGCCGGTTCTTTGATGTGAAATAGACTGAACAACCACGCGATAGTGGGCATCGGAGAAAAACAAAAGGTCTAGGATGTCCGATTCGGCTATTTCAAGCCCAGGCAAGAGCGGCTGAACATTCAGGTCGATAAATCCCCGCCGGGATTCGTAGACCTCCGGCGATTTCTCAAAAAGGCGCGCGGCCGGGGCCTCCTGGGTGGGACGGACCAGGGTTATCTCGCCGGCAAGGGAAAATGAATGGATGGAAAGCCAGAACACGAAGAAAAGCGCTGAAACTCTCGCAGAACATGGCCAGGGGAAAGGTCGATTTTTCATGATTGGAACCTTTCTGTTTCCCAAGATTGTAATGTCTGTGGTCGAAAAACAGCAATTTCAGCAAATGAACATGGTTTCGGTTGGCAGGATGAAATAGCGTAACAGGCGGGGGCTTTAAGGTCAAGAATAAAATAATGGCAGATTATCGCGGCCAGAAGAACCGGAGTGCCTGTGAAAATGGGCGGCTCTTTCATTGCACGTCTCCTCCTGCGCCAGGGGTTCACTGCACAGCCAACCTCAGTATTTATAAAGACCAAGAGCAACTGAGATTCTTGGTCAAGCAAGGCTTTCGTATAGTATAGGATAACGCTCCAGGCTTAAGACGGCGCCACGGTGAGAACTCTTTTTTGGCTTAATAAGGCCGAGGTGAAAAGCTCAGGAAGCAATCAGGATGATGCAGGCAGGATGGATGGATTCGAATCGGACTACTGCTTTATTTTGACCACCGCCCCGCTTTCCGCATGAAAGCCGGGTTGCACGGTTATGGTCGGCGCCGTAAATGTGACGGCAGCGCCGTTTTCAACGGTTACGTTGGCGCCTAAGGTGATGGAGGAAGCATGGGAACATGAGCAGGTCGTGCCTGCATAATATATTGCATTGGTAATCACCCCATCGGAAGGGCAATCGGGACATACCGACCCTACGCCCCAGATCTCCACGTCGTCGATGTTCCATCCGCAATACTGCCAAATATCGTCGGTGGTTCCCATGGTCCAGCGCAAATAAACCGTGGACTGACCATCCGCCACGCTGGAGATATACACATTCTTTGGGACCCATGAGGTATCTGCAACCTCGGTGCTGTTTTGCCAGAAAGTGGTCCAGTTCATTCCATCGTTGCTGACCCGCACATAGGCATGGTCATACAGACCATTTTCCACCCCCAGCCAGCGGCGGAACTTCAAAGAGACATTCGACAGGCCGGCGCAGTTAATTGCCTTACTGGTAAGGTGTCTTTCAGCAAGATTGTTCTCATAATCGCCGGAGAGGTTGTACCCATAAACATTGGTCCCTGTGTAACCGCTGACAGGGTCCGGCCCCCCATGATCTCCGCCGCCTCCGGTGGGAGTGCCCCAGGCCCAAAGGCCCTGGGTGGTCCATTCAGGGTTGGTATCCATGTTCCACGAGTACTGAAGGGTAGAGGAAGTGCCGCCGATAGTGAGATAGACGGCCGCACAGGCGACCCGTGCGGAGGTATATTTTATCCGCATATAGCCGTCTTCCCCCCAGCCCGTGCCCCAGCTGTTACGCAAAATCCAGTATCCGTCGCCGTTATTATCATCCCATCCCACCAGGGCAACCCCATGGTTGGTGGTTGCATCATAACAGGGATTGGCATTGCACGAGGTGTTCGAGTCCTCGTAAGGGCCGCCGCTGTAGGCCTGGAAAGCGCTTCCTACGTAGACGGCAGCATCGACAACGCCGTAGGTCATGATGGCCGCCTTGATAGCCTCGATATCGTTGCAGGGAATGCGGTGCCACGACTGGAAGACCGTTGTGGGGTCCCCCCAGTGAGTGCACGATCCTGGATCAGAGGTGGTGTACGGGAAATGGGTCTCATTTGTCACACCTTCTACCGTGAGGGCATCAACCTCGGAATAGGCATAATCCGCACCGTCACAGCCGAAAAAATGGGGATTATATTCTTTCAGCCTGCCAAGACACCACATAATGTAGGATTCCGAAAAATCAGCGCAGTTGGCGTCATATTTGCCATAGGCCCAGTTGTAGGTTCCTTCTGCCGCTGCACAGGCCCCGAAGGCGTAGCAGGAGCCGCATTCGCCCTGGTTCCGGACAGGTCCGATATAGGAGTGCCCGTTATGGTTTCTCCAGTCAAAAGCGGAGGGGAGTTGCCCTTCGCCGATGTTCTTGGCCGGGGGTCCCATATCTTCGGCGGTTTTCACAGGTTTTGGGAAACGCGGCGGTCTCCTGCTGAGGAATTTTTGCTTTTGTTCGGCGGGCATATCAAAGACCCAGTTATGGTCCACGGTAAATTTGTATCCGTTCTGCTTGATCTTGGCCCTGATCTGCTCAAGTGTATCTTCTGTTCCAAACCGCAATATATCCGTGCGTTCGGCTGAGGAGGCACCCTGGAGGAAACATGAAAACAGGATAACCACCATCAGCAGGAACAAGATTTTTTTATACACTTTCATCAGGTCACACGCTTCTATTTGACTATTATTGTTACTTCAAATGTCTTGATCGGGGGCCTTTCTTTTTCAAATCGCCTGTGGTAGATCAATTTCAGAGGTGTTTCCCCGGCCTCTTGAGCCTTGAAACGCATCATTACGTTACCGCCAACGCCCCGACCTTCCCTGTCCGGCCTGAACTCTGTCTCCCCAAGCTGTTTCAGGATTTCCATATCGAGGGAGGCGATATCCCAGACATAACCGGTTGTCGGATTACCCCTCAGCTCAACTTCCAAGGTTTCTCCAATGCGCAATTCCACAGTGTGGCCTGGATCGTTATCGGTCACCTTAATGCACGCCGGTTCAGAAGCGCTAAATGACAGCAGCACAAGAATCATGGGCAACGTATACATGGCAAATCATCCGTCACCAACCCGAAGTATGGAACCACCTGTGTCCAGGATGATGATGTCACGCGAGAGGTTAAAGGCTGAACGGTCGCCCATGCCCGTACCGGCCCTGTAACAAGGCCGTCATGCGGGTCAGGATCGCGCGAAATGAGCCCGCACGGGCTATTTCTGTTGGTCCGCCACTGATTTTGAGGCGAAAAAGGCCATGACCTCTTCGACGAGGGATTCGATTGTGTAATACGGAGGGATTACGCTCACCTGGAGGTTGTTCTTTTCCGCTGTCTTTGCCGTGATGGGGCCGATGCAGGCGACGGGCACCCGGTCCATCCACTCCTGAAACAGGCTGCCGTCCGCCGCAAACATCTTTACAAAATTGGTGACCGTGGACGAACTGGTAAAGGTCACCATGTCGATGGCCCCTTTCATGAGAAGTTCCCTCACCCTGCCCGTATCATGGTCGGGACTGACGGTCCGGTAGGCATGGACCACATCCACCTCTGCCCCGGCCTTGCGCAGGTCGTCGGGCAGGACCTCCCTTGCCCTGGCGGCCCTGGGGATAAGGATCTTCGATCCCTGGATGCCCACCTCTTTGAAGGCGTCCACCACCGCCTCGGCCCGATATTCGCCCGGCATCAGGTCCGGCCGGATCCCCATCCGTTCCCAGACCTCGGAGGTTTTGGGTCCGATCACCCCGATCTTGATTCCCTTCAGTTCCCGGACATCTTTTCCTGAAAATTGGAGCCGATCCAGAAAAAATTTCACCCCGTTGACAGAGGTAAACACAAGCCAGTCATATACGTCCAGGTTGCGGATGGCTTGATCCAGGGGTTCCCAGCTTTCAGGGGGCATGACCTCGATGGTGGGGAATTCAATGGTCTCCGCCCCCAGCGCCTCCAGCATGCGGCGAAACCCGCTGGCCTGCTCCCTGGCCCGGGTAACCACGATCCGTCTACCGAAAAGGGGTTTTGTCTCGAACCAGTTGAGTTCCTCTCTTAGCCTGACCACCCCGCCCACAACGATAATGCCAGGGGGCCGTATCTGGTTTTCCGCTGCGACACGGCCGATATTTTGGAGAGTTCCCACCCACGTCGCCTGCTCAGCGGTGGTTCCCCTCCGGATGACCGCAACGGGGGTGTCCGGGGACCGGCCGTGTTTCATGAGGTTCTCGGCGATCTGGGGCAGGTTCCCCACGCCCATGAGAAACACCAGGGTCCCGGCCCCTGTGGCCAGCTTGTCCCAGGCGATAGTGGACTGCTCTTTGAGGGGGTCTTCATGACCGGTGACAAAGGCCACGGTGGCCGTATAGTCCCGATGGGTGAGGGGGATGCCTGCGTAGGCCGGCACGGAGATGGCCGACGTGACCCCGGGAACAATCTCGAAACCCACGCCCGCCGCAGCCAGTTCCTGGGCCTCTTCACCCCCCCTGCCGAAGATAAACGGATCGCCCCCCTTGAGCCGGACCACAGTCTTTCCCTTCCCTGCCCTGTCCACGATCAGGGCGTTGATATCCTCCTGGCTCATGGTATGGGACCCGCCCTGCTTTCCTACGTAGATCAATTCGGCCCCGTCTCTGGCATAGTCGAGAAAGGAGGAATTTGCCAGATAATCGTAAACGATCACATCCGCGCCGGAGATCAGCTCCTTTCCCCTCAGGGTCAGGAGTCCAGGGTCGCCCGGCCCGCTCCCGACCAGATAGACGGCGCCCGTTGGGATTGACGATTGATGATTGGCCATTGATGATTTTCTCATTGGCGTCCCTATGCAGGCCTGTTGGGTTTGTTGGGTTATCGGGTTCATTGGGTTCGTGGGCTGCCGGGCATCCAGTCCAGAATCCGGCATCCAGTATCGAGCAGCGTCACGCATCCACTGTCGATCCGTAGACCTTTTCCAGCACCTTGTCCGCACCTGAGGCAAGGAGGCTCCTGGCACAGGCGATCCCGATGGCCTCGGGCTGATCGGTGGGACCTTGGGCCTCTTCCTTAAAGAGTTTCGATCCGTCCAGTTCCGCCACCATGCCACGGAAGTGAATGCGATCCCCTTCCAGTCGGGCAAAACCCGCAATGGGCACCTGGCATCCCCCTTCCAGTTTTTTCAGAAAGGCCCGTTCGGCCCGCACGGTGATTTCGGTGGGCTCATGGTTCAAAAAATCAAGGACGCGGATGGTCTCGTGGTCATCCTGCCGCGCTTCCAGGCCCAGGGCCCCCTGCCCCACGGCCGGGAGGATCACCTCCGGCGGAAGGATCTGGGCAATCCGGTCTGCCAGTCCCAGCCGCCTGAGACCCGCTGCCGCCAGAACAACCGCATGGAGTTCTCCTGATTCCACTTTCTGCAGGCGCGTATCCACATTTCCCCGCAGGGAGACCAGTTCCAGATCCGGACGCACATGCAGCAGCTGGGCCGCCCGCCTCAGGCTGCTGGTCCCCACGCGGGCCTTAGGGGGAAGGCGGTCAAGCGTGCGCTCATCGGCCGAAATGAGGGCATCCCCGGGATCCTCCCGTTCTGGAAACGCCGTCAGGAAAAGTCTGTCCGGGAGCTCGGCAGGCACGTCCTTCATGCTGTGGACGGCCAGGTCTACCCGGCCGTCCAGAAGGGCCTCCTCGATCTCTTTGACAAAAAGGCCTTTTCCCCCGATCTTGCTCAACGGCGAATCCAGGATCTTATCGCCGGTGGTCTTGATCCTGACAAGCTCCACACGGATATGGGGGCGCCTGGCCTCGATCCGGGCCTTGACCCACTCGCTCTGCGCAAGCGCCAACCGGCTGCCGCGCGTGCCTATTCTCAGGATCATGTCCGCTCCGCGCCGGGACGGTCTCTTAAAAGGAATCGTGCCAGTTCCAGGTCATGGGGGGTGGTGACCTTGATGTTGCGCTCCGAGCCCTCCACCACAAAGACAGGGATCCCCAGCTTTTCCATCAAAAAGGCATCGTCCGTAGCCTCCCACCCCTGGACCGCGGCCAGATGATGGGCCTTCAGGATGTCGTGGTAATGGAAGGCCTGCGGGGTCTGGACCAGCCAGACCCGACCCCGGTCGTAGGTCCGCACCACCTCATTTGCTGCATCCACCTCTTTGACCGTCTCCTTGGCAGGGAGGGCCGCAATCACGGCCCGCTGCGTCTGGGCAGCCTCGATCACCCGGCTCAACAGGCCTTCGTCGATCAGGGGACGGACCCCGTCATGGATCAGGACAAGGTCGTGCCTTCCCTGCGTGGCCTCGATGCCGAGCCTGACCGAATCCTGGCGGCGGTCTCCCCCGGACACGACCGCAGCTACCTTGTAAAGGCCGTATTCCTCAACAATATGCTCGCGGCAGTAAGCCACATCCTTAGGAGGCGCCACCAGGACCATTTCGTCGATGTGTCTGCACCCCTGAAGGACCGACAGGGTCACGGCCAGAACCGGCCTTCTGTTCAGGCTCAGGAACTGCTTGGCCCGGCCGCTCTGCATCCGAAGCCCGAGTCCCGCTGCCGGGATCACGGCCACGGTCGTGAGCCGCGCCTGTTTTGTCATGACGGCCCCCTTTTCCAGGTCATCAAAAAAGTCGGCCGCAAAGAAAAGCAGGCCCGGGGCCCAACCTCTCCCCGAGGCCTGCTCATCATTTCAACCCATTTCAACCCTGGGCCGCCTTTCGGGTCAGCTTTTTCAGCCTGTTGATGCGTCGTCTCAGGATATCGGCCTCCTTCCGGGCTTTGGCGGCCTGAACCTCCTTTTTCTTTTCCCGGAGCTCCGTCATCTTGGCCTTCAGCTCGCTGACGCTGACCGCCTGTTTCTGGACCTTCTTTTTCTTGCCCTTTGCAGGCGTCTCGTCTTCAATGCCGTAGTATTCCTTGATAATGGGAAGGAGTTCCTCCTTCTTCATGGCATGGGCCCCTGTCACGCCGGGGATCTCCATGGCCACCTCCCTCAGTTCAATGGCCGTCATCTTGTCCAGCGGCTTCTTGAACTCCGGCGCCTTGGGCTTTGGCGCTTCACTGGTCCCTTCAGCCGCCGGTTCGGCGACCCCTTCCCTGGTTTCCTGGTTGATCGTTTCTGTCGTTTCTTCCACCATGTCTGCATTCTCCTTTGTGATGTAGGCGCAAGGCCTTACATCCTTTGTTTTTACCCAATCCCCTTATCCCTCGCCCCTCACGCCCTGCGCCTCTTTTACCACACGTGCCCTGGCGACTCAACAGAATCTATGCCCGGGCCTCTGCCTGCGACCTACGTCTTCTTCAAAAAGGGCGACAACAAATCAATGGGCAATGGAAAGATCGTGGTGGAGTTGCTCTCCGAGGATATCTCCCGCAGGGTCTGCAAATATCGCAACTGCAATGCCTCTGGATAGCGCTGGATGATGCCCGCGGCCTCTGCCAGGCGCGTGGCGGCCTGGAACTCGCCTTCCGCATTGATGACCTTGGCCCGCCGCTCCCTCTCTGCCTCAGCCTGTCTGGCCATGGCCCGCTGCATCTCCTGGGGGAGATCGATATGCTTCACCTCCACCGTGGTCACCTTGATCCCCCAGGGATCGGTGTGCTTGTCCAGGATATTCTGGAGCTGGGTGTTGATCTTTTCCCTTTCAGCCAGAAGCTCGTCCAGTTCCACCTGGCCGCAGACGCTCCGCAGGGTGGTCTGCGCCAACTGAGAGGTGGCGAACAGATAGTTCTCCACCTCGATGGTGGCATTAGTGGGATCCATCACCCGGAAATAGATCACCGCATTCACCTTGACAGACACATTGTCCCGCGTAATGACGTCCTGGGCAGGCACATCCATGGCCACCAGACGAAGGCTCACCTTGACCATTTTATCGATGACAGGGATCAGGATGATGAGGCCCGGCCCCTTGGTCTTGATCACCCGGCCCAGACGAAAGATCACGCCCCGCTCGTACTCCTTCAGGATCTTGATGGCCGAGGCCAGGAAGAGGACAATGAGCACAATTGCCAGTATGTAAAACATGGATTCCTCCTTTAGCAGCTACGTGTGCAGCGATTCATTCAGGGCCTTTCTGACCCTCAATGTAAGCCCCTTGACGCCTGTGACCTCCGCCTTGTCTCCGGGTTCGAGCCGCTCGTCCGAGACCGCCCGCCAGTATTCGCCATGCACGAAGACCAGACCCTCCGGGTCGATCGTCTCTCTGACCTCCCCGACCTCCCCCACCAGCCCGTCGGTTCCGCTCCGAGGCCTCGTGTGATAGGCCCGGAACGCCAGCCCGGCCACCACCACGAAAAACCCGCCGATCAGCAAAATGGTGGGCAACATGAGCCGCAGGGACACCCCGACGTCTTCAAACAGCATAATAGACCCTAATGTCAGGGAAATCAATCCCCCGATGGAGAGGATGCCGTAGCTGGCCACCTTCACCTCGGCAATGAAAAATATGATGGCCAGAAGGATCAGGAGAAGGCCTGCATAGTTGACCGGGAGGGTCTGAAAAGAGAAAAACGCCAGGATCAGGGAGATGGCGCCGATCACGCCCGGAAAGATGGCCCCTGGATGGGAAAGCTCAAAATAAAGCCCGGCCAGGCCGATCATCATGAGGATATAGGCAATGTTGGGATCGCTGATGGTCTTGAGCACCTTGTCCCTGAATCCGGGTTTGTAGATGACCCGCTCCAGCCCGATGGTCCGGAGGGTCGCCTTCCCGGCCGGCATCATGACCTCTCTTCCGTCCAACTCCTGAATGAGGTGATCCATGTCTCTGACCACCAGATCCACCACATGCTTTTCCCGGGCCTCCTCCGCAGTGATGGAGACGCTTTCCCGGATCGCCTTTTCCACCCACTCGCCGTTTCGCCCCTTCTCTTCGGCAATCCCCCGCGCATAAGCGGCCATGTCGTTCACCACCTTTTCCGACATGGTCTTTTCAATGTCTTTGCCCCCGGCCGTCACCGGATGGGCCGCCCCGATGTTGGTCCCCTCGGCCATGGCCGCCACATGACCGGCCACGGTCACCATGACGCCTGCCGAGGCAGCGCCCGCGCCCCGTGGCCCCACATAGACGACCACCGGTACAGGCGAGTTCAAAATGGCCTTGATAATGGAGCGCATGGAAGAGGCCAGCCCTCCAGGGGTGTCGAGACGGATGATGGCCACCCCCGCCTTCATTTCTTCCGCGGTCTCAAGACCCCGGATTACATACATGGCGCTGCCGGGATTGATAGGGCCTTCCAGCTCGATGATCACGATCCTGCCCACCGCGTCATCGCCGCTGCACAGGCCGAGTGTGGGCATGCCAAGCCAGAAGAGGGCAATAAGAAGGGCAAGGGCCAGCCAGCGGAGCCTCAATTTACCCATGGGTCTTCACCTCCAGGCCGAGCCGTCTCATGATCTGTTTCACATCCTCCCAGACCTCCCGCTTGGCCGATACATGGTGCAGCAGATAGGCCGGATGAAAGGTGGGCATCAAGGGGATGCCCTGGTATGTCCGCCACTGGCCTCTTTCCCCTGTAATCCTGAATTCCCTTCCAAGAAGGGCCTGGGCAGCCACCCGTCCCAGGGTGCAAACGACCTCGGGCCGGATGATTCGAAGCTGCTCTTTTAAAAAAGGGAGACAGGCTGCGATTTCATCCGCTTCCGGATCCCTGTTCTTGGGGGGATGGCATTTCACCACATTGCAGATATAGACATCCTGCCGCGTCAGGCCCATGCCGTTTTCGATAATTTTGGTCAACAGCTTCCCGGACTCGCCCACAAAAGGTCTGCCGGTCATGTCCTCCTCATGGCCTGGGCCTTCGCCCACAAAGACCAGCCTGGCCTCGGCGGAACCCTCCCCGAACACGAGGCGGTTGCGATTTTTGCAGAGCTTGCAGCCCTGACAGTCGCCGATCCGGCGCCGCAGATCCTGGAGCAATGCAGCCCGGTCCTCTGGAGGAGACGGCCGTTTCTTTTCTTCCAACCCGGCTTCCCCGGCCAGGGGCGCCATGGATTCCCGGGTTGCTGAAACATCCAAAACATGGGGCGACAGCCGCGGCGGATCCAGGCCGATCTCCTGATACGACCTGAGCAGGCCCCGCACGTGGGAAAAGATCTCTCTAATCTCCGCCTGAACGTCCAAGCCATGCCTCCCTCAACTCTCTGGCCCGATCCAGGACCAGGTCGGCCACCTCATCCTTTGTCATCATGGGTGCATCTTCCACCCGTCCATCTCTGAAGACGAGTCGAACCAAATTGGTGTCTGTTTCAAAACCTGCATCATCTCTGGAGACATCGTTGGCCACGATCATGTCCAGGTTTTTGGCCCTCAGCTTCTTTTGGGCATGGGCAAGCAGGTCTTCTGTCTCTGCGGCAAACCCCACCAGGATGCAGGGCGCCTGGGCCTTGGTCTCTCCCAGGGAGGCCAGAATATCGGGGTTTTTCACAAGTTGGAGCGATATCGATTCGGCCCCCTTCTTGACCTTTTGACCCACACACTCCTTGGGCCGGTAATCGGAAACCGCTGCGGCCTTGAGCACGATATCACAGCCCGTACGCTTTTCAAACACACAACGGTACATCTCTTCTGCCGTCCTGACCGGACAGAAGACAACGCCGGGGGGCGGGGCGAGGGCCGTGGGACCGCTCACGAGAACCACATGGGCCCCCCTTCTCACAGCGGCCCTGGCCAGGGCATAGCCCATCTTGCCGGAAGAACGGTTGGTGATGTAGCGGACCGGGTCGATTGGCTCCAGGGTGGGACCGGCCGAGACAAGGATTTTGATTCCGGCCAGGTCATGCTCAGTGAGCAGCGTCCTGGCCTGTTCCAGGATATGGGCAGGCTCGGGGAGCCGGCCCGGACCCTCGGTCCCGCATGCAAGCCCCCCCTCCCCTGGCTCAAGCACCGTCCATCCCCGCTGCCTGAGCATACGCAGGTTTTCCTGAACCACAGGGTTGTTAAACATGCGATCGTTCATGGAGGGGCACATCAGGATCCTGGCTGTGGCTGCGATCACACAGGTGGAGAGGAAGTCATCCGCAATCCCATGGGCCGTCTTGGCAATAAAATTGGCCGTGGCCGGGGCAATGACGATCAGGTCTGAGTCCTGGCCCCACCGGATATGTTCCATGACCGTGCCTTCCGGGCCGAACATCTCATAAATCACCCGGTGGCCTGAAAGGGCCTCGAAAGTCAAAGGCGTCACAAAGCGGCAGGCGTTTTGCGTCATGGCCACCTTCACGGAAACGCCTTCCCTCACCAGGAGCCTCACCAGCTCAGCGGCCTTGTATGCGGCGATCCCGCCGGTGACGCCCACCACAACCTTTTTTGTCTTCACATGCGCTCCTTGTCTGCGGGGTAGCGACCGATGATGCCCCCTACATCCTCGCCAAGAGGCGTGAGAGGGGTCAAGGAATTGTAGGATACCCGCCCTCCCATGTCAAGGAATGCCCATCCATGGCGCGGCGCTGGATCTCGTTCCGCCGTTTGGCGGGATTCAGGCACAATTGCGACTGAGGAATCGAGGGATTTTGAATTAAGAATAAATTCTTCTGTGTCGGTCTGCGGGTTCTGTGGCTAAACAAAATGAATTTCTCCTGTGAACGAGATCTTCAAGATCCGTTTCGTCCGGGGGCCGACCTTGAAGCGGTCATCGATCCTCAGGCCGCAGACCCATGCCACCCGGTTTCCCTGGGCCAGGATGGGGACGCGGGACCTGATGTGGGAGGGAATCTTCCTGTCCACAAAGAAATCCTTCAGTTTCTTATGGCCCTTCATCCCGAGGGGCACAAACCTGTCTCCGGGCTGAAAGCTCCTGAGGATCAGGGGAAAGGCAATCCGTTCCGCGTCCAGATAGGCAACCCAGGGTCCGGCCTCCGGATCCGGAGCAGACGGCCCGGCCGTTGTCTCCTCAAGGGAGACGGCGCAGCCCAGGGTCTCGATATGCCATGTGCCAGGGCCTTCAATAACAACGGCATAATTGTTGGGGCGGGGCCCGTGTTCCCTTGAAAAATATAGTCTGTCATAAGCCCTCCTGACCACAAGACCTTGTGGAAGCGTGATCTCGGCCTGGGGCCGCAAACCCGTAACCAGGCCCCTGACTGCATCGATATGGGCAACCCCGATGCCCCGGAGGCTTCCCATCGCCATGTTCACGGCCGCCCTGAGGGCATGATTTTGGAGGGAGACGGGCAAGCTCCTGAAATCGGATACAGGGAGGACAGGGCCTTCAGACCCCGTTCCGGCCTTTTCCGAGAGCCAGGCCTCGGCCTGGGCAGCGAGGCACCGGTTGTCTTCCCGAGCAATCTCCGCAGTCCGGCCCAGGATCTCTTTGATTCGCGGCTGATAGGTCTCGAGCCGTGGCAGAAGATGATGACGAATGGCGTTTCTTAGGTAGGCCACATCAAAATTGGATGCATCCGTGACATGCGCAAGTCCCCTTTGATCCAGATAGGCACATATCTCCTCACGGGTTATCTCGATGAGCGGCCTCACAATTCCGTCTTTTCTCACCGGCGGGATGCCGGACAGCCCTGCAGAGCCGCTCCCGCGCAGAAGCCTCATCAGAACTGTCTCGGCCTGATCGTTGAGGGTGTGGCCAGTGGCAATCCTTTGCGCCCCCCATGCCCCCTGAACCTCCCTGAGGAACCGGAATCGAAGGTCTCTGGCCTTTTCCTCCAGAGAGGCCCCCCGTGGATCCAGGGGAGGATCGGCCTTTTTGAAGACAACATCCAGGCCCCTGGAGGCGGCGAGATCCCTCACAAAGGCGGTTTCCTGCTCATCCGCATCCGGTCTCAGACCATGGTCCAGGTGGGCCACGATCAATGTGATCTTCAGCATGTACCTGAGACGGTCGAGGACGTCCAGGAGGCAGACCGAATCGGCCCCTCCCGACACGGCCGCAACCACCCGGTCCCCCGGCGCGATCATGCAATAGCGGGCAACAGCGCTTTTGACCTTTTTTTCCACCGAGATTACAGGGTCCATTGTCCTCACGTCCTAAGGCGGCCTGACGGCCGCAACAAAACAGCGTTCTGCCCGCCCGTGGGGGTCTCTGCCCAAGGGCTGCAATAAAATGCGTCCATATCGTTCGGCGACCGCCCCCGGGC
>ENA-OSEO01002599-OSEO01002599.1-sediment-metagenome-genome-assembly--contig:-NODE-2599-length-24561-cov-4.889561_pt1 | contig 24561 bp, 24 predicted proteins | sample MGYA00237883_ERZ534232 | MGnify/ENA metagenome assembly ERZ534232
AAAGTAAAACCTCCTGTTAAGGTAAAGTAATTTTCCAGAAAAACTTTAACTTAAGGAAGGAGGTTTCAGATGAACGTTGTCCCATGATCCGGATGTGGAACGTGATGCCACCAACGCAAATTTGGAATCCGCCATCAAAACCTGGGCTGCCGAACGACCTGTTCATTCACTTGGTGGGTCACGGCGGTAAGGGTACATTTCGGATGAGCGAATTTGAACTTCTGGCTGCATCCTATCTGGATGCGTGGCTGGATACTTCAAACGAGACTGCTTCTGGTTTTATAGCTTTTGTTTACGATGGATGTGAGTCAGGGAGTTTTGTTTCCTATCTGCTACCCCCTGCTGGTAAAACGAGAATCGTGGCCACGAGTACCTCCCTAAATGAAGCGGCCATTTTTCAAGTACAAGGGAGCTTGTCGTTTGGTTTCCAGTTTTTCTCTCAACTGTTTAACGGTAGCAGCTTCTACGATTCCTTCGTGACCGCCAAAGACTGTGTAAAAGCAACTTATGAGGATAAGCAAAACCCTCAGATTGAAGGAAACGCGAATGGCGTTGGAAATGAAAAGGCCGATAAATAGATTGCAAATGCCATCAAGATGGGTAATGAAACGAAAACAGCGGGCGATATTCCCAACATTCAGAGTGTATCTGAACCCCAAACGCTTTCAACAGGGGAAACCAAGGCGTCTATTCATGCCCAAAATGTTGTAGACGCAAATGGCATTCAGGAAGTCTTTGCGGTTATCAAACCGCCGAACTATTCCAGTGGGTCTCCCGATAACCCTGTGACCGATCTGCCCACCATCAATTTGACTCCGGTTGGAGGTAACAACTACAGTGTTACATATAGCGGGTTTACATCTGAAGGGGTTTACAATGTGACGATTTTTGCCCGTGACCGAAAAGCTGTGCTGTCGCTGCCGTACCAGACATCTGTTACTGTCGAATCATCATCCTTGCCACAAAGCCCCGAGTGCGGCGGAGACAACGTCACAATTTCAAATACGGAATTTGGAGCAGATGCGCGTTACAAATGCAAATTCACGCAGTCTATTACCCTTGGTGATGGAGTGAAGGTCAAGCAAGGCGCCACTATGATCTTTAGAATAGAAAAATAGCTTGGCATTGACCATTCGGAGAATACACACCATGCTTACTGATACTTAAGGGTTCTTTGCCAGAAAGGAATACGGAGTTGGCGAACTAAGCGCTACACCAGACGCCTGAAAGTCCAGCGGTCCTGGCGGGGGCCGGAGGAGGCGCTGGTGAGCTTGTCGTTGTGCGCTCCTTCAAATGAGATACGAAAAAGATATGTCACGACTTCCAGAAGTGCAGATACAGCCACGCACCTAGAACTTCCATAGATTTTAAACCGTTACCAAACAACACCATATCTTGTGGTCAAACGCCGTGATCAAGTAGCGGACTTGTGTCCATACGGGATGCTGGCTCCTTTTGAAAGTAACCGCATTGTCTTTATGCCATTTCCTTGCCTTTCATCACAGAATATCATATGGTTAGCAGGGCACCATGGCATTGTTAATCCCAACACAAGGAGGGCGGGACATGGAAATCAAAGAAGCGGGAAAACTATGGCTGGAGTATCACAGGTTCAATTCACAAAAAAAATACGGTTAAGTCTTATGAGTCGCTCTTCTCCAGATTCAGCCAGGATTTTGGAGAAAGAAGCATCGAGACAATCACCACAGACGAGATTCTTGAATTCCTGATTGGGATCACCGAAGGCCGCAAGCAACAAACCAAACGCATCAAATATGCCCACCTCTCAGCCTTCTTCAACTTCATCAGAGCGAATATAATACCGATTTCCGTAATCCCTGTGACAACCCAATGATGAGCAAGATGTTCCGGGCGAGACCAATGATTTCCTGGGAAATCATCGAGAAAGACGTCGTTGATGAAATCATCTTCACAACCAAGAAATTGAGGAACCGTCTCATGCTTGAACTGATGGCCAGAGGCGGGATGAGGGTTGGTGAAGTCCTGAAACTCAGGGCGATGGACGTCCATGACCGGAAACTGACGCTGAGAGACCCGAAAAGCGGCAAAGAACGGGAGTATGTTTTCATCCCGCAGAAGGTGGCCGACAGACTCAAGGAATACATCAGGGAAACGGGATTCAGCCGGATCAGAGAATTTTCCCATTGTCTTATGAGGCTACCCGGAGCATGGTGAAAAAGGCCGGCGAAAGGGTGGGGATTCGGCTGCGACCGCATGATCTCGGGAGACACGCTGCCACCTATGCCTCCCGGTCAGACGCTCCCATCGAGATTGCGTCAAAAGTGATTTTACGCCACGCCAACCTGTCAATTACCCAGATTTATTTTGAAAAGGTGCCTGACGCCGAGGCAATGAGGTGGATCGAGAACATCTATGCGTAACGTGATTGGGCCGGGGTGGAGGTATAGAAAACCTTCACCCCGGCAACCATTTTATGCTATCTATCTTACCGATATTAATCGTCTTTTATCGCCTGAGACATGGCAGCTATCTCACGTTTCGGGGGTTACTGATTTTGTGAGTTATCCAGAAGGTAGCCCCATGGCGCATGGAACTTGACAGGCTCAAGCTCGCACCTGCTGTGTCCATGTTTTTTCGAAAGTTCCTGGACATGATCCCAACCAAACAGGTTGACTGGTTCACCCGCCCTTCCTTACATCCGAGATTCATTGTAATTGCGTCCATCTGTAGGTTGTGGTAATTTCTTATCCCTCCGTACTTTCATTAAAATCGAGGGAAAACGTCTTTTCTATACCAGAGGCGTTCCCAAGCGCAGGGTCTTTCGCGCGATTTGACCTAACACCTATGATTCCAAGGTAAGGTACACAATGAAAAACGGCAATGCCACAACCATATCCTTGAAACAACGATTCATTGATCGAATCGGGAATCCGCTTGAATGGCGTTATGTCAACAAGATCTTAGGCTTATTAGCTCTCCAAATACTGGTATACCTTTCATTGATTGTCTATATCTATCTTGCTTTTAGATATCCGGCTCTTTACCCGGAGTATTTCAGCAGGACAGGGATGATGGTTTTCCTGAGGATTAATCAATGGTTCATCCTGATTTTTGTTGTGCTGTTTGCCATTTGTTTGTGGGTTCGAAAAATTGATCCGGACAATCGTTGGATCGCATATGTTACCGCTGTTTTTCTTTCAGCGCACGACGCCGTTTTCCTTTGCGGAATCGGACATGCGACAAATCCTCAAACCCTCTTGATCCTCTTCCTGCTTGCGTTTGTAGGCCTCCTCTTGTTTGATCCATATTACTCATTATGGGTGGCCATTTCATGGGCATTGGTGTATGGGTTTCATCTCTTTGCGGAACAGATGCACCTGATCCCTTATGCCTGGGTACTGAGTGAACCGCCATTTAAGGGCGGGAAAATTGATATCGTTTGGCTGGTATGGAATCTTGGAAGCGGCTTTTTCGTGGCCGCGTTTATGTTCTTTATCCTTGGATACGTTATTAGCAGATGGCGTAAACGTGAATCCGAGGTAAGCGAACTGGCGGATTTACTGAAAAAGATGTTCGGACGTTACCTCTCTACAGAAGTCATGTCTTCACTTATAGAAAACCCTTCCCTGCTTGAACTGGGAGGTGAACAAAGGGTCGTGACAATCATGATGACCGACTTGCGCGGGTTTACGGCTCTATCGGAACGACTTAAGCCAAAGGAAGTCGTTCAGATGCTCAATGCCTATTTTGAGGTGATGGTCGAGACTGTCTTGAGATACAACGGCACCATCAATGAAATTATCGGTGATGCGCTACTTGTTATATTCGGAGCTCCACAAGAGATGCCTGATCAAACCCAAAGGGCGATTGCATGCGCAATTGAGATGCAGAACGCCATGGCGGAGGTGAACAGGGAGAATCGGTTAAGAGGTCTGCCCGATCTGGAGATGGGCATCGGTATTAACAAGGCCGAGGTTATTGTCGGAAATATCGGATCAAGCAAGCGGAGTACATACACGGTAATCGGAAGCGGGGTGAACTTGACCAGCAGAATCGAATCTTACACCGTAGGTGGTCAGATCCTTATTTCTGATGCCGTATTCAAGGAAGTCGGAGATGGCTTGCGGATTGACGGTGAACAGGAAGTCTATCCCAAAGGCTCCGAAACGGCTTTGAAGATATATGATGTGGGCGGCATTGCCTTTCAATACAACCTGTTACTTGAAGTGGAGGATACCGATCTTGTATCCTTAAAGCGTGACATACCGATTTTGTACTCTTTTCTTGGCGGGAAACATGTGGGAAAAGAGCGATCAGAAGGGAAAGTTACACGGCTTTCGAGAAAAGGTGCCGAAGTGGCCATGAATGCTTCGGCAAACTTGATGACCAATCTTAAGATCAGTCTGGCAGATGTTGAGGACGACTTGGGGTCGAAGGATTTCTATGGAAAGATAATCGAACGGTCAGGTCAAGGTGATAATAATTACATAATCAGATTTACCTCGCTGCCTCTGGAAGTAAGTTCCTATTTCCAGGCCTTTCGTAAGCATGTCATGCCCGAGGGTCTCAAATGAAGAGGGCAGGATAAGCTCATGGAAATCTAAGAGGAAGCTGAAGTTATCTTTCAATTTCATTGGGTTAAGTCGCCTCACAACATAATGGCAGATATCTCACGTTTTCGAGGCCGCTGATTTTATGAGTTATCCACATGGTAGTCACTGTGTTTGCCACCGTGACCACAACTCTCCCCACCACTCATCACAGCCAAAAACAACGATCAGTCTGGCTGCCGTCAGAAAAAGGTATTTTTTGAAAGAATTTTTTGACCGTATCTGACAAACTCCTCTGTTATAGTACCTTTATCCCAAGGCCTAAACAGTGGGGCGCGGTCGCTAATGGTTAGAGCGACCATTTTGCCTTGACTTTTAGATAGGTTAGATATAAACCAAGCTCAAAAACAATCCCGAGCCAAGCGCCTTCTTTCAACCAGATAAAGAAAGAGGATTTGAAATGGTCTATTGTGATTCAGAAACCCCGTTGCTCAGACAGATGGAGAGCGGGGTTTTGTATTTTGCGATTCCGACTGGAAAACGAAGGAAATGATCGCTGCCAAGTTGGACATGAGAGCATCAAAGTCAACCACGTCCTGGAGGCCCGCAAACCGAAAACCCCCAGCCGGTCTCGTTCCGAGCTTCCCAATACCGACTCTATTGGAAAGTGATTTCAATTTGTAGCTGGTTTGAGATGATGCAAGTAGTCTTGATTGAAATAGACAACATTGTTATAAGTCTGATTGGCCACATGGACAATTTGGTATCCCGCTTGTTAATTAGAGCTATGCTGACCAAAAAGAATATCTTAAACCCTTGCCATTGTCTTTGTACATTGAGTACGAGAATTCTAAAGTTCAAAATTGATAACTTTTTCGTATTTTCAAGTTAATGATGCAAAGTTTTTTGAGCAACTTCAAGCATATCCTTTCAGCGAGGTTAGCTTAGATGCCATCAGACGGCGGATATGTGGCCCTAAGCGGGTTTCTCTACCAGATGATAGGTGTGCTTGGTTTACGGGCGTGGGCAGAAATTGGAACTGACAGCACTTCCGAATCTGATGGTGTCAACATACTCCTTAAACTTGTACGGGACGGCAATATACGTCATGAGGGTTTCGATCAGGATGCCGTGCTAGATCATTTTGGGATCACTGATCAAGATGACTCAGCCATAGTGCAGTTCAAGTATTCAAGAAAAGGCAAAGCTTCTAATATCGCGGAAAAAGAACTGAATGACATCGCAAAAAGTATTGTTAGATCAGTCAGTAAAGCTCAGAAAATCGGCCAGACTATTAGCAAGTATTTTCTGGTCACAAATCGCAGTCTCGGTCCCAGCGCTAAGAAGCTATTACAACGACTCGGAAAAATTGGTCAACAATCTGAAGAAGAGAATGTCTTAATTGCTCTCAAAATAATAACTGACCTTCCTAAGAGTAAATTTGAGGATCGTCTTAGGCAATTTAGTCAGTCATTTGGCCTTGAAGAGCAAGAAACCGAAAACGGCATATCTGAGCTGGTCGGTGATTTGTTGAAAAAAGCAGCACATGGAACCTCGGAACCCATAACCAAGCAGACTATAATTAAGGCTTTTACTGGAGATTTTAACACAAGGCCTTTAACCGTTTCCGCGGTGTTAGAGCTGAGCCGCAACAATATCGAGCTTGCACTCAAAGATTGGATAAAAGTTGATCGAGGTCAACTAATTCAAAGAGATTTCTTAGATCAAATCCGAACACAAACTATCGAAAGGGCTTTTGTATGTGTCTGTGGCGACGGTGGTTGCGGGAAAACGACTGTTCTGAGCCAATGGGCGTATGAAAACATAGAGATGCTGACTGAGCAAGCCGGTGCGTTTACATGCATCCAAAAAGCGAAAACAGTAACGCGTAATTGGATTGTTGACATAGTCAAGGGATGGGGCAATTTGCCAGATACGCTTCTTTCCAGAACCAGTAATCCAGAAGATGCTTTGAAGAGACTCGCAAATGCCAATCTAGGTGTTCACAAACCAATTCTTCAATTGGGTCTTGATGGAATTGATGAGACTACAGATGTTCAACATAAGAATGAAATTCGAGAAATTATGTCTTGGTTCCGGCAAGAGGATCTCATCGCACGGCAAAACGGTGAACAGCCAATCGCCACACTATTGGTAACGTGCCGAAAAAAGGAAAATGTGGATGAATTGAGAGCCGGAGATGGATTTTGGGATGAAGATGATCACCCATCCATAATTCAGATAACCGATTTCTCAGATGAAGAGCTTAAAGAAGCTGTGAGAACGTCAGCGCCAGATTTGTATACAGCTATTGTCGCGGTGATGGATACTAAAGGTTTTCAACCAAGCAGTACATCTGAGATTTTTGCTGCGGATGGATTTCCTCCGTCAGATGACTTTTGTGCAGATCGCCAAATTGTCGAATCGCTAAAACATCCAGCTATGTGGCGGTCATTTATTAAGCTTGATGGAAGTGACCGGCGGAGGGTCATAAAAGGGGCACACGATGCTCTCTATAAAATGGCATCAATCTTCACCGAGTGGTGTGTCTTTAAAATTAGATCTCGTTTAGATTGTCTTGAGAAAGAGGAAATATTGGCTGTATTAAAAAATGTCGCTTCCGAATGTTTCAACGAGTCCTCATCCAGATATGCGAGAGAAAAATTCATTAACTCTGCCATAGCAACAAAACTCCCGGGTATAAATGAAGCCTCTAAGCTCTATAATGAATGCAAGGTATCAGGAATAATTCGAATGGACAGTCAGCTACAGTGGCGATGGCGGCATAACTTTGTGCTTAGATTTCTAATAAATTCAAACGGCTGAGATGGCGAAATATGGGTCAAGAAGAAAGAGAAGTACGGCTCAGGCAAAAGATTGATAAAGCTACGTCTGAGAAAGATATCGTCTCAATACTTGCTGAACTTTGTCCCGTTTCTGATGGTTCAAAAGAGCAATTAAGGACTGATGGATTGCTGGGAAAGATGGCCTTCGAAGCTCTCAAGGATCATACTAGCGAGGACTATGCCAAGGGGAGAGCATTAATCATAGACTACTTGATTCCGCTCTGCATACAAGATTCAGACAATACTGACGTCCGCTTTAATCTGAAGACATTTCGCGAGTGCTTGACGAATTGGATCTATCAATATCATGGCTCTCAATTAGAGCAGATGCGAAACGCTGTCCTTGATCGGTTGCTGCAATCCTTTGAGGGCCAAAGCCTGAAGGGTGTATTCTTCACTCTGACGTCTATTGGCTTCAGGCGACGTGATGTAGTTGAAACCTTATGGAAAAAGATCGAAGAAGACAATAATGAAATAGGTGATGCAGCCCTATCTGCGCTTGGCTTTTTAGGGATTGCTGACGATGACAGAAAAAGAGTTCTCGAAGAAACTCACACCAGAATGAATCTCCGCTACAATATATCACTATCGAACATCCTCCGTATACTAGCTGATAGGAAAAGCGTAGATCCGATTTTGACCTACTGGATCCTTCCAAGAAAAGTACCTGAGGGCGGTTCCCATCTCCATATGACAGTGCAGATCTTGGCTGATATTGCTGATTCAAAACCGGATAATGCCGAGCTCCAAGATACAGTTTGGAATGCGATACTTACAGCCTTGGACACTTATTCCAGCGATACCGATCCAATGTTTGTACTCTCGTTGGGTAGCAGTATCGCTCCCAAATGCGATACTCCGAATGTAGTAAATTATTTCTTAGGAGCATTGGGAAATGACTCGGTAGACAAGAAACAAGCAGGTTATCGCCATTATTTGATCCAGGAACGTTTAAGAGACTGTGTTAGACCTCGCCAACAAAATGGTTGGGACAGCGGAAAATATAGCGATATTGTTGAGATTTTGAAAAGGTATGCATGTTTCGACACTAAAGAAAGAGGACGATTTACGACTACATTAATGAGGTATAAAGAATCCGCCTGGAAAACACTTTTTTGTCTGGGCTGGACAGATGCCTTCGAAGAGATCGATACTGCTTTGGCACATGAAACCAATGGATTCTTGCGTAATACTATTTGCGAGTACATAGCGTGTTTCCGTCTAGATCAGATTCCTCTATCTATTGACGCATGGATTACGGAAGAATGTGACTCAAATAAGGAAGAAATTGCAAAATGGATCTTTCGGTACGGGGCTCTTGATATCGCCTTAGGTTCATCCTCCATGCAAGCTTTTGAAGCTGTATTGAACTGCGGACTTACTATTGGAGGCCAGACCCCGAAAAAGACAATAGATGCGCTTTCCGGAATAGCAGTTGCTTTAAGCAATTCGGGAAATGATTCAATATATCGAAAGCTTATAGAAAAGCTAAAATACGCCAAAAAAACATACCAACAAGATGCAGCGGCTTGTGCCTTAGAGGCCATTGCCAAGCATGGATTTTTGATAGACGAGCCAATTTCTGACTTAGAGGAATGCCTTTTAAAGGAGACTAGAGGAAAACACCAGCGAGCGGTGATTGCTAGTGTATTCGGCTTCCTTAAGAGAGAAAGTCTCACTGACAGAATCTGGAATTCCATTAAAGGCCTCTCAATGGATGAGGACGAATGGATTGCCTCACACGCATTAGAGGTTCTTGCGAGACATGATCGGCTTAGAGATCACGAAGAGCTCCTCGTTTCGAAGCTGGGTCTAAAAAGAATTCATCAGAATTGGGACATTGAAGAAGATATGGGTTCCATGAAGTGGTCTGCCTATTTTACAGCTTGGCTGCAATTTGTTCATCATGAGGAATTCACCCCTGCTATTACGACGATCTTCTCAAAATATCCATGGGCTTCTGTTGCTCAGGTTCTAGGATTCTGGGAAACTAGAGCGGGAAGGTCGTTGAAAATTTCCAGGGAAATTGAGGACGCGCTGATCAAACGAACCATAAAGCGTCAGACGGCTTCTTACTCCGAAAAGGATCTGTTCCATTATCTTGCCATCTTTATTCCTGATAAACTTGCACAGACAAATTGGGAAGAAGTTTGGGACGAATGGATTCCTGAGGCGAGGCAAGCTTTGGCCGAAGCGCTAGGTGAGGCTCAATACGACTCGGTCTTCGGCAAATCGCGAGCACTTAAGCTCTTGATCGAACTTGCGGAAGATGGCATCTTTGCTGTTCGCCGTTCAGCATATCGGTCCATGTCGCGGAAATCTCCCGAAGGCCTGTGTGCCTGGACCAGCTCCGTTTCAAAAACTGATTCACCGATAGAAAGCCGAAAAAGAGCTGCGGAGGCTTGTGGTTGGATACCTGAAGATACTTTCGGAGATGAATATGAGCGGTTATACATTATGCTCAGAACTGATCCAGAAATGCATGTGAGAGAGGCCATGGCTAAGGCACATCTAGATAGACGTAATCGTGGATGGGCTAATTCATACCTTAAGAAAGTCCTTTCAGTTACGGGATCCTCTAATGAAGAGATCCTGAATACATGGAGGTACGGTGAGGCTTTGACAGAATTAGGCGATGACACATGTCTTCAGGAGCTCAGCAAAAAACTTCAAGAACCACAATTGCCCCCTAATTTGGCTTTTTGGCTATATAAAATTTCCAAAGAGTTGGAGAAAAATTGGCAAAAAAAGATAAGAGACTGGCCCGACCCCTGGATTACGTACAAAGGTAGAGTTGATGAGGGTCGAGGCGATCTTCTTTATCCGGATGGCAAAGAAACTGAGGTTCATTATACCATCTGGCACAAAGCCGCATCAGGCCCTCGCAACTTTGATGAGTGGAATGGCACAGCTTTTCCAATAGAAGAAAAATTCTTCTTCGATCCTGGCACACAAGAACTTGAACTCCGTTTAAAGAGTGGCAGTTCAGGCAGAATTCTCGTTACTTCTAACCATTTTAAATGGATAGTTTTCGTGAATCAAGGGCGCTTTCCGCATGCCTAAAGCGCTTCATTTGCTTTTGAAGTTGAAAATTTTTAGGGCCAGAAGTTTTTGAATACAGATACAATTCACAACCGGTCAACCCGGATAACGGTGTTTTTGGAAATGCAAGTATTGTTGACTTGGCGGCACCCTTGTCTCACACCTTTACATTGTGTTCCGGCTGACCACAAGATATTGGGTATCGTTCAAGTGGCTTTGTTTACAGATACTATCAAAATCTGGATTTAGTAAAAACCCAAATCCATTTATTTTGAAAACGTCAGCCCCAGTAGTCTGGTTTCTTTATAGCGTGTTCAAACGGTTTGAACTGGGCGGTTACTGTCCTGAATAACTGTTCTGGGAAAAGGCGGAGACGTATGAAGAACCGGATTCTATCATAAGATAGTCAAAAGATTGATTGAGTTGTGAGCATGATTGACGGGGCAAGGACCTCATGAAAAAGCCTGAATGGGAAAAATATAAGGTAGGAAGTATTTCCAAAAGAAGAAATTGGGCAGAACCAAGCTGCCAGCCATTCTCCACAGTGCGCCATATTGCACATATACACGACGCAGTAAGAATCATTGAAGATGGGATGATAAGGTCATCCCTTGTCTGGGATGAAAGCCGGCTGAAAAACAGCCGGACGTGTGTCTCATGGGTTTCCCCTAACTCGTGGGCATATGGGTCTATTTACGGCAATGTGAGCTTCGAATTCGATTGGGAAACAATAATTAACGATGGATGTCTATATTGGGTTGAGGATGTGGGATCCTATAAACCGCCTGCATACAGAATACTGGTCACCGACAAAGATTATGACTCCGACGAGAGTGTTGTCCCTTATGACGAAACCAAGCCGGAAGGCCCTTTATATTGGGACGGGAAAACCTGGTACAGGAATGGGTACTATACCGGAGAGATAATGGTGGATTCTGATCTGTCTCTCAGGAACTGTCGGAAGATTGAATTCGTGGACCACCATCCAAGATATTGCGCCAAAAGTGGCAGCAGCTGCCCTGAACTGGGATTATCGCAGTACAAGGCCGGCCCCAGAATCATGGCCAATTTAATCGGGAGAGGACTGAGAAGGCATAGGAAATTATTTCTCAAAAAACAGAATGATGAGTTTGAACTAACACCCAATACAGCGTCTATATTCAGCAAGCTTATTCAAGACTTCGTCGATGAATTTGAGGATACGGACGCGGTTGTCACAGGCAAGAACAGAATTTCGTTATTGAAGGCTGCACTTGTATTGTATGGAGAAGAGGATTATGATGACGCTTTCTCTCTTTCAAAATTGCTCGGATCAAAGAGCGCAGTGAAAAAATCCTTCAGATCCATTTTGTCAAAGTTCTTCCGCCTACCACCGGAGCAGATTGATAACGAATTCATGCCAAGACGGCGGTCCCGGAATGCCAATGACCTGCTAGTTGTGTAAATCTGGTTTCTACATACTTAAAAAAAATCAATTGAGTCAGAAGGATGGATGCACCCCCTCCGAGCGAATTCGCAAGATACAGGTTTTTTGAGCTGCCTTTGCCGCGTCTCCCGGATCGTCTCATTGGCCTCTCCGGTGAATTGGCAATGCAGATCGAAGAGAACCCTCCACCCACCATTAATGAAGTCATACTGCACGCGACCCCGACCATGATAAAGCGTAATGCATCTCTTGATGTCTATATTTACGGGTCATTCAGGAGCAGATTCAGGGCGATTAACAATTTCGCAGACTATCTCGTCCAGTTTTACATTCAGTCCGGTATCCTGCCACTGGTCAAACCTCTCACAAGACCAGAATGGGCCTTGCACTATCAGAATAAAGGGCCAGCGCACCTACGTATCTCAAGGAGTGGCTGGCTTTTGAACAAATTGGAGTGAGTCAAATGGCTGAGAAAGACATTTATATCGGTCTGGCATGTCGAGCGCTATCAGCCGGAGATGCGGCTGTAAATAATTCAGCCCATGAATACGGCGGATTTCTCGCTTATCACGCCTTCGAGTCGACTGGTGGAGCCTTGTGCAGAAGCCGTGGTGTCGAATATCCTCGAAACCATAATAGAAAAATCAACGCTTTCCTTACGCAAGCAAACAGAAATCGGATAGGGCGGCAGGTGGCCGCTACGGCGATTCGCATCGCATCGATAAGGAACGAGTGTCTCTATCCGATACCTCAGCCGGGCGGTTCTCACATTCATCCCAAGGACCATCTGAGTGCCACCAATGTCCGGACAATGTTGCGGCGAACAAGAGGCATCGTTCGGATGGTCAGCCGTCTTCTGTAAATATCACCACCTCCATCTCTTTCCATCAGGCGTAAAGGGGTTCGTCAGATCGAATTCCGGCTCATCCTCCTCGCGGTCATATCTGCGGTATGGAAGCTTGATCTCCTCCAAGACCCACAGAAGGGAAAGCACCACGCCATAGCCTCCCAAAGCCAGGGAGTGCTCAACAATTTCAGCATCGGCGTCTACTTCTCCTGCCAGCCAGGCGTAAGCAGGCACTCTCTCCGGCCGCTCGGGCATGTCCACGCCGTCGAAATAATCGAAAGCATGCGTATAAGAGCTGAGTTTCTCTCCCACCTTGACATGGAAATCGAAACTCCCCGATTTCTTGTACCATCTGATCGTCCCCTCCTTGCAGACAACTACTGCACAGGCTTCTGGGGAGATTTGAGCATACCGCAGGGCCGTGGCGGTAAGGGTCGTTCTGAATTCACGGGCGATTTCAGAAATAGTATTCATATTGGGTGATTGATCTTTGCAATAGCTGGAAAAGATGTCGTGGGGCATAAGTATAGATGCTGCGAATTCGTTCGCCTCGATTTCCTGTTCTTCGCTCTCGTTCCACTGATACATATCCTCCTCGGTGCAAAAGATAAGCTGGGAATCGCTGTGCAGCTCGAAATGTCCCAGCTCATGAGCGATGGCAAATCTCTTTCGGCCTTCCTCTGGCAATGATTTGTTCACAGTGATTATGCCGATCCTTCCCTTCCGCACCAGGCGGCCCTCTGATCCTTCCAAATACCGTTCCTTCACCAATGCCCCGCGCTCCATAGAGATATCCCTGATGCATATCTCATCAGGATTTCTTATCTGCAGGCTTTTGATGATTGCGCCCGCTCTTGCGGATGCCAGCGGTGTATTCATATCTAACCGTCTTTCTCCTCTTCCAAAAGATTCAGGTCTTCCAGGTCCTCGATCAGGCTCTCAAGGTCATTTTCCGAAAAGGAATCCCGCTTGCGGAAATAGGCTTCCGCATAGGAAATGGCTCCCTGCCCGTACCTGCCCATGAGGATTTCCCTGGCCTTATCCTTCAGGTCAAGAGCAGCTATTTCTATCTGCTTGAATTTCAGCAGTTCTTCAATCTCCGCCCGCCTGTCCTTTGCTCTGTCGCGCCAGGCAAGCCGCCTGGCAGCCGATCCTCTTTTTGCTATCCCATCAGCCGCAGCAGCCAGTTTAGCGGTATCGATTCCCAGTTCTTCCAATTCAGTCGCTATCTCTTCCTGGGTGAGCCCCTCAGAATCGCTCATAAAATCAGTAAGGCATTCTATGAATCCCTTTTTTGTCATTTCTCCCCCTTTCTTGTGAGGTGCTTAAGCCTTGCAGCCTTCCGGAAAAGCCTTTTTTTCACATTATTTGCCTTCGACACATCCCAGCCCGTCTGCTCTGCGATATCCTGGGGCTTGTCGATACCCTCATCAAAGCACAGCATGAGAGTCTCAAGGTCCTCATCTCCCTCCACCATTGCGTAGAATTCATCCCTTATCTCGTCTTCAAGAGCCTTGTTTTCTTTGGCAATTAGCTGCTCCTCAGGATTGGGCGTTTCGCTGACCTGATCGAATCTGGCCTCAGGCATTCTTCGGGATTTGTCGTGCTCCTTTGATTTGATGAGGTGGTCGATGTCGCTGTCGACTATCCACTTGAGATGGGTGTACAGATTAGGGTATTTATCCGGATCCCATTCCCGCACCCCCGTCCAGACCTTCTCGATAGCATTGAGGGCCATGTCCTGCGGAGTCCTTCCCCCGGGCAGCTGATCAGGACTTCCGGATTTCCAATCGTAGCGACAGGCTTTCCAGATGGCATAGTGCGTCAATCGGAAAGTGATGTCTTTCCAGTCCACTCTCTCCAGAAGTTCAAGGATTCTATCTTGGACCATCACCCCTCCTATTGAATAAAGCCGAGCGCTTGAAAATTTTGCCACTTTTTTTGGCAATTTTTCAAATTCGCCGGTTTATAGATAATAGAAAGCAAAACATCAGCGATAAGGAGAAACACGTCATGTCAAGAAATCCATCAGAATCGCAGGAGCATCGTGACTTGATCAGCATGATGGCGAATCATTTCAAAAACGAAGGTTTTCGGAATATCAGGGCAGACATTCCGGACTTTCCTGACCCTGAGGTGATTTACGGGACCAAGAAAAACCATTTGCCTGACCTGACAGCAAACAACAATGGTACTGACATCATCCTGGAGGCAGAAACCTCCGGCAGTATCTTCGATGACCACACCATTAGCCAGTGGACTCTGTTCGCAGACGCCGCTCAGAAATCCGGTGGTGAATTCCACGTGGTGGTTCCGAAGGGATCAAGGAGCGCAACAGAGCAAAGGGCGGCCAGTCTCGGAATTCAGCTGAACAATATCTGGACTCCGAAATAATCGCACAACTCTCTTACAGCGTCAAGTACACATGATATCAAACACTTCAAAAGGTTTTGAAATGTTCAGAAAGACACGCCAAGTGTTGTCTGCGGGTAGGGGCGGGTAGGGGCTGGAAAGTCGTAAAAGGAGGATTCAAAAGGGCTTACTGGCAATTCATCTATGAACAGGTCGCAGCTTCAATGGCAAGGGAGCTCAGGGCTGAATGTCCTCCCAATGGACACAAATTGAGTGACGGCATGATGCGGTCAAATTGCAGTGAAATTCCGTCAGTTCCTCTGGACCAGATCCATCTAATGGGATTTCTCACCGGAAGCCACCAAAATCTTGACTCCGAAGCAACAGCAACATTGAAAGATAGCTATATTTTGACTGATGCGGTCCATAATTTAGAATCGGGCCCAACATCCCGACGACGAGAAATCCATACACCTTGGTGTGGCCGTGGCTGCCATCATGACTTGTTTGGAGCTGGCGGCATCTCTTAAACGTGAAATGGGGGCTTGAAAGCATGTCTGTTTCCTACATACCTGAGTCGGTTAAGTTGCGCCTGTGGGGGAAATCCGGTGGGCGATGTCAATACGAAGGCTGTTCTAAAGCTTTATGGATGGACAATTTAACCAAAGCTGAATTCAATGTAGCATACATTGCACACATTATTGCCGACAAACCAACTGGGCCCCGAGGTCATTCCGAGCTTTCGGAAGAGCTCAAATCAGACATAAGTAATCTGATGTTGATGTGCGATGAACATCATCGTCTTATTGATAGAATTGATGTACGGGGCCATCCAGTGGAACGCCTTCGGTCAATGAAAAAAAGCCACGAAATACGTATCGAACTTTTGACCTCCTTGCAGGAGGACAAGAAGAGCCATGTGCTTCTTTACGGTGCCAATATCGGGGAGCAGAATGCCTCCCTTAGCTGGAGGAAAGCTGCGCAGGCCATGATTCCTCTTCGGTACCCCGCCGAACCAAGGGCGATTGAGTTAAGCCTTTACAATAGTGCAGTTGAGGATCACATACATGAATTTTGGGACACGGAGCTACGAAATCTCCAACTTAATTTTAATAGCAGGGTTAAGCCAAGAGTTGCCGGATCGGGGGATGTCGAGCACCTGTCCATTTTCGCCTTTGCCCCCATACCACTTCTCATCGAGCTAGGGAGACTCCTTTCAGATATTCCTGCCGTGGAAGTTTATCAACTGCATCGAGAACCACCCGATTGGAAATGGCAGGAAAGACCTGAAATCTTCGAGTTCTTTATAGAAGAACCGATCGCAACGAATCCTACTGTGGCTTTGAACCTTTCGCTTAGCGCCAATATCAATAACTATAGAATTTCGGCTGTGTTTCCGGGGAAAGAATTATCAATTTGGCGCATGTCCATTGCTACACCCCATAATGATTTCTTAAAGAGCCGGGACCAATTACGGTTATTCCGTCAGCAATCTCGAGAACTTCTGGACAGAATCAAGGCTCGCCACGGTCAGGATGCCCTGCTCCACGTTTTTCCAGCCGTACCTGTGTCAGTCGCAGTAGAGATCGGAAGAGTGTGGATGCCCAAAGCTGATATGCCGCTTTGCATTTACGACCAAAATCGGAAACTGGGCGGTTTTATAAAAGCCCTGGAATTTCCAGAGCATTAGAATCAGGAGGTCTGAAAAATGGTATCAGAAAGGCGTGATGAATTCAGGCGGTTTCTTCAGGGATTGGCGGAAGCGTTGGATATTTCCGAAGCCCAGTATGAGGCCGCTGTCAACCACTATGAGGCGGTTGGAGATTGGCTGAACAAGGAAGATTCGCAAATTGCTGTGCATGATCCCCAGATCTTTCCGCAAGGTTCCTTCCGGCTGGGCACGATAATCAAGCCCACCAACGACACCGACGAATATGACATCGATCTGGTGTGCGAGATGAAGAATCTCAGCAAGGAACGTGTGACTCAAAAGCAACTTAAAGACATGGTTGGGGACCGTCTGAAGGTGAACGAACGTTATCAAAAAATGCTTGAAGAGAGAAATCGTTGCTGGAGACTGCAGTATACTGACTCAGCGCGGTTTCACTTGGACATTCTTCCGGCAATTCCAGATCATGACATCAATGGAATTGCCCGGATGATCGGAGTCAAAATTGCAGCCAGCACTATTCTAATCACGGACAAAGACCTGTGGGAATGGCAACGCAGCAACCCCGTCGCCTACGCCGAATGGTTCAAGAAATGCATGCGTGTCCAGTTCGATTCGCAACGCCTGCTCTTGGCCGAGTCGCTTCGGGCAACCGTAGAGGAGGTTCCTGAATACAAGGTCAAGACACCGCTGCAGCGTTCCATCCAGATTCTCAAGCGGCATCGGGATATCATGTTTGAGGGCGATCAGGACGATCGTCCGATATCGATCATCATCTCTACCCTTGCCGCAAGGGCGTACAAGAACGAAGACGACCTTCTGGATGCGCTGCAAAATATTATCAATCGGATGCCCAGATTGATTGAACGTGATGAAGAGGGAACCGCGCTCGTTTTGAACCCGGTCAATCCGCTCGAAAACTTTGCCGACAAATGGAAGAAGCATCCAGAACGGGAAGCCAAGTTTCGGCAGTGGTTGCATCAGGTCCAAGTCGATTTTGATTCAGCACTCCACGCCGATAGCCTGCTCGATATGACCGAGGGACTCAAGCCCCGGTTTGGCGACCGCATCGTCAACGAAGCGGCTTCGAAAACCTTTACAACTCGTAATAGCTCAATAAAAACAGCTGCATCGGTCGCCCCGAGCATCCGTATATCCAAGCCCAGTAAGCCATGGGGGCGTATGGTTTGAGTAACGGTAAAGAAACACTGATAAGGCAGCAGTTCGAGGAGTTGGTCCAATTTTTTCCTGGGCTCAAGCTCTGCCAGGATATCCCCGGGTTCTGGGTGATTCGGGGTACGCTATCTTTTTCTGCCACATTTCAGGACGTGACTATGTCGGACGCGTTCTCAATACTTATCTTGCTGCCCAATGACTATCCGGAATCTCCGCCTGTCGTTCAGGAGACTGGCGGTCGCATCCCTGCCAACTTTCATCAGTACGGGGACCGTAATCTTTGCCTTGGCGCACCGGTCGAAGTCAACCGACGCTTCAAGGCCGATCCCAGGCTCATATCCTTTGTTGGAACACTGGTTGTCGAATACCTTTACGGTTACGCCCATTTTGAAAAAACTGGCACATTGCCTTTCGGAGAGCTCTCTCACGGGTGCCAAGGGATTCGTGAGTATTACCAGGAGGCCTTCAGCACTGATGATGTTCGGATTGCATTGGCGCTGCTCAAAGTGCTTTCCGATGGCGCATACCGAGGGCATCATGCCTGCCCATGCAATTCAGGAAAAATCTTGCGGAAATGCCACGGACCGGTACTGCTTGAGCTTTTGAAATATCAACCGAAGGAGAGCTTCCTGCTCGAAGCCACCAATATTCTTTACAGCTTGAATGATAATGAACTGGAAGACTTCAACTGGAATCTGCTGCCCAAGCAGTTAAAGCGCGAACTTGATGCAATGGCACGCGAAAGAGCGAAGCGGGAGAAATGTACATGACTATGATGGTTTCTCGTTCTTGGGGTTGTTTTTCGCGTCGCAAGTCGGACTTCGATAGTGGGATGGAGCGGGGAAGATGCCGTCTTATCGGAGTTAGAATCGAATTACAGTTATCCGACATAGGATGAGGTCCAAACATCTGCTATGTATCTGGAATGAAATTGGTATTGAGTCAAACACAATACATAGCGGTCAGATCCCAACAAGATAAGGACTCAGAAATGACCTGTGACATCAAGTCTTCTGCAGGTTGAAATCCAAAGATTATTATCCCATTCGCAAGCCGAAACCGTGACCGAAAATTGCGTATAACCAATCTAAGCATGAGTGGCGAACTAACTGAATTCGCCAAAGAGGTCCATGGTCTTCCTGTTCAGGTCAAGGCTGGAAAGTCAATTGCGTTACGACTCCAGTAAGGGAGTTTGACAGATAAGTGGGTTGGCCAGATGTTCATCTCCCAGGTCCTTGGGAAACTCAGATCTGGGCCTCCCATGAATTGATTGTGTCGGATGGGTTCTGTCAAAAATGCCGTCCCCATCTGACGCCGTATGTTATTGATATCCCACGTTAATGGCAGATATATGCAACTTTAAGCGACCCTAAATCTTTGACATATCCACTTGGTATTTCTGTGGGACATAAAGCTTATGTGGCCTTTTAACGGCCGTTGCGGATCGCTCATATAATCAAACATAGTCAGCCACCAATCTCGACCCAAACGTTTTGCAGTTACCAGCACCGTATGGTAAATTGCTCATCAAAAAAAATTTGACTGGTGCCTTTCCAATATATGGATCTTGGAGCGCTTAATCCGAATTTCAGATGGTCGCCGCTTTGTGCAGGAGATGGGGCGTAGATGTATTCCATCCTTGATATCGATCTCGATTATTTCAACCTGATAACAGACCCTGCTCATCATCTTTTGGAGTTACTGACTTGGGCAGACTGCCCAGTATCCATAGTTGTGGAGCGACACAATGACGCATTTGCGAGGTGGAGGAAACGAAGGGAGAAAAATGGGATCACTCCCTCACACATCCTCCATGTTGACGAGCACCACGACATGATGGACCAACGACGGCAAACCAACATTGCCAACTTCATGTTTCATGCCATGCGCGTGTGGCCCCAGTGCCGAGTCCACTGGATGGTAGAGTATCCTATAGATTCGCCCGCTATGTGGCTGGAAGAGGAGACCTGGAACTCATTTCGACGCCGATTCAGCTACGGACCGGATCGTCCTGCCCTATGGCCCAAACCAGATTTGGTATCGGTTTGCACGAGCCCCGAGTTCGTTGATCCCAACTTGGCGGCAGAACTGATGGAAGTGCTATCAGGATTCATGGGAAAATCATAACAAAAGCAGCCATGCTGATTGACAACCCTTTATGGAAAACCCCCTTTGGTTGACCAATCAATCCAAAGGAGCAAGGACTGAATAATGAGATGGAATCGACGTTGGCCAGAAAGAGAGCCAAGACCTAAAGCCAGACCTTTATCAAAAACACAAAGTGATCTCATTCTATCGAAAGTGGTTAACGGCATTGAATCATCTCCTGTGCTCACGGCCCTGAATATTCGGGCAAGAGCACGTCGTGGACGTTTTTATATTGAACAACTTTGGCAGGATAGTGCAAAAGACGAATTGGAAGTGGTCGTCATTGGGCGATTAACGCCTTTGGTTTCCACGAGAGAGAGACTCCTGCTGGAGGTTGAAAGGAGCAGCGGAAATTGGCACGAGGTCAAAACGGGGTTTGCCAAAACACTTATTGACCACATCGCAAATGATACAAAGGGAACTTTTCATGGACTCGGAACCTTAAACAGAAGCCTTGTATTAGCGGATAATCAACGCCTGCCTGTCAAAATGGATGAGGAATTTACCTTCATTTATGAATCGACCGGCGAAACCTGCTCAGCCCAAGAGGCACTCTATCATTTTTTGGGAGTTCCAATACCTGTGATTGCGGAACCATCAGGTTGGTATATGTACCATCGAACACCATGGATTACGGAGGTTAGTGATGATTTGCGAAGCGCCCTTGTCCGATTTACCTCCAGTAGCATATCCGGCTCGATTTTCGGGGGGACCTGCCTTTACACAAATCTGCATGATGACAAATGGGGCGCATACCCGATAAAGCCTGATCAAAGCGAGAATATTGCATCTTCCATTTCCTGGCTGAAAAAGCGGGAATGGAATTCATGGTGATGTTAACAAGACCAATTATGGTTGGCAACTCCAACCGATGCTCATCTGTTTGATATTATTGAATTAACCGCCTGATTCATGGCAGATCTATGCAATTTCCAGTGGTGCTGAATGCGGGAGATATCCAGAAGGTACTTCTGGACTCAGGAAGACCAAGCCTCCCAAATTATAACTGCTTGCAGTCGCTGATAAAGATTAAAAAAAGGCGACCAATCTGACCTTAATCAATATGTTTTCCTTTTCAAAAAAGAAATCCTTCAAAAACTATCGCCTGTTTTGGTTGCGCCCAAAAATGCCGTGTGGTAGATATGGACACAATCGTCTGTATCAGGATGCCCAATATGGCTGTCAGAAAACGGCGGTCTCGATTCACGCTTTCGAATAGCATTTCTATCCTGAAAAAGGTCAATTATTCAGGATAATGCAAGTATGGTGGAATCTGAAAATTGGATTGGATGGGGCATTTAAAATGAGTGTCTTATGCCGATCCGCATAACACGACATACGAAAGTGCTAACACTTTTGGGTGTATCAAATCGAAAAATATTTCAGAAACCATGATTGAGCGCAAAGGATATATTCTTCGCTTCCCGTTTCGGTTGGCACCAGGACAGGAGTTCTCGAAGCTTGACCATCCGTACGATACTGAATGCCTTGGCCTAAACCTGAGTCTTAGCTCACAGAGTGGTCTTTATTTCTTTTCAGTTCGCGAGTTCCCAGATGAAGAGGCTGGGACCAGATTTATACCGAAACTGTGGGCGGGGTTGATGTGGGCCCTTTTACACCAGGGTTTATCACCAATCGCTGAGTTGTCGCCGCAGAACATCAACTACACCGAAGATCCCTTCGCAGCGGGTGAGAATTTTTCTAGATCGATGGGCCTCAAGGTCGACAAACTAGATGGTGTTTTAGATGGTGCAAGTCCTGCTGTTTACGGATCGGACAAGGTCGTGAAAGTCTTGACTGGCCAGAACGCTACTGTACTGCAAGGTTTTGCACCGGACAGAACCGTTGATTTCATTAATGAGGTTCTCTCACTGCCGCGGCCAGAGGCACTATTGTCGAATACGAAATTAAAGGTGGCTTTTGACCTGTACAACGCCTTTTTCCGAGAAACATCGACAAATGCCCGTTTTCTGACACTCACCATGGTGTTAGAAGCGCTTGCGCCTTCGGAGTTCAAGCACCAGGCAGCGCTGGACGCAATCGACGGCTGGATCGACGAAATCAGAGAACTGCAAAAAGCCGCCGACCCAGAGAGTGAAAAGTGGGAAGCATACGATTCACTCATACGCGAAGTCGGCTTTAGAAGAGAGAAGTCTATTCGTTCAAGTATTCGCAGTCTTGTTCGCCTGACGCTGGACACGTCGGATCCCGAAGCGAAAGCTCTATCTCAAGAAGCTGTTCGTCTGTACGATGTGAGAAGCCGTCTTGTTCATGATGGTTACGTGCCAGGTGAGGATCTGCGCCAGGCGGTTACAAGAATTCGGGAAATCGATTTTCGAGTATTAAAAGCTATTTTCTTGCAGGTTACATCAGAGCAGAAGTCTTGAACACCCAACAAAGCCCTGCACTCGGATCGCCTAAACGCTGCGTGTTCCGGCCATCCGGTGTGGACCATCGATCGTTTTCAAATGAAAGGAGGTAGAGATGTTTGGTAGTCTTTTAAACAATACGCTGATCCGTGACCTAAGCTGATGCTTTAGGCCAGAAGGTTCCGACCGGAAATAAACTCTATGTTTTCTAGAAAAACAATTTTAGAAATTGTTAAAGCATTGAATCTCGATACTTACGATAAGGTGGACAGGTTCGCTCTCGAGTTCGGCTTGAATGAAATTGTTTCCGGCAGGTATGTCAAAGAAAAACAAACATCTATTGCCAGATATCTTATTGCTAACCCCGAGGCTGTAGGGCCAAAAGGGTCTGCGCTAGCTATAGAAATAATTGAATATATATCAGATAATTATCATGGTTTTGAATCGTTATCAGAGGACTATCCACAACTTGCTAATTCCCTTGAAAAGGATGGCTTTCAATTAACCGATCAAGGAATCCGGAAAAAACTGCCGGAAAAATTGCCGTTGCTTGAGCAGGAAGATAAATTAATGGCTCTTTTGTCTAAGCATGGCTTTAACGTTGCGAAGGGTCACTATGATCAGGCAATGGCGGCTCACGCTCGTGGCGAATGGGCATCTGCAAATGCACAATTACGCACTTTCGTTGAGGAGTTCATTGATAAAGCATATGACTTAGTTTGTTCTGGAGGGGATCAATCTAATAACGAAAAACGAATTGCACTAGCAAAGGCTGGTTTTTTCGTAACTGAATATAATGAATATCTGTTCAATGGAACGGGATTTATTGAAGGGTTCTGGAAACGGCTACACCCTGAGGGCTCTCATCCGGGCTTATCGGAGCAGTCTGATTCAACGTTTCGCCTTCATCTCGTGATCTTGGTTATTCATTATCTTCTGGTGCGCCTAGATGAAAACTATAAAAGGCGCTAACCTTACACTTGCAAGGAAGCGCAAAGGTCACGCCCGCTGAAGAGCCCGTTCCAGAATAGTTATCCTATCATTGAGGCTCGAACAACATAGATAGTCAAAGATACTGAAATGGTCTTTAAAAAGATGGAAGCTCCCGGACATCCTCAGCCTTTACATAGGCTGGGCTCTGTTCAGCCACAACGCCCCCTCCATATCTCTTCGCCATCCCATCCGCCTCTACCCTAATCTCCTCTCTCAACGATTCCGGCTCCAACACCTCGGCCTTCGACCCCCAGGTCATGATCCAGAATCGGATCTCGTCGGTCCCGGCCACCTGGGCTTCAAAGATGATGGAACCATCATTTTCCTGATGAATCTTCTGGGATTCATGCCAGACTTTCTCCTTGATGTACCCCGCCACATCGGGATGAAACCATACCTTTATTAATATGGGCGGCCCCTGGTAAACGCCGAAGCTCGATCCCATGAAATCGTCCAGATTGAAATCCTCAGGGACCTTGAAGGTCTCCTTTGTCTGGTGGAGCATTTTGATCCGGTCCAGGACGAATATCCGCACCTCGTTTCGCATGTGGCAGAGACCGATCAGGTAAAAGGTCCCGTTGAAGAACCAGACCCGGTACGGGTCGACCCGGCGCCGGGTCTCTTTCTTCCGGCTCATGGTGTAATAGACGATCTCGATAGTTTTCCGGCTCAAGGCCGCCTCGGTCACCCGATTCAGGATCTCCTTGAACCTGCCGTAGTCCTTGTAGGGTTTAATGGCTAAATGGAGGGTCTGCTCGACATTTTCCAGGTATTTGATGGATTCCGGCGGCAGGGTGGTCTTGACCTTCTGAAGGAGCGACTCCAGGGATTCATAGAAGGCGGTATCCTTGAAGACCTTGAGCATGTCCCTGCTGAAATAGAGGGCCATCAGTTCGGTCAGGGAAAAGGGGACCGGCATCTGGTGCTTGACCGTATCCAGCAAAGACCAGAGATTCTTCCCATCCACCCGTTCGGTATAGATCGGGAATCCGGCCACCTGCAGGGCTTCGAGGTCCCGGTAAACGGTTCGGGGATTGCAGTCCAGCCCCTGAGCCAGCTCAGAGGCCGATTTCCCATTTGTTGCCGATATCAATGTCTGGATGATTTTCCATTGCCTGCCTAACTGGTCCCCCCTGGCCATGGCCATCCTCCTGAAATGGT
>ENA-OSEO01002600-OSEO01002600.1-sediment-metagenome-genome-assembly--contig:-NODE-2600-length-24553-cov-3.984720_pt1 | contig 24553 bp, 19 predicted proteins | sample MGYA00237883_ERZ534232 | MGnify/ENA metagenome assembly ERZ534232
TGGCAGCGAAGGAAGAGTGGTTAAAAACGTTTTGCGGCTACTGTCATGCAAACTGCAGCATGAAAGTGTTAGTCAAGGATGGCAGGATCGAAAGGGTTCTGGGAGACACTGAATTCCCGGGCAGCCGGGGGTACCTGTGTCCGAAGGGCATGGCGGCGGCTGATGTGGTCTATTCTCCCCACCGGCTCAAACACCCGCTCTTGCGGAGAAACGGCGGCTTTGAACGCGTATCTTGGGACAGCGCCCTGGATATTATTGCCGAAAAACTAAACGACATAAGGGAAAAGAACGGCCCGGAGGCAGTTTTGCAGGTTCGGGGGGCTCCGACAACCGAAGAGGTGCGGGATGGATTTGTTCAGTTTATGGCCGCGTTCGGTTCACCAAATGCCACCGGACCTTCTCACCTGTGCTCGGCGCCCCGGAATCTCGGCCAGAAGTTAGTCCTGGGCGGCCGGTCGGTGCCGGACTATGAGCGGGCCGGCTGCATCGTAATCTGGGGAGCCAACCCCAACAATTCCAGAAATTACGGTGAACCTCTCAGTCATGAGAGATTTTTCACGGCCATCCCCGCAGCAAAAAAACGAGGGGCAAAACTCATTGTCATTGATCCCAGGCGGACGAAACTGGCCGCTGCGGCCGATGAATGGGTAAGCATCGCCGTTGAAACGGACCTGGCATTCGGGCTCGCGCTGCTCCATGTGATCATTGGCGAACAGCTTTATGACCGGGAGTTTGTGAATAACTGGACGGTCGGTTTTGATCAATTAAGTCAGCACGTTCGTGAGATGACCCCGGAGCGGGCCGAGAAAATCACCGATGTTCCGGCAAACACCATTCGTCGAATCGCCAGAATCTATGCCACCACCAAACCCGCAACCATTTTAGACGGAAATGGGTTGGACCAGCACCCGAATGTCGTTCAGACGGTCCGGCTCACCGCCATGCTGTCCGCCCTTACCGGCAACATGGACATACCCGGCGGCAACGTTTTAGCGGTAAAGCCTGAAACGGCCTCTTACCCGAGTCTGCGTCCGGCGATTCGGCACCTTGCCTACGAGAACATCCCCCTTTTCCCGCGGGTCACGATGCCATTTTTAATTGACGCCATCCTTACCGGCAAGCCATATACTCCCAAAGCGCTGATCACCCATCATGCCAATCCGCTGCTTATCAATGCCAATTATAAAAGAGTACGCCAAGCGCTGGAAAAACTGGAGCTGATAGTGGTCAATGATATCCTTCCCTGCGCCACGGCTGATATGGCCCACATCGTTCTGCCGGCCGCTTCAGACTTTGAACGCCACGGTTACGGGGCCTGGCCCAGTTTTAAAGGGGGATATGTCGCTTTGCAGCAAAAGGTCATTGATCCGGTTGGCGAATCACGCTCGGTATTTGAGGTGGAATATGATCTGGCGACACGGCTGGGGCTGCAACATCAGTACCCCTGGACTACCAATGAAGAGTGGATCGACTATAAGCTGAGACCGCTGAACATCACTTTTAATAAATTGCAGCATGAGCCTGTCATCTATGTAACGCCCGGCATTGCATACCAGAAGTATCTCTCTGCGGGTTTTAAGACCGCCTCCGGGAAGGTGGAGCTGTATTCCCAGACATTGAAGGATATCGGACAAGATCCTATGCCGGTATACCGGCCATTTGAGGAAGGGCGCGAGCTGCAGGAAAAATACCCTCTGGTAGGAACAACCAGAAGATCGGGCAATTACGTCCATACCAGATTCCGGGATGTGGAGACGCTGCGCAACATTCAGCCGGCGCCTTTGCTGCGGATGCATCCCAGGGATGCCGAACTTAGAAATATCGGGAATGGAGAGCTGGCCGCTGTTCGGTCGCCTGAAGGTGCGATTTCTGTCCGAGCCATGATCAGCGATGAGATCCAGGCCGGGTTTGTGGTTGTGGATTTCGGCTGGGGTAATTCATGGGATGGCGGACCCAATGTGAATATCCTGACCAGTGATTATCCGCGCTGCCCGCTTTCGGGAGCCACGCCAAACAGGCGGTTTCGGTGTGAAATAACTAAAGCCCCTTAAACACATTCACACCGGCATGGCGTTTCATGTCCAGCCGGTAACGCCCCTCCCAGCCGATTTTTTTCAGCCGCCGGCCAAGTATGATCTGCATCAGGGGCCGGAACGCATGGGTCCAGATCGGCACCCACAGGCGTCCCTGATTTTTGGCCCGCTCGGAGGGCTGCCACCACCCGATGATCTTCTGGCGGTGCAGCCAGACCAGGTACTGCAACTGTTCATCATCCAGGTGCCGGGTCTTCACATTGGCCCAGATGCCGTTATACCATTTGTAATCACGGGGATTTGTCACCAGCCCCTGCTCCAGCAGCTGCCCGCGCATGACGGTTTTGGGATAGGGCGTCAGAATCTGACAGTAAGCGGAGTCCGCATCGAGTGATTTCAAAAAATTATAGTTTTCAATAATATCGGCTTCATCATCATCCGGAAAGCCGAAAATCAATCCGGCCACCACCATGATGCCGTTTTTGTGACACATTTGCACGGCTTTGCGCGAGGCCGCCACGATGTCGCCCTTGCGGGCTGCGACCAGATTTTTCTTGGACACATTCTCAATCCCCAGAAAGATGGATTTAATACCCGCCAGCGACATTTTGCGCACCATCTCTTCGTTTCTGGATATCGAAATACAATCGGCCTGGACGATCAGGTTCAGTCCCTTATAATTGCGGGCGATAATGGCATCACAGATGGCAATGACCCGTTCGGGATCCAGTACCAAATTATCGTCCGCCACAAAAATCAGGCGCGTCCGGCGGTTGTAATAAATGTCATCGATATCCGCCAGGACCCGTTCGATGGGGTACGTCCGGAAAGTCTGTCCGTACATATGCTTCATGCTGCAGAACGAACAGGTGCGTGTGCAGCCGCGGGACGTTTCCATGACCTCAACCTTGGAAAGCATAACATGGTATCCCGAGGTTAACCGGCGGCTGTCCCGGATGGGGATTTTAAGTCCGGACAAATCCAGCAGTTCGCCCCTGGGGTTGTGTACAAACTGACGGCCGTTTTTATAGGACAGGGAGGGGATATCTTCAAACCGGTCTTTACCTTCCAGGGCATTGACCAGCCGCCGGCAGGCGGCTTCACCTTCGCCCCGGATCATAAAGTCGATCAGGCCGGCTTCGGGGGCTGCGGCAATCTCTTCGTGCATCAAGGTGGCATGATAGCCGCCAATAACGATTTTGGCATCGGGCAGCAGAATTCTTATCAACCGGATCAGTTTCACACAGGTGTCATACTGCCAGGCCATGGCCGACAGGCCCACAAGTTCAGGGCGAATTTTCAGCAAGGTTTTCGTCAGATACTTCCGCAGCCGGCGGCGCTTGCGGATCAGGTCTATGATATAGACCCGGTGGCCCTCATCGATGTTCGCGCCAACGCTGGCAATGCCGCAATTGGGCATGTGAAAGGCGGCTTCGTGCATGATAACCGGCGCTACGTCCGGCATGGACATCAAAACAATTTTCATAAAGCCTCACCCGCAGATTGAAACGGAACGTTATCTTGAGACTGTTGCAGCAATTGCAGAGTTGATAGCCGCTATCATACGGCCGCAAGGTTACGGGTCGATTTTTTTTACCATCAGGCAGGTATTGACCCCGCCGAAGGCAAAATTCTGGATAGCGGCAATGCGGATATCCTTCTCCAGAAGGTTCAGCGCATGCTGAATCATGGCGCATCTTTCATCGATCTTTTTCAGGTTCAGCGTCGGGGCGACAAACCCGGCTTCCATCATATAAAGGGTAATGATGGTTTCGATTGCGCCGCAGGTCGCCATGGTGTGTCCCATGTAACTCTTCAGCCCGGCAACCAGCGGTGACTTGCCGTATACCTTTGCGATTGCCTGGGCCTCAATCACATCTCCCATCTTGGTGCCGGTGGCATGCGCACTGACGAAATCCACTGAATCCGGACCGATGCGGGCATCCTTGAGTGCCAGCCGGATGGTTTCGGTAATGCCGTCCAGATTGGGCAAAATCAGATCGCCCCCGTTGTTGTTGCATGAAAACCCGATGATTTCTCCCAGGATAGGCGCCCCCCTTTTCCTGGCAACTTCATATTCTTCCAGCATCACGGCGCCGGCGCCTTCGCCGACCACCAGGCCGTCCCGCTGCGCGTCGAAAGGACGCGGCGTCAGATGGGGGGTATCATTAAACGCGGTTGAACATGCCAGCAGGTTGTCAAACACCGCAACCGTGGTGGTGTCATATTCGTCGGCTCCGCCGCACAGCATGGCATCCTGCATACCGTATTTGACCATTTCATACCCGAAGCCGATGGACTGGCTGCTGGTGGTGCAGGCCGTGGATGAGGATATGACCCGGCCGGTAATGCCGAACATTTTGGTGATGTTCACGGCGGTGGTGTGAACCATGGATTTTAAATAATCCACTGCGCCGATGGAGGCAAACTTGGCATCGGTTTGACCGAAGAAACATTTGTATATTTGTCGCTGAATGGTGGGGCTGCCATGGGTGGAGCCGAACGCCACTCCCAGTCGGCCGGAGGTGATAAAATCGGAATCCAGACCGGACGCCTCCAAAACCTCCTTGGCAACCTGGCAGGCGTAATAAGAGACCGGTCCCATGGTTTTACGATGATGACGCTTGAAATCATACGCCACCGGATAATCCACGGTCCCATATACGCCGGAATGGATATAATCGGTCAGCAGACCATCCGGCCGCAATTTTTTAACGCCGGAAATTCCCCCCACCAGGTGCTTGACGATTTCCTCTTTGGCATGTCCGATCGGTGTTATCGCCGCCGCCCCTGTTACAACTACTCTTCGCGTCATTGCCATCCTTTACCATCTTTTATAATAATTTACCCATACACCATCCCTATGCGTAACTCAAAGTAAAAATCCCGCACCCGCGGGGCTTTGCTTTTCCGAGCGGCTGGTTATTGCGGCTTGCTATCCAAAAATGGTTCAAAGTGATACCACTGCAGCGGATAGCGCCTTAGCGTTTTTTCAAGGGTATCTGCGTATTGCTGTGCCGCGTGTTGAATGGCCGCAGTTCTTTCCCGCCGGGAGGATATTCGGATATAGAGGGGTTCTGACATCGTGAAATGATACTGCTTCCTCCCGGTCCGGAAGGCGAAAAAAATAAAAACAGGGGCGCCGGACAGTAGCGCAAGCAAATAGGGCGCTTCAGGCAGTCGAACGACATGCCCCAGAAACTTCACCGCAACGGTGCGCTGGTCCTGTTTCCAGACAAGGTCTCCGGTCAGGGAAACAGTTCCGCCTGATTCGATAAATTTTATGCCCTCAATGATGTCCAGCGGAGATCCGCCCTGTTCGTCCACCGCGATGATGGTGATGCCGCTTTGGGAAAGACTTTCCTTTTGAATCCCCTCCAGCTGTTCTTTATATTTGACGCCCATATACAGCAGGAGCCGGAGGTCCTGATTTTTGCGCTTTAAAATGTGCGCAGCCACCTCCCAGTTTCCCATATGCGACATGAGAAGAATGCCGCCTTCTTTCCTGTGGCAGGATGCTTCCAGATGGTTGAGACCCTCGGAGGTTGAAGCAATATCATCATGTTCCGTTAACAGGAATCTGTCGAAAAACACATCCGTAAAATTATGAAACTGCCGCCAGGCGCACCACAGATGATACAACCCATTTCGGTCCGGAAACAATATGCGATAAAACCGGACGCTGTTCCGGACCCGGAAGGGGAAAAAGAGATAATAACCGCTGGCGACAAACCATGCAAAAACGGCAAAAACCCATACCCCCAGCGTTTTGGACAGACTGATGATAATTTTATATAGGATAAGACGCATATTTATATTAAAAGAAGGGTTCAAGGGGTCGAGGTGCCCAGGGTTCGAGTGAAGAACCAAGATCACTTGACCCTTTGAACCCTCGACCCCTTGAACCCCCTGTTGTCCCCATCTATTGGAAGAACCCGGTTGTTATCAGCAGTTTATCCTTTCCGCAATAAGGTGGAAAAGACCCTTTGGAAAATCAGACGGGCAAATGTGCCTGTGTTTCGCATGAAATCAACAAAGGGTCTAAAGTGCGATATTCTTTCCCCTGCGGCCGCATAATTGACGCTGACAGGGGCTTCGATAACGGGGATCCCTTTCCACCTGGCCCTCACCAGAATTTCAACTTCAAACTGGTAGCGCCGGGCAATAACACCCAGGTTAATGGCCTCAGGAAGCGGATAAATCCGGAACCCGCTTTGGGAATCCTGCAGGGGGGGGCCGCCGGAAGCAAACACCCAGAAATTTGAGAATTTACGCCCGAATCGGCTGGTCCAGGGGATATGTTTCGCCGCCATCCCCGAGCGCATCCCCACCATGATGGGCCGCTGCCCTGCCGGGATGGCGTTTATCAGATTCAAGGCGTCTTGCGGATGATGCTGTCCGTCCGCATCAATGGTAATCGCCCAGTTGGCAATTTCAGACGCTTCGGCAAACCCGGTCAACAACGCCGCACCCTTGCCCCTGTTCTTGTGATGATGCAACAGGTAAATGCCGCCCAGGGCGGCGACATTTTCCCGTGTGGCATCGGTCGATCCGTCATCGACAACAAATATCGGCAAATTTAACTGCGATGTTTTTTCGATAACAGCCGCCACCGCCTGCGCATGGTTGAAAACAGGTATAACAATCGCAAATGTCCCCTTCGCACCACTTCCGGATAAATCCATATTGTAATCCATTATAGAAAACTTGGGCATCAGGGCCACGCCAGGATTCAGCGGTTCTGCCGTCTGACTTACAAAGGCATTAATTCCGAAACGCGACATCCGAGGGCTTAGACGCGGTTTTACGCAGCAGCCCGCCAATCAGGTTCCGGCAAATAAGCCACCCCCCAGGTCCCCGGTCCCATGTGGGCGCCGGAAGTCAGCGACAGCTGCTGCAGCCGGATTTCCGCCCTTGGGTAAAGGGTTTCAACCTGTTTTCGAACCGTTCCATGGACCCAGTCAAAGTTGTCCGTATATTCCAGCATGATAAACGCAGCGGACTCCTTTGTGAAGCTCTCTTCAAGTTGTTTCAGCGCAAACAGCAGCTGCTCTTTCCGGTTCTTTACCAGCCCGACCCTTTTAGCCCCCTCGGCCAGCGGGCTGATAATCGGTTTGGCCCGGAACATGTCGCCGAAAAACGCGCCGGGCTTTGATAGCCGGCCGCCGGCCGCCAGATATTTCAGCTTGTCCAGAAAGACGTATTCTTTGCAATGTGCCGCTGCGGTTTTGGCAAATTCAACCACCGCCTTAAAATCATTATTTCTGGAGGCAAACCGGGCAGTCGCGAGAACGATGGTTCCCAGTCTTCCGGACGCCGCTGCCGTATCAATGACCGTCAGGCGGTTCTCAGGGTCGTTTTTTTGTTTCCATTCCATGGCAACGTTGTAATTTCCGGTAAAAACAGACCCCACAGACAGATATAAAACCTGCTGATACTGTTCGACGACCCTCTGGTAATGCTGATGGCGTTCAAATACGGACGCCTGGGACGTCGATACCTTAACGCCCCGGCGCATGGACTGATAAAGACGGGACGCGGAAAAACGGGTTTCCGGCAAAGATTCATCGCCGACCGTAAGATAACTGTCCAGAAGCGTAAACCCCAGATTGCGGGCATCCTCACGGGTTAGCGAACCGGCCGCATCGGTCAGGATATGAACGGGGCTCTGGGCCTGCGGTTGTTTGAAATCCGCGGCCTGAATGCCGATGTTGTCGTCCGACCATTTTACAATTTTTGCGAAAGATTTGATCCGGTCTTCAGCCGCCCGGGCGTCGCGGGTGTGAAAGTGAACCTTTACATAGTCTTTATGGGGAATCATAACGACGCTTTCACCATACTCGGAAAGGGCCGTAATCTTTTCCCGGCCCTCCTCTCCCAGGCGGATAAGCGTGTCCACGCAGTGCCCTTCCACAGGGTCTTGGCTGAAAGAGGACTGAACCCGCAGCTGTCCCTTGAATGTTACCGTGACCGGCTCAGCGGCAGCCGTCGCTCCCGTTAACCTGCTGAAAAAGCTGCTGAAAAATATAAACATCCCCAAAGCGCCCGAATCAACCACGCCGGCAATCTTGAGCCGGGGCAGAAGATCGGGCGTACGTTTTACAACCTTTATCAGCCGGGCCGTCAGGCCGGCGGCATATCCGGGATTATGACTAAAATTGTGGGTTTCTAAATGTTCTACCAGAGCGTCAAAAACCGTCAGCATGGTGCCGGGCAGAGGTTGGCACACCGCCTGAATGGCAAGATCCCTTCCGTCTCTGGCGGCCGGCAGGAGTCTGTCGCCTGAATCCGCCTCTAAAAACCCTGCAAAAAAACGGGCGGCAATGTTGCCGGAGTTTCCTCTGGCCTGGAGCATGAGTTGATGAACCGTTTTTTCGCGGTTAGCATCCAGGGATCTGAGGGGGGCAAGGCTGACAATCAGGTTGCGCCCGGTGTCACCGTCGGCCACCGGGAACACATTGATTTTATCAAGCAAATCCGACCAGGCTGCTAAACATTCAAAACCGGCCACATGGGCGGTCTTAAAATCGGACGCCATGGCTTTAAAATCCCAAGGCCGCACGGATATCCGGGGGTATTTCAAACAGGATTTCCATATCGGGATGTCTAACCGCAACCTGTTCACCCCTTCCCCTGGCGCAAATTTGATTGTTTTTAGTCAGCCGGATTTCAAAATCGATGACGATTTTATACTGTGCCTCAACAACCGTTGCGATGGATCTGAACTCATCCTGATATCGCAGGGACGTGATATACTTGGTCGAAGTCTTGGTGAGGGGGAAAAGATAATTTGTCGTTTTAAAATAATCAAAGAGATCCACGCCGCCCTGGACAAAAAGGGCTGACCGGGCAATATCAAAATACTTGAGATAATTGCCGTGCCACACCATCTGCAGGGGATCGAGGTCATGAAACGGAACCTTTAGAACGACTTCACAGGTTTTATTTTTTTCATTGCGCATCGATTGCATACCCGTCTGAAAATAATTTAAAATATTGCGATAAAATAAATTTGAGTATAACCCTGATTAAGATAAAATACAAATTATCAACGCCTTGCCCCCTAAAATCCCTATCTGCTCTTGCGGCGATGATCCATAAAAAACCGCACCAGCTTCTGCCGGAAGCCCGCATCGGATTGCGCTTCGGTAAATACCGCCACATGGCGGCAGCCGTCAATCAGCCACAACTCTTTGGGGTCTTTGGCCGCTTCATACAGCCTCTCGCCGTGTCGATAGGAAACGATCGTGTCCTGAAGACACTGAATCAACAGGACCGGAACCGGTGAAAGCCGGTGGATGAATTCTCCCGGGCTGAAGGAATCCGTAACCATAAAAAAAGAAACCGGCCAGATCTGCAATGACAGACAGGGAACATGGCCGATCTTCTCCCGGGTAGCCGCCATCATCATATCCTGCGCTTCCGCCCGGTAAGAATAGAAAGCCCCTTCGACAACAAGAGCGCGAATTTGCGGAAACTCGTTTTTTGCCAGGGCAACAATCGCGTTGGCACCGCCCAGGCTTTGACCGAAAACAAACACATTGTCGGGATCGATTCCCGGTCTTGTCAGAATATACTCAATTGCAGCAACCGAATCCTTGTAAACCCCGCGCTTTGAAGGCTTGCCCTCGGATCGGCCGTACCCGCGGTAATCAAAGGTAAACACATTGAACTTTTCCGCTGACAGCCAGTAAACCTGTTTAAGGTAATAGGTCAGATTACCATAATTTCCGTGAAAATGGATGACGGTTCCCACCGCCGCTCCTGTTGCTGGAAGAAACCAGCCATGCAGTCGGGTCCCGTCACCGCTGCTGAAGAGTACCTCTTCAAATCGAAGGTTATAGTCCGCCGGAGTTTGGCGCTGGATCTGATCGGGATGGTAAAATGCACCTGTGCAACACCCCTGAAGCAGAACCATGCCCGCTGCGGCAATCAATCCGGATAACAACCGCCTTTTCATCACAGCCATAAGAAAGAATATTATCAGATACGACCCTGTTGCGAAAGCTAAAACTGTTTCTCACATTTCTATGAAAGAAGTTGCCAACGCAGTGGAAAATGGGGTAAAGTCAGATGTCTGGGATAGAGGTTAAGCGGGAGGCCCTGATCTAATCATTGGTTACATATATGACCATTAATTTAAAAAAAATAGATGAATACCGCTGGGAAGTTCCCAAAACCGGAAACATGCGTGTGCCCGGCAGGGTGTATGCCACTGAATCCATGTTGAAGGGAACCGATCAGCAGGAACCCCTCAAACAGGTGGCCAATGTTGCCACTCTGCCGGGGATTTTATCGGCATCCCTGGCTATGCCGGACATTCACTGGGGATATGGGTTTCCCATCGGGGGGGTCGCGGCCTTTGACTGGGACTCGGGCATCATATCTCCCGGCGGGGTGGGGTATGACATCAACTGCGGCGTCCGTTTGGCCACAACGTCGCTGGAAGAAAAAGATGCCCGTCCGAAACTGGAATCCCTTGTAAATGCGCTGTATCAAGGGATACCCTGCGGCATCGGTTCAACCGGCTCTATCAAGCTGTCGGCTTCGGAAGAAAAAAAAGTTCTGAAAGAGGGCAGCCGCTGGGCGGTCTGCCAGGGATTCGGCGATCCGACCGACATCGATCACACTGAGGATGGGGGGTGTTTAACCTTTGCCCAGCCCGATTTCGTCAGCGACAGGGCCCTGGAAAGGGGCAAAAAGCAGCTCGGCACCCTCGGCGCCGGCAATCATTTCCTTGAAGTCGGGGTCGTGGATACGATTTTCGATGCGGACGCCGCCCGGGTTTTCGGGCTGTTTGAGGGGCAGATCACCCTCATGCTGCATTCGGGTTCCCGCGGGCTGGGATATCAGATTTGCGATGACTTTCTGGCGGCCATGACCCGGCAGGCTGCCAAACTGGGATTTGACCTTCCGGATCGTCAGCTTGCCTGCGCCCCGATTCAATCGGAAGCCGGTCAGCGCTATTTGGGAGCCATGGCCTGCGCCGCCAACTATGCCTGGGCCAACCGTCAGATATTGCTGCACCATTCGCGCGAGGTGTTCGGCCGTGTCTTTGGAATCGGCCCCCGTGACCTGCACATGAACCTGCTGTATGACGTCTGCCATAATATCGCCAAAAAAGAAGACCATGTCCTTGAGGGCCGCCCGGTGACCGTCTGCGTCCACCGCAAAGGCGCCACCCGCGCATTTGCGCCCGGCCATCCCGCCCTTTGCGAGGCATACCGGCCGGTCGGCCAGCCGATCCTGATCCCCGGCGATATGGGCACCGCCTCTTACATTATGGTGGGAACCCGGCAAGCCATGCAGGAAACATTCGGATCCACCTGCCACGGCGCCGGTCGGATTTTAAGCCGCACCGCCGCCAAAAAGAAAAGCAAAGGCCGCTCTATCCAGCGCGAGCTGGAAGACAAGGGAATTCTCGTCCGCTGGACCGGCCGCGCGACCCTGGCCGAGGAAATGCCCGATGCATACAAGGACGTATCCCAGGTGGTGGGAGTGGTCCACGGCGCCGGCATATCCAGGAAGGTGGCGAAGCTCCGGCCGATAGCCGTTGTTAAAGGGTAACGTCCAAGTAAAAAAAGCTCTTGTATTTTACCTCTGACAAGCTAATCTTGGCGTATCGGGAATTAAGACGATTATAAACTCATAAACTTAAAATGTAATTTACATGCAACCGATTCAAGCCATTCTGTTGGGTGTGATTCAAGGACTTACCGAATTTCTGCCGGTCAGCAGTTCCGGACACCTGGTCTTGCTGCAAAACATTTTCGGGTTAAATGAGCCGGAAATCCTGTTTGACATCAGCCTGCACATCGGCACTCTGCTTGCGGTCTGCATTGTTTTTTTCCCTGAAATCCTTTCAATTTTAAAAGCCCTGCTGGGTCTGCCGATGCTGATCAAAACATCGGGCGGTATGAAACAGTTATACCAGGATAACGAGCCGGTTCGAATGGCAACTTTGATTGTTGCAGGCAGCATTCCCACGGCTATCCTGGGTCTTTTGTTTCACAAGGTGGTCGATCAGATATTTGGTTCGGTCTGGATCGTGGGACTCATGCTCGTTATTACCGGCGCCCTGTTGTGGCTGACCCGCCATTTTCGGATCAAGGGGCGGCCCCTCCAAAGAACCGGCATTAAGGACGCTCTGGTGGTCGGGCTGGTTCAGGGGCTGGCCATCATGCCCGGGATTTCCCGGTCCGGCGCCACCATATCGGTTGCTCTTTTTATGGGCCTCGACCGTGAGGTAGCCGGCCGCTATTCGTTTCTGCTGTCCATCCCCGCCATCCTGGGAGCGCTGGTCTTATCCCTGGATTCACCGGCCATAGAGAGCAGCGTTTCCGGCGGCATGTTTCTGATGGGAACGGTTACGGCCGCATTGGTCGGGTTTGCGGCCTTAAAAGCATTGCTGCATCTGGTTAACCGCGGACGGCTGCATCTGTTTGCACCCTATTGCTGGATCATAGGGGTTGTCACTTTAATTGTGGGATTATAAACCCTGCCACTACAGGGTCGAACAAGAAAGGAGCTTATAATGAACCCGGAGATATTCAGAGAATACGATATTAGAGGAGTTGCCGCTAAAGATATGACCGATGATGATGTCGAATTGATCGGAAAGGGTGTCGGCACCTATCTGCAGAACAGGGGGCATTCCAAGCTTGCCGTCGGCCGCGACTGCCGCACGACCTCGCCCGGGTATGCCCAGATAATCATCAAGGGTCTGCGCGCTACCGGCTGCGATGTGGTGGACATCGGCGTATGCCCCACTCCGGTTTTTTACTTTTCCATTCAGCACCTGAAAAAGCAAGGCGGCGTCATGGTCACAGCCAGCCATAATCCGCCGGAGTATAACGGGTTTAAACTGTGCATCGATCTCGATTCCATTCACGGTCAGGAAATACAGGAAATTCGCAAGATCATCGCCAAAAAGGATTTTGTCGAAGGAAACGGCCTTCTGTCTGCTGCCGATGTGGTTTCCCCCTATAAATCGTTTGTGGCGGAGAACATCAGCATACCCAAACCCTTAAAAGTCGGGGTGGATGCCGGCAACGGAACGGCCGGAGTGATAGCCGTTCCCATCATGAAAAAGCTAAACTGTGAAGTTCACGATCTGTATTGTGAAATGGACGGCGCCTTTCCCAACCACGAAGCCGACCCCACGGTTGCCGGGAACATGAAAGACCTGATCGCGCGGGTAAAGGATAAAGGGCTGGATGTGGGCATCGGTTATGACGGCGACGGAGACCGCATCGGCGTCGTGGATGAAAAGGGAAATCTTGTTTACGGCGACAAACTGATCATCATCTTTGCCCGGGAAATTCTATCTCGCAAACCCGGGGCCACCTTTATTTCCGAGGTCAAATGCTCCCAGGTCATGTACGACGACATCCGGAAACACGGCGGCCGGGCGATCATGTGGAAGACCGGGCATTCCCTGATCAAGCAGAAGATGAAGGCAGAAAAAGCGGAGCTGGCCGGTGAGATGAGCGGGCATATGTTCTTTGCCGACCGCTACTTCGGCTATGACGACGCCATTTATGCGTCCTGCCGGCTCCTTGAAATTCTGTCCCATACCGGCAAAAAAGTGTCCGAGCTTTTGGCGGACGTGCCCCAGACCTTTTCAACGCCCGAAATTCGGGTGGAATGTCCGGATGACAAAAAGTTTAGCGTGGTCAAAGCGGTCACCGAGCATTTCCGCAAGCTTTATAATATCATCGACATCGACGGGGTAAGGGTCCTGTTTGACGACGGCTGGGGTCTGGTGCGCGCCTCCAATACCCAGCCCGTCCTGGTGCTGCGCTTTGAGGCGCTTTCGGAAAAACGGCTGCAGGAAATCCGCATGCTGGTGGAATCGGATCTGGAAAAAATCAAAAAAAAATCTTGACAAAAATTTTAAGAAAAATTATTGGTAATCCTATCATTACCAATGCAGTGTGCTGTATTATATCGGTCAGGCGCTTATGTCGATAGATAAAGAAAGCCCTATCCCATATTATGTTCAACTGGTTGATATTCTAAAAAATCAAATAAATTCCGGTCAAATAAAATCTAACGGTCTAATCCCACCCGAACGCGAACTGTGTAATATTTTCAATGTGAGCCGCACAACCGTTCGCCAAAGTTTACAAGTTTTGAAAGAAGAAGGATTAATCCGTAAAGAGAAGGGGATCGGAACAAGGATTTTTAACCATCCCAAGTTTGAACAAAATCTGACAGGATTTTACAATTTTGATTTGCAGATGAAGGCAGGTGGTCATGTCTCTTCGGTAATTTTATTAGATAGTCAAGAATTGCATGGCCCCGGAAGGGTTCAGCGTTTAATGGGCTTGCCTGCTGATACCAAAATTTTCAAGGTGATTCGGTTGCGTGTTATCGATGAAGAACCCATATTTCTTGAAAAAATTTACATGCCGCTTTCGCTATTCCCCGAATTAAAAGCCCATGATTTTAAATCTACAGATGTTTTTATTAAAAAGCTGAAGGTTAAATACAATACCGAGCTAGGTGACGCAAAGGTTTTTATCGAACCGATTATTTTAGATAAAACTGAAAGTGAGATTCTCAAGGTAGTTCAAAATCCACCTCTCGGACTGATGCTTGAAAGAATTTCTTATGATGATCGGGGCGTTTCTATAGCAATAACGAAGAGGATTTTTCGCGGCGACCGATGTCGACATACGCTTATCATAAAATCAAAATAGCCCGTCACTAGTTGATGTTGCGAACCAAGGGGAATCAAATTACGGAGGTTGAATATGCGTCAATTGTTGATGCTCAAGGGAGCTAAAACCCTGGTAGATATTTGTACCAAAACCAAACCGGGCGAGAAAGTTTTAATTGTTACCGACTTGGCGAACACGCACATTGCTCAAACTATTTTAACGGTTGCCATGGACCGTGGGGCTGAAACAATGATGGTTGTTATGGAACCCAGAAAGCGTGCCGGCCAGGAACCCCCAAAACCGGTAGCCGAGGCAATGAAAGCGGCAGATATTGTTTTTGTCCCGGTGAGTTTTTCAATTACCCATACCTATGCAGTCAAAAATGCAGCGGAAGCCGGCGCCCGTCTGATTGTAATGACCGCCTTTACTGAAGAGATGATGTTCCATGGCGGCATAGAGGCAGACTTTGAAAAAATCAAACCAGTTTGTCAGGGGGTGGCTAAAAAGTTTAATGGCGGCCATCATCTTCACCTGACTTCTCCCGGCGGGACGGATCTGACGATGGATATCTCCGGGCGACGCGGCAATGCGCTTTATTGTATCGTTGAACCAGGTGAATTTTCAACCGTGCCGACAATTGAGGCGAATGTGTCTCCGGTAGAGGGCTCGGCAAACGGGCGGATAGTTGCAGATGCCAGCATACCGTATCTTGGAATTGGCATTTTGAATGAACTCGTATCCGTAAATGTAAAGGATGGTTTCATCACTTCCATTGCCGGCGGCAGACAAGCCGATATCTTAAAAACGAACCTGACCAGCCAGGAGGATCGAAATGCCTATAATATTGCCGAAATTGGCGTTGGATTAAATCCCAAATGTCGCATGTGTGGGATTATGCTCGAAGATGAAGGCGTTATTTCTACCTGTCACATCGGGATAGGCACCAGTATTACGCTCGGCGGAACGGTCAAAGCTCCCATGCATTACGACCTTTTAATGTGGAAACCAAAAATCATCGTTGATGGGCAGGTCGTGGTTCATGAAAAAGAGGTTTTTGTTTAACCAAAAGACCATAGCAGGAGAAAACCATATGATTTCATTGGGATTTGTTGGATTTGGGGAGGCGGCTTTTCATTTGGCTGACGGATTGAGAGAAGATGGGTTGGAGAAGATTTTTGTTTATGACATAATCTTTAATAAAAAAAGTAAAGATCAAATTTATGAAACGGCTATCGCGAGAGTCAAAAAGACCAATTCAGAAATTTTAGAAAGTATGGATGAGTTGGCCGCGCTTTCGAACACGGTCATTTTAGCCGTCCCTGCCCAGTTTACTGAAATTGCCGCAAAAGATATCATTTCTCATCTTAAACCCGGACAATTACTGGTCGATGTAACTTCTGCGTCACCTCAGGTAAAAAGGCAAATCGGGCAGTACTGTGCGGAAAAAGAAATTTTATTTACAGACAGTCCCATGCTTGGCCCCCTAACGGTTAATCGCCACAAAGTTCCAATTATCGCGTGTGGTTCAGGGGCTCACCGATGGCTTGACGAGATGAGTCCGTTTGGCATGAATATCCAGGTCATTGAAGGTGAGCCGGGAAACGCTACCCAGATTAAACTGGCTAGGAGCATTTTTACAAAAGGATTCGAAGCGCTTCTTGTGGAAACATTTCTATTTGCCCGCAAATGCGGTGTTGAAGATATTGTGATGGAAAGTATTGAAAAAACGATGGACGATGCCACTTTTAGACAATCGGCCACACGGTATATGGCAAGTGATCTCATTCATGCCGAACGTAAATCTCATGAAATGAAGGACGCCATCGATATTATGCGCAAAATGGGGATTACACCAATGGTCGGTGAGGGTGCTCTGTCAAGGCTTAAATTCATCGCGGATCTGAATTGCGCAGCCAAATTAGAAGGTATTGTCCCAAAGTCATTAGTCCAGATTTATTCAGCCTGGGAATCCTTCGGCGCTATTTGAAAGGATTTTAACTATGAAAATATCTCAAATCATGATGGGCATGCAACCTTCTGCAACGCGCGTGCTTGCCGAAAAAGCAAAAGATCTCAAATCTAAAGGCGTTCCGGTGATTTCATTTACAACGGGTGAACCTGACTTCAGCTCTCCTGAAGCTTCCGTGCGCTATGCCGCCCAGGCCATGGCAGAAAACAAAACCTTCTATACCGCCACGGCAGGCATCACCGAACTGAAACAAGCCGTAATTGATTATTATAATGAACGGTTTGGGCTTACGTATCAAAACGACCAGGTCATCATCGGCGCCGGGGCCAAGCCGCTTGTCTTTGAAGCGCTAGGCACGATTATTGACCCGGGAGACGAAGTCATCCTCTCTGCTCCTTCCTGGGTAAGTTATGTTGAGCAAATTAAATTCTTCGGCGGGAAACCGGTTATTGTTCATTCAAAAGAAAAAACTTTCGAACTCGATACCCATAGAATTAAGGATGCCATAACAGAAAAAACAGCGGCTATTATTATTAATTCACCCCACAACCCAACCGGCGTCGTTTATGATCAACAGGCAATCGAATCTCTTTGTGATATCGCTTGTTCAAACAATATTACCATTATAAACGACGAGATCTATGAACGAATCATTTTCGACGGCCTGCATTACCGAAATCCATTATGTTACAAACCCGAGGCCGTGGATCATATTCTGAATATAAACGGCGTAAGCAAGACCTATGCGATGACAGGATGGCGCATCGGTTATGCATTAGGGCCGGGAAAGCTCATAAAAAAAATGGGCGCACTTCAAGGTCATTTGACTTCGGGAGCATGTTCGATTGCCCAATGGGCCGCTTTAGGCGCGATTAAAGAGTCTCAAAAAGAAGTCGAAAACATGGTCATTGAATATCAGAATCGTAAAGAAATCGTAACGGCGGAATTGGATCAGTTCCCGCTTATATCCTATACCAAACCGAAAGGTGCTTTTTATGTCTTTCTGGATATTCGTGAAACCATCGGAAAGTCTATTGATCGACATGTGATAACCGATGATATCGTCTTTTCACAAGAACTTCTCGATAAAGCTCACGTTGCTGTAGTGCCCGGTACGGCCTTTCTTCTTTCGGGGCACATCCGGATATCTTATGCGGTTGGTCAAAACGATATTCGCACCGGTTTAGATCGTATGAAAACGTTTTTAGAAAATCTGTCTTAATCGAGGTCCGTCGGATATACATCACAAACGATTTTTATTTTCAAAGGGTAAGGAGGAGATGGTAGCGGCTTTTCTAAACAACCATCACATTTAAAAATTGATTTAACTCAAAGGGGGCAATTATGCTAAAAAGTCAAAAAGTTCTTTCTACGTGTTGTTTTATGCTCTTATTCGCCAGTTTGTATGTGCTCTTTCAGGCAACCGCTTCAGCGGCCGATGAATATCCTCAACGTGAAGTAACCGTGATAATAGGTTTCAATGCCGGCGGCGCTACGGATGTTATCGGCCGGGCAATAGCGAAGCAAATGGAACCTATTCTGGGAAAGCCTATTGTCATTTTGAATAAAGCCGGTGCGGGTGGACTGCTAGCCTTAAATGAACTGGTTCGATCAAAACCTGACGGCTATACACTGATGCTCTCAACGGCGACGCCTTTAGCCGCCAAACAAAACACAAAAGATGCGCCCACTCTTGAGGATTTGGAAATTATCAGTGTTGTCAATCTGGATTCCAGCGCCGTTCTGGTAAAACCATCCAGCCGTTTTAAAACACTAAATGAATATTTTGATGCCGCCCAAAAAAACCCTCACAGCATTATTTGTGCACATGCGGGCGTTGGCGGATCTTATCATCTGAACGCCATGGTCTGGCAAGCTGCTACAGGTGCAAGGTTCAAATTCGTTCCGTATAAAGGCGGCGCTGAAATATATCCTGCGCTGGCGGGCGGTCATGTGGAGAGCGCTTCGGCCGTTCTTCCTGAAGGTAAACAGTTAATTGAGAGTGGAAAAGTTCGTGCCCTTGGCGTATCCAGTGCTAAAAGACATCCCGATTTTCCAAATGTTCCGACATTTAAGGAACAGGGATACGATCTGGTGTGGGGCGCATGCAAATTTTTTGTCGCACCAAAAGGAACGCCGGAATCTGTTTTAAATAAATTTGCCGACGCCTTAGATGTTGCGATGCAAAGTGAAGCCTTGAAGGAATTTTGGAAAACATCGGGTTTTGAAGAGTACTATCTGAAACGTAGCGAGGCTATCAAATACCTGTATGATGCTCAAAAAATGGTTGATAAGGCCTATGCGATTGAAAAGCAATAGTATTTAAAACAATCGGAGCGCAAGAGGATAATGGCACAAGACAGAATTACGGGTGTGGTAGTTGCATGCATCAGTGCTTTTTTATTTCTTTATACGTTAAGCTGGCCTGAGGGTTTGAGTTCGGGCAATTATGTTTTAACTCCGTATTTTTTGCCGCGGATTGTGACCGGCGCCATGTTTGTTTGTGCAATCTGGTTGATGCTCAGGCCGGGCAAAGACAACCGATTGTTTTTCAATGACGCCCTTAAGAAGCAAATTTGTCGATTAACGGTATTTGTTATTATATTAATTAGTTCTGTTTTTCTAATCGGGTGGGATTTTTTTGTAGGGGCTTTTGGGATGTGCGTGGTGTTTCTGATAATTACTCAAACACCCCCAGTAAAGTTAGTTGTCTTGGCCTTTAGTATAAGTGGAATTGTTTTTTATATTTTTCGTTACATTTTTAAACTCATGATTCCGGCTTCGCTGATAAAAATGATTTTCAATTGATTGCAACTATAAATGAAACCTAAATAACATCCGGTTCACCGTCTTAGATAGATTTTTGGATTATCCTAAATAGGCTCAGCAAGAGAAACTATGGAAGCTTTGGAACTGTATTTAATCGGCTGGGAACATGTTTTCAATTTTATTACTATTTCATATCTATCCGTGGGCGTAGTAGTCGGAGTCCTTTTTGGAGCGTTGCCCGGTATTGGCGCAACGGCAGGGGTCGCCATATTTGTCCCTTTAACTTATGGGCTAGACATGTTCACGGCACTGGCTCTTCTTTGTGGAATTTTCTGCGGTGGCATCTATGGCGGTTCGATATCGGCAACGTTAATAGATATTCCCGGACTACCCGCGGCCATGATGACTGTTTTAGAGGCTTATCCGCTGGCTAAACAGGGAAAGGCGGGCTTGGTATTAACCACCTGTGCAGTCTTTTCATTTTTCGGTGGAATATTTTCAGCCGCCATGCTCGCCTTTTTTGCACCGATTTTAGCTGGATGGGCCCTTAAATTTGGCCCTCATGAATACTTTTCGGTTGCGCTTCTGGGTGTTTCTATAATTATTTACATCAGCGGCGATTCAATTCCAAAAGCAATGATTGCAGGTTTATTTGGTCTTTTTCTGGCAACTGTCGGTGAAGATGGCGTGTCGGCATTTCCAAGATACAGCTTTGGCCTGGACGGTTTAAAGGTAGGAGCACATTTCATTCCAGTTTGTTTGGGGCTATATGGTGTTGCGCAGGTTTTTTCCTATTTTGTTGATGAAATTAAACATATTTCACAACAACAGATCATCAAATCAATTGGTAAAATTTGGATTCCTTCCAAACAATTTTTCTCACTGCTTCGGGTGGTTCCTCGAAATTCAATTTTAGGAACAATAGTTGGCGCATTGCCGGGAACTGGCGCAACAATCGGAGCCATTTTATCTTACGGAATCGAAAAACGCATTTCCAAAACGCCCGAGGCTTTCGGAAAGGGCCACCTGTTAGCTATTGCGGCAACAGAAACCAGCAATAATGCGACCACCGGGGGGGCCATGATTCCTCTTCTTGCTTTGGGAATACCGGGAGATGCAACTACTGCTATCATTTTAGGTGCATTTATCTTACATGGTATAACACCCGGTCCCATGCTTTTCGTTCAAAAGCCCGAAATTGTATCTGCTGTTTTTATTATCATGCTGCTAGCGAATATCATGTTTTTGTTTGTTGGAATTGCCGGTGCAAAAATTTTCCCCAAAATTCTCGGAATTCCTAAAAACATACTCATGTGCGTGATTGCACTACTGTGTTTTATTGGTGCATTTTCAGTAAACAACAGCACGTTTGATATTAAATCAGTGGTTATTTACGGCATTATTGGGTTCATTATGAAAAAAACAGATATTCCCCTGCCACCGGTATTGCTTACGCTGATTTTAGGTCCGTTAATGGAAGCTAATTTTCAGCGGGCAATGATAATCGATCCTAATTTCTCCGGTTTTTTTATACGGCCGATTAGTTGTTCAATTTTAGTGTTTATTATCGCAATTGGAGTACTGCCGCTTATCCTGGGAAAATTGTTTAAACCAAAGACGCCATTAAATAAATAAGAATAAAATTATTATGGATCGATTTCTTGAAACTACTCTAAAAATATTGGACGGCGCCGTAGATTACCACCTTCATGTAGCGCCGGATCCTCAATCAGAGCGAATTACCGATGGTTATGAGGCGGCCCGGCAAGCACGGACTTTAAAGATGAAAGCATTGGGAATTAAATGCCATGCTTACCCTACGGGACCAATTGCCGATTTAATCATGACGAAATATCCAGAAATCGATATTATTGGCACCATCGTGTTAAATCGTGAAATTGGAGGAATTAATCCATATGCGGTTGAATCCGCAATAAAGCTACATACCAAAAAAATATGCATGCCAACTACATGGTCCATTACTGCAAGAAAAGATAAAGGCTATCATGATGGTGTTAACATATTCACAGATAAAGGCGATATTTTAAATTCCTTAAAGGATATCTTGCGTCTGGCGAAAGAAAACGACCTAATAATCGAGACCGGGCACCTGGTCGAAAATGAAATCATGCCACTTTTTAAGGAGGCGAAGCAGATCGGGTTAAAAAAATTTGTCGTGACCCATGCGTCTAAAACCGAAGGCCGTATGTTGAATTTGGATATTCAGGCGCAATTGGCCTCGCAAGGAGCTGTTATTGAGCACTGTTTCGGGCACATTTTTCCTTTCTTAGGAAATATCGGCGTGGACCGAATTGTAGAATGCATACGCCACGTAGGCGTTGAAAAATGCATTTTGAGCACTGACTTGGGGCAGGTATTCAATCCTTCTCCCTGGGAGGGGATGAAGATGGCGATTACCACGATGCTTAAATGCGGCTTTTCAGAAGATGAGATTTCAACTCTGGTAAAAACCAATCCACGAAGAATGTTTAAAATATAGCTGCTTGAAAGCAATACGACGAAAAGGTTGCTCTAAAAATTTAATTGCCGCGTGTTTGCGTCGTTGCGCCGCCTCCCGTTTCTCCGGTCGTCCCTTGTCCTTTACTTCCGTGATTCTGGTCGCCGCCGGCGAAAACCAATGACGATGAAAGAATCAAAAATGCAGTTATAAACGCCATAATTTTTTTCATGATGTACCCTCCCCGGTTGGATCGTGAAAAGCAAATTTTTGATTTTTTACACTTATTATCAGGTCATTATAGACGCGTCAATATGTATATTCCGGTTAATCAAATCGTTTTCCCGGTCGTTTGCCCCCTGTGAAACTTTGTCCCGCCTGATTTCAAGACTTTGGGGAGACGGCTGTGCGACACTTTGATGAAAAAGCAGCTCTTCCGAAGGGAGATTGTTCGATTATCGGTCCATCTGTCGGAAAGAGAATAAAACCAGCATCACGATCATGGCGCCAAATCCCAAATACACCAGACTGAACACGGGGAAATTATGGGCGCCGACGACATCGATTTCCCCAAAATTAACACTGAACCCCCAATAAAATGTGAACAGATAATTGGTAAGAAGTGCGAACTTTAAACTGCCGAATAGAAGCAATACCGTGCTGGTTGCAATCAACAGAAATAATTGCATGAAAGGTATGGTTATTAAAGTTGTTCTAAACAGGTCCACGGCCGAATTGATCATTTCCATAATTACCTCCCGATTTACCGACTTAAAAGCCGTAACTAAAAGTGATCCGGTATAATGATTCCATTAAAAATATTAGCAACGGCCGTGCCAAACCCAAAAATTAATTTATTATCAAAATTTACAGCAGGTTATTATATTTCTCAATCAGCCATTAATTAAGATGTTTCAAAACTATGTATACTATTTTAAACAACCGCTGATCTGGATGTATCATAAAATGCAACAGGCTGCGTTGAATGGATTGGCCAAAAAACCGGGCTGCCGGAGACTCCATTGGTACAGCATATCGTTCTTTGGCAGGTTTGTCGTGCCGGACTAGTCCGGAGGAAAGCCGAATATTCTCGGACACCCCCAAAGGGGAAATTATCCTTCACTCTGATCCCGGGCAGCGACGATCTTCTGAATATCTTCTTTGAGTTTGGCGCGGTAGTAACTTACGGCGGCCTCTTTTTCCATGATCATGTCGAGCTGGCGCGTGTGCAGCGTCAGATAGCCCAGGATCTTGAGCCGTTCGATCATCACATCCTTTTCCTGGTTTTCCAAACGGGCAATCAGGTTGTCTTCCTTGATGTCCAGCTTAAATCCGTTTTCCTCCAGAATTTCCCCCACGAACATCACCCGCTTGAGCCGGCGGTTGTAATCGGCGGCTCCGCCTTTAAAGTGAAAGCTGATGTAGTTTTCTCCCGGACGTTCGCTTACCAGGGTTTCGATGGTTGAAAAATGGAATCCCAGGCGGGATGTCAGGCTGCAGAAATTCTTCGAAATCATGAAATAATTTTTTTCGGCATACTGGGAGCGTATTCCGGTCGTTAAAGCCGTATTGGTGGTTGCCTGAAACATCACCGACATCAGCCCCTTGCCGTCAATGGGCGGCGGCCCCTCCCAAGGCACCGCGGTAATCCCTTCCCACAGGGCCAGCATGGGAATCGAATCGATGTTCTCAAGACGCACGTACTTTCCATCCACCTCTTCCTTGAAGCCGTCGTCTAAATTTAAAATCCACCAGTTCATGGGAACTTCAAAATACAGCTGTTTGCTGGAGCGTTCCGAAAAATTATGATCCTTTCCGAAATTAAACATTTCCAGCACGGACTTTTCATGAATAAAACGGGTGATGTCGTGATACGTCCTGCAGTTAGCCGCTTTAAAATCGGAAGAATCCGGGTCCAGAAGGTTCAGAGGGACAATGCTCCGGCTGATTTCCTCGAGGGTGTCATACAGAGGGCTTCCCTCCTTGAGCGTTTTTTTCGAAACCGTCGCCTCTTTAAGCAGGGACTCGATACGCCCCCGATAAATGGACAGCCCCAGAGCGTCCACCGTTATGAGCTCACCGTTTTTCAGGCGGTCCAAGATCCCGCTGACCCCGAACAGTGCCGGCACACCGAACTCCCTGGCCACATTGGCAAGATGCCCGGCAAAGCCCCCCTGTTCGGTAACCACGGCCACCGCCTTGCTGAGCAGCGGCGCCCAGCGCGGCAGCGCCTGGCGGGTCACCAGGACGGCCCCCTCCGGGAATTGAAACAGATCGACGGCCTTATCCACCACAAAGGCGGGACCGCACGCCGTCCCCAGGCTGGCGGTAACCCCTCCCCTGGCAATCAGCTGCTCACCGCCGTTTGGGGCGATGCCTTTGGGATATTCGCGTTTGACGGTTTCCATCTGTTTGAGCGGCCGGCTCTGCAGGATCAGCAGGGTGCCGTCCTTGGCGACAGCCCATTCGATATCCTGGGGCGACTGATAGTAGGTTTCCAGCTGGACGGTAATTTCCGCCAGACCGCAGGCCTGCTCCGGGGTCAGAGAGGGCTGCAGGCCGGCATCACCGGTCAAATCCATCCGGCACACCCCTTCCTGGGGAAAGCAGACAAATTTCTGCTCTTTCTTCTTGGGTTCCTCAAAAAGGATCTGCATGG
>ENA-OSEO01002601-OSEO01002601.1-sediment-metagenome-genome-assembly--contig:-NODE-2601-length-24545-cov-6.477603_pt1 | contig 24545 bp, 24 predicted proteins | sample MGYA00237883_ERZ534232 | MGnify/ENA metagenome assembly ERZ534232
GGCCTGGTCCTTGGACAATCCTATATCGTTCCGGCCGTGCTGGTCATGTGCGGCGCCTTGCTGGTGTACTGTGTGATTGGATTGTTCTTCCGGAAGCTGACTTTGTCCTCCAGATTCGCATTTGCACCTTTTATGATGCTGGGTTTGGGATTCGCAATGGTGTGCTTGTAGAGTCGTCAAATTGATTTCAATAAAGCGGTGGGGTAGTGATCATAAGGAGTGGGATCCATGGAGAAGAGTCTGGATTGGATACTCAGAGAAGAAGGCGGACAAGGAATGGTTGAATATTGTTTGATCATTATTTTGGTTGCATTGGTTGCAATGGCGGGCTTGACAGGGATCGCGCCCCAGTTGATCATCAAATTCAATGCGGTTGTCGCTGCATTGGTTTAATAATTCAAATATAGTAAACTCCTCTGAAATTGAAAGATCTAATCTGGGCTGACTTGGGATGTAAATTGCGGTATCCTGTCAAAGACACCGAGGAGAACGCAATCTATATATCAAAAACGCACTTATTGTTAAGAACTCATTCTATAATTCAAAAGGAGGAATAAAAAATGAAAAAAATGATGAACTGGATGCTCAAGGAAGAAAGCGGTCAAGGTATGGTGGAATATGGTCTGATCATTGTTCTGGTTTCAATTGTTGCAATCATTAGTCTGACTGGTATTGGATCACAACTGGTAACCAAATTCAATGCTGTGATCAGCGGACTGGGTGGCACGCCGGCTTAATTGGTATCCTAAATAAAGAACGACTCATTGTGCTGATTAGGTATAAAAATAATGCATGTCCCAAATCAAAGGGAGACCTCAATTGAGCACTGGGGCCTCCCTTTTATCCCCTTCTAAACCTTGTGAGATGTCGCCAATGTTTTACATGGCTCCATCAACCCATACAAGATGCCCCTTGCGCATCCGATGCAGTGTTTTGTTCTAAATAAAGGTGGTGATCAGGGTGCCTCTGAAAAATAGAAAAGGCCAGTCCATGGTAGAGTTGGCTCTGGTGCTGCCGGTGCTCCTGATGCTGATTTGCGGAATCATTGAATTCGGCTGGATTTTCAGCAATAAAATCTTGGCCAACAACGCCTGCCGGGAAGCCGCCCGTTATGCCGCGGTACATTTTTATGACGATGGGCTGACCGCGATCCAGTCCTATGCCGACAGCATTGCCGTCAGCTACAGCAGCACCTTTGACACGGCGATCCCCATGCCGGCCGGGGAGCAGATCACGGTCAATTTAGACGGAAAAATACCCCTTCTTACTCCATTTTTCAACGCCCTTCTGGAATCATCCGATGGCGACGGCTGTTATGATCTTTCCGCCCAATGTACCATGAGGATCGAATAAATATGAAAAATCACATGATATATGATTACAATATAGAGGAAACCGGACTTGCCTGGAATCAGGACAACGGTCGCATAAGCCCGGCCAGGCAAACCACATGGAGGGTTCAGCTGTGAAGAAAGTAAAATTATTGGCGCTGATTTCAGCCGTGGTTACAGTGTTTCTGCTAATCACCTTTTTGACCTCCCTCAGCAAACCAAGCGAAACGCCCAAAACCGAGGTGCTTGTGGCGGCCAAGACGATTCCGCCCAATGTTCCCATTACCCAGGATATGCTGACCCTGACCAAGTTGCCCAGTGAGGCGATCATCTCGGAAGCCATCGCAGATGCCGGTCTGGTGATTGGGAAGGTGGCCAGAACCGAGATCCTGGCCGGAGAACAGATCCTGACACCGAAACTGGTCCTGGCAGGGGAGAGCCGGGAAACCAGTCTGAATTATGCGGTGGAGCCGGGAATGCGGGCCATCAGCATCGCGGTGGACGCGGTGTCCAGCCTTTCCTTCATGATCACCCCAGGGAATCATGTGGACATCATCGGCCAATATGAGGTCGAGACCGCGGATAACAAGCGGACCCAGGTGGCGAAGGTTATTGCGGAAAACCTGACGGTTTTGGCGGTGGATTCTGTCTTATCGGAGGCCGGCAAAAGCGGCATCGAGGATGCCGCGTACAAGACCTTGACGCTGCAGGCAACCCCTGCTCAAGCCCTCAAGCTGAGTTTCTCCGAGAATGCCGGAGTCCTACGGGCGGTTCTCCGGTCACCTCTGGATGAAACCATCACCAAGCTTCCCAGTATGACCGCCGAGCAAATCCTTGCAAATTAGGCCGAAGGAGTCTTGACCATGAAAATCAATGTTCTGCTGATCAGCAAATTGGAAAGCAATTTGGCTGCCATGCGCCGCATGATCCAGGACGAGGAGATTGCGGTCCTTGGCGAGTCCCCGGGGGGCTCAAAGGCTTTGGACAAGATCGAAAACACCTCGCCGGATATGGTGATCATGAAGTTGGGCGCCGAAGACCCGGATGTGCTGAGTCTGACAGAGCGCATCATTTTGCATCGGCCCAGGACTCATGTCATTCTGCTGGCCGAGTATCTGGACTTGGAGATTCTCCAAAGCGCCATCAAGGTGGGCGCCCACAATGTGACGGCCTTTCCGGGAAACCCAAAGGAATTCGCGGAATACGTCAAATCGGTCTATAACAACGAAAACACCCGCATCAATTCCCTCAACGCGAAACAGAACATCACCTGGATGTCCCGGGTCATTACCGTCTTCGGGGCGAAGGGCGGACTGGGCAAAACCACCATCGCTGCCAATCTTGCCGTAAAGTTGGCATCCCAACAGAAAAAGGTGGCCCTGGTGGACCTGGACCTGCAGTTCGGAGATGCCCACATTTTTTTGGACATCGAGCCCATGGATACCATTACCGAATTGGTAGAGCACGCCGGTACGCCCACCATCGATGCGATTCGAAGCTATATGAGCGTGCATTCCAGCGGTGTGCATGTTCTGTGTGCCCCCAAAAGCCCGGAATATGCTGAATTGGTTTCTGCTGAAAAGGTGCAGGCGTTGCTTGGGGTGCTGCGAAGCTATTATGACTATGTGATCATCGATACTTCCCCGATGTTCACCGATGTGACCATCACTGCCATCGAAGCCGCTTCCACGTTGCTGTTTGTTACCGGACTGGACATTTCGATCCTCAAAAATTCAAGGTTAAGCATGACCCTTCTGGAATCCCTGCAGCAGAAGGATAAGGTCAAAGTCATTGTCAACCGCGCCGTGGACATCAGCTCCATTACGGTGGAGGATGTCCAGAAGATCATTGGCTGCCCGATTTGGGCAAAGATTCCCAGCGACTACAAGGTGGCTGTGACTGCATTGAACCGAGGCGTGCCCTTCGTGCTCAGCGCCCCGGCCAGCAAACTGAGCCAGGCAATTTCCGATGTGTCCAGCATCCTGCTGTCAGACAACTTGGAATATCATATCCAGACCGCCAGAAGAAAGCAAATTCAAATCCCCGGTCTTTTAAAAAAACGTTTTGGCTTTTCAAAGTCCATGAGCCAGTGACTTTGAGCCGGAAAGCGGGACCACGATGAGTTTATTGGATCGGCTTGAAAAACAGAGAATACAGAATGCCCCCCAGCCGGCCGAAGCAGCACCCGAGTCTGCTCCGGGGACCATGGCCGGTCCTGTCAAGCCCAATGGGCCGGCCGCGGATGATTATTATGAGCTCAAGGAAAGAGTCCACGGGGAGATCATTGACCTGATCAACCAGGAAGCGGTCAATGGCAATGACCTGAAGGACAATAAAGAAGCTTACATTCTGAAATCTATTGAGACCTTGATCGAAGCCAAATCCGCCGCCATTCCACGGGCCGACCGGATCCGGCTGCAGAAGGAAATATACAACAATGTGGTGGGACTGGGGCCGTTGGAACCGCTGCTGGCTGATCCGGAAATCACGGAAATCATGGTCAACGGTCCTTATAATGTCTACGTGGAACGGAAAGGTAAATTGGTGCTGAGTGATACGGTTTTCAAGGACAACCAGCAAGTGATGAATGTGATCAACCGCATCGTCTCCTCGGTGGGCCGGCGTGTGGATGAAACCAGCCCCATGGTGGATGCCCGGCTGGCGGACGGATCCCGCGTCAATGCGGTGATCCCGCCCATCGCCTTGAATGGGCCGACGCTGACCATCCGTAAGTTTTCGAAGAATCCTCTGACCACCGGGGACCTGATCCGATTCAACTCGGTATCGCCCAAAATGATGAATTTTCTGGAGGCCTGTGTCAAAGGGAAGCTGAACATCATTGTATCCGGGGGCACCGGCAGCGGGAAAACCACCTTTCTGAACGTCTTATCCGGCTTTATTCCGGATGCCGACCGGATCGTGACGATTGAAGATGCGGCGGAATTGCAGCTGCGCCAGAATCATGTGGTCACCATGGAAAGCCGCCCTGCCAATCTGGAGGGCGCCGGGCAGATCACCATCCGCGACCTGGTTCGCAATGCCTTGCGCATGCGGCCCGACCGCATTGTGGTGGGCGAAGTCCGCTCGGGAGAAACCTTGGACATGCTGCAGGCCATGAATACCGGCCATGACGGTTCTCTGACCACCGCCCATGCCAACACCCCCAGAGACATGATGTCCAGACTGGAAACCATGGTGCTGATGTCGGGAATGGAATTGCCCATCAAGGCGATCCGGGAACAAGTATCCTCCGCTTTGGACATTGTGATCCAGCAATCCAGACTCAAGGACGGCTCCCGCAAGGTGGTCAACATCACGGAAGTGGTGGGCATGGAAGGGGATACCATCACCCTTCAGGACCTGTTCGTTTTTCGACAGGAAGGCGTAGATTCCACCGGCAAGATCACCGGCCGGTTTGTGTCCACGGGGATACGGCCCGGTTTCCTGGAAAAGCTGACCTCCAATGGGATCCTTGTGAAGGACGATTGGTTTACGAATTGAGGTGCTGAAATGATCGGCTATTTGCTGGCGCTTTCTGGCGCAGCCACCATCTATTTTCTGGTCTTGCTGTTTGTGCCGGTTTCCGGAAAAGATATCGTCAAGGAACGGGTGGAAAAATATTTAGCCACAAAGGGCATCGACGATATCCAGGATCAGGTCATCAAAGAGAAAATTGAAAAGACCAAGCTGAACAAGAGCAAGAAGGGAAAAATCGTCAGCAAGGAGTTTGCAGACTATCTGGCCATGTCCGGCATCAAGCTGAACGCCACGGAATTTGTCTATGCCTGGGCCGGCGCCACCTTTATTCCTTTGATCCTGATCCTGTTGTTGGATGGCAATGCCATTACCGCCAGCGGGATCGCCATCATCGGCTTTGCGATCCCTCCTTTCTGGGTGCAAAAGGAACGAAAAAAAAGACAGCAGGAATTCAACAAGCAGCTTGGGGAATCCCTGGTGATCATGAACAACTGCATCAAAGCGGGCTTCAGCTTCCAGCAGGCTATGGAGAGCATCGCCAGCGATATGGCGCCCCCGATTTCCACGGAATTCGCCAAAACGATCCGGGAAATGCACTATGGCGTCAACCAGAAGGATGCTCTGAACCATATGGTGGAGCGGGTAAAAAATCAGGACCTGGATCTGCTGGTGTCGGCGATCCTCACCTCCGCCCAAGTGGGCGGCAATCTTTCAGATATTCTGGAGATTATCGCCGGCACGCTGCGGGATCGCATCCGCATCAAGCAGGAGGTACGGGTCCTGACGGCGCAGGGAAGGGTATCAGGCATCGTAATCGGCCTCTTGCCGGTATTCATTTTGTTGGCTCTGATGGTGATCAATCCGGAATACTTTGCCTTACTAGTGACCACTAAAACCGGCAAAATCATGCTGGTTGTCTCCGCAGTGATGGAAGCCATCGGATTTTCCGTGATCAACAAAATCGTGGACATTGAGTATTGAGTTCATTGAGGTGTGCGTATGATTTCGTATCTTGCTCTGTCGGGAGGTTTTTTCACCTTCTGTTCGATCCTTCTGGCGTTTCATGAATACGGCGAACGGATCGATACCGTCCAAAGGCGCCTGGATCGGGTGGCCAATGCTGACCGAAAAAAATTCATTGTGGACGAGGAGCTCAGCAAGCCGTTGACGGAACGGTTGATCAAGCCCATGCTGAAGACTTTGTCGGCAAAGCTTCCGAGAAACCAGAAATCCGAAGCGGGGCGTTTTTCGACTGCCTCCAGCGACCGGTATGAGAAGCTCAGAAAGCAGGTCTATCAGGCCGGATTGAACATCAGCGCCAATGAATATCAAGTGATCCGGTTGATCGTCATGCTGGGCGCCGCCGTTGCGGCCGCCGCAATCTCATTGCTGATTACCAGGAACCTTTTCAAAGCCCTTATGGCGGCTGCTGTGGCGTTCTATGCCGGGTATGTGGGACTGCGCTTTCATCTGGCCTCCAGAGTCGGCCGCAGGAAAAAAGATATGGAAAAACAGCTGCCGGAAGTGCTGGATCTGCTCAGCATCAGCGTGGAAGCAGGCCTTGGCTTTGAACAGGCGATCCTTCAGGTCATTGAACATTTCGAAGGGCCGCTGATCGACGAACTGACCATTACCTATCGGGAAATGTCCATGGGCCGCAACCGGAAGGATGCTTTGATTATCTTCAGCGAACGCTGTGACCTGGAAGAGATCAAATCTTTCGTGGGCTCCATCGTCCAGGCGGGACAGCTGGGGATCTCCATCAAGAATGTTCTGAGAGCCCAGTCGACGGCTATGCGCCAAAGCCGCCGCAACAAGGTGGAGGAGAAAGCCCAGAAAATTTCGGTCAAGATTCTGATTCCCATGGTGCTCTTCATATTCCCGGTGATTTTTATTGTGCTGATGGGACCGGCATTGATCAAGATTATCGAACAGCTAGGATGATGAAAATGATCGCAATATGCAATGGGCTGCCGCTGGCCAATCAAATAAGAAAGGCGGATGGTTTTGGCACACGCTTCCTTGGGCTGATGGGCCGGAAAGGCTTGGCAGAGGGGGAAGGGCTGCTGCTGCTGGATTGCCCGGCGATCCACTGCTTCTTCATGAGATTTCCAATCGATGTGATCTGCCTGAGCAAAGAGATGAAGGTGGTCGGACTGGAGACCGTCTTACCATGGCGGATCGGCCATTGCTTCAAAGAGGCGGCCCACGTCCTGGAGCTCCCTGCAGGCGCTTGCGAATTAAAGGTTGCAATCGGCGATCTTTTGGTTTTTAATGAAAGTTGAGAATGCGCATGAGGGGGATTACTCAATGCAGGAAAAAACCGATGATCGGAATTTCGTGGAAGAATTGCGCCTGAAAACCGAGGAGAGCGACCTGGACCAGCAGCTAAAACCCCGTTTCGGCGGTTATACAAAGCAATCGGTGCTGGATTATCTCAATAACCTTCGAAAAAACCAGCAGATGACGGCGGATACCTTCAAATTAAACCTGCAAACCCTATACAACGAGAAAGAAGCGTTGTCCAAGAATTACGAGGCGCTTCAGCAGAAGTTTGAAAGAGTCGCTTCAGAAAATCAGGAACTGAAAAGCAAGCATGGGGAACTGGAGGCCCAGTTCATCCAACAGCAAGCCGAGATGACGGACATCAAGGCGCGGTTCGAGCCCCTGGATGAAGAAAACCGGCGACTATCCGGCAAACTGGATTTGCTGGAGAAGGAGGATGCCGCCACCAAGGAAATGCTGACGGCACAGACTGGCGAAGTCCGGCGGCTGGAAGAACAGATCTCTGATATGACCCAGGAATTAGAGACCAAACAGGATGAGATCCAATATTTCAAAGCCATCGAGGCGGATGGCGAGAAAGCGGCTCTTGGGGCGAAGGTCAATGCGCTGACGGAACAACTGGCTGCCGAGACCGAAATCCTCGCAAAATTGAATTCCCAAATGGCTTTCAAGGAACAGGCCATCCGAGTTCTTCAGGAGTCCGGCGAAGCTCAGAAACAAAAGATCCTGGAGCTCACGAAAACTCTGGAATCGGGGCTGCTGCAGAACGAGAAGCTGCTTCTGGCCCAGGATACCTTGACCCGGCAAATGCAGGAGGAGTATGAAAAAAATCTGGCGATGATCAAGGCCAGGTCTGAATTGGTCATCGAGCGGCTGGTGGTCCAGCGGAAACTGGACGAGGCAAATTCCAGGATCGCCATGCTGGAACTGGAAAACAAAAAAAGCGGCGGGCCGAAGGACATGAAAAGCTCTCTGGAAGCGGGCATGTCCTCATAGCCTTGGCGGCTTGAGGGGGAGGATGACGTGTCCGGAAAAATGTTCAATGAAAGAGGTTCGGTGGCGGTGATTGTCGCCTTGTGCATGACGGTTCTGATGGGGTTTTCAGCCATCGTTGTGGACTATGGACGGCTGATCCTGGAAAAACAGAGCCTGCAAAACGCAGTGGACGCAGCCTGTCTGGCCGGCGCCCAGGAGCTGCCGGGCGCCACGGCGGTTGCACAATCCAGCGCACAGACTTATTTTACAAGCAATGGGTTTTCGACGGCAGACATCGACACCATCCAGTTTGAAAATGCCAACAAGCGGATCCGGATGACCGCCTCCAAGACGGTGGAGTATACCTTTGCGAAAATTCTCAGCAACCAGGAGCAAGCCACGGTCCAAGTAACGGCCGCTGCGGAAATCAGCAGCATTTTCGGTCCTTATGACTACGCCTTGTTTTCCGGCAGCCAGATCGACCTTCTGCAATTCACGGGCCAGAATGCCGTGGTGGGCGATGTGCATTCCAATGACAGCATCAAGAACAAGGCGGATATTATCGGCAACGTAACGGCGGTGGGTGTGATTTCTGCCGACATCAAGGCCTCCGGCAGCGGCGATCGGATCGAGGGCTATACCGTCCTGGACATGCCGGACCATACGAAACTGACTCAAAATGCCACGGCCTTGAGCTTGGCGACCTTGACCTATTTTGGAGCAACCTATACGGTCAAGAACGGTGTTTATACCTATGCTCTGGATATCGGCCAGCTCAACGCGATTCTCCATGATTATCCCCTGGCTTACGTCGACGGCAATGTCACCATCGCCACCAACCCAGGCCAGTACAGCGAGATCATCATGTCCGGCGGGGTAATTGCCAGCGGAAATATCGTCTACAATGGCAGCCAGGTCAGCATGGACGGTCAGAAATCGCTCTGTCTCTGCTCGACCTATGGAAATATTGAATTCAACGGCGGGGATGCGGACATCCGTGGCATTGTCTACGCACCCAACGGTACGGTCACGCTGAACGGCACCGGCGGAAAAATTTACGGCAGCGTCATCGCAGACATCATCGACAGCAACGGCGGCATGAACGTGGTCTATGACTCCTCTGCCGACGACCATATACCGGAAACCGAAATCCGTCTCGTGGATTAGCGGCACCTGCCGAAAAAAAAAGGCCTCTGCGTTTTGAAATGCACCCCAAACGTTGGACAAAAAAGTATAACGTTCGGGGTGCATAACATTTGGCGGAGGCCTTTTGACGTTGAGCGGCTATTCAAAAACAATGGCACAGAGGCATTCCAGTGTCTCGGTGCCGCGATTGGCCATAAAATGCTGATGACCTTTGCCGCAGACGGCAGCGTCCCCCGGATACATCACATGTTCCACGCCATCCTCATGGTGGGTCCCGACCCCCTTCAGGACGTAGAGCAGCTCATCTTCGCCTTCATGGGCATGGAGCCCGATGCTGCAGCCGGGTTCAAGAACCAGTTTGCTGAACATTTTGACCTTCTGGGTCCCCATTTCCTCCGGGGCAAAAATGCTTTGCAGCTCCGTGGTCCCGGTGCCGCCCTTGAAATTTTCATGCCGTGCAATTTTAAATTCGGATGCTCTTTTGACCATAATTTGATGCGCCTCCTGATGATTTTGATGGGATAGGCTGGGCCGTGTGGCCGTGAATTGTCGACAGTATCCAAACCTCTTTCATAGTATTCAATTTTCGAATTTTTGTCAAACTGGCAGGAAAGGGCTTTGTCTGTACAGGATAAGCCAATTTTGATAGAATAAAGAAAACTGTTTTGTCAAACGAGGGAGGAGGAAGGTCCTTGAAGGATATGACCGATCAGGCATTGATCCAAGGCTGTCTGCAGGGAGACTTGACAGCCTTTGACCAGTTGCTGCGCCGATACGAGGCAAAGGTCTTTGCCGTCGCCTGCCGACTGACGGGCAACCGTCAGGATGGCGAGGATTTAGCCCAGGAGACCTTTGTCAGAGCATGGAAAGCCTTACCCAATTTTCGGGGAGATGCCTCCCTGAACACCTGGCTCATTACCATTGCTACCAACCTGTGGAGAGACCAGCTGCGTAAACGGCGGCTTCCGGTGGAGTCTATGGAGGATACAGTTGCCTTCGCGGATGGAGAGGTCCAGCAACAGTGGGCGGATCCGGCACCGGGGCCCCAGGAAATCGTCGAGGAAGGTGAGACCAAACAGCAGCTGGGCCAATGGATCGGGATGCTGAAGCCGGAGTTTAAGGCCGCTTTGATCCTGCGGGATATCCAAGGCTATTCCTATGAGGAAGTGGCGGCTATTACCCAAACCTCCATCGGAACCGTGAAGTCCAGGATCAGCCGGGCCAGGGGCTACCTAAAGGACCGAATCCTTGCGGAGAGGGAACAAAACCGGTCCTCCGATCGTCTATCGGATCCAAAGGAACAAAGCATGGATGAAAATGAGCGGAAAGGAGGGAAGATCCAATGATGGATGATCAGCAAATGCGGCAAATTTCTGCCTGGCTGGACAATACGATGACCGAGGAAGAAATGGAGCAGTTCCGGCAAGCCCGGGAAAATGACCCGGAATTGGACCGAGAATGCCTAGAGATGCAGGCATTGCTCGGGATGCTGTCAGAAATCGACCGGGATCTTCAGCCTTCTGCCCAGTTTCACGGCAATGTGATGAAGCGATTGGAGGCGGAATGTATGACGGAGGATACAAAGCATCGGCTGGATGCCCAAAAGGCTGCCGAAGACCGGACACCGCTCAAAAATGAAACGCCCAGGAAAGCCGCTCCTTCTGGTGGAATCGGCCGCCGTATCATGAAAACCTTGTCGGGATGGCGCCCGGGGCAATGGGTCGCACTGACGGCAGGTCTTTGCGTCGTGGTGTTTGCGGCAACGATCGGGATCGGTTCGTTTTATCCAAGAATGGGCAGCAAGTCGGCCAATAGCGTTGCAACCACTGAGGGAGCCATGATGGATCGGGAAATGGCCATGCCTCAGGCGGCTCCGGCGGCCAAAGGCGGGGCGGATCAGGCCGGTATTGCGGAAATGCCGGTGGTACCGCCGGTCAGCGACGGTTCAGTGGCACCGGAAGATATGGTGCAAAAAATCATTTATACCGCCTATATGAGCATTGAGGTGAACCGCTACGATGCTGCCGCAGGGACCTTGAAGGCAGCGGTGGCGGAGGCCGGCGGCTATCTGACCCGCGAAGAAAAGTACATGATGGATGACCAGGGCCGCATGGCCGGCAACCTATCCCTGCGGATCCCCAGCGCCAAATTTCCGGAGCTTCTGGAAAAAGCCGGGGCCTTGGGTAAGGTCACCAATCAAAGCAACAGCGCCCAGGATGTGACTACGGAATTTGTGGATGTGGAGGCCCGTCTGAGGGTGATGGAAGCCAAGGAAGACCGTTTGCTGGAATTGCTGAAACAGGCGGGGAGCATGACGGATGTTCTGGCGGTAGAACAGGAATTGGGCAACACCCGGTCCGAAATTGAATCTTTGAAGGGCCGTCTGCGCTATCTGTCCAATCAGACCGACTACTCCACCTTGAACGTGAACCTGATTGAAAAGCCAGCCGCCGCCAGCTCGATCCAGGTCACAGGCTTGGCCGGCTTATGGCTTAGGGTCAAGGAAGCTTTTCTGATGGGGGTCAATGGCGTTATTGGCACCCTCAGCGACCTGGTGGTCTGGATCGTCCGTGTTTCGCCGGCTATCCTCGTTCTTGGTATGGTTCTGTGGGTTGTATGGCGCAAATGGCTGAAAGGAAAGCTGAAATCCCGCCGCCCGGATGCTGGAGGTCATGAATAATGGGGTTCAATGAATCGTATCACCGTTTTGCCGACATGGTTTTCGATGCGGCGATCTTTGACCTGGACGGCACGCTCTTTGACTCCAGCGCCCTGTGGAAGGATCTGCCGGTGGATTTTCTCAGGATGTATGGGATCGTGATGGGCGAGGCCCTGGAACGGCCCAGCGAAACCCAGAGCATCCGGGAAGGGATCCGTTTTCTCAAAGCAAAATATAACCTTCCCGGCTCCGAGGAGGAGCTGTTGCTGGCCTACTATCAGCTCTTGCGGGCTAATTATCAAGAAAGGGTGCCCATGATGCCTGGTGCGGCGCAATTGCTGCAATCCCTGCACGAAAAAGGGATCCATCTCTGCGTCGCCACGGCTGCGGAAAAGGAAATGACGGAGGCGGCGCTGGCGCGCTGCGGAGTTTTGCAGTGGATGGACTTTGTCCTGACTGAAGATGAGGTTGGGGCCAGTAAACGTTACCCGGACATCTATTTGCAGGCTGCCCGCCGATTGGGCACCGATCCCGAGACCTGCCTGGTTTTCGACGATGCGCCCCATGCGGTGGAAACGGCCCATGGCGCCGGTTTTACCGTCTGCGGCGTGGGAATGGACGCCGAAACCACGCAGAGACTGCGGGAAACCCAATGCTGTTACAAGGTGGTCGGCAGTTTCCAGGAAATCATGGACATGATAAAATAATATTTAGAGAAGGGGTCTGAAGGGAGAATGCCTCCGAGACCCGCCAGCGACCGGAAACTGTCTCTGCTGCATGTCTAAGAAAGCGGAGAAGTTTTCGGTCGTTGCGCACCGACCGGACGCCTGCCGGCGGTTCCGGATCTATTTCGACATTGGGAGGAGTCGCGTTGGCTAAAATCTATTTTCGTTATGGCGCCATGAACAGTTCAAAGACCGCCAATGCCCTGATGGTGGCGTATAATTATAAGGAGCGAGGGCAAAAGGCCCTGTTGGTCAAGCCTGACACCGATGATCGGGAAGGCAGGGAGGCGGTGATCAGCTCAAGGATCGGCATTCGTATGCCGGCAGTTTTCTTGAGCGACTTCAACCAAATGGGTGTGGAAGTGCTGAAAGACTATGCCTGCGTGATCATCGATGAAGCGCAGTTTCTATCGGAGGCGGAAGTGGACCGTCTGGTAATAATTGCCGATGACCTGAATATCCCCGTGATCTGCTATGGCCTTCGGGCAGATTTTCGAGGTCAGTTATTTGAAGGCAGCCGACGCCTTTTGACGGTGGCCGATACCATCGAAGAAATGAAGACGGTGTGCTGGTGCGGGAAAAAGGCCACCTGCAACGCTCGTCTATCGGAGTCCGGGGAAATGATCGCCGATGGGCCTCAGGTGCTCTTGGGCGGGAATGAACGATATACCTCTCTTTGCCGCAAGCACTTCAACTTGCGGCAGCCGTACCCACCGAAGGAAGGCAAGGCCGATGAATGAAAAATATTCTCATTCGCCTGCGGAAATAGCCTCGATCGGTTTGGAGGCAGTGAAGCGGCAAAAGGGCTGAGAGAAAATATTCTGCAATATATTGCGAATGAAAAAGCCGGGCGGGAAGCATATTTATTGTGTGTTTCCAGCCCGGCTTTATTAGATTGTTTGGAGTTGCTGTGTCCCCTTTTTGCGGGCGCCGCACAAGCGGGGACGGTGACTTTTTGCGGCTCTCCGCAAAAAGTCACCGTCCCCCAAAACCTCAAAGCACGACCTAGATAAAAAGATTCGTATCCGACGTTTCTGCCGAACCAAGGAACGTGGCGACGCCGGCCAATCCAACCCCCTCCAGCAATTCTTCTTCTTTGATGCCCATCAGGTCCATGGACATTTGGCAGGCCAAGACCTCGACCCCGTTGCGGATCGCCGCCTGGATCAATTCCTCCAGAGAGGATACGTTGTGCTGCTTCATCAGCCCGCGGATCATTTTACCGCCCAGACCGCCCATATTCATGCGGGACAAGCCCAGTTTGGCGCTGCCGCGCGGCATCATCAAGCCGAACATCGATTCGATGAAATTCTTTTTCACTGCCACTTTCTCTGGTTTGCGCAAGATATTGATGCCCCAGAAGGTGAAGAACATGGTGACTTTACGGCCCATGGCGGCGGCGCCATTGGCGATAATAAAGGCTGCAATGGCTTTGTCCAGATCACCGCTGAAAACAACCATGGTTTTGTCGTTGCCGGCAGGAACCGCTTTCGCTGCGGAAGAAACCGACGGTTCGAAACCTTTTTCGATCAAGGCGGTGAAGGTGCTCTTATCCCGGCTGATGCTCAGCAGCCGGTTGCCGGTTTTTTCAGCCCAAACCTTGATATCGGAGGTAAAAGCCGGGTCCGTCGCCTGGATCATCAGCTGTTCACCGGATTGCAGCGCCCGCATGTTCTCAGCGGTTTTCATGATGGGGCCGGGACATTGCAGACCGCAGGCGTCCACCTGGATCACTTTGACCTGGGTTTCCGGCTCTGCGGAAAGAGGTGTTTCAGCCGGCTTGATTTTTACGCCGGAATCCGAGGTGTCCACCATATCGCTGCGCAGCACCTCCGGATATTGCTCTTTTGCCTGTTTATACGTTTTGAAGCCGCCGCTGAGATTATAGACTTCATAACCAATTTGACGAAGGATCCTTTCTGCCACATAACCTCTCAAGCCGACCTGACAGAAGATATAGACCGGTTTGTCCTTGGGGATTTTGGCCATATTCTGGCGCAATACTTCCAGGGGAAGGTTGATGGCACCGTCCAAGGTTCCAATGATGGTCTCTTCCTGGGCTCGCACGTCAAGAAGCGTTATTTTGTTTCGGTCCAGCCCATCCACTTCGTCGTAGTGGAAAACCTTGGTATCGCCTTTCAGCATGTTCGCTGCGGTAAAGCCCAGCATATTGACGGGGTCCTTTGCTGAAGAATAAGGCGGTGCATAGCATAGCTCAAGCTCTTCCAAATCATAGACGGTGGCGCCGAGCCGCAGGGCCGTGGCCAGGACATCGATGCGCTTATCCACGCCCTCGAAACCGACAGCCTGGGCGCCTAGGATACGCCCCTCCTGATTGAAAAGCAGCTTCATGCTGATCGGGGTAGAACCTGGATAATACGATGCATGGCTGGAAGGGTGGATGTAGGTTTTCAGATAGGGAATTTGATTCCCTTTAAGCTGCTTCTCGGTCAGTCCCGTGGAGGCCGCGGTCAGGTCAAAAACCTTCAGGATCGCACTGCCCTGAACCTGCCGGTGATGTTGGACGGGCAAGCCAAGAATCGATTCCGCAACGGCACGGCCCTGTTTGTTGGCTGGACCGGCCAGGGGGATCAGGACTTCATTGCCGCTGATCAGGTGACGGACGCTGATGGCATCGCCCACGGCAAAAATATCCGGGTCTGAGGTGGTATAGTTTTCGTCCACGGCTATGCTTCCGCCAACACCCAGCGTCAAGCCGGCCTCTTTGGCGAGATGGCTCTCCGGCGTGATGCCGATGCTCATGATGACCATGTCGGTCTCCAAGGTGAGGGTGTTGTTGAGTACCACCTGAATGGCGTCGGTTTTATTAAATCCGGCAACACCGGTTCCCAGCAGCAGCTGGATGCCGAATTCCCGCATATGGCGGTGAAGAATGGCGGCCATTTCAAAATCCAGGGAAGCGACGGCCTGGTCCAGGAACTCTACGACCGTGACTTCAAGGCCGCGGTGTTTCAGGTTCTCCGCCATTTCCACGCCGATAAAGCCGGCACCGACGATGAGAACGCGGCGGGGTTTGCGCTTTTTGATGAAATCGTCGATTTTGTAGGTGTCGGCCACATTGCGAAGGGTAAAGATCTCTTCCAGGTCCATACCATCCAGCCGGGGTTTTTTTGGTTCAGCCCCAGGAGACAGCAGGAGCTTGTCGTAGGTCTCAAAATAGCTTTCCCCGGTCTGGTGGTTTTTGACGGTGACCCGTTTCTGTTCACGGTCAATCTGAACCACCTCGCTGAAGGTCCTCACATCAATGTTGAATTGCTGGATCAAAAGCTCCGGCTTTGTAACGACCAGCCGTCCCCGCTCTTTGATGGCCCCGCCGAGGTAATAGGGGAGTCCGCAGTTGGCGTAGGAAATGAATTCGCCTTTTTCAAACAAGATGATTTGCGCTGTTTCATCCAGTCGACGCAGTCTTGTGGCGGCACTGGCACCGCCTGCAACGCCGCCTACAATCAGGACTTTCATGGGGATTCCTCCTTTATATGGATGTAGATTGATATAGTTCGTTTGATTCATTCAAGAATCCGGGGATTATATTGGTATTATATAAAGGAAAACGAACGATGGTCTGTGATAATAGTCACAAAAAAGACAGCGTTCGTTAATAAATAGACAATGTGGCTTTGGGATAATAATTTTGCTGGCGTTTTATCGCGGTATTGTTGGATTTTGGGCAGTAGCTGTGTCCCCTTTGTGCGGACGCCGCACAAGCGGGGACGGTGACTTTTTGCGGATCTCCGCAAAAAGTCACCGTCCCCCAAAACTCCGCTAAAAACCCTACCGAATGATCTGTTGCAAGGCCTTGCTGTCAAGAATCTCAATGCTTCCGCGTTTTTGTGTGATGATGCCTTGCCGCTTCAATTCGCTGAGCAGCCGGGAAACCACTTCGCGGGCTGTCCCTAGCTCGATCGCCAGCTGTTCGTGGGTGATCTGCAAGGCGGTGTTCTGGCCTTTGCTCAACGTATAGAGGATATGGGCGAGGCGCTTGTCGGCTTTCGTAAAGGCCACCTGTTCCAAAACCTCCATAGTCTCGCCCAGCCGCTTGTACAAAATTGTGATAAGGTAATCTTTCCATGGAATGAAGTTTTTCAGCCAGCGCTGATAATAGCCGGAGGGAATCAGCAGCAGCTGGGAAGCGTCCTCTGCCACGGCAAACGCATGGAAATCCGACAGCTGCAGCTGCCGTGTCAGGTTCAACAGGCAAACGTCGCCGGGGTAAGCGCGAAAGAGTGTGACCTCACGGCCGCTCTCGCTGATTTTACAAATCCGCAGAACACCGCTGAGCATCAGCGGTACGGCATCGCAGCAGCCATCCGGCGGATGAAAGGATTCCCCGTCGTTGATTTGGATCCGAGTGCCCTCTTTTTGAAGCTGCGCCTGGGCAGCAGGGTCAAGTTTTGCCATAAAAGGGAACAATTCGAAAATGGCTGGCCATTCCATCATTTATTTTGCCTCCGTTGTGATCGAGTGTATCCATATCATGATCTATTCCGGTATTATATTTGAGTATAACAGCAAATAAAATTTCCTTCAATTCGATAAAAAAAGAGGAAAAGACAGAATGACAGCGAAATTCTACATTTTAGAAAATTGATTGAAGAAAGACAAGGTGGCTTCAATGGGCAAACTAATGTTGATCGACGGCAACAGTCTGGCGAACCGGGCGTTTTACGCCCTTCCGCCCTTGACGAATCAGGCTGGCTTTTCAACCAACGCCATTTTCGGGTTCTGCAACATGCTCAACAGAGTCATGAAGGAAGAAAAGCCGGATTATATCGTGGTTGCCTTCGACGCCGGCAAAATCGTTTTCCGCCACGACATGTTCGAGGGCTATAAAGGCAAACGGAAGGCAACGCCGGAAGAGCTGAGGGTGCAATTCCCCGTACTCAAAGAGGTCCTTCACGCCCTGGGTATTCCACAGCTTGAAAAAGCGGGTTATGAGGCGGATGACTTGATCGGAACCTTGGCCAGGCAAGGCAGCGAGGCGGGCATGGAGGTCCTGATCATTACCGGGGACCGGGACAGTTTTCAGCTGATCGATCCGCAGACGACCGTATTCTATACCAAACGGGGCATTACAGAAATCGAGCGGTATGACGAAACCCATCTGCGGGAGGTTTATGATCTGGAGCCTTGGCAGATGATCGAGCTGAAAGGGCTGATGGGAGATGCTTCCGATGACATCCCCGGCATCCCTGGCATCGGTGAGAAAACCGCATTGAAGCTGCTGCAGCAATACCGCACCCTGGAGGATGTTTTGGCCGCAAGTTCGGATTATGCCGGCAAAAAGCTCGGCGAAAAGCTGGTGGAGTATGCAGACCAGGCCAGACTCAGCAAAGCGCTGGCCACCATTGATCGACAGATTCCGCTGGAGCAGCCTATCGAAGACTTCCGGCCTTTCAAAGGTGATCTCCAAGAGAAGATCCGCCTGTTCAAGGAGCTGGAGTTCAAGGGCTTGCTGGAGGAGGCGCTGAGGGAACAGCAGGAAACCGCCGCCCCGTCCGCAGATATAGAGGAAAATGCCCATCAGAACTCCGAAATCATTACCGATTGGCAGGAACTTGCCGAATATATGCAGGAAGCCGCGGCAGCGCAGGAAGGCACCTGCTTTTACTTTTTGCCCACCGTGGACGCTCCGGCGGGCACTCGGTTTTCCTGGCAGGCCATCGGCCTGAAGCTGGAGGGCAAGCCAGCCCTTACCTTGGAATGGAAGGACCCTGACCAGCTAAAAATGTATTTGGAGATCCTGAAACCTTATTTTGAGGATACGGGCTTGGTCAAGGTGATGGTCAACGCCAAGACGGCGTATATGGCCTTGAGAGCCGCCGGCATTGAAATGGCCGGGATCGCTCATGACCTGTTGCTGATGGGTTACCTGCTGGATCCTGCAAAGCCCTATCGCATGCTGAAGGGGCTGGAGGGGCTCGAAGATATTATGTCCGGCAAAGCGGCCAAGGATGCTGCCAAAAAAGGGGAAAACCTTTGGCCGGAGGGGCGGATGGGCGAATACCTGGATGCCATGGAGCGGCTTTATCATACGCTTCCCAATGAATTAAAGGAATTATCCATGTGGTCGCTGTACGAAAGCGCGGAGCGTCCGCTGGCGCTGATCCTGGGCGCCATGGAGATGCAGGGGATGCAGGTGGATCCTGAGGTGCTTCGGCAGATTGGCCGGCATCTCAGTGAAAAAATCGAAGAGACCACGGAAAGGATCTATGCCTTGGCCGGGCAGTCCTTCAATATCAATTCCCCCAAACAGATGGGCGAGATCCTCTTTGACAAGCTGGGCCTAGCCAAAGGCAGAAAAACAAAAACAGGGTATTCCACCGGCGCGGACATCCTGGAAAGCCTGGCCCAGGAAAATGAGATCGCACGCTCGATCCTGGACTATCGGCAGTATGCCAAGCTGAAAAGCACCTACATTGACGGCCTCCTGGCGATTATGGATCCGGTAACGAAAAAGATCCATACTTCGTTCAACCAGACCATCACCGTGACCGGCCGTCTATCCAGTACAGAGCCGAATCTGCAGAATATTCCGGTGCGGATGGAAGAGGGCCGGCAGATCCGCAAAGCGTTCGTCGCATCACCGGGGTGTGTCCTTCTATCCGGTGATTATTCCCAGATCGAGCTGCGGATCCTGGCGCATTTCTCCGGCGATCCGGCGCTGCAGTCCGCCTTCCGCGAAGGGCAGGACATCCACCGCAGGACGGCTTCCGAAGTCTTCGGCGTTCCTATGGAAGAAGTCACACCCTTCCAGCGCAGAGCGGCCAAAGCGGTCAATTTCGGGCTGATCTATGGGATCAGCGATTTCGGACTGTCTCAGAACCTGGAAATCACCCGTGCCGAGGCCAAGGAATACATAGACCGTTATTTCAGCCGATATCCCAGAGTCCGGGTCTTTTTGGATGAGTTGACGGCCGAAGCCGCCCGAAAGGGTTATGCGGAAACCATTCTCCATCGCCGCCGTTATCTGCCGGAACTGAAAAGCAGCAATTTCCAGATCCGCAGCTTCGGACAACGGGCGGCCATGAACGCACCGCTGCAGGGAACTGCCTCTGACATTATGAAGCTGGCTATGGTCCAGGTCCATGACCTCCTGGAAAAAGAAGGCCTGGCGGATGCCCTGGTGCTGCAGGTCCATGACGAATTACTTTTTGACCTGCCGGAGAATAAAATTGAGCAGGTCCGTGAACCTATTCGACGAGCCATGGAAAATGTCCTTGAACTGGAAGTCCCACTGAAAGTGGATATGAAAAAGGGTTATGACTGGTATAATATGCAGCCATGTTAATTCCAAAACGGGGTTTGATGAAATGAAAGTGATCGGACTGACCGGAGGAATCGCCTCCGGTAAGAGTATGGTGGCTTCCCGACTGATGCAGCTGGGCGCCAGAATCATCGATGCGGATCAGATTGCCCGCCGGCTGACGGAGCCTGGCAGCGAGGTGCTACGTGAAATCGGCAGGGTTTTTGGTAGCCAATATCTTGACGCGCAAGGTAATCTTCGACGCAAAGCCCTGGGAAACCTGATTTTCTCGGACCCCGCCCAGCGGGACAAGCTGGATCGCTTGATGCACCCCAGAATTCGCGAGGAAATCAGCCGGCAAATGATCCAGGCTAAGCTGGAGGGCGCAGAGATTTTGATTTTGGTTGCGCCCCTCCTGCTGGAAGCGGGCCTGGAGGATCTGGTGGACGAAATCTGGGTCGTTGCCCTGGACCGTGAGAATCAGAAAAAACGCTTGATGCAGCGGGACAATCTGACCGATGAACAGGCCGAAGGCCGCCTGGCATCCCAGTGCACCCTGGCTGAAAAACTGGGGAAAGCCACCCGCGTCATCGATAATCGCGGCGACCTGCTTGCTGCGGAAAAGCAAATTGACGCATTGTGGAGAGGAGTGCAGGATCATGGGTCATGCTAAGAAAGGGACACAGCCTGCTTCCGGCAAAAGGGTTGGGCGCACCAGCCGGCTGGTCAGCTGGTGCCGTGTTCTGACAGGGCTTGCGGCTTGCATCCTGGCTTTTTTGTTTGCCGCCAATGTGAGCAGTCTTAGCCAGTATGTCTATTCATGGCCTTACCGCGAGGCAGTTTACCGGCAATGCGAAGTGAACCATCTGGACGCAGAACTGGTCTTTTCGGTGATATACAGCGAAAGCCGTTTTCGCGCGGATGCCGAATCTGCTGCCGGAGCCCGGGGCCTGATGCAGATCATGCCGGAGACTGGCGCCTGGATTGCAGACCATATGGGTATCGAGGACTATCACGCAGAACGTCTCTTTGAGCCGGAATTGAACCTGGCCATGGGAACCTGGTATATGAGCTGGCTGGAGCAGCAGTTTGACCGGGAACCGGCTCAAGTACTGGCGGCTTACAACGCTGGTCCGGGCAATGTCAAGAAATGGATCGATGCCGACATATGGGACGGTTCGCAGCAGAAACTGGAAGATATTCCGTTTTATGAAACCAGGAATTATGTTCAGCGTGTTTTGAGGCAGTATACGAATCATCAGAAGTACGCAGCAGCATTGCTATAAGCATTGCCATCATCAGAAGGGGGCTTTGTATTCATGGTCCATCGGATTGAAACCTTAGCGCAAGTGGAAGCCTATCATCCCGCACCGGACCGGATCCTGCATTCCGCGACCCATGAGGAGATCCTGAGCGGCGCAACCACCGATGTTTATTTGGTCAAGACCCATGAAATCCTGACCCAAAGGGGGCTCGCCGATACTGTGGTGACGGCGGAGATTTTTGCCAGGGAAGACGGCATTCTGGCCGGCATGGATGAAACCATCCGACTTCTGCAGCAATACGGCTGCGGAGCGCGGCCCCTGGAATTGTGGGCCCTTCAAGAAGGCGCCGCCTTTAAGAAGAAAGAAGTCCTTTTGCGGATCAAGGGGCGTTACTGTGACTTTGGGTTGCACGAGACCGCTTTGCTGGGAATGCTTTCCAGCGCCTGTGGCTGGGCAACAGCCGCCCGGCGGGTCAAGGAAGCGGCGGGGGACCGACCGGTCCTCTGTTTTGGCGCCCGGCATGTCCATCCTGCGGTGGCGCCGGTCATGGAACGGGCTGCGGTGATCGGTGGTGCGGATGATGCCAGCTGTATCCTGGGGGCAAAATTAGCCGGCAAAGTCCCGCAAGGGACCGTGCCTCACGCAATATTTCTGATCATGGGAGATACGGTGACGGTGGCCCGAGCCTACCATGACCTCATGCCCTCCGGCGAAAACAGGACCATTCTGGTGGATACCTTTAAGGATGAATGTGAGGAATCCCTCCGTGTGGCGGAAGCCTTGGGAACGAATTTGCAATCGATCCGTCTGGACACTCCCAGCGAGCGGGGCGGCGTAACCGCCGGATTGATCCGGGAAGTCAAAGCACGGCTGGCCGCTGCGGGACACGATTCTGTGAAAGTGGTCGCCACCGGCGGACTGACTCCGGAGCGGATCCTGGAACTCAAAGACGCAGGCGCAGACGCTTTTGGTGTGGGCAGCTATATTTCCGGTGCCAAAGCCATTGATATGACGATGGACATCAAGGAGGTTGAAGGCAAGCCGGTCGCCAAGCGGGGAAGGATTCCCGGAATCACCCCGTCTCCCGCTTTGATTCGGCTGACATCATGCTGATCACGCTTTTTTGTGCAGGAGGAGAGAAATAAAACCATGAGCGAAGCCTATGATAGAAACCGCAAGGAAGTCATAAAAGTGCTGCTGATCGGCGGCGGAAAAGGCGGCACCAGCATTTTGCAGGAGCTTAAACTCCTGAACAGCGCCCAAATCATTGGGGTTGCCGATATCGATCCGAATGCCCCCGGATGTCAGATGGCAAAACATCTGGGGATTCCGGTATGGGCTGACTACAGAGAAATGCTGAGGCAGCCGGGGTATGATGTCATCGTTGAAGCCACCGGGATCCCGGGAATTCAGAAGGAGATCGAAGACGCCAAAACCGAGGGCTCCGTTCTCATCGTTGCCGAAGCGGCGCTCCTGATGATGCGGCTGATCGAACAGCATGAGGAATTGAGAGGACTAAGCCGGGACGTGGACCGGCTATCCGCCATCATGGATGCGGCTCAGGAAGGGATCGAAATGGCCGACAGCGAAGGGACGGTCCGGTATGTCAACAAGGCCTTCAGCTGGATCACCAAGGTCAAGCAGGAGGACCGGATTGGACGCAATGTCTTTGATGTTTCGCCCAAAGGCGCTCTGGCGGAAGTCCTTAGGACCGGCAAACCGGTTTTTGGTAAATTAAATTATGTGATGAATACGGGCGTCGAAGTCCTGTCCAATGCGTCGCCACTGATGGTCAACGGCAAGATGCAGGGGGCGGTGGTGCTGTTCCGGGATGTTTCAGATATCCGAAGGATGGGGCAGCGGCTCGGCGAAAGCAGGGAGGTGATCCGGAACCTGCAGGAAGAATTGGGCCAGCTGTCTTCTTCAAAGTATTCCTTCAAGGATCTGGTGGGGAACAGCCCGAAGCTCAAGAAACAAATACAAATCGCTCAACAGGCTGCCATTGATGCAGGCACGATTTTGATAACAGGAGAAAGCGGAACCGGCAAGGAGCTGGTTTCCCATGCGATCCATGCGGCGGGAAGCCGGAGGGAGGCGCCTTTTATCAAGGTGGACTGTGCCTCGATCCCCACCAATTTGCTGGAAAGCATCCTGTTCGGCTATGAAAAAGGCGCTTTTACCGGAGCGCTTAAAAGCAAGATGGGAAAATTTGAATTGGCCCAGGGCGGCACCATTTTCCTGGATGAAATCGGGGAACTGGATATCATGCTGCAGTCCAAGCTGCTGCGGGTGCTCCAGGAAAGGGAAGTGGAAAGGATCGGGGGGAATTACCCAATCAAAGTCGATGTGCATGTGATTGCCGCCACCAACCGCAACCTTCTTAAAGAAGTTGAACGGGGGGCCTTCCGGCAAGATCTGTATTACCGGCTCAACGTCATCAGCATCGAACTGCCGCCCCTTAGGGAACGTTTGGACGACATTCCGGTGTTGGCCATAGCCCTCCTTAAAAAAAAGAACGAACGCTATAATAAAGAATGCTTTTTGGCGGACGAAAGCATCCATTGGTTCAAAGAATACGACTGGCCCGGAAACATCAGGGAAATGGAGAATCTGATCGAAAGGGCGGTCATTTTATCCGAAGACGGAGAGATTTCCCTTGAACTGATCCAGTCTTTTATGGAAGGATGCAAGATCCTGCTGAAAAAGCAGGCCAGAACCTTGAAAGAGCTGGAGCATGAAGCCATTCAGGAAGCACTGAACCGCTGCGGCTGGAGTCTTGAAGGGAAACGGAAGGCAGCCCATAGTCTGGGAATATCCTTGGCCACCTTGTATAATAAACTGGAAAAAGGGGACTTCAAAAAGTTAGAATGACATTCAAAGAATTAGAATATGCCACACCTTTTTAGATTCCTCATTACAGACCCGTTGTCGCGCAGATAGTTCTAGATATTAGAACTACCTGCGCGATTTTTGCATTTGGCACAGAGATCAAAGATGGGAAATGCATTGAATTTATTGACAATATTTACTTTGGGGCGGATATACCCAGCTGGCATAAAATATGCTAATTACATTGGCAGAAGGAAGAGGCTAGCCCAAGTGCGTAAAACAAGACGTTTTTATTAATTCAATTAGAAAGGAAGCTATAGAGATGCGCGTAGTTAAACATCCCATCCTGCCGGACGATACCGATTGTGACATCACGATCTATTGTGACGGCAAGGCGATCCCCGCCAAACGGGGCGAGCCCATCGCGGCGGCCCTGCTAGCCGCAGGCATCCGGGTCTTCCGGGAAACTGCCAAAAAGAACTTTCCCCGCGGCATATTCTGCGGGATCGGCCGCTGCACCGACTGTGTGATGACCGTGGACGGACAGCCCAATGTGCGGACCTGCGTCACCCTGGTGCGGGACGGAAT
>ENA-OSEO01002602-OSEO01002602.1-sediment-metagenome-genome-assembly--contig:-NODE-2602-length-24542-cov-4.056979_pt1 | contig 24542 bp, 21 predicted proteins | sample MGYA00237883_ERZ534232 | MGnify/ENA metagenome assembly ERZ534232
TGAACCCTTTATCGGACCTTCCTTTTTCTTCTCCTTTAATCATCCAGAGGGTATGTGTCCGGAATGCCATGGACTTGGAAAAAGCATAAAGATTGACCTAGATCTTCTTCTGGACAGGGAAAAGAGTCTCCGGGAAGGAGCGTTAGTCCATCCGGAATTCAAAGTGGGTGGATGGTTCTGGAGGGAGATTTTAGCTATCGACCTTTTTGATGCGGATAAGAAGCTTAAGGATTATTCGGAGGAAGAGCTGCATCTGCTTCTCTACACCGAACCGATTCCTGTAACAAAAAAACATGGCGCCGGGATCTACAGCAAGAATTACGAAGGAATAGCCAGACGATTAGAGAGGATAATAAAACTGAAGGCAGCAGACGAGGTGGAGGAGGATAAAAAGAATGTCTATACAAGATATTTCATTTATGCCGATTGCCCTGCCTGCGGCGGTACAAGGCTGAACGCGCGGGCTGCCGGAGTAAAACTTAAGGGTATTGCTCTAGGCGAGCTCTGCAGCCTAGAACTTGTTGATGCCCTTTCCTTTTTAAAAAAGATTGATGATCCCAGGGCTGTCTCGGTAAAACAGAAGTCGGAGTTTCTCCTGGAGCATCTTATAGAGATAGGGGTCGGTTATCTTTCCTTGGACAGGGCTGTATCTACCCTTTCCGGCGGGGAATCGCAGAGAGTAAAGATGGCCCGGCAGTTGGACTGCAATCTTACCGATCTGATGTACATTCTAGATGAACCTACCATCGGTCTGCATCCCAGGGACACTGAAAAGATGCTGAAGATCTTAAAGAAGCTGCAGGAAAAGGGCAACAGTGTTTTTGTGGTGGAGCATGACCCGGATATAATAAAGGCAGCTGAGTGGATTGTGGATATCGGCCCCGGGGCAGGCAGGTCGGGAGGGGAACTGGTTTATAATGGCCCCTCGGAAGGACTCCCGGCTTCCGGCGGGATTACTGCTCAGTATCTGTTCCATACAAAAAAAACGAAAACAGAAAGAAAAACCGCAGGGGATTTCTATTCCTTGGAAAAGGCAAAGCTTAACAATCTGAAAGATATCTCTGTTAAGATACCAAAGGGTCTCCTTACCTGTGTCACCGGAGTGGCGGGGAGCGGCAAAAGCAGCCTGATTCACGGTTGTTTCATGAAAAAGTATCCTGCAGCTATCCTGGTGGATCAAACCCCTATCGGTAGAACCTCCAGGGGAAATCCTTTAACCTTTCTGGGTATCTTTGATCACATAAGAAGGGAATTTGCCGGAGAGACCGGGGGAGAACCATCCCTTTTCAGTTTCAATTCCAGCGGAGCATGCCCAAAGTGCAAGGGTCAGGGATTTGTGTCTCTGGAACTTCATTTTCTGGATTCCGTAAAAACCCTTTGCGATGAATGCGGCGGAACGAGATTCGGACAGGAGGTGTTAGAGTACAGGTATAAGGGTTTAAGCATTGCCGATATTCTGGATAAAACTGTGGAAGAGATTCTCGGATTTTTCCATCACCGGGAGATTGAAAAGCGGCTCAAGGTTCTCTGCGAGGTAGGTCTCGGTTATCTTAAAACCGGTCAGTCCTTAAGCTCCCTTTCCGGCGGGGAATCGCAGAGATTGAAGCTTGCCTGCGAGCTTCATAAAAAGGGAGAGATCTATGTTATGGATGAACCCACCACAGGATTGCACCTGGCAGATATAGAAAGGCTTTATGGAATTATCCGAAAACTCACCGATAAACAGAATACTGTTATTGTAATAGAGCACAACCTGGCTATAATTGAAAGGGCGGACTGGATTATCGACCTTGGACCGGAGGGTGGGAAAAAAGGAGGAGAGCTGATCTTCCAAGGACCATTAGAGGAATTCAGAGGCCACGAACAATCCTTTACTGCTAAATATTTATAACAATAAAAATACCGGGTGAGGTTTTGCAATAGAATGCATCCTGGGAGGAGATCTATGGAGGAGAAGCTTATAAGAGATCTTTACAAGGAGCGCAATCTTGGTAAGGAGGCTGCGGATAAAGCTGCAGCCTCCTGCCTAGACTTTGAAAACTATTTCCTGCCCTTGGGGAAAACCTGGAAGGATGTTTCCTTAAAGGAGCTGGAAGGTTATTTAGAAAATCAGAAAAGGGAGAAAAGACTCACTTTGGATGGTCTCCTTGCCCTGGGAAGATACTGCTATTTAATCAAGAATAACGATCTTTACACCTATATTTTGCGGATAGTCTGGAATCCTGAGCTTTATGAAAACCTCTTTAAAAGAATTACCCTGCTTGCGGGTAAGGATGTAAGCGACGCCCTCCTCAAAAAAATCACCCTTCCAGACCTCGGTTCTCCTCCGTCAGCGTATCCTCCGGTAACAGCAGAGATTGTAGAGGCCTTACAGAAGGCTCTGCCGTTAGAGGACTGCAAAAAGATACTTACAGGAAATCTCCATGGAATACCCGCATCATCCTTCAAAGAGATGGTGGATCTGTTCAGATCGGAACCGGATCTGGATATTTTTCTACAGAAGAATCATAAAAGAGCCATAAAGATTCTGGAGGAACATTTCCAGGAGGACAAGGTCTGGTTTGAACAGATAATTACCAAAAGGGTTATTAAATATGTAAAGGAAAATCAGGAGATCCTTTCCGGGGTAAGGGAGGGGAACTCAATCTATGTTACAAAGATTCCCTATGATCCGGACCGGTTTCTTACGGAAACAGACCCGGTTAAAAAGAGATACTATGCCTGCCATTGTCCTCTGGCCCGGGAGTCTCTGCTTAAAGGTGTTTCCGAGGTTCCCCCGATCTGGTGCCACTGCAGTGCGGGATTCGAAAAACTGATCTTTGATACCCTCTTTGGAGAACCTGCGGAGGTTACAGTTCTGGAGACCGTCCTTTCCGGCAGTGATCGCTGCAGATTTTCCGTTGAAATACCAGGGAAATGGGTTCCGGCTTGATGCGGCGGCCGCCGTGGCTGTCCCCCTCTTAGTAATCGTTTGTACTTTTCAACAAGGTTCGGGACACTTCATAAGGGCTTTTCGTATACACGGTAGGTTTTTACATGTTTAAGGTTAAGTTTCTCCAGGGCATTCCTGATCTTGAAATTATCCTCCAGGATATAGTTTGCTTCCATTCGGATACCCCGTTCTTTGACTGCCTGATACAAGTGGACATACATAAGCACATCCAAACCAAAACCGTGATACTCCGGCAGAACCGCAAGACCAAAAAGGCGGTAATTTGCGAGTCTCTTTATTCCTCTGAGAAGGTGGATAAAGCCTAAGGGAAAAAGCCTTCCATGAATCCGGCGCAGCAGGATATTAAGATCCGGAAAACCAAGACAGTATCCCACCGCCTTGCCTTGGTCTTCCACAAACCAAACGGCGGAGGGATCAACTATTGGTTTTAATTTATGGATCATCTCAATAAGAACCTCTCTTTCAAGGGGAACATAACCCCAATTTTCGGCCAGGGCTATATTACTGATCCGCCATATCTCTTCTCCGTCCCTATCAAGATTAGATAGATTCAGGGGACGGATTCTAAACTGAGGTTTTGTTTTAAGAAAGTGATCGTAGAATCTTAAAAATCGATCTGGAAGGGAGTATCCCTTTCCGTAGTGGCCTTCATAAACCAGAAGATCCTTTGCCTTTTTGTAGCCCAGAGACTCCATAAAAAAGGCATATTCAGGCGGATTATAGGAAGACATGAATATCGGCGGGACATCCCCTCCGAAGATCTGAAAACCCCAATTCTCCGCTATCGGATGGATCGGTCCTCTTAGAGCCCGCATCCCTCTATCCTTTAACCAGTTTTCTGATGCTGAAAACAGTGCTTTTGCGGTTTCAAGGTCAGGAACCGACTCAAAGGCTCCGAAAAAACCGATCGTATCCTGATAAAAAGTGTTAAAGGTATGATCTATGTAAACGAGGGTTCTTCCTATAATCTCCTTTTGATTCTCCGCAAGAAATAATACATAATCGCTGTTCTTAAGAATTGCACTGGTTTTCCCGCTGTAAGCCTTTCTTTCATCCTTCCAGAGCGGGGGTGCCCACAGCGGATCCTGTTTGTATAAACCTTCTGGAAACCTTATGAAGGCACGGAGGTCTTTTGCTGAGGAAACGGTTTTTATCTTTACCATTATTTTAAAATCGTTTCTCCTTATTCTTTTCCTTAATGATAACTCATTAAGTACTTCGGGTTGGCTGGTTTCATCTAATCACAATATAATTTCGGCTTCCACCTTGAATTGGAAAAGCTTTATCCCTGCAATCGGAAATCTGTCCTTTATACTTCTTGTTGCCTGAACAAGTTCAAGAGCCTCTTTTTTGCTGGAAGTGTAGGATCAATAGAAAAAGATATACCCAGGTGGTTAATAATTTTACCCGGGCTTTCAGGGGCATAAATTCTCCTTGGTTTTAAGAGTGAATCTGTTTTACAAGAATATCAGAAGAAAAACCAACCCCTATGGGATTAGTTACATAAGTTTAATCACTAAAAGCTCCATGGGAAGGTCCGACTGGTTGATAATTGCATGGGGTATCCCCTTTGGACTGTCCAGGATCGAGCCGTCGGTAACGGAAAATTCCTCTTCTCCCTTCACTATCGTCCCCTTACCGGAGAGGATATAGAAGATCACGTCCATCTCTGTAGCATGGGAGGGGATGGTTTTTAAGGGATCAAGCTTTATCCTAACTACTTCCACTCCTGTATCGGAGGAAAATACCTTTCCTGTAAATTCCTTTCCGCCCCTGGTGGGTTCGATATTGTTGAAATTAATTTCCATATCTCTTATTTCCCTTCCGCAAGGCTTAAAACTGCGTCGGCAGAGCTTAAAAGTAGAACTGCTCCTCCCAGGATTATGTTGCAAAGGAGCAGGAGGAAGGAAACCTTCTGAAGTTTCATCTTCCTATCCTTTTGTTGAATCCCCGGGATTAGTGCCGTTACCCTGGTTCTTAAAACCAGAATAATTATCATTACAATAATAATTATGTGTTTTACCGAAAGCACGGTTTCGTAGGAGCTCCCGAAACTGAAGGGGCCGGATACTCTTCCGCTTTTCCTGGCAAGGAGGATTCCTGTGACGGCTAGGATGAGCAGGCTTAGCATCGCGGGAATCCGCATCCTTTTCTGAAGGTTCTGAGACAGAAGCAGAGCCTGTTCCGGCCCCCCGGATTTTTTAATAACAGGAAACACTACAAGGCCGAGGGTAATCATCCCTCCTATCCACACTACGGAAGCCAGGTTATGAAGAAAAACCACAGCTATTCCTACAAAAAGATTCTGGGGCATATTGATCTCCTTAAATACATTTTTTGTCGGGGAACGGCTTTAATAAATTAAATAACCGCCCTCAATATAATGTATCAAAAAGAGAATAAGACTTCCGTAACAAATGTTACAGGATCATCCTGCGGATTTTCCGAGGGCTTCCTGTAGGGTTACTCTCTTTTTTCCCTGGGCCAGGAAGAGTCCGAGGATTACAAGGATCATTCCCAGGATCTTTTCAACAGATAGGAGTTCGCCCAGGATAAAATAGGAGGCTACGGTGGTAATTACCGGGGTTATGTTTATAAAGGCATTTGCCTTGGTTGTTCCCAGGTTTTTCAGACCATAATTATAAAGAGAGTAGGAGAGTGTGGAGGCAAAGAGGGCAAGGGCGAAGACAGCCAATAGATTCGGAAAGGGAGGGGGGGTGGCAAAAAGGCTCTTTGCTTCCCGCAGTAAAAAGAGGGGGAGAAGGAAAAGGAACCCAAAGGTCTGTTGTAAGCCTACAACAGTCAGGGCTGTATATTTACGCAGGATATGTCTTGCCAGAATGGAATAAAATATACTGCAGAGGACCGCAGCGGAAAGAAAAAATACCCCAAGACCTGTGTATTCCACAGAAAGCTGTTTGGAAAGAAGTATCAACCCCACACCAAGAAAGGAGATAATAAGGCCCAGGACATTGAACAGGGTAAAACGTTCCTTAAGGATAAAAAAGGCAGCCAGGGGTGTAAGGAGGGGAAGGGTTGCCATGATAAGGGAGGAAAGAGAGGCAGAAACTGTAAGCATACCATTGGATTCCAGCAGAAAGGTGGCTGCAGGATTCAGAAAACCCAGGAGCATAAAAAAGGGAAGTTCTTTTAAGGGAGGAAGGGGGTTATTCTTCCGGGTAAAAAAGAGAAGGATAAGCATCATCATGGAGGCAAAGAAGAGCCTTATTCCGACTACCGATATGGGCGGGATCTCCTGCAGGGCGAATTTTGTGGCAATAAAAGAAAATCCCCAAAAGAGCATTGCCACGGTCATGGCAAGGTAAACGAGTTTGTTTTGATTATTGTTTTGCATCACTTTTCCAGTTTTTCAATTTGTTCTTTTATCATCAATATCTCTGCATCGTGGCACTTTTTAAGTCTTTCCCACTCATAATTTGTCATTGAAGCAGTTCGCCAAGCTATCATTGTAACCAGACCCGAAGGTTCGGGATATCCCAAATCCTTTCCTTTATGAACCTTGATAACAATCCGGGGAGTTTCTGGTTTTCCCTTTCCCAGATAATAGTCAATCCTTTTTTCATCCTTCTTGGAATCAATTTTTACATAGGAAGGATTTCCGTTAAACAATGAATGTCCCAGGCACAGACCGGTTTCATTGTCTAGGCTGGTATTGAAACAACCCAGGGACCATTTACCTAATTTCAGGGGGTCTACCAGATATCTGTAGATAGTATCTGTATCGACCATTATTAAGCTAGATACTGTATAGCAATACTCTTCTATCATATATTTACCTTCCTGGAATTGCCTTTTTAGAATCCGAATAATCTTGGCAGAAACAGGCTTATTTCCGGGATAAAGCTTACCAGAGCCAAGGCAACCAAATTTACTCCCAAAAATGGAAGCGTGGCTTTCAATAAGGCATTGAATCCACATTTGGCAATCTTCTCTGCGGCAAAGAGACATACCCCCAGGGGAGGGGTAAGCAGGCCGATATTGAGGTTCAGGATCATTAAGGTTCCAAAGTGAACTGGATCAATTCCCACCAGTTTAGCTGCAGAGCTTAAAATTGGTGCAAAAAGGATTATAGCAGCCGAAGGATCTATGAACATTCCCAAAACAAGGAGAAACAGGTTAAAGATTATTAAAATTGCAAAACGGGAAAGATGTGCCTCTGAAAGTAGCCGGGATAGAATCAATGGAACATTCTCCATGGCCATTATCCAGGAGAACAGAGCACCACAGCCTACGATTATAACCAGTTGTCCCGTAAAACTCATGGATTTCTGAAAGATACTGTACAGTTTTTTTGGATTGATGGTTCTATAGAGAAATACACTTACAATAAGGGCATAAAATGCCGCAGCTGCGCCAGCTTCGGTGGGAGTCATTATTCCAAAAACAATGCCTAAAATTATAATCACAGGAATCATAAGGGGAATTATTGCTTCTCCTGTCCCTATTGCAACAGCTTTGGGACTTCTGTCCATTTCCACTTTCTTAAAATCATATTTTCTTGCCTGGTATGAAACGAGAAGCATTTGGACAAGACCTATCAGAATTCCGGGCAGGATACAGGCAATGAATAAGGCCCCAATAGAAACATCCGTCATGGACCCGTAGATAATCACCACCAACGATGGAGGAACCATAGGTCCGATTATCGAAGAAGCTGCGGTAACCGCAGCAGCATAGGCCGTGGTGTATCCCTGTTTTGCCATGGAGGGGATAAAGATGTTGCCCAAGGCGGCAATATCTCCCAAGGCAACTCCCGTAATGCCGGAAAAAAGTATGGAAGCGCCGATATTGACCTGGGCAAGGCCCCCCTTCATCCAACCAAAAACGATATTGGCAAAGTGGATAAGTTTTTCCGTTATCTTTCCTTCATTGACGATCTCTCCTGCGAGGATAAAAAGAGGTATGGCCAGAAGAGTAAAGGAATCCATCCCCTGGTAGATCCTTTCCGGTATAACCGCTAAAAAACCCAGCTGGCCCTTTAGTATCATCCAGAATAGGGAGGATAATCCCATAGCCCATGCAACCGGTGTGCCTAAAAGAAGCAGCAATAAAAAACTGATTAGAAAAATAATTAATGCTGTACTCATTGCTGTGGATCCTCTGTTTTATTTCTCCTGGATTTCAGCATCCGTTCTAGAAAGAAGATTGCCCCGACCCCAAAAAAGAGGGGCACAGAAATATACTGATAGGAGAGGGGAATCTGAAGACCGCTGCTGCTCTGGGAATGGGAGAAAGAGACCAGCTCTATTCCCTTTATTGTGGTTATCACAAAGAAAAGAAGGCATAAAATCTCAAGAATAAGCTTCCATACCCTCTTTGCCTTTTCCGGAAGTAGCCCCAAAAGAAATTCAACCTTTATATGGGATTGATACCTGATTCCCAAGGCTGTGCCGGCAAGGACAGACCAGACCAAAGTGATTCGCGCAAATTCTTCGGTAAAGACAGGGGTAAAGGAGAATAGGTATCTTAAGATGACTTGGAGCACCATCAAGATAAATAGTGTAATAGAACAGACCGTCCCTATAAAGGAGACGGCCTGTTCTACACGGTTCAATAAAGTATTCATACCATTATTGCTCATTTTGTGGTTAATCTATCCACTTCCTTCAAGACCTCGTCAATCAGGGACGGGGTGTCCATGTTTTCCTTTAACCAGGCAATTGCTTCCGGCTGCACAGCCGCTGCAAAGGCTTTCTTCTGCTCTGCTGTAAAGGGTATTACTTCCACACCCTTGGACTTGGCAAAGGCGATTTCATCCGCTTCCTGCCGTCTTGAGTATTCCCTGTTAAAAGCAACAGCCTTTTTTGCAGCTTCCACAATTATCTTCTGGTGTTCCGCGCTTAGCTTTGAAAAGAATTCATCATTTATCCCAATAGGGCCAAAGGCGTAGATATGGCCGTCGAGCATAAGATACTTCTGTACTTCATAAAGCTGAACAGCATTGAAAACCCAGACAGCATTGTCCTGGCCGTCTACAACTCCGGTTTTAAGAGCTGTATAAAGCTCGTTGAAGGCTATCGGCGCAGGAGATCCTCCCAGGGCTTTTACGGGAATGGAAAAGATGGGTCCCAGAACCCTCATCTTCAGACCCTTCATGTCTTCGGGCTTCAGAATCGGTTTATTTGCGCTATAGTGTTTGAATCCTCCCGATTCCCACCATCCTAATACACGAATTCCATTGGTCTGCCTGATTCCTTCTGCCAGTTTATCTCCAATAGGTCCGTCCATAACCTGCCAGGCAATCTGTTCCGTTGGGAAAAGGAAGGGCATATTGAGGACCTGGACGTCCCTGTAGATGGATGCATAATTCCCATCCGCTGCATCGGTCATTTGTATAAGACCCTTTTTCATTTGACTAAGGCGTTCATCCGGTTTTCCTAAGGCACCGCCGTAGACAATATCCACCTGCAGAGCACCATTCGAATTGGTTTCAACTTCCTGTTTAAAAAGCTCATACATGCCGTTTACGGATTTTGCAGAAGCGGAATCCTGGGGCATGGATAATCCAACCTTGATTACTTCTGTTTGCCCTCCGGCATAAAGACCGGAGATTAATAGCAGAAAAAGAATAAAGAAAGAAGAGATTCTTTTAGCCATAACGATTTAATTCCTCCTAGAATTTTTCTGGTTAAGTTGAATTGAATTATATCATTCATTCCAGGTTTGTAAACAATAATTATTGAATAGTCGTTAAATAGTTTCATAAATATTATAATATTGGATATAGAGTTATCACTTCGGCATATAATACAAGGGTAAAAGATATAAAATGATTTTACCTATTCGATATCCGGGCCAGCGACCCTATAGCATTGGAGTAGTATTTTTTTTATGTGAACCTTGTTATTTTTTTATTTTTTTTACAAGCTTAGGGACAGCAAGGTGTTATGCCTTTATAAGGAGAGGAGACTGTTTATGGAGAAAAGAACATTCCTTGGGGTGGGTTTCGTCCTGCTTTTCCTGTTCCTCCTTCTTTTTACCTCCTGTCTTCCGGGGATAAATGAACTTACAGGTACAGAGAACAGCAAGGGCGATGTAGCAGGCTTTTGGCTGGGGTTATGGAATGGGCTTATTGCCCCTGTAACCTTTATAATCTCCCTTTTCAACAAAGCTATCAGGATCTATGAGGTTCACAACAACGGCGCCTGGTATGATTTCGGTTTTCTTTTAGGAGTAATGATAATCTTTGGCGGCGGAGCTGGGGGCGCCTCTTCCAAACGCCGGAGATAAGGCTATTTATCCCAATAGGCATGGTAAAGATCTCATCCTGCCCTATCCCGTGGGAATCATAGAAGAGCCAGAATTAAACTCCCCGTCTGATAAACAATAAAAGAGGCAATCCAGGCAAGGGCTAGGGAGAATCCGATCATTAAACCAAGCCATTTCCAGCCGGTTTCCGCTTTCACTGTAGCCAAAGCAGCAAAGCAGGGGGGCATGATAAGGATAAAGAGCATCAGGGAAAGAGCTGTTAAAGGGGAAAAATTGGAATCCTGACGGATCGCTTCTCGGAGACTCTCGCTCTCCTCGGTCTCTTCTGCCCCGACCTTATAGAGAACCCCCAGGGTAGAGACAATAACCTCCTTGGCGGCAAACCCGGTTATGGTAGCAACACCGATTTTCCAGTCGAAGCCTAGGGGCCGGACGACCGGTTCAAGAACTCGGCCAATTCTTCCGGCAAAACTGTAGGATAAGAGGTCCGGTTCCTCCTGCCTCTGCTGAGTCAGAGGAGCTGAAATCTGCCCTGTTTCGGCGACTTGTACTGAATCCGCAGGTGGGGGCGCCGGAAAGGTGGTAATGAACCATATTAATAAAGAAGAAAGCAATATCACCGTTCCTGCCTTTTTTATATAATGCCAGATCTTTTCCCAGACATGCCATAAAACACCCCGGAGGGTCGGCAGCCTGTAGGGCGGCAGTTCCATGACAAAGGGGGTGGATTTCCCCTTTAATACAGTTTTGCTTATGGTAAGAGAGGCAAGTAGTGCAAGGGCAACGCCGATAATGTACATCAGCATCACCATATTTCCGGCGTTTCTTGGGAAAAAGGCAGCAGCTAAAAGCACATACACCGGCAGCTTGGCCCCGCAACTCATAAAGGGGATTATAAAGATTGTTATCAGGCGGTCCCGTTTGCTCTTAAGGGTTCTTGCGGCCATGATAGCAGGCACGGAGCATCCAAAACCAAGGATCATAGGCATAAAGGACTGGCCGTGCAAACCAAAAAGATGGAGGAACCGGTCGCTTATAAAGGCTGCTCTGGAGATGTATCCTGTATCCTCCAGAAAGGAGATGCAGAAGAAGAGTATTATTATAAGAGGAACAAAGGAAAAAACACCTCCCACACCTCCGACTATTCCATCCACCACCAGGGATCTTATTATTCCAGGAGGAATAAGACTCTCCAATACACCTGTTAAGCCGGCGAACAGAGATTCGAGCCAGAGCATTGGGTATTCCCCCAAGGTAAAGGTTAGCTTGAAAACTCCCCATAGTACAAAAAGAAAAATCGGTAATCCTAAAACCCTGTTAAGCAGGATCTTATCCGTCTTTTCCGAAAGAGTGTGCTTGGATAAGGGTTCCTTCCGGACGGCCTCTTTTACAGCCCCGTGGATATAACCATACCTTTGGTCGGAGAGTATGATTTCTGCCTTTTTCCCAAAATGTTTTTCAATCCAGGCCACCTTTTCCTGCACCTTGGCAAGGAGTTCTGTTTTATCCCGATGCTTTGCCGCCCTCTCCCAGGCTGCGGGATCCTTTTCCAGAAGTTTTGCTGCAAACCAGCGGGGAGGAGGGGCAAAGTGAGGATCCCCGGCCAGGATCTCTGCCAGCGAGTCTATAAGAGGATCTATCTCCCCTCCATAGGAGGGATACTTTTTTAGAGTGTTTCTTTTCTCCACCACCGCGATTACGGTATCTAGAAGATCAGATATTCCAACACCCTTAGGTCCTATGGTTTTAACCATGGGGATCCCAAGACTCTGGGAGAGGAGATCGGTATCAATCTGTATACCCTTTGACTTTGCCTCGTCGGTCATATTCATAGCTGCCACCAAGGGCAGACCGAGTTCCTGGAACTGAAGGCATAGATACAGGTTCCTTTCCAGGTTTGTAGAATCCAGAACATCCAGAATAAGATCCGGTTTCTCCTCCAGTATAAAATCCCGGGCTATCATTTCGTCTATCGAATAGGCTGTAAGACTGTATATTCCGGGAAGATCAGTTATCAGAAACCCGTATCCCTTGTAATTCCTGTAACCTTCCCTCTTTTCAACCGTAACTCCTGGATAATTCCCCACCCTGTGGTGAGATCCTGTAAGGGCATTGAAAAGGGTGGTTTTACCGGAATTAGGATTTCCCGCTAAAGCGATTCTGATTATTTTTGAAGAGGTTTCTATTTCCGCCTCTTCAATCTGTACAGCATCCATAACCTCTCCTTCCTTTACCTCTGCGTCTCCAGCCTCCTCTGTGTCTTCTTCCTAACGGAAGTCTACTGCCCAGTCGTTGCACTTCTATACCGGCAGCCTCCGATTTTCGTATTGACACATCGTAATCCAGGATTCTTACAGCAATCGGATCTCCTAAAAGCGCGCAGCGGGTAATCTCTCCTCTTACACCTTCGTGAAAACCCATATCCGCCAGTCTTTTTCCTATCTCTCCCTCCAGAGTAATCTGGTTTACCTGGAAAAAATCGCCAACATATAGATCCTTTAAGGTCATACAGATTCCTTATTATAAAATTAGTCTACCCTAATAATATTAGACATGCGTACTTATTTTGTCAAGAGAGATTAATGAACATTGTGAACTTGGTATTATAGAAAAAGTCTCTCTTAAAACCCCGGCGAGCGGAGGGGCTGTTTTTGAAAAAAAAGGGATTACCGGCTTCCCCCGATAATCCCTAAAATCATTTTTTTAACTGTTTCAACCGCCTACCAGGGTTTTCAGAATATAACCTATCCCAATGCCAAGGTAGTTGCCAAAGGCAAGACCTATGGCTGCAAGAATAACACCGGTGCTGATCAGGTTTTTCCAGCCGGAGGAGGCGGCGATTACCGAGGAGTACTCGGCGCTTCCAAAAGCGGCCATGGAGGATACCATGGTAAGTTCAAATTCCAATCCCACAATCCTGCTGATCCCAAAGTGGAGGATAATTGATAGGAGAAGAAAGATAAAACAGTATAAGGCTGCGATAGAGGCAGTGTGGAAAAGAAGGGGTATGTTCACTAGCATTCCGATGATAACAAAGAACTGCATGGATACAAAAAAGGCTACCTCTATATGACCGCTGATCTTCTTAACAGGTTTAAGCTGGGCAATTATGATTGTGAAGGTGGTGATAAGGATAATCTGAATGGACCCTGCAATCATGCCGGAGAATAAACGGGAGATCAGGGTACTTACGAGAATTACCACAAAGCCAATGGCAAAGAGCAGGCAAAGATCCAGAGAGGAGATCTTGTTCCTTCCTAAAAACTCCTTCTCGTCCGCTCCGCCGGTTAAGAATTCCTGGCTGAAATGCTTGGGCCAGAATTTTTTCTTGGATTTAGCATAGATACCGGGCAGAAGAAAGAATATACAGGCAATAGGAAGTCCTATAACATAGTCGACCCCTGTAGCTATTGCAACACTCTCCGCCTTTGCCTCCAGGGCTATTCCGATAGCCGCAAGGTTAACAGAACCGCCTGTATAGGTGCCTACCAGCATTCCGCCGATCTTCCATCCCTCCGGGAGCTTCGGCGCAAAAATCAGACCTGATATAATTGCGGATATACAGACCGACACAAGAACGATTCCCATGGATAGTAATGATCTTCCCGAGGTTTTAAGCCATACCTTAAGATTGATCTCCAGCAGAAAGAAAACCAGGATAAGCGGTACCCCATAGGTAAAGTAAAACCCGGTCAACTGGTGCTGGTGAGGAACAATCTTAAAATTGGAAAGAAGGATTCCGAGAACAATGGCAGCTACAGCGGGACCGAAATAGCTGAAGAATTTCACCTTTTGCAGCAGAAGTACCGCTGCTGCAGAGGCAAACACAATAACAAGAAGACCCAAATCAGATTGAACTAAAGGCTCCATCAAATTTCTCCTTTTCCTGTAAAATATTTCAGTATACACTGAAACTGTTTTATAACCCTAGCTTCTTCTTCAAGCTTGTAAGGCTCTTTTTGAAAATCCCAAGTATGGTTTCTATCTCCTTTTCCGTGGTTATGAAGGGGGGGCCGAACAGAACCATATCACTGGCAAAGGGAACACAGGGACTTATGGTATGAGTGAACATCCCGTTTTTTATAGTCTCTTCCGAGAGAAGAAAGGCAAAATGCATCTTTGGATCCAGGGGTTCCTTGGTCTCCCTGTTTTTTACAAGCTCCAGGCCGATCATGAGCCCCTTGCCGCGGATATCTCCTATCAGATGCTCCTCCTTGGCCAGGTCTTTTAATCCCTGCATAAGGATTGCACTGTTTTGGTTTATCCTCTCCAGCAGTTTATGCTCTTCCATGTACTCCAGATTCTTTACGATCACCGCGGAGGCTACGGGGTTTCCTGCCCAGGTGTGTCCCATAGGGAAGATGCCGGAGCCTTTGATAATCGCCTCTGCGACCTTTGCGGAACAACAGGCTGCACCAGCGGGATAGAAACCTCCGCTTATGGCTTTCCCCAGGGCGATTATGTCCGGTTTAACATCGAAATGCTGATAGGCAAACCACTTTCCGGTTCTACCCATACCGGTCATTACCTCATCAAAGATCAGCAGTACATCGTATTTATTGCAGATCTCCCGTATTATCCTGTAATACTCTTTGGCAGGATGGACCGCTGCCAGGGAGGAGCCGGACAGGGGTTCAATAATAAAGGCTGAAACAGTTTCCGGTCTCTGCATGAGAATCTCTGTTTCCAAAGCCTTTGCGCAGGAGAAATCGCAGCTGCCCTCTTTCATGTTATAGGGGCAGCGGTAACAATACGGAGCGGGGATATGGTATCCCTGCTTGAGCATAGGTTCGAACATTGCCCTGCGGGCTACATGGCCGCTTAAGGATAAGGCTCCATTGGTGCTTCCGTGGAAGCTGAGCCAGCGGCTTATTATTTTATGCTTTTGGGGTTTTCCTCTCTCCACTTCGTAGGTTCTGGCAATCTTTACAGCCGCTTCCACAGCCTCGGAACCACCGGATACAAAAAAGATTCTGTCGATAGCTCCATCGGATCTTTTTGAAATCTCCTCCGCCGCCTTTTCCAGAATCCGGGTGGTGGAATGCATTCTGTAGGCAAAATTAAGTTTTTCCGTCTGATCCCTTATGACCTCGCCGAATTCCCTGTTTCCAAAACCAAGACTGCACAAAAGGGGTCCTCCGGCGGAATCTATTATTTTATTTCCCTTTTCGTCGATCAGATATATTCCCTCCCCCCTTTCAATCACCGGGTAGGAATAATTAAGCATGGTACTAAGCACATGATTCCTGTTGTTCATTTGTCTGTTCTCCTTACTATTTTTTTTATCCATTCAAAGGTTTTATCCATTCCGCAGGAGGGGATATATTCCAGACCAAAGGGATCCTTGTATCCCCTTTTTACTATCGCCTCCAAAAGGAAGGAGAAATCGATCTCCCCCTTTCCCGGTTCGTTCCTCTCCGGTGCATTGGCTATCTGGTAATACCTGGTAAAGGAGGAATACTTTTCCGCATTTCCAAGAAGATTCCCATGGAGCATCTGGATGTGAAAAAAGTCAAACTGCAGTCCCAGATTGCTGTGATTCATCTCCTTGATAAAATCCACCGTGCGGGGCAGGTCGGAAAAATGATAATCCGGTATCACCTTCGGGCTTATCGGTTCAAGCAGAATTGATATGTCAGACCCCTTTACAAGATTGCAGAGGAAGAGAAGATTCTTCCGGAAAAGATCAAGCTGCTTTTCCCGGGATAAATCGGGGGTGGCTGTGAATATTCCGGAGAGGCAATTGATATTTTTTACAGATAAATCTGTAGCATAAGCGACCGCCTTCTCTGCATTTAGCTTAAACTCCTTTTCCCTTTTGGGATCCACCGCGGCATTGATATCCATAACCTGAATGTTTCCAGGCAGGACATCCATAACTGGTAAACCGAGGCCGTTATCTAAAAGCAGGGTTTTCAGTTCCGGGAGGGGGGTAAAGTAGGGGAATAGGATTTCTATATGGTCAAAGCCTGCATTTTTTATTGCTTTGAACTGTTTTTCCGGGGGAAGATCCTTATAGAAGTAAAGGCTGTCTGGAGCAAATTTCATTTTGATTCTTCCAAGCGGAGAATTTCTCTCGTTTCTGCCGGGGTTGCCACCCCTCTGCCGGAAATACGGGCCAGTTCCTGGACCCACAAAGCCTGTTCCCAGCTTCCCTTGGCAAGGGTTTTGTCCGGAAGCTTGACATTATCCTCAAGCCCGATTCTGACATGACCCCCTGTAATTATACTCATAAAGGCTGCGGGAGCCTGGTGAGGCCCAACACCGCAGACACTGTAGGTTGCTCCTTCGGGAAGAGAATTGACAAGGCTCATATGCAGCAGGGGATCAAAGGGCATACCGCCTGCTACGCCGTAGACAAACTGGAAGTGCAGGGGATGTTTAAACCGTCCGAGCTTTTTATCCAGGAGCAGCACATTGTTCAACCCGCCTGGATCAAAGATTTCAAACTCCGGTCTGGTGGGTAGAACCTTTAGTTTATCTGCCCAAAAAACCTGATCTGAGAACATATTTCTGTAAAGAAATTCTATGACCACATCCCCGGTTTTGAAATTTATAAAACCGAAATTCATGGAACTGGTATTGAAGGAGCAGATCTCCGGTTTTACCACCTCCACCGGTTTGATTCTATCCTCCGGTGTATCAGTCATTGACCCGGTGCTTATATTCAGAATTATATCGGGACATCTCTCCTTTATTGCCCTGCAGATTTTAGTGGTCTCTTCAACATCCACAGTGCCGTATCCTGTTTTCTTATCCTTGGCATGAAGATGCACAATGCTGACTCCTGCCTGAAGACACTTGTAACTCTCCTCTGCAAATTCAAGAGGAGTGTAGGGCACATTGGGATTATTCTCCTTGGTAGTAGCACCCCCTGACAGAGCAGCAGAAATTATTACCTTTCCATACTTCTTCATAAAAGTTTCTCCTCCGGAAAAACCCACCTGGGTTTTATCCTGTTTTATAGAGCCATCCTTTGTTTCCAGGATGTTATTTCCGCAAGCAATTGATACCAGCCTGTAAGAAAGGCGTTTCTGAAAAGCTGTACAGGACCAAATCCTGCAAATTCTTCCAGGGAAAGACCTCCCTCATCATAGGCCTTGCGATAATCGGGAAAATATTCCTTCAATTCCTCCACGATTTTTTCAGAGGTTTTTTTATTAAGCAGATTCTCTACTTTAAGACCGGAATCGATAATCTCCTTGGCCGTGCTCCAGTTAATGGTAATATGGGCATCCCCGCCTACCATTTCCGTAAAGTGATGCATTCCCCGGGCGCCTCCTCCTAAGAGAAGGGCTTGGTATCCTCGACTTTTAAGAAGATCGTATTCCTTCTTTGCTATTGAAAGACCAGCATATTTTATTAGTTCAGGATTTATCTTTATCTTTTCACGACGGATAACTTTTTCCAGATACTCGTCAAAGATCCCGGAGATATGGGTTACGAAGAAGGGGGGTGAATTCCCCGTACGGCGGCTGGCCTGTTCGTACCTTTCACAAACAAGAATTGCCTGATCCAGAGAAAAGACCTCTGTGGCGCAAATAGGAATGTTTTCCTCTACACAGATCTCAATGGCCTCGATACCTCCCCTTATTACAGGGATTTTGGCCATGTAATTTTCTCCAACTTTTCTGTTTTCAAAAACTGTTTTTATGGTGCTTTCTGTATCATGATCCTTCCGTGGATCATCCTGCATGGTCACAAAACCTTCTGTCCCTTCACTCTTTTTATAAAGGGGAAGGAATTTTTCCATAATTCTTTTACAGGTCTTTCTGTATACTATGACCGAGGCATCCTCCTCCTCCGGGAAATCCTTTACTGTTTCATCAATTACTCTGGTTAAATATTCATTGTCGCTTTTTATAAGCTTGGAACAATAGGCAGGGTTGGTTGTGCAGCTTGTCGCTCCTTCCGACAAGGCAAGATCCGTTTCCTGCCCCGAGGGATTATTGATCCAGAATCCAGTTTTTGTTGTACCTTTAAGCTCCTGAAAGTAACTCATTGTCGATGGCCTCCTTGGTGTTAAGCATTTATACGGATTCAATTATTGCAGCGGCTCCCATCCCACCACCGATGCAGAGGGATACAAGCCCGTAGCGGACTTTTCTGCGGTGCATCTCATCAATAATCTGCACTACAAGTTTTGCGCCGGAACACCCCAAAGGGTGTCCCAAGGCGATAGCTCCGCCATTTACATTTACAATTCCCGGATTAAGGTCCAGCTCCCGGATAACGGCTAGGGATTGGGCGGCAAAGGCTTCGTTAAGTTCAATAAGTCCCAGATCCTTCAATTTAAGACCAGTAAGCCTAAGAACCTTTGGGATTGCCTCTATTGGTCCGAGACCCATAACGGAAGGGTCAACCCCTGCCACAGAGAAGCCGATAAATTTTGCCAGAGGGGTAAGACCCTTCTCCTTAACCTTTTCTCCACTCATCAAAAGAACAGCAGCAGCACCATCGGAAGTCTGGGAGGAGTTCCCTGCGGTAACCGTACCATTCAGCATAAACACCGGTTTAAGTTTGGAAAGACCCTCCATGCTGGAGTCTCTTCTGGGGCCTTCGTCGGTATCGAAGAGGAACTCTTCCGTGTTGACAGTACCATTTAAAAAACTTTTCCTGGAAACAGGCACAGCTACTATCTGGTTTTTAAAAAAACCCTTATCCAGGGCATTAACTGCCTTCTTATGGCTCTGCATGCTGAACTGGTCCTGCTCCTCCCGGCTGATGCCGTATTTCTGTGCGACCTTCTCTGCCGTCATTCCCATGCTTATAAAGAGTTCCGGTCGGTTTTGTATAAGCCAGGAATTTGGAATAATCTCCTGGGCATCCATGGGGAGTTTGCTCATGGATTCAACCCCTCCGGCGATTACACAGCTGCTCATACCGGAAATTATTGCCTGGGCTGCAAGGGCGATGCTTTGAACTCCGGAAGAGCAGAAGCGGTTTACTGTAAAGGCGGGAACGGAATAGGGCAGCTCTGCCCTGACTGCGGTATTTCTTGCAATATTGTACCCTTGAGCCTTTTCCGGTATTGCACAGCCCAGGATCAGATCCTCAATCTCTTCTCCCCCGAGGTTGGAAATCCTGTTTATTGTTTCTCTTACCACAAGAGCTGCGAGGTCTTCCGGTTCTGTGGTTGCGAGGGATCCTTTCTTTGCCCTGCCCACGGCAGTGCGGGCGGCGGAAACTATATATGCTTCCTTCATTTCCATCTCCTTTAATCTAATTCCTTAAATGTTTTCCCGTAGTTAGCACACTGTTTATTCTCTCCCTGGTTTTTTCCTCTCCCAGGAGGGAGATGAAGGCCTCCCTTTCAAGATCAAGGATGTACTGGGAATCCACCCATTGGGGTTGGGAGAGAGGACCGCCGGATAATATGTTAGCAAGCTTCCTTGCGATAAGAGCTTCGTGTTTGGTTATAAAACCCGCTTCGTGCATATTGTAGATGTAAACTTCTAGGTAATTGTAACCAGTGATACCGGTGGCATAAATGTCCCCCCTGGCAGAATCGGGTGTGTAGCTTGCTTCGGCAAGGTCAAGGACCATTCTTTTGGCGGAGCTGAGAAGATGATCCCTGTTGATAACAATCCGGTCTGTTGGAATAAGAAGGCCCCAATCCCTTGCCTCCTGGGCGCTGCTGCTAACCTTGTTCATCACTATCAGTTGGAATACCTGTAAAAGGAGGGGAAGGGGGTTTTCATTTGGAGTCCTTCTCATCACGGGTGAAAGAATCCTGCGGAGCGGCTCCTTACATCCGCCTAAAGCCGGAACCACACCTACACTGGGTTCGATCTGGCCCATATAGGTTTCTGCATAGGCACAGATGGCGGAGGATTCAAGGGCTATCTCTGAACCGCCACCTAAGGTCATGTTAAAAGGGGCAGCTACTACAGGTTTTCTGTTCCCACGGCATAGTAGAAGATTCTGCTGTAGGGAACTTACCAGATTCTCCATCTTATCCCAGGCTCTGTTTTCTATATGCTCAAGAAACATCCCAAGGTCAGCTCCAGCGGAAAAATTGTTTCCATCATTGGCGATAACCATACCCTGCCATGTTGATCTTTCCAGCAAGCTGAGAGCTTTTTCCAGCATAGCGGAGATTTCTAAATTAAGACTGTTTGCCTTGGAATGAAACTCAAGACCTAAAACTCCATCGCCCAGATTAACAATTGAAGCGCTGTCATTAGAATCAAGAATCCATTTTTTGTTGTTCTTAATATATTCAAATCCAAGAGATCTCTTGTTAAGCTTTAGATTCTGATATTTTCCCTGAACAGGATCATAAAAGGCAAGCTGATCTTCCTGGATTTTATAGAAGGATTCGTAACCTTGAGCAATCATTTTATCTACCCAGTCCGGGATTGAAAAACCAATCTGTTGAATTCTTTTACATCCCTCCTTAAGTCCCAGAGCATCCCAAATTTCAAAGGGACCTAATTCATGACCAAAGCCGAATTTAATTGCCCTATCAAAGGATAGAAGATTTTCTGATACCCTGGGCATCACCCAGGCGGAGTAGTTTAGGGTAAAGGCCAAAGTGTTCCAGATAAAACCAGCATAAGATTTTTCGGTTTTATCCCTTTCTTCCCAGGCATCGTTACAGATTGCACGAAGCCTTCCCTTAAGCTCCTTTATGTTGTTATAGGACTGCAGAAGGCGTTCTTCCGGTTCAATAATATTTTCGTATTCCCCGTTTTGCAGATTCAACTGAAGAAAGGCTTTACCCTTTTCCGTGTAAACCTGTTTATAAAAACCTGCCTTTGTTTTATTGCCATATAAACGCTTTTCCATCATATTATGGAAAAGCGTTTTTGATTTCGGATTTTTCAGGACTTCCCGGTAGGGATCATCGGGAATTACCTCATACAGATTTGTGTTTACATGATGGATAATATCCAAACCGATAAGATCGTACAGCCGGAAGGTAGCAGTTTTGGGCCGCCCTATTATTTTTCCTGTTAGTGCATCCACTTCGGATACAGAGAATCCATGCTCGAGGGCATAGTTAACCGTGTAACCACCGGAAAAAGAGATGTACCTGTTTGCTATAAAATTCGGGGTATCCTTGCAGAGAACCACGGTTTTACCTAGTACTCTTTCACAAAACTCCCTCATGCAATTCAGAGTAGAGGCAGATGTGTCTTTTCCGGGTATCAGTTCCAGAAGTTTCATATATCTCGGAGGATTAAAGAAATGAGTTCCCATAAAGTGGTGTTTGAATTTTTGGGATCTTCCCTGCACAATATCTTGAATAGATAGGCCCGAAGTATTTGTTGTTACAATACAAGCAGGTTTTCTGATTTTTTCAATTCTTGCAAAAAGGGATTGCTTTATTTTTAGATCTTCAACTATAGCTTCTATTATCCAATCCGCTCCAGCGAGTTTATCAAAATCATCTTCTAGGTTCCCAAGGGTAATGAGTTTTTCATTTTGGAGGGAAAACAAAGCAGGAGGGCGGGATTTTTTGCAGTTTTCCCAGCAGTCCCTTACAATTCTGTTTCTTACAAAGGGATCTTTAAGGGTAAGTCCCAGAACCTTCTCCTTTTCCTGCAGTTCCCCTGGCACAATATCCAGAAGCAGCACTGGTAGTCCTGCATTGGCAATGTGTGCCGCTATAGCCGAGCCCATAGCCCCTGCACCGATTACCGCAGCAGACTTGATAAAGCAGTTCATTGAATCCTCCTGTACGGCATTTGCATTATTTTAATATTATAAAAAGATTGTCTGATTATTTTATCATCTCTTTATTAGCCTGTCAAACAAATTGTTGATAAATGCTATTACTGGTCAGATGATATATTGATTATTTTTTTGCTTATTTGCATAATTTGTGTTACTATAAATTAAATTAATAATGCATTCGTAGTTGTTTTAATGCCCGGCGGGAGGATCTAAAAGATGGAATCAATTAGAAGAAAAAAGAAGAAGCTGGGAGATATAGTAATAGAAGAAATAAAAAGGATGATTCATGATGGGGAGCTCCAGGAAGGGGATAAGCTTCCGAATCAGACAAAGTTCGCTTCCGATCTTGGGGTGAGCAGACCCTCGTTACGGGAGGCTCTTCATACACTAACCCTTATGGGTGTAATAGAACAGAAACCCGGAGCGGGAACAATTTTAAAATCCGCTAACATAGAGCTCTGGAATGAACAACCGCCACCACCAATGATTTCCGATACAAGAGCAACCCTTGAGCTTTTGGAAGCTCGCAGAGAAATAGAGATGGTAATGGCAAGAAGCGCTGTGGAGCGGATTACGGATAATGAACTTAAAAATATGGCAGAGGCAATAGAGAATATGAAGCAGGCTTTGGATGAGGAAGACAAGGCAAAGTTTCAAAAGGAGGATCTATCCTTTCATTACCAGATAGCAAATGCCTCTCATAACAGGTATATAATTCATATGTTTGTTACAATCCGGAGTCTCATGGATCAGTTCATGATAGAAACCTTTAATATTCTTCCAGGCCTAAAACATGATTCACTGAAATACCATATAGCCATATACGAGGCAATGAAAACCGGTAATAAAACAAAGGTAGTTTCCTATGTAAAGAATCATATCCTGGATATAGAGAACAACCTAAAAAGATACTATTCTGCAAAAAAGTAGTCTGGGTGTGTTAAGCCCTTAGTTTTTCAACCTTAATGTTACTGATATCGGGAAATGAGGCTTGGACGATGGTGCCATTTTTTCCTGATATAGTGACATCCCAACCAGGGTTTTTCCCTATCTCTCTAAGTAAAGTAAAACCGTAGGAATCGTGTTTACCTTCCAGGACATCATCGGTCAGGCCGGCTCCATTATCCTCTAAGGTCAGGTAAATTCTGTTATCCTTTATGTGGTTAGAGAGGATAATCCTAGGGTCAACTGTGTTCTTAAAAGCATACTTGTAGGTGTTGGTCAGAGCCTCGTTTACTATCAACCCGCAATAAAGAAGGGTCTTGCGGTCCACAATAAAATCATTCAGCCTGAATTCCAGGTGTATCTTTCTGTTATCATAGTTCTGTGCTACTGCCAGGGAGAGGTTTCTGAGATACTCCTGAAAGGGAATTTCGCAGAGCCCTTGCTTGTAGATATACTCGTGCAAAAGGGAAAAGGATTGGATCCTGAGCTCCAATTCCCGCAGGAACTGCTTCTCTAATTCCTTTTTTGTGGATTGTTCCTGCAGGCTTACAAGACTCTGAAGAAGCTGAAGATCATTCTTTACATGATGATGGGTTTGTTTTACCAGTAGCTCCTTTTCCTTAAGTTCCTCCTCCCTCTTCTGCTTGATCATCTTAAAGGCGGGTTTGAAAAGGATCAGCCCCGAAAACATGAGAACTGAAATAATCAGGGCTATGATCTCCGGGCCCAGGGCAGAGGAGGGGAATTTGCCGGTTTCTATCATCCCCGCAAAACTGATAATTCTTCTTACAGCCATTAGTATTATTGAACCAGAGAGAAGCAGCCAGGGTTTGTAAAATCCGGAATGGAAGATCAATACAAAGGTAAGAACAGCCGAAGCAAGCTGCAGAAGTATCGAGAACCCCAATATCACTGGAAGCGGAGAAATCCCCATAGATGTAATTATAGTTGAAAATATTGTAGAAGGAAAGCAAGTCTTTTGCGTATTCCGATTATAAAAATGCCGAAAACACCTCTTTTCTCTCCGAAGTTGCAGAATAGGGGATCTGGAGTAAATTAAGATTGTCTGCCGTCATTTTGCAGAGTATATTTCTGTTATAATGAGATTTCAGGTACACCGCCTTATCTATATTTCTCTTATCTTAGTGCTGGTGATAGCGCTCCTTGTTTCACCTGTTGCTTTGGATCCAGAATTCCTCTCATCTCTGTTTTATATTTCTTTAATTCACACCTTCCTATTTTTACTAGGTTTATTGTCTTACCGGTTTCCCCGGAGAATACCTGCCCCCCGAAGTCCTCCTTCTGTATAAGGCCTACACAACCCCCAAAACGATCTAATAAAACCAGAAGGAGGCAGCGGAATGGCTGCATTTATACATAAATTTACTTCTCTTAAAAATGAAATAAAAAAGGCTCAAGGTTTGTGGATAGAAGAGGACCTTACGGATTACCGAAAAAGGGTTGATAAGATCCGAAGGCTCGATTTTTCCAGGAATAGTGACAAGGATCTTTTGGAAACAGCCGGATCCTTGAAACAAGCGTTTCGGGAGGTTTGGGAAGATTCCTTAACAGAAACCGGGTTTGCTCTGGTTGCAGAAGCCTGCCGGAGGAGATTGGGGATAGAGCCCTACGATGTACAGCTTCTAGCAGGTTTAGCCATGACCCGGGGAAGGATTGTGCAGATGAATACAGGGGAGGGAAAAACCTTGGCAGCAGTTTTTCCGGCTTTCCT
>ENA-OSEO01002604-OSEO01002604.1-sediment-metagenome-genome-assembly--contig:-NODE-2604-length-24491-cov-4.546039_pt1 | contig 24491 bp, 21 predicted proteins | sample MGYA00237883_ERZ534232 | MGnify/ENA metagenome assembly ERZ534232
TGAAATCCGCACTAGGGTAACATTCTTTTTGAGTCAACGTTGTTTTGTAAAGTAAGATTAATTTTGAGTCAATTCGCACAATGTTCATTCAAAGTAGTTGTGATATCATAACAAGCCAGAGGAAGACGTTCGCATTAACAATGCCGTTGGGAGGCACAATTATGGGACTTGACGAATGTTATCAACTGGAACTCAGCAATTATCAAGATCGCACCGGCAGATCCAAGGTTGCCTATGAACGAGCAAAACAGTTTCTGGCGGGCGGCGAGACCCGTTCTGTCTCTTATTATCCGCCGTATCCTCTGACCATCGAGCACGGGGACGGGTGCAAGATCTTCGACCTGGATGGAAATCAATATTACGATTTTATAAATAACTATACATCCTTGATCCACGGTCACGCCAACCCAGAGGTTACGGAAGCCATTGCTAAAGCATCCGCGAAAGGGACGGCCGTGCCCGCCGGCATTGACGATCAGGTGAAGCTGGCTGAGCTGTTATGCAACCGAATTCCGGGTGTTGACCGTATGCGCTTTTGCAACTCCGGGACGGAAGCCACGTTATTTGCCGTTCGGGCTGCCAAAGCCTATACCGGCAAGTTCGGCTTGTTGAAAGCGTTGGGCGGATACCACGGAACGATAGACATGATGGAATATAACGTCGCGCCGACCTTTGATGAAACGAACCCGGAAAACATGTGCATTGCCAAGCCCGATATTGCCGGGGTGAGCACCAGCATCGCGCAGGACATGTACATCATGTCGTTCAATGACCTGGATGCCGCGGAATCAATTCTACAAAAGTACAGTTCCAAAATAGCCGCGATGATCATCGAGCCGTTTCTGGGCGCCGGTGGGCTTATCCCGGCGGCACCGGGGTATCTGCAAGGGCTCAGGGTACTGGCGGACCGTTACAACGTTCTGTTGATCTTCGATGAGGTGCAATCAATGCGACTATCTGATGGCGGGGCGCAAAAAAGATTCAACGTCATGCCGGACCTGTCGGCTTTCGGGAAAATTATCGGCGGCGGCCTGCCTGTGGGCGGTTTTGGGGGGAGAAAAGAAATCATGGATGTCTACAATCCTTCCAACCCAAAACACCTGACACAGAGCGGGACTTTCAATGGCAACCGCGCCACCATGGCAGCCGGTTTTGCCGCCATGAAATTGTATGATCAGACAGCCTGCGACCGTTTGGAAATGTTGGCTACACAATTGGAATCTGGCATGGAAAAAGCTTTCCATGACCTGCAGATCGACGGTTGTGTCACCAGAGCGGGCTCATTGATGAATTATCACTTCACAAGTGACAAGCCTTATGACTATTTCACTGCCTGCCGTGATAACAAGGAAATTCTCAAGACCATGCATCTGCAGTTATTGAAAAGAGGATTATTCGCCGCCCCCAGAGGGACGATTGCGCTCTCCACGGCCATGGATGAGGGTGTCATCAGTTATGCCGGAAATGCGTTTTTTGAATCTCTTCAAGCTATCAAGTCTTATTTGTAAAAGTAACGATACTCAGATAGTTTTTTGTTTTTAAAAGCAGGTAATAAAAAATAACGACAAAGAGGATTTTTCTCTTTGTCGTTTGCCATCTAAAGCTATGTTTTACAGATTTTCAACTTGTGAACGGACAATTCGCCGGGATAGTACCGTAGAATTTGATTCTCAGGATCGGTTTCATAACGCCCGTCGGAAAGTTGAACGTCGGCTCCATCCGCGTAGTGCCAGAGCGGGAAGAAGACTTCAGAGGGTTCCTGTATTGACGGGTCCCCCTTGAATTCCAGTGTATAAGTTGATGTAAACGGATCAAAACTTGTGAAGAGCGGTTCACCGGCCAGTGCCATCGGGAAAGGCCGAATGACGGATTTTAACGCCCGTCCGCCGGAGTTGATGTCATCCTTGTCGGTCTGCTGATCGCGGCTGAAGATGGACAGGTCTTCGTCGTTCCAAAGATCGCCGCGTTCGTTGCTGTTGTCAGAGGTATAGTTCCAGATGGTGTAGTTCAAAAGGTTGGCTTCCATTTTCCTCATACAGCGGTCCATGGCTTTTTCGTGTTCTGAGAAGTTACCGGTGCGGAAAGCCTTTTTGTTCCCCAGATCATAGGGAATGCCAAATTCTCCGATCAGCGTGGGAATGTTGCCCAGACTTTCACCGGTCCTCCGTTTGATGTCGGCCAGTTGCTCTCGATAGGCTTCTTCAACCCGCTTCTTGCCGAAAATTACTTGTCCGGTGATTTCATTAATACCAACAAAGGTAAGATATTTTTTCAGGTAAAGCAGCGGGCCGTCATACCAGTGCGGAACATTGGCGAGGTTCTCATTGGCTGCTTCGCTCCAATGGGGAGGATAATTGTTCGATTCGGTTTCAATAAAACCGATCCATTCCGGTTTCACTGTCCGAACCGCGGCGACCATCTTTTTCATGAAGGGGGCAATGTGATCTTCCACGAAGCTGACCTCGCGGCCGTTTATCTTGTAGAAGTAATCCGGTTTGAGCAGGACGGGATTGCCGTCAGTATCAAGATCCCAAACGCCGTTCTGTTTCCAGACACATTCCCGGCCGGGCAGCCAGGCGGATTTATTCTCGGCGTTCAGGGTTACCCATCCCTTGAACCAGGTGCCTGCAATGTTGCGTTCAAGATGTTTTACTTTTTGCGTAAAGCCGGCACCCAGTTGAATCGATTGCCAGGGGGTCGGCACAATGCCGATATCCATTTGACCATAAAGAGGACGCAGGTCTTTCAATCCCACGTATCCACGCTGGGGTTCGTTAAACGTATCAAAGCCCATGACACAATCAAGGTTTTTAACCTTCATCGCCACCTGCTTCATGGCATCGAAAAAATGTCCCTGCAGGTAATCTTGAATGGGCACGCCGTCCACTTTTGTTTTGGGGGCGAAATCATTCCCGGCGAAGAAGAGCGTAAACATGGTGGCGGCCGCCAATTTGAAGGCGTTGGTCGGCCAGATCATGCGCGGGAAGGGATCACCGTGAGTCTGGTGGACGATTGCGGCGCCGGTTTCTTTAAAATTGCGCATGTCAAACCCGGCTGCTTCAAGCGTCCAGCCGGGAGCGCCATCCCCGCCTGAAAAGCGGGAGTAAACGTCCTGGTGGGGGTCAATGAAAACCTGAAAACCATATTCACCGGCTTTTTTCAATACTTTATACAAGTAGTCCAGGTATTCCTCATCATAAATACCCGGTCCGGCGTGTTCGACTGCTTCCCACGTGATCAGAAAGCGCAGGCAGTTGAAGCCCCACTGGCGCAATCGGGAAAAGTGTTCATCGGCTTCTTCGAGCGGAAATGGCCGTCCAACGAAGGAGACGTTGCGATGGTCAAAGAATCCATCCGGGTTCCAGGTGGCTCCGTTGGGTTTGACGGGCACTTTTGTGCTGCCTCCCAGATTTACTCCGCGAAGCATGACCGTTCGACCACTATCATCAATAAACCAAGGACCTTTAATTTTGACCATTTTTCGCTCCTGTTTTGATTATTTTAACCCTTATGATTCAATTTTGTGATCAAAGCAGTTAGGCCGGCCAGCAGCGGCGTAAGCGCGCTTACCACCAGCACCTGGATCAGTCCCAGCAGCGCCAGGAAGCTGGTCAGGTAGTCAGGCAGGGTCCAGGAGACAACCGGGCCGTTGATCAGGTAACTCGCCAGCACAGGCAGCCCGGCGATGAATACCACGGTGAATCCAAGATACAGGGTTTTCAGCCCGTTTTCGGAGGCTGAGCCTGCAAAGGTTTTCTTGAATAGATTGACCAGCAGCCAGACAATTACGAGGGATACTGCAGCGGTTACTGCAACGTAAATGATCAATTCAATCTCACTGGTGATGATGCTCAAGGAAAACACTTTTTGATCGATCACGGCATAGCGTAGGTTGAAGAGCAGCAGGAAACCAAGCCCGCCGAGCAGCCAGGCAAGAGAACCATTTTTGCGCTGCCTGATCAGGAGCGTAATGGCAACAGCAAGCAGCAGGGCAGTGGGTAAGGCCCTCTTTATACGGTCCGAGAAAAGCTTTTGGGTACGGAGGGAGTAAATGACCGCCTGGTAGTCGCTGACCTGCGTCAATTCCAGCATCTTGAGCGCGGTGGATTGCTTGTCAAAAGCGGAAGCGTAGGTCATTAACAAAGCGGATTGCTGTGCTTTGACCGCGTCCGGCAAATTCTCGGTAACGGATTGGGGTAGAGCAAGCATGGCGGTTTTCACCTCTCCCTGCGTGGAAGCAGGCAGATTGATCCCCATCAGTGCGGAAAGGGTGGGGGCTACATCCACCATCTGCATGTCTGCATATTGTCCGGGGTTTACCCCGGCACCGGCAATGATGAAGGGTTCCAGCAAGCAAATGGAGTCCTGTCCGCCATGGCCGCCGGCGTCGATCTGTCCATGGTCGCTCAAGACCACAATGGTATCTTTGGAGAGGTCAAGTTCTGTCAGGATTTGCGCCAGCATATTATCGGTACGAGCTGCCGCGGCATCCCAGTTGGGAGACTGCGGACCGCCTTCGTGATGGCCGGCATAATCCACCTGATCGAGGTGGATCAATATCAACTGGGCATCATTATTCGTGAGCCAGGGCAGGGCGGCTTTCATGACTTCTTCATCGGCGGCGTTGTCTTCATCAGGTGTATAGAAACTGAAATCCACGTCTGACTGCGGGATCATTTTCTCGAACCAGTAATAACCGCTGACGGCGGTCTTCCATCCGCTACGGTGAGCGCTGGTGAAAAGGTTGTCCTGGGTGAAAGCGGGGATGTCATCGTATTCCAGGTTGAAAACCGGACCGTCGTTGATCTCAGGCCATGCGCCGATTAACAAGGTTGACCAGCCCGGCTCTGAAAAGGAGGGAGGCTGGCTGTGCATCAGAGCGGATGCGCCGATCTCGCGCAAGTGGTTCAAATTGGGCATGACGTCCGTTTTCAGCGAGGTATCATAACGCAGTGCGTCAATCAAGACAAAAACCATGCGCTGCGTGGATGGCTCACCGAGGTTTTCACCTGAGGCGGGCGGATTATCTTTGAGGATCGAACGGTAATTAAAATTTGAGTCAATCTGTGCGTTGGCCCAGAAATAAGCCACTGCGGCAATGCCGAGAAGAAGGAGAATAGACAATATCCATTTCAATGCGTGCTTCATCAAATTCCTCTTTGTTAAAATGTAATAACGCCAAATATCATTCCACCCTTCCCCCCTTTGGCCTAATTGTATATTATTTTTTTGATTTTTGCTTCAGATTGTTTAATGATTTATATTACTTTTTTCATTTCCCTGCTGGCCTGTATGTCTATGCCTGTATCCAGTACGTTTGGAATGAGTACCTGATCGAGATTTACAGGCGCGGATATTTGCAATTTTCGCAATACACTCAATAGCTCAGGGATACGCGGTTTTGGAAACGGCGCCGAGGTGTAGACCGGAAGCAGAGGATGAAGCCCGCCATTGATCCGCACTGAAGTCGCCACCATGCGGCGCGGATCGGTCAATTCCTGGCGGGCATATTCGTGACCTCGTTTGCAGCCGTTTTCCACATTCACGACGGTTTGTCCGTCACGGGTGACGATCAAAGTGCAGCCTTTTGGGCAGGTAACGCAAATGACTTTTTCTTCCAATGTCGGCATATCTTCCTACTTTTTTACAATAGCCACAGATAATTCTGAGGCCGCTTTCACTTCATCCAAAAGGTCGGGTTTGAGCGGGATGGTGACCATCTCACCGGGACGAGCGTAAGGCTCGCCCTTACGGGTAAGCAGCCTGTCGCCGCAGCGGACCTCCACCCAGACCGGTGCTTCAACGGGCTGGCGCACGCGCATTTGGATGCGAATGGCGCCGTCCGCCAGATGGTCGGGATTCAGGGTGTGCGGCACAACGTAGCGCACATTTTCACCCGCTTTGACCGGGATAGTATGTTCAGTATGGGGCTTTCCGTTTTGGACCAGAAGAGCGGCCGAGCGTCCGGCATTCAGGCCGGCTTCGGTCACCCAATCGACCAGGTCGTAGACGTGCACAACGTTGCCGGCCGAGAAAATACCGGGGATATTGGTTTGGAAGCCGTCATCCACGAAGGGGCCGGCAGTGATGGGATCGATCAGAACGCCTGCCTGGCGAGAAAGTTCATTCTCAGGGATCAGGCCCACGGAAAGCAGTAAAGTATCGCAAGGGATGATCTCTTCTGTACCGGGGATGTAATTCCACTTGTCGTCAACAGCCACGGCCTCGATGGCTTCCACGCGATTTTTTCCTATGATGTTCTTGACCGTGTGTTTGAGCTGCAGTTCGATATTAAAATCCATCAGGCACTGCACGTAATTGCGCGTCAGGCCGGAGAGGTACGGCATCACTTCAAGGACGCGTTCCACTTTGGCGCCCTCAAAGGTCAAACGGCGGGCCATGATCATGCCGATATCCCCCGAACCGAGGATGACGAAGTTCTTGCCGGGCATGTAACCTTCCACGTTGACCCAGCGCTGTGCGGTGCCTGCCGTAAAGACGCCCGCCGGGCGCGTTCCGGGCAGCCGTACCTGGGCGCGCGTGCGTTCACGACAGCCCATGGCCAGCACCACCGCTCCGGCCTGAATGGTCAGGAATCCGTGGCGCTTGCTGGCGGCCGTAATGCGGCGTTCGCGGGTAATCTCCAACACCATGGTGTCCAGAAGAATTTCCACGCCAACCTGGGCGGCTTCATCGATGAAACGCTGGGCGTAAGAGGGGCCGGGCAGATCCTGTTTGAAGGTTTCCATGCCGAAGCCGTTGTGAATGCACTGCAGCAGGATGCCGCCGGGTTCGACGTCGCGCTCAATGATGAGCACGTCTTGTGCGCCGTTCTTTTTGGCGGAAATGGCCGCTGCCAGCCCTCCGGGGCCGGAGCCGATCACAACCACATCGTAGCGGTCTTTAATGGTCATGTCAGGCCTCCACTTCCTTGGTTGGGCGCATGAGGAATTCAGAGCCTGGACCTTTCTTGGAAATCTCGGTGACAGGCAGGTTCAGTTCGCTGGCGAGGATATCCACCACACGGGGCATATCAAAGGAGCCCAGGCAGCGACCGGTGCCCAGCCAGGTGCGGCGTTTGATGGCGTCGTAGGTGCGGGCGGGCAGGGGAGCGTGAATTTCGGCGACAATCTCGCCTTCCGTGATCATTTCACAGCGGCAGACGATGCGTCCGTAACGCGGGTCTTTGGCAACCAGGGCGGCCTGTTCTGCGCGCGATAGGTGGTTGAAACGCGGCCGTGGGGTACGTACGGGATTCCAGTCTTTCTTTTCGACCAGCTTTTCACCGGCATTCGCCAGCAATTCAATGACGCGTTCGGCAATGGCGGGCGCGGCTGTGAGACCGGGAGATTCGATGCCGGCCAGGTTGATCATGCCGCTCACGTCATGCGCTGTCTCGATGACAAAATCATGTCCATAGTCGATTCCGGCTGCCAGGCAGGGGGCATTTCCGCTGGCACGCAGACCGGCAAAAACGGCAATGATAGAGCGCGGGTTTATGGATGGTACAAGCTTCTGGGCGCCCTGCCAAATCTCGTTCAGGCCGGCAGGTGTGACCGATTTGTCTTCCTTACCCTCGATGGGGTGTGAATTAGGACCGACCAGTACGTTGCCGTGTGTGCTGCCCAGCACCAGAATGCCTTTGCTGACCTCAGTTGGGACGGGGAAGAGGATGTGTTCCATGTTGATCTCGGCCTTGTCGAGCAGGTAATACTCTCCACGGCGCGGATTGATGTTGAATTCCGGGCGTTCGCCGGCGGCATGCATGACTTCATCGGAGGAGGTTCCCGCTGCATTGACCACCCAGCGGCAGGCGAAATCTCCACGGCTGGTATGCACGCCAACGATCTGTTTGTCTTGCATGAGCAAACTTATGAATTCGGTCTCGACGAGCACGTCCACACCATTCTGGATGGCGTTTTCCACGGAAGCCACGCAGGCGGCAAAGGGGTCCACCATGCCGGCCGTGGGAGTGAAGAGCGCGCCGCTGACCTGAGGATTGATGAGCGGTTCGCGTTTGCGTATCTCATCGGCGGAAATGATCTCGGCCAAAACGCCGTTTTTCTGAGAACGTTCCTTGAGAGGAGCCAGGCAGCCGAATTCCTCTTCTCCCACGGCCACAATATACGCGCCGCTGCGTTTGAACGGAACGCCAAGATCGGCACTGACCTGGTCCCACATCGGATTGGCCAGCCGGTTCATCTCGGCTTTCAACGTTCCAGGCAGGGGGTCGTGACCGGAGTGAATGATGGCGGAATTGGCCGAACTGGCTCCCATGCCAATATCGGATTCGCGTTCGATCAATAAAACCTTCACATTAAATCGGGAAAGGGCGCGGGCGGTCATGCAACCAACCACGCCTCCACCAACAATGACGATGTCGTAACTTTTCATAGATTGTCCTCTGAATTCATTATAGAGTTCGGGGGCGAGAGAAGACGGATTTTGCACGTACGTGCAAGTCAAAACCATGTTATAAATTGAGGCATATGAACACTTTTTCATAATGCGTGAACGTTATTTCAGTTAGTATATTTATTTGAGGTACAGGATGGAAGAAAACGAAAAGAGCAAGGAAGCCTTGAAAGTCGCACGCATGTATTACTATCAAAACCTGACCACGGATGCCATCGCACTTGAACTCAATGTCTCAAGATCCACGGTCTCACGGCTGCTTTCTTTCGCCAAATCTCAGGGGTTGATCAACATTTCCATAAACGATCCTGACGAACACCCCCAGTTTCTTGAAAAGAAGATCCTTGACCATTTCAAAATCATGAAGGTGCACGTTGTGCCTGTGCCGAACGCCGCGGGAGAAGCGGAATGGCTTTCACGGGTGGTTCAGTACGCGGCCAAGTACTTGAACAGCATCTTTGGCTCCGATATGATCATGGGCATTGCCTGGGGAACAACCATCAGCGGCATTTCCAAATACCTGCTGCCGAAATCGACGCACAATTCGCAGATCATCCAGCTAAACGGTGCCGGGAACACCCAATCCATGGGGATCGAGTATGCCAGCGAGATCATTGTGCGGTTTGCCCAAAACTATCAGGCCGTGGCAAATTTATTCCCGGTTCCGACCTTTTTTGATTTCGCGTCCACGAAACAGGCGTTATGGAAGGAACGCAGCATCCAACGGCTGCTTGACCTGCAGCGGCAGGCGGATATTCTTTTATACAGTATCGGCGCGGTGAACGGCGGTGTTCCGAGCCACGTTTATGACGCCGGGTATCTTGAGAAAACCGATTTCCTCGAATTCAAGCGGCTGGGCTTGGTGGGTGACATCGCGACTGTCTTTTTCAGAGAGGACGGCAGTTATCACAACATTCCCATGAACCTGCGTACCAGCGGACCGGACTTGAGTCTGTTCCAGGAGAAATACGGCATCTGCGTGGTTTCAGGGTTCGCAAAAGTAAGAGGCTTGGCGGCGGCCCTGAGAGGAAAGCTGATCACCGAGTTGATCATTGATGAACCCACTGCCAGGAACCTGGTGGAAAGTTACATTCATTCCTGACTAGTTTAGAGGAAATGGATGGATTAAAAAAGACTGATGCATTGGCGCATCAGTCTTTTGTTGTTGATTCTCAATATACGTTAATTCTTGGGCGGATAGCCTGTAATATCTCGGATAGTGTCATAGAGGGGTTTCAAACGGTCATACATCTTGAGATAAACCCTTTGATAAAGCTCATCATAGATCTTATGGTTCTCCGCGATGGGTTCAAAGGTGGAACCGATATGAGTCATTTCGCGGACGGCAGCGTCAAAATCGGGATGGAGTTTCAGCCCGACAGCCAGGTCCATGGCGGCGCCAAGGCCGCTGGCTTCGTATACGTGCGGATTCATGGTGGGCAGCCCGAAGATATCAGCGGTGAGCTGCATGGCGGCCTTACTCTGGCTGCCGCCTCCCGCCACGCGGATCTCCTTGATGGGTACGTGGGTGCGTTTGACGGTGCGGTCGGCGCCTTCACGCAGGGCATAAGCCAGACCCTCCAGAATGGAGCGGTACATGTGAGCACGCGTGTGTACGTCGCCGAAACCGATGATGGCGCCCTTGGCTTCCGGACCGGGCACCTTTAGACCGGGCGACCAGTAGGGCTGCAGGGTAAGCCCCAGCGAACCGGCAGGCACCGAGTTGACCAGGTCATCAAACAACTCTTCGGTTTCGATGCCGCGTTGTTTGGCGAGACGTTCCTCGCTCTGACCAAATTCGCGCTTGAACCATGAGACCATCCAGTATCCGCGGTAGATCTGGATTTCCAGGGCGTAGGCGTCTGGGATGGCGGACGGATAGGGCGGAATGAGGGGAATGGCTTCAACGTATTTGGTATGGGTGGTGTTGATCGTGGCGGTCGTGCCGTAAGAGAGACAGGCCACAGAGGGGTCGATACAACCCGCGCCGATCACCTCACAGGCTTTATCCGCGGCGGCCGCGATGACAGGCAAATTGACCGGGATGCCAGTGGCCGCGGCGGCTTCAGGTGTGATGACGCCCAATTGGCCGGCGGCAGGTACCAAATCGACCAGCATGTGGGGTTCCACAGGAACCGCCTGCCACTTCCAGTCGGATTTGGCGCTCCAGGTCTTGTTCTTATAGTCGAAGGGGATGTAGGCCACCTGGGAACCCACCGAATCTTTAAACTCGCCGGTCAATTTGAAGTTCAGGTATCCGGAGAGCAGCAGGAATTTGTGGGTATTGTTCCAAACTTCGGGCTCGTTTTTCTTGAGCCAGTTGGATTCAGCCTCGGCCTGCAGGTAGGCAACCGTCTCGGTCATGCCGGCCAGCTTGAAAAGGACACCCCAGATACCGCCAACAGGTTTCAGCCCCGGTGTGCGGCGCTGGTCCAGCCAATGGATGGCCGGGCGCAGCGGTTTGCCGTCTTTGTCCACATTGATGAGCGTGGAACGCTGCGTAGTAACAGCAACGCCCGCGATGGCACTTTTGTCGACTTTTGGCTCCTTCCACAAATTCTGGCAAGCCTGGCAAACAGCATCCCAAAACACCTGCGGGTCCTGTTCGGCCAGTCCGGGTGCCGTGGAATAATAAGGCTCGATCGTGACGCGCGTCTTGGCGATCAGGTTTCCGCGCAGATCAAAGATCAACGCGCGTATTGACTGTGTGCCAGCATCAATTGCCAACAATTGTTCAGGTGCCATATTTAATCCTCCAGGTCTTTACTCCAGCGTCTCTCACGTTGTTCTGGTGACATGTCCAGACCAAGCGTGCCGCCGGGGTTCATGATATTGTTTGGATCAAAGTGCTGTTTAAGGGTGCGAATGACGTCCATTTGCGGGGTTCCGATCTGGTCTTCCAGCCAGGGGGAGGTTTGTTTGCCAACACCATGGTGGTGGCTGAGAGCGGCGCCGCTTTTCTGGATGGCATCCAAAATCCCGTACTGCAGATCCAGATATTCCTTAATGGTACTCATTTTTGCAATAAAGATAAAGTATAAATTGCCACCTTGTGGGTAGGCATGTGAAATATGGGTCATGCATACGGTTTGCGGACGGTTCTTGACGAATCCTCTTACCATGCGGTGAACTTCCGCCATTTGCGACCAGGTGACGGCACATTCCAGCGTATCAATGAGAATGCCGAAGTCCTGGAGGTCTTCGCGCATGTATGGATCCCTGAAACGGCCGTGTTCCCAATTTTTGGTCACGCCGGCAAAGCTTAATTCAAAGGCGCCGTGTTTCATGCAAATGCGGCGGATCTTGCGGTCAACGTTGGCCGAAAATCCACGCTCGCCGTCGGTATGACCGAGCAGGAGGCATTTCTGCATGGGCTTATACCCCAGGACCTTCAGAACAGTATCCGCGATGGTTCCCTCAATGTGGTAGAGCTTCATCGCTACATCGGTCTCTTCCGGGTCGGACAAACGGAAAACGGAAGGGAAACCGAATTCAGCCTGCATGACCTCACGACAAGCTTCTCGTGCGTCATCCCAATTTTTGAACATGTAGGAATAGCGTTTGCGGTTCTTCGGCTGCCAGCGGAATACTTTAAGGGTAACGCCGGTCAGGACGCCAAAGGTTCCCTCACTGCCCATCATGATCTGGTCAAAATCGGGGCCGTTTGCGCTGCGGGGATGTTCCAACGTCTTGAAGATACCGCGCGGGGTTACATATTCCTGAGCGATGACAATATCTTCGATCTTGCCGTAGTATGTAGAGTTCTGTCCTGCGCCGCGGGTAACCACCCAGCCGCCGACACTTGAGTATTCAAAGGACTGCGGGAAATGTCCGCAAGTGTAGGCGCGTTTCGCATCCAGTGTTTTTGGGGCGTTATTAAGGAGTTCTTCCAGTTGAGGTCCGGTCATGCCGGGCTGCACAGTGATGGTCTGATCCACTTCGTTGAATTTAATTACCTTGTTCATGTGTTTGCTCATATCGAGGGCGATGCCGCCCTTGACGGCTTCCATGCCGCGCGTGACCGTGGAGCCGGCGCCATATACATAAATGGCAATGCCTTCGTGTACGCAGTATTTGACGATCTCTTCGATCTCTGCCTGAGAGCGGGGGGCCACAACCGCTTCGGGGATGTTCTCGATAATGTGCTTGCGAAGACGCAGGGCGTCGATCATGCCCCCGCCATATGATTTAGCTACACGATCATAGGTGTCAACGCGTACGTTTTCCTCACCGCAAATCCGTTTGAATTCCTTGAGGTGTTTCTCGGCCATTTTGGATGGGACGCTGTCGGGTATGACATCGAGCGCCAGGTCAAGCGGTTTTTGCATGTCTTCTTTTTTCAGATCAAAGACATCCATGACGAGTTTCACCAGGCCGCTGTTGGGGTGTTTAAAGCCCGCAGGATCTCCCCACTTGAAGAGGGAACGGTAGGTCCCCTGCGGGGTTGATTCGGTATACCAGGCTGGAACGAATTTATTTTTTGCCATTTTCCATCTCCATTTTTATATTATTCGGCAAACCCTTTGGGAGCCGGGCTATAGGATTTTTCGTAAATTTCGCGATAACGTTTTACTTCCTGTTTCCACTGCGCATCGGACCAGCCGAGTTCGGGCTGGGCAATCGAACGTACGCGATCCATCTCGGATGAAGCACCATCCGGCAGCAGCATGCCGATACGTACGCGTCGGAGCAATAGATCATCCAGGTGCTCCACACCGCCGCTGCGCGCAGCCCAGCGAATCTCTGACCACAGGTTGGGCAGGTTTCCGATGGGTTGGTTCTCGTCATCTCCGGCGGCATTCAGCAGATCATCCGTTTCGCTGCCGTAACGTCCGAGCAGATAATTGAATTCGGAGGCCAGAACCCGTCCGCCAGCCTGGAAAGAAGGCAGGGGATTGAAATAGCGCTTGCGTTCACCAAGATTGGGGGGGTGGGGCAGGCGTGAAGCGGCTTTTTGCAGGGCTTCCTCCGCCATGATGCGGAAGGTGGTCAGCTTTCCACCGGTCACGGTGATCAGCCCTTCCTCTTCCCAGACCAAATGCGCGCGGGATTCCTTGCCGGGGTCGGATGCGCCGGTATTGATGACCGGGCGCAGCCCCGAGAAGGAGGAGATCACATCGTCTTGTTTGAGATGTGCAGAAGGGAAGACGGCATTGCCGGCATCGAGAATGTAGTCGATCTCGGCTTGCGTGGCAAAAGGTTCCCCCTTCGCGAGTGGGAGTTGGTGGTCAAGATCGGTGGTGCCGATCATGGTGGTGCCTTCCCAGGGGATGGCAAACATGGCGCGGTTGTCGCGCGGGTTAAGCAGGGTGACCGCGTGGGGCAGGGGCATCCTCTCGTGCGGGAAGATCAGGTGGGAACCACGCAAGCGGCGCAGACGGGCGGGGGCGTTGACTTCTTTTCTGATATCGTCGCTCCAGGGGCCGGTGGCATTGATCACCACGGAGGCTTTGACCTCGAGTTCTCCCTGAGCAGATGCGCCGAGGTCATTGACCACAACGCCGCAGACAATGCCGTCCTGTCCGCGCAGCAGTTTTTCCACCTTGCAGTAATTCAGAGCCGTGCCGCCGGCAGCCACTGCCTCGCGGATGATGTGCTGGACCAGCCGGGCATCGTCCATTTCGGCGTCGTAGTACAGGAAGGCGCCTTTAAGGTCAGGGCTTTCGATCTGGGGGCACATTTTCACAACTTTTTTTTGAGAAAGGTGGCTGTGTTTCCATTTGGGGGCGAGCAGGTCATACATAATGACGCCCACGCCGAACATATTTTTTGTCTTCCGATTATCCTTGTAGGGCATAATAAAACCCAAAGGCGTAACCAGGTTCTTTGCTTCCTTTAACATCCATTCGCGTTCACGAACCGATTCGCGGGTGACGTCGAATTGCTTGTTGCGCAGATAACGAAAACCGCCGTGCACCAGTTTGGATGACCGGCTGGAGGTGCCAAAAGCAAAATCCGTGGCTTCAACCAGCAATGTTTTATAGCCTTCCGCCACGGCACGGCGGAATACACCGGCACCGGTGATGCCTCCGCCGATCACGATGATGTCCCATTGGCAGTTCAGTTCTTTCCAGACTTCCTGCCTCCATCCCTTATGCCACATTCTATTCCTCCTGTTTGTTTTCGTTGTTATTAATGATTGCTGCGTGCATGATCTTGATGCTGTCTTCCATTACCTGGCGGGTGACTTCTTCCGCCTGGTAATAGTCATTTGAGAGTACGGCCGACAGCAATTTTTTATAAAATGAACGAGAGTGATTCCTAGCCTGGCTGCTGGCAAAGTATTTCATGCCCATGATCTGGTAGATACTGCCGAATCCATTAAGAATGAGGGCGAAAAGAGGATTCCCTGACAGGACGGCCAATTGGCGATGCAGATCAAGGTCTCTGGTCATAAATTCTTCGGCCGTGTCTTCTATATCCTGCAGTGATTCAAGCAGATGAATAACCGGGTTTAGAGAGTTCTGCATGGCCATGCGGGTATAGGTGGGTGCAAAAAGCAGTCTGATCTGGAGCAGGTTGGTGACGAATTCTTCAGTGACCTGACCTTCGCGCTGCGCGATGGCCGTGAGGATCAACAGGTTGCCTTCCGTCCAGTAATCTTTGACGCGGGTGGCGCGGCCTTGATGGATCTCGATCCAGCCGTCACGCGAAAGGCGCTGCAGTGCTTCGCGCAGGGTGGGGCGGGTTACCCCAAGACTCTCTGCCAGTTCCCGTTCGGGAGGGAGGTTTGAGTTAATTGGAAAAGTACCATCGAGAATGGCATCCACGAGGCGATTCTCGGTCAGTTCGGCAGGTTTGGGGGGTATATCCCACGCGACCATTGTATTAAATTCTCCTGTGTATTGGTAATTGGTAAGAGGTCAGACCAGTTACTTACATTGTACAAAATATTTTGATTAATTCAAGATGCAAATGATATGTCTTTGGAAAGAATATGAGTTTTATCCACAAAGATACACGCATTTTTTACTATCGATTTCAATAGATGTGGGAGACGAAAAAAACAACCCCCTGTATATGGGGGTTGCTGTTGGCGTGGAGGGTTGATATATAATTATCTCATGAAAAGAAAAAAACTATACTGGCAGACGTTGCTATCCAGGGGGTTGATCGCCATTGTGACATTTCTAAACCTGCAGGCGGCATTCCAGTTCATGTTTGCGCCCGAGAAATATTCGCCCGGCTTTGAAGTTGTCGGCACGCCGGGAGATGCGTTGATCCAGGGGATGGGGCTGCTTTTCCTGATGTGGAATATTCCTTATATCGTAGCCTTGATCAATCCCGATAAGCATTTCACGTCGCTGATCGAAGCGGTGATCATGCAGGCCATTGGCGTCATTGGAGAGACTGCGTTGTTGTTCTCGCTGAAGGGCGAACATACGCTCATTCATGAGAGCGTCATACGCTTTATCATTTTTGACGGCGGGGGATTGGTATTTCTTTTCGCAGCATTTCTTTTGATGCTGAAGTTCAGGCGGTCAAAAACTAGTTAAAAATCCTGTTTACTTCGGGCAGGATCAATTCCCAAATTGGCAGCAATACCTGCGCACCGTCTTCGGTCACCCAGGGTGTTACATAATTCCGGTCAATGGTATGGGCGTCAAAGCCATTAACGGCTGACAATGCAAACCTGGCTGCCATACGAGGCCAGAGCCATATGGGCAAATCGGTCTCCACGTTCTTCGCAAGTGCGGCAAACACTGCCGGAAAACGCGGCCATTTGAGCGGATTCAGGGCTTCTTTAAACGCGGCGGAAAGAAAGAGTTGGCCGCGCTGCTGTCTGAAGAAATCGTCGCTGTCCTTTCGATCTCGGACAAACTTCAATGCCTCCGTGCCGTCCAGGTGATGTTTGCCGGCGGTCAGGCCGGACATATCTTCGGGCAGGTCAACCGTAACACCGCCAAATGCATCCACCACTTCGACAAAACCGTCGAATTTGATACGCAGCACGTAGTCCACTTTGACGCCGAAATTCGATTCGACCACGTCCCTGGCAGCCTGCATACCGGTGCCGGGATTATAAAGTTCGCCAAAGTAATGAGCGGCATTGATGCGGTTCTCGCCGTAGTTGGGGATGGGCACCCACAGGTCGCGAGGAATTGATACCATGGAAACCTGTGATGAAACCGGCTTGATGGAAGTGAGAATCATGGTATCACTGCGGCCGATCCAGGTGCCTTTGGGCGGCCGGTCAATTCCCAGGATCAAGGTTGTGGCCTTGAATGGGATCATAAACGGGATCAGAAAGACGATCATTACCAGGGCGATCAACCCCCAAACCAGGCGGCCATGTTTTTTGGGCGGTTTCTCCCGCCGGTTTTTCATGACTTTTATGGGCTGTGTGATTTCCGCCGGTTTCTCTTTTTTAAGTTGTTCCGGTTGGATCTGATTAACTGCCGGTACCTGCGGTTCATACCATGATTCAAAGACAGGTTCAGGATCGACCGGCTGCTCATTCCCGGCGTTCGGAATCCGATTGAAACGGGATTCACTGTCATCCGAGTCATCATCAGGGTCGATCAATAAGGTGTAGCCGTTATCGTCCATATGTGCATTCTAATCCACTTTCAAACGAATCAATATACCAGCAAGATTTGGAATCATATCATAATATATTTGCCTATTAAAAAGAAAAACCGGGCATAAATAGCCCGGTTCATTGAGGAAAAGATTGCTAGATGAAAAGGGTTTGGGCCCCTTCGGACATTTCAATGAATTCCATGGCACCCAAAACTTTAGCGCCGTCGACCAGATCCTTTTCAGTCAGTTTCATCATATCCATTGACATCTTGCAGCCGTAAATGTTCGCGCCTGTATCGATGATCATTTGGACGAATTCACCCACAGGAGGGAAATCCAGCTTGTCGATCTCTTTGCGCATCATGGCAGAAGCGGCAGCGGACATGCCGGGGATGACGCCTACAAGGGTGGGAATGTGGAAGGAGGGATGCATGCTTGGGTTGCCGACCACAGCCACATTCAGTTTATCCATTTTCTTTTTGGTGATGATATCCAATCCCCAGAAAGTAAAAAAGAGGTCCACTTCCACGCCGGCCATGCGGGCTGCGTTGGCAAGGATCAAAGGAGGATAGGCCATATCCAGAGAGCCTTTTGAAGCAATGATCGACAACTTGCGAGCGGGTTTCTTTTCAGCCATTTCAGTTCTCCTTATTAAGAATAGACTAAATACAACCGGTGGGTTTGTGCAGGCCAGCTACTTTGGCAGCCAGTTTGCCGGGGCCGCCCGGGAAGAGGCTGTAAAGTTCTTTGGTATCAACATCGGTATTCTTGGTGATGTTACGCAGAGTAGGGGCTTCGCCCTTGGCTTCATATTCTTTGCGGGCATAGTTGATCACCACCCATGAGCGGTCAGTCAAGGTTACGTCTTCACGTTTGGCGATTGCTTCGGCAATCTCCTTGCTCCATGCGTTGGGGTCTTCCATGTAACCATCAGCGTCAAATTTCACATTATCAAGTACAGACATTTTTACTCTCCTTTTCTAGACGAATAAGATTTAGGCAACGCGCTGTTTTCCAGCGATAGAATATTCCGGGGGTAACGGGAAGGGAATGCCCTTCAACATGATGTTCCAATAGATCCACTTGAAGGCCAATTTGCCAACGTAGTTGAACGTGCTTTCTTTCAACAATGGGAATGGACCAACTACAGGGAAGGGATAAAGCCCGGTCAGGGGTTCAGTTTCGTAACTGAAATCAATCAGCAGGCTTTTGTTAAACCCTGAAACGATATGACAGGTGGAATGTCCGTCAAATTTAGCATCCAATTCTTTGCCTTTGACGGCGCACATGATATTTTCGATGAGGGTTTCGGCAGAATAATGCACGACCGAACCGGCCTTTGATGCGGGGATATTTGTGGCATCACCGATCACCCAAATGTTTTGATGCTTGTCAGATTGCAGGGTGAATTTGTTGGTGGGGACGAAGTTGAGATCGTCTCCCATACCTGATCGTGCGATCACATCCGCGCCCATATTGGTGGGGATGGTGACCAGCAGGTCGTAATCAAGTTCGCGGCCGTCATATGAGGAAATCTTGTTCTTGCTTGAGTCCACACCACTGATGGCAAAATCGGCTTCAGTGTGGATGCCTTTTTTCTGCATGACATCACCAAGCATTTTTGAGGATACGGGCTTGGTGAAGGCACCTGAAAGCGGGGTGGTGAAGACCAGATCCACTTTATTGCGAATTCCACGCTGGGTGAAATAGTAATCGGCCAGGTACATGAATTCAAGCGGGGCGACCGGGCATTTGATGGGCATTTCAGCAATGTTCAGCACCACGCGTCCGCCCTGGAAGTTCTTGAGAAACTCCCGTAGAGCCATGGCACCTTCGAACGTATAGTAATCGAAAATGTTCTTGCGCCATCCGCCTTCCTGCATACCCTCGATCTCTTCCGGGTGAATATCAGTTCCGGTGGCGATCAATAATTGGTCGTATTGGATGACACGTTTGTCTTTGGTGAGGGTAACTTTGTTCGCTTCAGGTTCGATCAGTTCAATATCTGAAAGGACAAACTCAACGCCAGATGGGACGAATTTTCGTTTGGGTTGATATATATTTTCGGGTTCATAGTATCCAAACGGCAAGAAAAGAAACCCGGGCTGATAATAGTGGGTTTCGTCGCGGTCAACCATAATGATCTTCCATTCCTGGGGATCAAGCCTTTTAGCGAGTTTATTCGCCATCATGGTACCGCCGGTACCTGCGCCAAGGATCAGAAATGTTTTCATCGATTGTTTCTCCCTTAATTAGCTAATATGTTCGTTCACTTGTCTAGCCAGTAAAACCTGGTCTTTTAATTGATCGGCCAGGGTTGCTCTCAATAAGTCCAAGGCTTGAATAATGCGTTGGTCAGAAAGCCGGTAATTCATGGATTGCCCCTCTCGTTCAGCTCTTACAATGCCCCTTTCACGAAGAACTTTCAGATGTCTTGAAACGGTTGGTTGGGGAAGTTCCATATGGTTTGCGATGTCATTGACGTTGCGAGGCCCATCTGCAAGTGAGTAGATGATCAGAATGCGGTTGGGGTCAGCCAGTCCGCTGCAAACTTGCGCATGGAGCCTTACAACTTCTTCCCGTAGATTGTCTGCCATGAATTCCTCCTCGATCAAACCATATATACATATATTCGCTTATGTACATATATTACAATAAATGTTTACTTTTGTCCAGTATGACTTTTATCCTTTCTCAATTTATTTTTGGGGAATTTATTGCCGCAGGATGTTCTTGCCGGCGCAATTTGCGCCAATGACAGGAACCGGAGTCGCTGATGCCAGCTCTTGAGGGCTTAAACCTTTGCGGGCTATGTCACGCAGATTGTTCACGCCGGAAAAGAACTCGCGCATCATCACGAGCGAAAGGAACTGGCCGCGGCGGGTCAGGTGGCTGCGGTCTTTATTACGAAATGCGCCTATCAGGTTCATGAATAGCATTTCAAGCCCAAGGCCGGCCCATGGTGCCATTCCAAAACGCTTTCTGAAAGCCTGTCTGTCAAATTCCATGCTGAAGAGGTTCATCATGAACCAGTATCTCATTTGGGAACGAGTGTCATATCGCTTCCCGCCATTAAGCGCAAAATTTCCGCTCTCAATGGATTGGATATAGTCCTTGATCGAAAAGTGGTTGACAAACAGCTGTCCATCTAAATAGCTGAAAGAGCCGGAGCCGACGCCAAGATATTCATCGCTGTCTACGATATATTCGTCGATCATATCGGCAGACTGTCGGACGAAGGTCCAGGCTGAAAGAGGTGTAAATGAACCGACAAGACGGTCATTGATCAGGTTGAAGAAATCCCATTCGTGTTTGTGGGTGGGGTTGCCAACACTGTGGGCCATGGATTTTTCGACCGAAGATGCGCTCATGAGTGGATAAAAGGTCACCTGCTGCGCTCCGGAAGAGATGATTTTCTCCAGGTCGTCAGTAAGCGCTTCTTTGGTTTGGCTGGGGAAATTGAAGATCATATCCACGTTCAGAGATTTAAAGAACGGGGCTGCGTAATGAATACGTTCCAGAATTGTTTCACCGTCACCGAATTTTTCGAGCCGGTTCATTTGCCGCAGCAAATCCGTATCGAAACTTTGTACGCCGACTGAAAGCCGATCCACGCGGTCTTTCAATTGGTCTATGTATTCAGGGATAAGGTGGTTGGGGTTTGTCTCACACGAAACCTCGCGGATGCTGAATAATTCACGGGCAAAGTCGATGGTGGCAGCCAGTTCTTTGAGATTAATTGTGGGGGTGCCGCCTCCGAGATATAGAGTTTTGAAATCATAACCCAAGCTGGCAACCTTTTTCATTTCCTCGCGAAGTGCTGAAAAATACTTTTCGGCTTTCTGGTTTTCGTAAAGGAAACGATTAAAGGAACAGTACGGACAAAGACTCTCGCAAAATGGAATGTGTACATAAAGCGTATATTCATGTCCTGCAGCTGGGGGAGGGAGGGTTAGTCTTTGGTCGTTCTGCGAAGTAAGTACCAAACGCGTCTGCGATTTTAATACAGAGGTCAGCAAACTGTCGGCCAGACGCATGAAATGTTTTTCAAAGGCCGAAGAGGAATTTTTTATTGGGGGCTGGTTTTGCCGGTTGAGTTTGGGTTCGTTCATAAATTTTTGGCGTTGTTTATTGTAGTGTCGATCAGACTAAATTGAGATAAATTCTATCATATTAAGTTGTAACTTTTGACTACTTTTTCCCCAAAGCAGTTTGGTCGGCCGGATCTTCAGTCAAGGGGTGCCGTAATATGTGGTTAAGTGAAAGAATCATCATGCTTCTTAACGTGTAAAGGTCGGTCACGGTATGTGAAATCATGTTTTCGTGGATCAGGTTGACAAAGCCGTGTACCTGGCTCCAGACAGTGAGGGCCATCAGATCGGCGTCGCCTTCGTCGATAAGACCGGCCTCCTGGCAGCGGATCACTAGCTGTTTCAATTCGTTGAAAGTCTTTCCGGTCATTTCTACAAGATCCGGGTATTCGCGTTCACGTTCAACCGATGCCGAGAAGGTGGTCTTGAAGTGATCAGGCTCTTCAAATCCGAAAGATACGTAGGCCCAGGCAATTTCAATGAATTGGCGCAATATATCGTCTGGATAGGTTTCTTTGATCAGGACAAAACGATTGAATACTTTTTGATATCCGTCGGTTGAGATTGCCGCAATCAATGCCTGTTTATCTGTGAAGTGAGCATATGGAGCAGAGTGGGTGACGCCGGCTTCTCGGGCTACCTTTCGCAAACTGAAACCCTTCAGGCCGTCTTCAGCCAGTATTTTGATCCCGGCTTGAATTAATGCATTCTTCAAATCGCCATGATGGTAGGATTTTTCAACCATGAACTATTCCATCCAAAAATATATGAAATGAGGACTATGATTCTGCTGGAACACATTTATCCAATGTGAAAAAGAACGTCGTCCCTTTATTTACCTTACTTTCAACCCAGATTTTACCATTGTGCCGTTGAATAATACGATAAACAGTCGCGAGGCCTATGCCGGTGCCCTCATACGTTGGATCGTTATGCAGTCTCTGAAAAACCCCAAAAAGTTTTTCTGAATATTTCATATCGAAACCAATGCCATTATCGCTTACAAAAAAGACATCTTCACCTTGCTCTCCCTTTTTTGTTCCGATCGTAATTTTTGATTTGGCTTGATTCCGTGAGTATTTCAGCGCATTATCGATCAAATTATAAAATACCTGATAAATCAAGATGCCATCTGCTTCACAAACGGGCATATCTTCCACTTGAAAATCGACTTTTTGGTTTTGATAATCTCCGGCAATTAAATCGTCAATTATTTCCCTTGTGATTATGGCAGGTTCAATCCTGTTTCTTGAGACAGGCTGGCGTATGATGCGTGAAAAAGAGAGCAGGTCGCTGATCAAATCTCCCATACGAACAGCACTGTCCTTAATTTGTTTCATGTATTGTTTGCTTTTTTCAGAGAGTTGATTGTCTGGTTCTTCTTCGATCAATGAAACATAACCATTTATTCCTCGTAATGGCGAACGAAGATCATGAGAGATGCTGTACGAAAAGCTTTCAAGTTCGTCATAGGCTTCTTTAAGTTTTGCTGTTCTTTCGGCCACCAGGTTCTCCAGCTGCTCACGATAATTAGCCAGTTCATTTTCTACTTGTTTTCTTGAGGATACGTCGCGGATGGTACTCACAAATCCGGCCGGTTGACCGGACAGGTCAAGGAATAGGGCAGAATTGATTTCCAGATTAATCTTTTCTCCTGATGGCAGCAAACCGGTGCAGCTGATGGACCCCTTTCTAGTGCCAACGTTAATCGAATCACGCAGGGAATCGGCAAGGTGTTTCTCATCGGGAGGTAAAAACTCAACAATATTTCTTCCAAGCACTTCTTGTTTATTTGAAATCTTGAAAATATCTATCGCGGCTTCATTTACATCTTGGATAATTCCATTCATGTCAGAAAAAACCATCCCATCAACGATGGTTTCCACCAAGGATCGTGTGTTTAGAATGGAGGTGCGCATTTCTTTTATTGCCAATTGAAACTGACTTTTTAGAAACCAAATCCCCAAGGAAATGGAAGCCAGAGCGGATACTGTGATGCTGACCCGATTTAAAAACATGTTGGAGGCGCTGCGATCAGTAATCAGATAGCCATAATGATGCGCAAGTCCGAATCCCAGAAAACTGACAAGACTCAAGATAAGCATTACGATTTGCGCTTTCCAATCCAGCATGATAGCTGCCAGAACGATGGCCAATGCATATAAAAGCATGGCGGGAGCGTCAATTCCGCCGACATAATTACCATAAACACCAGACGCAAAGAGGATTATACAAGGGATGGCTGCGCCAATTCTCTGGTGTCCTTTATGGGTCAGGAACCAGGAAATAACGAACAACAACGCCATAATCGCCAGAATGACGACGGTATCAAATGGAATGAAATGAAATGCCCAGCCAATAATAGAAATAATTAAGAAAGGAATGGAAACGAAAAGGATAAAAACCAGGATCACTTTCGTCAAGTATTCCCAGCGCGCGTTATCATCGTCAGTTGATTGTGTCCTGGTAAGACGTTTCCAAACTCTCAGTAAAATTTTCCGCCCATTGGATTGATTTGATAAACCCGGCTTGGAATCTCTCATCGATGTGCCTCCAAAATAACAATAATAGGGTTTTGGATATGGATAGTATAGTTTATTAATTCGTTAATATGCTATAAAAATTTCGTGCTTGACAAAGGAATACTTTTTTTATACAATCTAGACAATGTAAAGATTATTCCGCGAGGTAATATGACTACGACTCTCCCGCAAAAAAAACAAATTGTTGACGCTGCTCAAAGATTAACCCATAAGGGATTTCTTATGGCAACAGGTGGAAACCTCTCCCTGCGTATCCCCGGACAGAAGGCGTTTGCTGTTACGCCTTCTAATTTTGATTACATGAAAATGACGCCTGAGGATATTTGTGTCATTGATTTTGACATGAACGTGCTCGAAGGTCAGCACAAACCTTCCGTCGAGTCAGCCATGCACTGCGCAATATACAAAGAGCGCGCTGACGTAAACGCGATCGTACATACCCATCAGGTTTATGCCAGCACCCTGGCCCTGCTCAACAAACCCATCCCTCCGCTGTTTGATGAACAAACCCGATTCCTAGGGCGCCAGGTGGCGATCATCCCATATGCCCCTTCGGGTACGGGTATGCTGCGAGACACCATTGCCAGGAATGTAAGAGATCACAATAACGCTTACATCATGAAAAACCACGGTGCATTGTGTTTCGGCCACGATCTGGAACGAGCCGAGCACAACGTGGAGATTCTGGAGAAATGCTCTCTGGCATATCTTCTGACTTTATGCACGGACGCAAAAGCAGGCAAGATCCCATTGGCAGTCCGCGAAATTGCTTTCAGCAAACTGCGCAAGGATCAAAAACGTGTTGAAAGCGGCGACATGAATACAGGCGGCGAATAAACGCCGGGCAGAAATATATATCACTGTTTTAAAAATGGAGAAAAAAATGACAGAACAAAAATACGCCATAAGTGAATACCCG
>ENA-OSEO01002606-OSEO01002606.1-sediment-metagenome-genome-assembly--contig:-NODE-2606-length-24483-cov-7.201221_pt1 | contig 24483 bp, 24 predicted proteins | sample MGYA00237883_ERZ534232 | MGnify/ENA metagenome assembly ERZ534232
TGGCCGGAAAACCGAGGGAATACATGTCCAGTTGATTTCGAAGATCCTGATAGATGTCTTTTTGCATGCGCGCCTCCAATTGGTGAGGGGATGGTGAGGTTAGTCTGACATGTGTAGGGGAGTATAGAGAATTTCGGGTTCATGTGTCAAGCGGCGGGGGTGTCGTGCTGTGAACCAGGGGACAAGCATTGGGGAAATGAAAGACTTTTACCCCTGGTTTTTTCGACGCCCTGTCAGTTGTCATCCGGCGGCTTGCGCCGGTACGAGAAAGAAATATCGGAAACGCAGGATTTCAGGGCCGCAAAAGCCCGAGCACTCCACCCAATTAGTCGGAGCGAATAACTAATCCGGTTTAGCGGGGCGGTAGAGAGTTTCAACTTCTTACCGCCGGCTGGTCATAGTTTCCTCCGAGAACTTCATCAGGCCACCTTCCAGACAGGCGGTCCGGGGATTCTCTACCGCTTCATGGCGCGCAAGAATGTCGGCGGAAGACACTTTCCTGCCGTAAAAAGCTTCATTCAAGGTTCCTCGCACCGCAATTACGGCGCCGTCTAATGAAACGCCCCCGTACAAGCCCTTGGAACGGGAAAAGCTTACAATATCCGCACTCAGGTTGGCTGTGGCCGCTTGAGCACCGATGCCGACCGGTCCGGCTGCAATGCCTGCATCTACGCCGAGCTTAAAGCTGTTGGTCATAAGCGAATTTGCCCCGCGTTCCGTCATGGCAAGCAGAATTACCTCGGAAGCCTGCCCGCCGATTTGCAGGCCGAAACTTGCTCCGCCGATGGCAAAGAAGCCGGGTTTGCTCCATTCGCCGGACTTTTCGTCAAGGGTTACGGCAACCGCATTGCCGCCCGATGCGCCCACTATAAATGCCCCTTTCAACAGGGAAGGCGCAATCACCACTGCCTTGGCTTTCTTGAGAAGATCCCGGAATAGTCCCATATTATCGTCGTTCATGAAGTTGTTAAAGGTCATACATGCCTTATCGATAATCTGCGTCGCCTCCTGATTGTCATTCGCCCAGGCTGGAACCGCCTGAAACATTATCAGCGCCCCCGACAGGGCGGCAACAAACAGAAAGAAGCGCGCACTGTGCATCCATCTCGTATTTTTTTGGGTATTCATCGCATTATCCTCCTTTCCTGAAGTAAATCTCAAAGAGGTTTTCATGGTATTGAACATAATCATTCCGTGCCTGTATTTCAAATCCGGAACCCGGAAGCCGGGGGTGCCTGGAACCGCGGCGGCCGCGACACAATAAATGCGGATGCAAGCATGACGGGGGGGGGTAAATTATGTGTTTAGGACGATCCGATAGCGTGCCTCTCCGCTTCTCAGCCGCGCCATGGCTTCATTGGCCTGATCAATCCGGAAGTTTTCAACAACCGGCTTGATATGGTGCCGGGCCGCAAAATCGAGCATCCGGGCAATGTTCCGACGGATTATTTGTGTTGATATAATGCGTTTATACGGATATATTTGGAATCATCTTAATAACGGGGTATATCCCCCTTGAATCGAATATCCGGGTCTTTAACCGCGATCCCCGGATCCCCCGATGGATAGAGGAGATGAAAATGACGAAAAAAAATATTTATAAAAAGATTGCTTTTATAATCCTGATGATTTCATTCATGGTGTATGCGCCGGCTTCTGCGCAGGATTCAGGTCTGGTGGATCTCCTTGCCGGCCGGCTCGGGATTACTAAAACCCAGGCTTCAGGCGGCGCCGGAACGATTTTTCAGGTAGCGAAGCAAAACCTCAACGATCAGGAATTTTCCAGCGTTGCAAATGCTGTCCCTGGGATTGACCGGATGATGGATTCGGCGCCAAAAGCTGAAACGGGTTCAAGCACCCTTGGAGGCCTTTCGTCACTGTTGGGCGGCAGTTCGAAAAAGATCAGCGGGATGACCGGTTTAGCCGGTTCTTTCGAAAAACTCGGGTTGAACGCCGGCATGGTTAATCAATTTCTACCGATAATCCTTGATTATGTTCAGGGAAGCGGCGGTGAAAGCGTGATGAATCTCCTCAAGGGGGCTTTGCTGTAATTTCTTTCCGGGGCAGATATAGGTTCTTTCAGATTCCCAGGCTACAGATTTGCGACGCCTGAAGGCGAGGCTTTCAACAATCATCAACGAATCGGGCGGAAACCGGGACCGTTATAGAGTTCGGATACCGGTGGGCGTGGCCTATGGAAGCGATCTGGACAAGGTCTTCAAACGCGAGAACATCGTCATTCCCTTCCCCCAGCGGGATGTCTGGATCAAGCAGGGGCCTTCGCTCGAATAGCCAGGAAAGCAATTGGGTCGGGTGCGGGTCAGGCTCAAGTCGAGCTTCTCAATCTTTGTCGGACCTAATCTTATGAATGAAAAATACGGTTGACAATCCTGCTCGCCGGTGCTACCGGAATCACATTTGTTACCGCAACCGATAGGCTTCCAGATGTTGCGGTTTACATGATTTCCGCACACAACCATAAATTTTCGATACAGTCCTTTTCAAAATGAAATTTTTATCAAGTATTATTTAATTTATAAAGAATAATCTCATCGACAAGGGCGCCAATGCCATTGTGGTCACTTAATATGAAAGACCCTGGGGAAGGCAGTTTATTTATTAATGAAAGGCCTTAAAGGAGGGAAACGCATGAAACGTAACACATTCAAAAGATTTTGTATTATTCTGTCAGCAGTATTAACCCTGTCTTTTATAGGGGTAAATGGAGGAGCCGCAGATGACATGGCTGACTTTTACAAAGGCAAGACCATCAAGTTTATTGTCGGATGGTCTCCCGGAGGCGGTTATGATTCCTATGCGCGGTTACTCACAGCCCAACTGGAGAAAAGGCTTAAGTGCACTGCGATTGTCCAAAACATGCCGGGCGCCGGAGGCTTGGTGGCAATGAATTATATGTATAATACAGCGAAGAAAGATGGTCTTTTTCTTTCAATTACTCCTGTTGGGTTACCACTCACTCAGGTCATAGCAACGAGGGGGGTCCAATTTGACTGTGCCAAATTTAACTGGTTAGCATCTTTAATTCGTGACACCCATGTTATAGGAGTAAACACTCAATCTCCCTATAAGTCGTTAAAGGACTTGCTAACGGTTAAGTCGTTGAGGGCGGGGACAACAGATGTGACATCCCCGCTCGGACAGCCAATTGTCATGGCAGCAGAGGCCCTCGGCATGGATAATATGAAGATCGTTTCCGGCTATGCAGGAACGAGTGAGTGCATTTTGGCGGTACAACGTGGAGAGGTCAACTTTACCGCAGGCAGCCTTCACCATTTCTTACAGGAAAACGCGCCGCTTCGACCGCTGGCTGCAATATCCGAAAAAAGAAGTCCCGAGCTTCCCGATGTCCCTGCCCTGACTGAGTTCGGCATAAAAAAGGACGCTGAGAAAATGCTTGAGACACTCTTCGCTGCCAGAGGTGCCGGTAGAGGAATTATAACAGCGCCAGGTGTTCCCAAAGAAAAGGTTGACTTTCTAAGAAAGACTCTCATGGACTGCCTTGAAGATAAAGATCTCCTCGAGAAGGCAAAGAGAGTGCAGCTCGATATCGATCCCTTATCAGGAAAAGAAGCCCAGGCGATTGCGGAGAAGGCAATGAAACTGACGCCGGATGAGATTAAACAGCTAAAGCACCTTTTACTTGAGAAATATATGTAAATCTAATGGGTTAAAACTACTATTGAGTGCTTATTGACTTGAGAGTCTAAAGTTCTTTCGTCTTGCCGGACTTGATCCCCGCCGAATATGGGATCTTCGTCCGGCTTCCGGAAGTCATATCATATTGATAATATCTGGATTCCGGTTTTGCCGTAATGACGGCCCATAATCTTTTGTTTTAATAATATCAAAAAGTTATAATCACTTTGGACTGTCCAGTTATTGATAAGACTACAATAATCGTTTCCATCTCGAATTCAATGAATTCATGGGGTTTAAATTTCCCATTGCGCAGGAATAACGGAAAGGCGATTTGATGATAGACAGCATTATACAAGGTGTAGGCGTTTTATTCCAGCCAATGATGATGTTGGGCATGTTTTTAGCGGTTGTGGCCGGACTGACATTTGGTGTTTTGCCCGGACTTACCGGCATGACCTATATGGCCATCCTGATCCCTTTCACCTGGGGTATGGACCCTTTTCTGGCATTGATGGTTCTTGTAGCCGGTCACGCTGTTTCCACAACGGGCGGCGCTATCACGTCCATTCTTATAAATGTGCCGGGCACAGGCCCCAGTGCGGCAACCCTTCTTGACGGTTTTCCCATGACACAGCAAGGCAAGGCCGGTCGCGCTTTGGGTGCTATGCTTATTGCTTCAGGGATGGGCGGCGTGGAAGGTTCAATTGTTCTGGCGTTTTTGATTCCTATAGTAGTGCCTATTGTTATGGCCTTCGGATCCCCGGAATGTTTTTTTCTGATCGTGATGGGTCTGAGTTTTATTACGGCCTTGGGTAGCGGGTCAAAGATAAAGGGAGCAATTTCCGCTTTACTGGGTTTGCTTGTCTCTTTTGTGGGATATCATGACGCTACGGCATTCCCACGTTACACCTTTGGAAGCATCTTTCTTTTTGACGGCGTAAAGATAATCCCCTGCGCTCTGGCAATGTTTGCCGTGCCCGAAATGATCAATCTCATGATTTCAGGCAGCTCCATCGTGAAGGAGGGTACAGTGTCCAGGGCCCCTATGGCAGATATGTGGGAGGGAGGAAAAGATGTCTTCCGGAACTGGTGGCTTCATATTCGCTGCGTCTTTTTAGGAGTGTTTTTGGGTATAGTGCCGGGCGTAGGAGGCGATGTCGCATGCTGGATGGCATACGGCCATGCCAAAACCACTTCAAAACATCCGGAGACTTTTGGCCATGGCAATGTTGTGGGGGTGATCGCCCCGGAAAGCGCCAGCAACGGCAAGGAGGGCGGCTCGATGCTGCCCACGCTGGCGCTGGGCATTCCCGGCAGCGCTGCAATGGCTGTTCTTTTAGGCGCTTTTCTGATTCAAGGAATTCAACCAGGGCCGACCTTTTTAATAGAACATCTTGACTTGGCCTGGACCATTGTTGGAACCCTTGTTTTAGCAAATCTCTTTGGTATAGTGGTTTGTTGGTTCGCTGCGCCAATGCTTATCAAAATTACCCGTGTTCGCGGTAATATTCTTGCTCCTTTTATCCTGTGCATCACAGCGTTAGGAGCTTACAGCTACCGGAACAGCCTGGGAGACATCTTTGTAATGTTTGCCCTGGCCTTTCTTAGTTGGCCAATGAAACAACTGGGCTACTCAAGGCCGGTATTTTTTCTGGGTTATGTGCTCGGCGGACTTGCTGAGCGCTACTTTGGCATATCGATAATGGCCCACGGCTGGAAATTTTTTCTCACGCCCCTATCCCTGGTAATTATCGCCGTTACGATTATCAGCATGTCAATTCAGCCCCTTAGCGACTATCTTAAAAGGGGGAAGAGCTCATGAAGAGAAAGGATTTACTTTTTTATATTATATTGCTCATTGGTATGATGGCGGCTTTTGTCACCACGCTCGTTTATCCTCCTCGCGCTCGCTTTTTCCCCATAATAGTCATAAGTTTGTGCGGGTTTTTTGTGCTATGGTCATTAGTGAAAATGTTCATCGCCTGGAATGGAAAATCGTCCCATAGCGAATACAGGAAAAAAAATGAAGTGGCTTCAAAACCCGACGAGGGGTATCGGCGCCAATTTTTAATTACAGTTGCCTGGATAGGTGCATTCGTTCTCCTCATTTGGCTGCTGGGACTTGCCGCCGGTTTGCCCTTATTTGTCTTCGCTTATATTAAAACTTATGATGAGGGCTGGCGATGGTCGATTATACTGACGATCACTATGTTCTTAATTGTCTATGGCGGTTTCGCCATTCTCTTGAAAATCCCTTTGTATGAAGGGCTGTTATTTTAATGATAGGCTGAGCGCAGGAATTAAACGAAGAAGTGCGAGGCGTGTGGGAAAATATTTTTATGAATTTAGGAGCGAGTGATCTTGATGTTTCGCTACAGGGATATTGCGCCGGGCATGTATAGCCGGGCATGGGTCGGGCCAAGCCACGCCAAGTTATTGATAATTAAATAATATCCTTCCCAGAATAGCTGTTTTCCGGTCTATGTCATCTTTTTTGTCCCAGAAAAGAAAATTATAGGCGACTGAGAGTCTCCCGACCTGATATCCTGCTCCGGCTTTGATGACTTCTCCCTATTTGGACGGAATCCCAAAAAAGAATTGACATCCCGGTTCAACCAATGATTATGGTATTAAAATCGTTGTATTTTAAGACCGTTGAAAATACCATTATCCCTATTCGTTACAGGGTTGTGAGGAGTCTTAAATGAAATTCGATCTGGTTATCAGGAACGGCAGGATTGTTTCACCCCAGCGAACCTATGCCGGCGATGACATTGCGGTCAAAGACGGCAAAATTGCGGCCATCGACCGCAGCGGCAGTTTTTCCGACAGCAAAAAGACCATCGATGCCGCCGGCAAATACATTCTTCCCGGCATCATCGACGCCCACGTTCATTTCAGGGAACCGGGGTATGAATACAAGGAAGATTTCAGGACCGGATCGACGGCTGCGGCTTGCGGCGGCGTCACTACGGTCCTGGATATGCCCAACAATCTGCCGTTCTGCTCAACCCCCGCAGCCCTCAAGGAAAAACTCAGGAAGATCAAATCGAAAGCATATGTGGACTACGGCCTGGTGGTCGCGATCGTGGGCGAAACGGTGGAGCTGATTCCGTCGCTGGCAAGGGCAGGGGCCAATGTTTTCAAGATTTTCATGGGTTCTACCGTAGGGGGCGTTCCGGCGCCGGACGACGGCGGCATGCTCAGGGCCTTTGAACGGGTCCGGGAGACGGGCCTGCGCGTCGGCGTGCATGCTGAAAACAACCCGATCATGGATTATTTCACAACCAAGCTAAAGGCCGCCGGCCGGACCGATCCGCTGGCGCATGTCGAGGCGCGGCCGGCCGTGGCCGAGGCCGAAGCCGTTCAGCGGGCCATCCTGCTGGCCCGGACGGCAGGGTGCCGGCTGCATATCTGCCATCTCAGCTCAAGGGAAGGGGTGGTGCTGGTTCGCGCGGCCCGGGCAGGCGGGATGGATGTTTCCGCGGAAACCGGCCCCCACTATCTCCTGCTCGATGAAAACTACATGAAAAAGGTGGGCGGCATTATGAAAATCAATCCGCCGGTCCGTTCCCGGGATCATGCTGAAGCCTTGTGGCAGGGGATACTGGACGGGACCATCGGCATGATCGATACGGATCATTCGCCCCACAGCCGCGAGGAAAAATTCAACGATGATATCTGGAAAGTCTCCCCCGGTTTTGTCGGCGTGGAAACCACGGTGCCCCTGATGCTGACCCAGGTCAATGCCGGCAGGCTTTCCCTGAATCACTACGTGAAACTGGCGGCCGAAAACCCGGCCCGGGCGTTTAACCTGTATCCGCGCAAAGGGGCCATTGCGGTGGGTTCGGACGGGGACTTTACGATTGTCGATCTGGACCGGGAAGGGACCATCGACGGCAATAAGTTGCACAGCCGCAATACCGTTACGCCGTTTGACGGATGGAAGGTCAAGGGGATGCCCGTGTATGCGGTGGTGCGGGGCAACATCGTGATGAAAGACGGTGAAATCGTCGGCAGGCCCAAGGGGAGACATATCAAGGCGATTGTCCGATTCTGACGGGAATGCCGGAGACAGCCGGGCGTCACCATGAAATCGGATTATCCGCAATAAAGAAGGAGGAAAGATGGCAAAACTGCGATTGACGCTGGCGTGCGGCGATTATGATCTGACGCGCCCCCTGGTGGACGGCCGGGTCCAGCCCGATGGAATTGAACTGATTGCACTGACCATGCCGTCTCCCGTCAGGCACTGGCGCATGATCCGGAACAGGGAGTTTGACGTGTGCGAACTCTCCATGTGCCAGTATCTCGTTTCCAAGGCCAAGGGGGCGCCGCTGATTGCCATTCCGGTTTTTCCCCACCGCCGCTTCCGGCATTCCTATATTTTTGTAAACGCCGGGTCCGGAATCAGCCGCCCCAAGGATCTGGAAGGGAAACGGGTGGGACTGCGGTCTTCCCAGAACACCGCCGGCCTCTGGATCAGGGGGATGCTGCAGCACTATTACCAGGTTTCCCTGAAAAAGATACGATGGGTTACTCAGGATGAAGAGCCGGTTCTAACGAAATCCAAAACCGGACTTAAAATCGAACGGGTTCCCCCGGGGGATGACATCGACAGCATGCTCGTCCGGGGGGATCTCGCCGCCGCCATTTACCCGGATATTCTCCCGTCGTATTCACGGGGCGACAAGGCTGTCAAGCGTCTGTTTGAGGACCCGGTGGCCGAAGAAAAACGGTTCTTCAAGGACACCGGTTTTTTCCCGATCATGCATACGGTGGTCATCAAGGAGGAGGTTCTGGCGCAATACCCCTGGATCGCGAAAAATCTGCAGGGGGCGTTCCAGCAGGCAAAGGATCTCTGCTTCCACCGCCTGGAGGACCCCCGCAAGGTGTCCCTGGCCTGGTTCATGCACTACTGGGAAGAACAGAAACAGATCCTGGGGCCGGACCCTTGGGCCTACGGTCTTGAGGAGAATCGCAAAAGCCTGGAAAGCATGGTGATGTACGCCCAGGAACAGGGCCTGATCCCCCGGAAGTTCAAGCTGGAGGAACTGTTCACCCAGAATGCCGTCGAAAATGATCCGCATTATCTGGTGGATCTTAAAAAGCTGAAATAACCCCCACGATAAGACGGCCTTGGGTTGCCGGTGTGGAAGGGGATCCGGCAGAAAAAATAGAGTTGACAGACCGGGTTCCGACGAGAATATTTCATTCGAAGGAGTATATCCGCATGTACCATGATATGCCGAAAATGATTGCAAAATCCATGTGGGAAACCCGAGCGGTCAAGGTCTCGGTGGACAATCCCATCAAAATGACTTCCGGCAAGCTCAGCCCGTTTTATATCGACTGCCGGCTGTTGATTTCCTACCCGCTCCTGCGGAGCATGATCACGGCCTATGCCCAGTGGATGCTGGCGGAAAAAAAGGTCGCGGTCGATTGCATCGCCGGCGGCGAAACCGCCGGGATCCCTTTCGCAGCCTGGCTTGCCGAGAAGATGAACGCCCCTTTCATCTATGTCCGCAAAAAACCCAAAGGGCACGGCTTGACTTCCCAGGTGGAAGGGCGGATCGAACCCGGCCAGTCGGTTCTGCTGTATGAAGACCTGATTACCGACGGCTTGAGCAAAATCAACTTTATTCAGGGAATCCGCAATGCCGGAGGCCGGGTCGAGCATTGCCTGGTGGTGCTGGACCGGCTGGAAGGCGGCGAAAAAAAACTGGCGGAAGAAGCCGTCCGCCTTCATGCCGTGGTGACGATGGACCAGTGCTTTGAAGTCGGATTGAAAAATGGGTATTTATCCGAGAAAGATATGGCGGTCATCCGTTCTTATCTGGCGAAGGGAAGTCTGTGAACCCGGCGGCCTGCAGCATTCTAAAATAGGTGCGGTTGAAGACTTCCGCGGCCTCATAACAGGCCCAATGCCCGGCCCCCTCGATTTCCCGAAAGATCAGCTCGGGTTGAATGGCCTTAAGGTAATGGATGCGCTCGTGCATATGGCCGTTGACGATGGCATCGCGGCTGCCGTAAAGACCCATCAAACGCCCCTTCACCTTGTGAAGCGGCTCCTGCAGGATATCCAGATGCCAGTATTTGTAGGTTCGCACCCGGCACAGCGGTGTGTTGCGGTTCTGGATGTAAACGGCCAGGGCATCGACCTTGCGGGGATCGGCGATCATTAAAATTTCGAGGTTGCGCCGGTGGGCCTGCAAGCGTTCTTCGTCGGTTTTAGACCTGCGCCAGTTCCGGAGGGTTTCCATGGGATTGCGCGTCAGCCCCATCCCGCCCGAACCGGAGAACGTATGCGAAAGCAGCCGGTCGCCCTGCAAGGCGGCCACGAACCCGCCGACAATGCCGCCGAAGGAAAATCCGAGCATGTGAAAGCGTGCTTCCGGCGGCAGAATCCGGTCGATTCCGGCTGATAAGATCGCCGCCAGATTCTCGATGGTCCGGGGCTCCGGCAGATCATCCGATTCGCCGAATCCGGGGAGACAAGCCGCAAAAACGGTAAACCGGCTTGCCATTGCCGGAATGTTGCGGATCCAGTGCAGCCAGGAACCGAACCCGCCGTGCAATAACACCAGGGGAGTGCCCCGGCCCCAGACATGCCAGAGCATGTTTCCCGGACCGATGGGGGTCAGGCGCCTTTGGGATAATGATTCAATCCGGCCCACCGCTTCAGTGGGGTCTTCATTCGGAAGCGGTGGAAACAATGTTTCAGCAGTATTCATGACAGACGATCCCTTTTGATGTTTTTTTGATCCGGACGGATAGCCGGCCGGAATCAGATGCCGTTCAAAATTCTTTTAATGAAGGAGCAGCCCATTGAAGATGACAAGGTTTTTCTTTCCGAATTTTTTGTTTATGCAGAGTTTTAGGCTGACTGCCATTCCATTGGCAGCACTGACAATTTTCTGTTGCGCACGGACAGTAACGATTTCTATCCCACCCGTTGTCGAGCTGTCTAATTATCAGAATATCGGTCTGGTCGAGTTCGTTTCGCAACCTGAAGACCAACTGGGAAAAGAAGCAACAAGGAAGTTCATCGAAAACCTCCATGCAGCGCAACCAGGGATACCGATAGTGGAGATCGGTAGCCAAGTCAATGTACTAACAAAAATAGGATATGACAAACTTGATTTTCGGTCTATTAGGGCCATCGGCGACCATTTCGGCGTGAAAGCTGTGATTACAGGCACCGTCGAATTGTCGGAACCACAACCCGATTTCAAGATTGCCGCCGACCAGAAAGTTCTCGCTGCCAAGGTAACGGCCAAGGTTGAAGGCCGGATGATCGCCAAGCTCTGGGAAACCGCCAGCGGCGCTACTACTTGGAACAACTCCGCATGGGGAAGTTGGACCGTAGGAGGGATCAGTTTCGACAGCAACGGGAGGGTCAGCGCCGGCTACAAACACCTCAAGGAGAAAAAGGACCAGATACTCACGGCACTTGTTAGAGCACTTAACGGTGACTTCTGGCCGAGCTATGAAAAACGAAAAGTGACAAAATGATTTTATTTGATCTCTAAAATACACCGCCCGCGCTTGTCGGGAAGCTTCATCATCAAAACTGATCACTGCTTGCCAAAGTCTTCTGCTACGAAAGCTACAGATTCGGAAAAGAATACAAACGTTATTCACTCCCCTCCCGCAGTCTTTCAATATTACAGATATAGGACTTGTGCGGAACGGCTCCGCTGACGGGGTCGGCAAGGTCGTTGGTTACGATCAGGTTGATGTTTGCGCCCTTGTCGCTGAAGGGGTCATACGCCGGCAGGTCCAGCGCGGTGCAGCCCTGCCACCAGCCGTGCTGGGTGCAGACCACCCGTGGGTGAATCCCTTCCTGCACTTTTGCCTTTAAGCGGATGGACCCGTGGGGGGTGGACAGGTTGACCCAGTCGCCTTCCTGAATTTCCAGTATTGCGGCGGTGTCGGGATGAATTTCCACAAAGGGATGGGGAGCCATTTTCCGCAGGGAGGGAAGGCCGCGGTGCTGGCCGTGGCAGTAAGCCAGCAGTTTGGCGTTGGTAAGTATAAAGGGATACTTTTCTGCCAGGTCCGGCCGGCTGAAGGGGCTCATGAGCGGCTCCCGATAGACGGGGAGGGGATCAAAACCGTTTTCAAGAAATTTTTCGGAATAGACTTCCATTCTACCGGTGGGGGTTGCAAAGCCTCTGGCGCCGCCGCCGGCCGCTTCTTTGTGTTTTTCATACCTGACCGGCTGGGGCAAAGAGATGCCGCCCGGGCTTTTTCTCAAATCCGCCACGGTCAGGCCGGTGGGCGCGAGCTGATAATTAAAAGCGGCTTCAATGTCTCCGTTCCAGAACTTATCCGCAAGACCCAGCTTTGCGGCCAGTTCGAAAATAATGGTGGCATCCGGTCTGGATTCATAAAGGGGTTTTATGACCTGGGGCATCAACTGGAGATGGCAGCAGGTCTTGCCGTCGCCTTCGAATGTCGGCTTTAACAAAAAGGATTCCCAAGCGGTGGTTGCAGGCAGGAGAATGTCCGCCATCCTGGCGGCCGGGGTTTCAAAGAGTTCGGCCAGGGCGAAAAATTCCAGCTTTGCAAAAGCGGCCCGGCCCCTGCGGCTGTCGCCGTTGGCCGTCAGGGTATTGCCGCTGAAAGAGACCAGCGCCTTGACCGGATAAGGTTCTTCCTCCAGGATGGCGCGGTAGAGATCCCGGGCCTGGATGTTGGTGGGGCCCAGGGGGCGGTTTTCCCGGCCGATGGACGGTATATCGAGTTTGAATTCCTTTTTGCCGTCAATCGGATTGGTTTTGGGCTTCGGGAAAATGACATTGCCGCCGGGCCGGTCGAAATTGCCGCTTAAAGCAAAGAAAGTGCAGATGGCCCGGTTGTTCTGCATGGCGCCGGTATGCTGCTCGACGCCGTTATAGGCATAATAGCAGGAAGGCTTGCGGGTATAGAACAGGCGGGCGGCCTCCCTGATGCTGCCGGCATCCACCCAGGTAATTTTTGCGGACTTTTCAGGCGGGAACTGATCGGCCAGGTCCGTCAGGTATTCAAAAGCCGGGCGGCAGGAGACGGTTTTGCCGTTGCAGAGCTTCAGCCGGTACTCTCCCGAGAGCGCCGGCGTACCCTCCTGCCGGTACGTCCGGGTCCCGGGGTCGCAGTCCAGAAGCCCGCCGGCGGATTCGTCCCAGGCCAGGTAAGGATTGTCCGGCGAAGCCGGTCCGATATCGTTGCGGCGGATGAAGCGGCCGTTGTCCGCCCGCACCAGAAACGGCGAATTGGTCCAGGAACGCACAAACTCCCGGTCGTAGCGTTTTTCATGGATGACCACCTGCAGCATTGCCAGGGCCAGGGCCACATCGGTTCCCGGCCGGACCGGCAGCCACAGGTCGCCTTTTTTCCAGGTTTCATTGCGGCGGGGGTCGATGATGATGATTGCGGCGCCGCGCTTGCGGGCCGCGTTTACTTCCTCCAGGTGTTTTTTCCAGGATGCGGCCGGGTTATGCCCCCATAAAAGAATACAGTCGGTGTTTTCGAAATCGGGCTTGGGCATGCTCACGCCGTAAGTATGCCGGGAACCATGCGATTTATGCCAGCTGCAGATATGAATGGTGCAGTGATCATAGTTGGGACTGCCGAATGCCAGGCCCAGGCGCGAAATAAACCCCTTGAAATCATTGGCCGGGGCGCCGCCGGAGGAACCTTTGCCGAAAACAACGGCTTTGGCGCCGTGGGTTTGCCTGATCCGCAGCAATTTCCGTGCGATGGTATCCAGTGCTTCTTCCCAAGTGATGCGCTCCCAGCCGGGATCCGCATCCGTTTTGGGCCGGGTCCGTTTCAGGGGATATTTCAACCGTTCCGGATGATAGACCAGCTCCGGGCTGGCAAGCCCCTTGGGGCACAGGCCGGTGGCATTGGGATGGTCGGGGTCTTTGCGAACTTTAACCAGTTTGCCGTCTTTGATATGACAGATCACGCCGCAGCGGGATTTGCACTGGGGATCATAGGTCCGGATAGTCGTTTGCATGGGCGCGGTTCCTTCGAAAGAAGCGAGTGGAGTCTTCTTTTGTAAAATTGTCGGATGTCGAAATTTTAATGTATTAATCTACAGTTCGCAGGTGGTGAATGCAAGTGAAAAACAGGGGAAGCCTTTGAACTTTTTTTATTGACTTCATATTTTGTTTTAAAATATTCTGAAATGGAATATTAACCCGAATGGAAACCGAACCGATGCCATGAAGACCAAACCATCCAGTGAGTATGTACTGCTGGGGGCCTTGATGTCCGGCCCCCGGCACGGCTATGAAATCATGCGGTTCACCGAAAAAACTCTCGGGGTGACCTGGTTTGTCGGCACCAGCCAGCTTTACGCCCTGCTGAAAAGGCTCGAACAGCAGGGCCTGCTCCGGTCCACCCTGGAACACCAGGACGCGCGCCCCTCCAAGCGTATTTTTTCGATAACTTCGGATGGAAAAGAAGCCTTTCTGAAATGGCTGCATGAACCCACCCCCCATGTCCGGGACTTTCGGGTCGAGTTCCTGGCAAAACTTTTCTTCTTTTATCATCTCTCGATCCGGGGGGGAAGGAAGCTGATCGATCTCCAGGCGGAACGGCTTCACAGCATCCGGTCTAAACTGAAGCAAAACACCGCCATCGAAACCGACCCTTACAGCCGGCTGGTTTATGGGTTTAAACTGGCAACCGTGGAGGCGCGGCTGAAATGGCTGATGCAGAAAGCCGGGCCGTTTATGGAGCAAATTGCAGATGGATCACCTCCGGGTTAGTCGATAATTCGGAGAGGGTTCAGGGGTTCAAGTGTAATGCTGAAGAACTATGAAGAACTGAAAGTTTAGTAGAAGTCCTGACAGGTTATTTGCATTGCATATATTTTTTCTCACCGCCGCATGAAGCAGAGTACTAAGGAGTTGAATGCAAAATCTGAAAAAAGTCAAAGTTGAAGACGCGATTGGAATGGTGCTGCCCCATGATATCACCCGGATCATCCCGGGCAAATTTAAAGGGGTCGGATTCAAAAAAGGGCATGTCGTTCAAGAAAAAGATATTCCGGAACTGTTGAAGCTGGGAAAGCAGAATCTCTATGTCCTGAACCTGTCGGATAATTTTATCCATGAAAATACGGCGGCTCTGAGAATCGCCCGGGCGGTTTCCGGCAAGGCGCTTAAGTGGACCGATCCCGGCGAGGGGAAGACCAACCTTGTTGCACTGACGGACGGTCTGCTTAAAATCAATACCGTCGGCCTGTTGAAAATAAACCGAATCGGCAGTATTATCCTCTCGACCCTGAAAAACAACTTTACCTGTAAAGCCGGCCAGATCGTGGCGGCGACCCGGATCATTCCGCTGATTATCCGGGAAAATAAGATTGAACGTCTGGAAGCGATCGCTGAAAAATTTAAAGCGGTCATAGATATTTTACCTTATGCGAAGAAGAAAGTCGGCGCGCTGGTCACCGGCAGTGAACTCTATGACGGCCTGATAAAGGATGAATTTGACAAATATGTCGCTTCCAAGATCAGTCTTTACGGTTCAACCGTAGTGAAAAAGATCGTGGCGCCGGATGATCCCGATCGGATTGCCGCCGCCGTCCGGGAATTGATTGCGCTGGGATGCGATCTGATCGTAACGACCGGAGGGTTGTCCGTTGATCCGGATGACGTCACGCGCATCGGCATCCGCCGCGCCGGCGCCAGGATCATCTTCTACGGAACGCCGATACTGCCGGGCGCCATGTTCCTGTATGCCTCTCTTGAAAATGTTCCCATCATGGGATTACCGGCATGTGTGTATTATCATGCCGCCACCGTATTTGATTTGATGCTGCCGCGGGTACTGGCCGGGGATGCAATCACTCAGACCGATGTTGCCGCACTGGGCCATGGCGGCCTTTGCATGAATTGCCGGGAATGCCGCTATCCGGTCTGTCCCTTCGGCAAATAAGCCTGATGGCGTCATCCGGAAGAACTTAAGGACGTATAAAAATGAAAACAGAACTGAACCGGCTCGTTGTCGGAATCAAGGGGGCGGGGGAAATGGCCAGCGCGGTCGCCTGGCGCCTGTACATGGCCAATATCCGGAGCATCTGCATGCTGGAAACCCCCGCGCCATTAGCGGTCAGGCGGGCGGTTTCTTTTTGTGAAGCGGTATATAAGGGAAACGCAACCGTCGAAGGGGTTGAAGCCGTAAAAGTCGATGATGGCGAGGGAATCCAGGCCGCCTGGAACCGAAAAAAAATTGCCGTTCTGGTTGACCCGGACTGGCAGATCCTTAAAGCGCTTACCCCCCGGATTGTTATCGATGCCATCCTGGCCAAGGTTAATATGGGGACTGCGCCCAGCGATGCTCAGTTGGTAATCGGCCTGGGTCCCGGGTTCACCGCCCCTGCGGACGTTCATATGGTAATTGAGACAAACCGGGGACATCATCTGGGAAGAATCATCACGGACGGCGGCGCGGAACCGGACACGGGCATCCCTGGAAATATCGGCGGATACACGGAGCAGCGTGTTCTACGGGCGCCGCTGGATGGGATATTCAAAACACGGCATTCCATTACCGATCTGGTGAAGTCCGGCGATGTAACCGGCACGGTGGAGGACGAAAAGGTCTGTGCCGGGATCGACGGCGTCCTGCGGGGGTTGATTCGATCCGGCAGCCGGGTCCGCAAGGGGATGAAGATCGGCGACATCGACCCCCGCAAGGACAAAAGCTATTGCTACACGATTTCCGACAAGGCCAGGGCCATCGGCGGATCCGTACTGGAAGGGGTCCTGCGGGTGTTTAATTCATGATTTCTTTGCGGGAGGGACTGGCGCTTTCACCCGGCGGCGTGGTCTGCTTTGTGGGCGCCGGAGGCAAAACCAGCCTGATGTTCAGGTTGGCCCGGGAGCTTTCAGCCGGGGGCGATTCCGTTCTGACCACTACCACCACCAAAATTAAAATGCCGGACCCGACTGAGACGCAAGCAGTCGTGATTGCACCGGAAGCGGAAGCCATCATCAGCAGGGTCCGGCAGGTTCGTACAGCCGGTTTTCATTTTACGGCCGTTGCGGAAAAACTCGATTGCTTGCATAAACTGAAAGGGTATGCCCCGGAGTTTATCGACGATTTGTGGAAACGCAGGCTGTTCCGCTGGATTCTGGTGGAAGCCGACGGCGCCGCCGGAAGATCACTGAAGGCGCCGGCCGGGCATGAACCCGTTATTCCCGCCTGTACCGGATGGGTGGTCGGGCTTGCCGGTCTGGATGCGGTTGGAAATGCCCTTGAAGAACATTCGGTTTTCAGGTCTGACATATTTACGCAACTGACCGGGCTTGCCGCCGGCCGAAAGGTTTCCCCGGCGGCCATCGCGGCATCGCTGACCCATGCCGCCGGTATTTTTAAGGGGAGCCCCGGCGCTGCCGGCCGTTATATCTTTTTAAACAAGGCCGAAAGTGCCGATCGCATTCATGCCGGTCGTCAAATCGCAGAAATCATCAAAAAGACAATCCCCTCACGGATAAAGCGAATTCTCATGGGCAGCATACAGAAAAATCCGCCGGTGATGGAATATTATGATGTTTTCTGAAAGAGGTGAAGACCATGGAAAGTTTTATATCTGATTTAAACAGACTTCTGGCAGCAGGGCAAAAGGTTGTGGTCGCCCGCATTATTTACCAGAAAGGTTCGGCCCCGCGTTCCGTCGGGACCCGCTGCATCATCCTCGAAAACGGCGTAATTCTGGGGACCATCGGCGGCGGCGCCCTGGAATATGAGGTGATCGAAAAGGCCCGTGAGGTCCATAAAACAGGCCGGTCCGCTACCCTCCATTTTCGGTTGACGGGGGAAGAGGTGGCTGAAACGGACATGCTCTGCGGCGGAATCGTGGATGTTTATCTGGAACCCGTATTCCCGGAAAACCAGGCAGCCGGAGATATATTCAGAAGCATTCGGGCGCTCGCGACGGCGGAAAATGTCAAAGCAGCCCTTCTTACCCTGATCGCAGACGGAATCGCCCATGACCGCCCGGACCGTCATGCCCTGATTATCCGGGAGGCTTCCGGCGTCCGGGTTGTCGGACAAATTGCCGGCGGCGATCCTATCGATCTGGAGAAGCTTCTCGAATTGGAGCTTCCCCAACTGAAACCTTTCGGCGCTGCAGGGGTTTCCATTTTCGTGGAACCGGTCCGGGCCGCCGATGTTCTCTATATCTTCGGCGCCGGTCATATTTCCACGTTTCTAAGCCCCCTGGCAAAACGGGTAGGATTCGGGGTCGTGGTCATCGACGATCGTGCCGATTTTGCCAATCAAAAGCGTTTTCCCGATGCCGATGAAATCCGGGTAATGCCGCTTTCGCAACCGTTTGACCGGATTGTCGTGACGCCTACTTCCTATATTGCCATTATCACCCGGGGGCACATCCATGATCATGCCGTTCTCAAGGAAGCCCTTAAGAAAAAGCCCGCTTATATCGGCATGGTCGGGAGCAGGAGAAAAAGAGAGGTGATCTATCAGGCCCTGATGAAAGCGGGCGTTTCAAAAGAAACCCTGCAAAGGGTGCATTCCCCCATCGGGCTCTCCATCGGCGCGGAAACGCCGGAGGAGATCGCCGTCAGCATTGTTGCCGAACTGATCCAGGAGAGAAACCGGCTGAGGAAAAAAGAGAACGCATAAACCGGAGGGATCGCCGGAGGCCGGTCTGTACACAGACAGAATCGGATCAATCAAGGGGGAAGGTCCGGCTTCAGCATGAGAATGTAAAAAAACCGGCCTCCGGCAAAAAATATAACTATACTTTTACGCGCAGTTTGGTCTGATTTTCACCATTAATGAAATGATCGCCTTTTACGGCGCGTTCGGCTTCCAGTTCCAGTTCTTCATCCCACTGGCCCAAGGAATATCCGAACCAGGGGGGCTGCGGCGTCAGCGCCGGCAAGCCCAGTTCTTCCCAGATCTTACGGGCGTTTTCCATATATTTCTTTTTCGGAAGTGAAATCGGCGGATACGGTTCCTTCAAAATGGCGTTTACCAGCAGGGCGGATTCATCGGCCGGGTCATGCTGGGAGGCAATGTCCGTGCTCACGCTGGCGCCTCCGAATGGCGGCGCATGACCTTTTTCAAGCCCTTTCAGAATCTGCACATCGAGATGCGGTTTCATGCGGTAGCACATGGCCCACATGACGGCATCCAGGTTTTCCGGATCGATATCGGTATCCACCGCCACCAGTATTTTGCCGACGCCCTGGTGGAAGGAGACGGCGGCATACATGGCCCGCCACACTTCGGATTCGCTGGGCTTGTCCATCTGGATGACAATGAACTTGCGCAGGTTGGTCAGGGGTTCATGCAGGTAAACCCGTTTGACGCATTTGATGCTGTAGACATTTTTCAAATGGTTCAGGAACAGCGGTTCATAGCCGACCTTCTTGACCACCGAGCTTTCGCTGGGGGTTACCTGGCTGATCCAGGAAACATAGGTCGCTTTCTTTTTGTGGGTGATGCAGGTGATTTCCAGGTAGGGATTGGTCTGGCGCGGATGCATGTAGCCGTGGGATTCGCCGAAAGGACCTTCCGGTTCCAGGAACTCGGTCGACATTTTGCCTTCAATGACGATTTCCGCATCCGCCGGGACCAGAATATCCACGGTTTTACATTTGACCACCGGGATCGGTTCCCCCACCAGGCCGCCGGCAACGGTAATTTCATCAACCCCGCGGGGCACTTTCTGAACGGCGGCGTAGGAGACTGCGGGGGGCGCGCCGATAACCAGGGCCGCCTCCAGGGGAACCCCCTTGGCTTTGCACTTTTCCCAGTGCACCTGGATGTCCTGCCCCAGGCCGCTGGGGAAGCACCCCACTTTGCGTCGCTGCTTCATCTGACCCCTGTAGTTGCCGATGTTTTGAATGCCGGTTTCAATATCCTTGGTAAACCAGTGGGAACAGGTTGAATAGGGGGCGTTGTCAAAACCGGGAGTTGAAATCGGAACCGGAAAGCGGTCGGTGCCGTTGCCCTCCTGGTCCAGATCCTTGCCCTTGATAACGATCTCCTGGCAGGCAGCTTTGTCGACAACAACCGGATCGATCCGATTGGCTACGGCCGTCTGCCAAACCGTATTGACATCTTCAAGCTTGCACCCCAAACCGGTCAGGTATATCTCGGGATTGGCCGCCAGCGCCCCGACGACAACCGGCATATCATACTTTTTGCCTTTGGCATCCACCACGTTTTCAAACATAAAGGCCTTGCGGTCTTTTTCTTCAATACCGCCGCGGTATTGCCATCGCACCAGCGGGTGGAGCTCCGTGTCTTTATTGATTTTCCTTTTGACACGAATCAGCAGCCCTTTTTTCTCTAAAGCCTTGAGGTGTTGATTGAGATTCTTATACTTCCTGCTCGCCATTTTCTTCCTCCTGTTGTGAGTTAAGAGACCGTCGGCACTTATTAAGGAGTGCATAGTTGAGTAGACATCATAACGCCGCCTGCCGTTGCCGCAGTTCGAATCGCGAAAAACTTTCGCATACGGCAGCGTAAGGCCGAGTTTAGGCGCTGCCGTGCGGCTGAAAAGGAGCTGCTTTGGTGCGTCCGGATAGGGACCGGCTGGTCACATTATAATTACAATGTAACTATACTGATCCGGGGATGTCAAGAAAAAAAAGGCCGGATTTCATAAAATTCCGGCCTTGCGTCCTTTAGCGAGGTAGTACTCCCATACCTTTCTGATGCTGACGGAAGGGAGATACGTTTTAGCTGCGGCGCGTTCAATTTGTTCCTTGGAAAGCGGCCGGGGAAGCCCGAGGATTGAGGATTCCACCAGCAGGCGGGCATTTTCCTCAAGATACAGGCAGGCGACAAAGGTTGCTTCCACGTACGCTTCAGCCACCACGGCGCCGTGGCCCTTCATAATTACGGCGCGCGAACCGCCCAGCGATCGGGCCATCCGGTTGGCCTCTTCGAAGGTGGTGATTTTCTCTGCCTCGGCATAGACCGGGACGACCGCGCCGAAAATGCTGCCGTGATGACAGACGGGAACCAGGTCCTTTCCGGCAATACTGGGTAAGATGGCGTAATGGCAGTGGATGTGGGCCACGCTGTTGACATCCGGCCGGGCCTGAAAAACAGCAGCATGAATGGGAAATTCCTGGGGCGGTTCGTGTTTGCCGCCGACCCATTCACCATTCAGGGATACTTCCGCGAGGTCGTCCGGGGCAACCGCTTCACGGGACAGCCTCATGGGGTTTATAAAAAATGTATTTTGGCCCGGCGCCCGGACGCTGATGTGTCCGGAAAAATCGAGCAGCCCTGCCAGGGTCAGCATCCGGCAGGCCTGGGCTGCATGCTCTTTTAAAATATGAATGTCTGTATCCATCGGGTGCCGCTCCTGTAAATTTGTCCGTTTATGAATAAGGCTCAAGCAAATGCCGTCGGTTACATGTGTTTTGTTTGATTTTCCATATTATCCGGCAGCAGCGGGGTTCAGGCCGGGTTGCCGCCGGGTAATCGTTATCTTGACAAAGTCGCCGTCATCCAATCCCAGGACCTCCTTCAGGCAAACCGGCGCCATGACTTCCAGGATGTTCCGGGCATGAATCCGGACATCCCCGGCGGGGATAATGATCGCTCCCCGGATTCCCTTTATCGTGACCGGAAGGGTCTGAGCGCTGCAGAATTTCGGGTCGGGAGGAATCAGGGCAGGCGTGTCCGGTCCCTGTAAGGATTCAAGCAAATCGGCATCCGCATCGGCGATTGCCAGGTTCAGTGTTCCGGGAAACGGTTTAAATCCGAATTTTTGGCCGCATTGCTCCTGGACCCAGTCCAAACGGGTGAAGAAGGCGGCCTGGCGCACGCCGCTCACGATTTTTCCGGTTACCGTATATTTGTCATCCATATTTCGTTTTATTTATTCCTGAAACCATTTTTTGAGTTGAAAATCGTCCGGCGACTTGACGGAAGAATCGCTGATAATCGACTTCAATTTTGTCGTCAGTTCATGATTTTCTCCCAGGGCGGAAGCCAAAGACCCGGCCGCCCTTCCCAGGGTTCCATCCAGGGAAGCCTGAAATTTTTCTTTTACATCCGGCGGCAGATGCTGATAAGCGCTTACAATGTTCCGGACCCAGTTGGACAGGTCCTCGGCGGCAAGTTTGTTTTTGCCGTAAACATAGCCTTCAAAGGCGCCGACCGTCGCCGCGAATTCATATATTTTTGTATAGATATGCATGCTTATGATTCTCCTTATTAAACGCTGATGAGCATAGACATTGCTTTTTTATTTGTCAACCGGAGTGTTTTGCCCTGGGTGCGGCAACCGTCGCTCATCCCGTTCCATCCGTGCAGGTGCGGCGGAATCTTTCAAGCTGTATCGCCCAGGCGGCATTTCTTGACAGCCCCGGGTTCCATCGGTATAGTCCCTTGAGTTTCAGGGCGTTGTGTGTGTTCGGTCTATAAGACTTTAGAATGAAAGACCCCGTTCGTTCTCTGACTTGTTTTGATGAATTTATGAAAATGGCTGCAATCTTCGCAATCCTGTCGGCATTGTTATATGCCCTTTCCAACGTGATCACAAAGAAAGGGTTTCAATACGCCGGTCCCGTTTACGCCGCGCTCATCAGCCTGTTGTCCTGTTTTACGGTTTCGCTGATTCTGAGCCTGTTCGTATTTTCACCCGGATATTTTTTGAACGCGGCGGTTTTGTTTTTTCTTGCTGCCGGCGTTATCGGTCCCCTTCTGGGAAGATTTTTTCTGTTTGAGGCGATTGACCGGGTCGGACCCTCGATTGCAACCACCTTGTATGAGTCCAAGCCGATGTTCTCGGTCATGCTGGCGGTGCTGGTTCTGGGAGAAGATGTGTCTCCTGCCGTTATTACCGGCATGATTCTGATGACGGCCGGGGCCGTCATCATCAGCTTTGAGAAAGCGGGGGGCGAGATTTCCAAGAAATGGTCCCGGAAGGATCTGGTGATTCCGCTGCTGGCGGGAGCCTGCTACGGCGGCTCGCATGTACTCAGAAAACTGGGGATAAACACGATTCCGGTCCCTATAGTGGCGGTCATGTTTCAGAATGCCAGCGCACTGGCGTTTGCCCCGTTGCTCTTTATGCTGCAAAAAAAACGACCGCCGGCCATAAAAAACCGCAAAGCCGCCTGGACGATTTTTACGTTTGCCGGCGTACTTCAGGTCGGGGCTCAGTGGTCTCTGTTTACGGCGCTGGCACATGGAACCGTTGTGGTGGTGTCTCCGCTGACGTCCCTGGCCACCCTGTTTGTTTTGATCCTGGCGGCGGTTTTTCTCCGGGAAGTTGAACGCGTAACCTGGAAGATCCTGGCCGGGGCCGTATTGATCGTCCTGGCGACGGTGGTGTTGACGGTCTTAAATTGAAAAAAATCTGCTGTCATAAATGAACTATCCCTCAGCCCCGCAAAACGGGATCTCCGCTTTGTCCCGACAAGCAGTGGGGAATTGGACCCAAAAGAGAATGAAAATATCAATGCGATTAGTGAGATCGGCGCAAATCCGCATTTCGCTTGACACATGTGAGCGTGTCTTTCTATACTGCCAAGAATTCAAACGCCCGCCTGCCGATTTTGATACGATAAGACCCTATGCCAAAAGGAGAACTCAATGAAAAACGTTCACCTCAGCGTCGCCATCAGCGATTATGACCATGTGCGCGATTTTCTGACAGGCGACGTCAGGGCCGAAGGCATTGAGATTACCTACCTGAATCTGGTACATGAGGAGATCTTTTACCGTTTTATAAAATTCAGGGAATGGGATATTTCCGAAATATCCTTCGCCAAATATGTTTCGCTGGTTTCCCAGGACGACCACAGCCTGGCGGCCATACCCGTTTTCCCCTCCCGGGCGTTTCGCCTGAGTTCAATCTATATTCACCGCGACGGCGGCATCCGCAAACCGGAAGACCTGGCCGGTAAAAAGATCGGCATCCCGGAGTGGGCCCAGACCGCATCGGTCTATACCCGCGGATATCTGATGCACCAGGTCGGAATTCCACTGGAAACCATCGACTGGTACCAGGCCGGCGTCAATGCGCCGGGCCGGTCCGAGAAGGTCGCCCTTAAAATACCGTCCGGAATTCGATACACCCGGGTGTCCGATCGCTCCTTAACGGATCTGCTGTTGTCCGGGGAAGTGGCCGCGGTGCTGACGGCCCGTCCTCCCCAGGCATTTATTGACGGCAACCCTGAGATCGTTCGCCTGTTTCCGGATTTTATCCCGGTGGAGGAAGCCTATTACCGGGAGACCGGCATTTTCCCCATCATGCACGTGGTTGTGATACGGGCGGAGGTGCTGCAGCGACACCCCTGGGTGGCGATGAATCTATTCAAGGCCCTGGAAGAGGCCAAGCGCCGGAGCATCGAACGGGCGCTGGATGTCGCCGCGGCGCGGTTTCCGATCCCCTGGGGTTTCGAGTTTGCCAATCGCGCCGTCAGGATTTTCGGCAAGGATTACTGGCCGTACGGGATTGCGCCGAACCGGACGACCCTGGAAGCTTTTCTGCAATACGCCCATGAGCAGGGGGTCTGTCATCGCCGCTTGCAACCGGAGGAACTCTTTCCCGAGACGGTGCAAAGCGCGTTCGTTGTATAGAGTGGGTAGTCCGCGGCCAGTAGTCCGTTGCTGCATATTCAACAGACGACGGACAACTGACAACCGGCAGTTAAGGACCGGGAGGCTGGCGACGAATAGGGCAGGCAGCAGACAGTAAGCAAGATACAAGGGAGGACATACAATGATCAGAAAACAGACAGTTTATTTCGAGCGTTGCGGTGGGGATGAAAATACCGAAGCCGTTATCGATATCGTCCATGCGCGGCTGCAGGAAGGGGA
>ENA-OSEO01002609-OSEO01002609.1-sediment-metagenome-genome-assembly--contig:-NODE-2609-length-24442-cov-3.801765_pt1 | contig 24442 bp, 25 predicted proteins | sample MGYA00237883_ERZ534232 | MGnify/ENA metagenome assembly ERZ534232
GTCATTGGATGGGTCCGGGCGACATCCGATATTAAAACAAATTATGACCTTAAAGGAAAAAGGTGCGTATATATTCCTGGTTCAATTGTAAGTAAACAGGTAGAGGCCGCACTGGCTTTTGGCGGTTTGACGTGGGATGATGTTGAGAAAGTCACCTTCCCCAGTTACGCGGACAGCATGCAGGCAGTAATCGATGGTTCTGCTGACTTTTGCTCAGGCTCTACGACTGCGACAAAAGCCTACGAGTTAGAGGCCAGTCCTTACGGCATTCGCTTTCTGGAGATGCCTGCTTCGGATAAAGAGGGGTGGGCCAGGGCCAATAAAGTAATGCCCATGTGGGTTCCCTTTAAATCGACGGTTGGGGCAGGGGTAACGGCTGACAAGCCCGTTGAGTGCGGCACATATGGGTATCCGGGGTTTGTGTGCTATCCCGAGGATATCAGCGACGATCTCGCCTATTTCATGACGAAGGCAGTTCATGAATCTTACCCAATTGTGGCTAAGGCAGCAAAAAATATGGAAATATCCTGGCCGCTAGAGAAAAACCTTTACTTATTCGAGACCAGCAATCTCGTAACATTTCACCCGGGTTCGATCCGCTATTTGAAAGAAATTGGTAAGTGGAAAGCGGGATACGATGAATTGCAGGCTGGGCGCATAGCGCACCAGAAAGCAATGAGGAAATTATGGGACGAAGTGACTGAGAAAGCTTTAGATGACGGCATAAAGGATAAGGATTTCCCAGAGTACTGGTTGAAGGCACGTGATGAGGCGTATGCGCAGGGCAGACTTGTAACTCCCAAGTGATGACCTGACACACGCCGATTGAACTGAAAAGTAACAGTTGCAGTGGTTGACCTCTACGGTCAACCACTGTGCGTTAGGTTGTTAATCCGGCAATTAAGCATGTAAATAAAATTTGGTAGTTAATATGGCATCTGTCCAAGATAGATTTTAGCAATTGAAGAGGGTGCACAGACTCAGGTATCGGGATATACTGAGTGATCAGATCATTGAGATTGAAGGGTTCTACGCGTATCAGGAGTATCTCGGACGATTGAGGCGCTTGGAAGTCTGGGACGAGGAAAATGAAAAAGTCATCGTGCTTCTGACCAATCATATGACTTTCGGGTCAACGACCATTGCTGCTACATACAAGGAGCGCTGGCAGATAGAGATCTTTTTCAAGACCATTAAACAGAATCTGAGAATCAAAACCTTCATGGGAACCTCTCCGAATGCGCTTATGATCCAGATTTGAACAGCATTGGTTGCCGTCTTGATTCTGAAGTACGTGAAGTACCGCTTTGTGTTCCCGTGGTCGCTGTCGAACCTCGTGGCGATGCTGAGATATAACCTGTTCACTTACGGGGATTTATGGCCGTGGTGGACCAACCTTTTAAACCGTCACCCATCTCGGTCATGCAGGATCAGTTGACCTTGAATTGGACAGCGTCGTGACCGAAGGAGAAAAAAGCAACCTGATTTTCAAAGACCGAAAATAACCGTCCAGGTATCTGAATGTATAAAAGGCAGTTCCCCTTTTCCCGGTTCTTTGGGACGATAGTGAGTTCATATAATTATTGCACCTATCATGAGGGTGCCATATAAATTTAACACCTTTCGTACATTTTTGGGGTTGGTAGTGTCTGAGATGGATACCGAAATATTGATGGCAAGCAATTTGTTGGCATCATTTTGTTTGCCTGATGCTACTCGTAGTCCTGGAAAGAGACTCAAGTGTCTTGGTATAATCCTAGGTGTTCCACCTTTTGATGATTTCGGCCTAGAATGTTTGTGAGTTGTTTCTATCGGCTTGCTTACTTCGCGTGACGTCTGGCACGATGAATTGCATGCGCGCAACTTATCATGCCCATAAAACTGCTGTTTATCCTGTAGAGGTCTACGAAGAGTCAGACTTTTGGTTTTTGTGAATTGTATTTCTGCTTGCGGGTCAATCAATGTTACATATAATAGACCACAATTTTCAGATATATGCCAAAAATTAATAGAAAAGGGGTAGATCCTAATCTCATTAACTCCCGACGGGAATTCCCCACCTATAATGATGAGTATGGGCGTAATATGTAATCTGCTTTTCGCAGATGTGAAAGGTAGGTTGGGCAGGTGGCATTTAGATCAGAAGATATCACGTCCATAAGGGACGTGGGGATTCATTGTGTCCCGATGATATCCCATGTATTGACGAGTGGTCAACGCTGTCCTATAGGTCCGTTGGTTTCGGGGGGTTTTTTAGAAATATTAAGTTTAAGGAGCTAATATGACAAAGACTTTTAAAGATTTTGATAATTTGATTATTATAATTATGACGCTTTTAGCCCTTGCTGTTGCAATTACCCAAGTTTTTAGTTTACGATTGTTTGGTTACATGATGATGGGTAACACCTACATGTACTTATTGATCGCAATCTTTCTATCGCTTGTTTTCATTATTTTCCCTTCGGTGGATAGACCCAATTATAGTCAAACATTCTGGTATTGGGTAGATCGGGCATTGTTCGTGATAACGTTGGTGTTAGGGATGCTCTTTGCCGTTAATGGGTTGGCTATAATTAATGAGGGATGGGCTGTATTGCCACCAAAGAGATTCATTATATTCAGTATTCTTATTTGGCTGATATCGCTGGAAGGAGCCAGGCGGTCTGGTGGTTGGGTACTCGCCGCAGTCGCTGGTTTTTTCTCATTTTTCCCCTTGTTTACAGGCAGTCTGCCCGGATTTTTACAGGGCAATCAGTTTAACCTATTTGATACTGCTACATATCATGCTATGAGCACGGAAAGTATTTTGGGTATTCCTCTGGCTGTGTTCAGTAAACTGCTCATTGGCTATATGATATTCGGGGTGGCGTTAATAGTGACAGGAGGGGGTGATTTTTTCTTAAATCTTGCGTATTCACTCCTTGGCCGTAGAAGGGGGGGGCCGGCAAAGGTGGCCGTCCTCGCAAGCGCGTTTTTCGGATCAATGAGCGGGAGTGCGATATCGAATGTCATTACAACGGGGTCTATCACGATTCCCGCCATGAAAAAAAGCGGATATCCACCACATTTTGCGGCGGCCGTTGAGTCCTGCGCATCGACTGGTGGAGTTATGACACCGCCGATCATGGGGGCGACTGCTTTCATTATGGCTTCTTTTCTGAACTTACCTTACTTGACCATAGCGATCGCTGCTAGTATCCCGGCTATTTTGTATTATGGTGGATTATTAATTCAGGTAGACGCTCACGCGGCTTTGCACAATCTGAAGGGTTTGGCGAAAGAAGATATCCCGTTGCTCAGGACTGTGTTTCGAGAAGGTTGGTACTATCTCTTTACTTTAGTTCTCCTGATCTTTTTTCTCGTTTTGCGCTTAGAAGCCCGTGCTCCTTTTTTCGCGATAATATTCCTGTTCTTGGTTACTAATATTCGCGCAGCAAGCAGGCTTACGTTCAGCAAATTGGTGGAATTTATTTTGAGATGCGGAAGATTATTAACCGAACTGGTTGGGATACTTGCTGCTGTTGGACTTATTGTTGGTTCATTGGCGATGACCGGTTTGGGCCATTCCTTTTCACGGGAATTGGTAGTGCTCGCCGGTGATAATATATATTTGTTGCTTCTACTGGGGGCTATAACGAGTTTTATTTTGGGAATGGGAATGACTGTGAGTGCTTGCTATATTTTTCTTGCTATCGTTCTAGCGCCTGGGCTGGTTCAAGCTGGCATGAACGAGCTTGCGGTGCATCTTTTTGTTGCCTACTGCGGAATGCTATCCTACATTACTCCCCCTGTTGGCTTAGCCGTCTATCCTGCAGCCGCTATCGCAGGGTCACCTCCGATGCAAACCGGAGTTACCGCTGTTCGTTTAGGGGCGGTAACATTCATTATACCTCTCTTTTTCGTATTAAATCCCGCACTCATTTTGCAGGGTAGCGTTCTCAACATTTTGTGGTCTGTATCTACCGCAATTGTCGGAGTTTTCTTGTTGGCTTCAGGCTTGGGAGGCTATGTTATCGGGTTTGGGCCAGCGAGATTTTCTATCCGATCTCCAAAGTGGCTTAATATTTTACTACAGATTGCATTGTTCTTTGCAGGTCTTTTCTTGGCGTTCCCAGAGGGCAGAACTGATATTATAGGGTTTGTTCTGGGAGCGATTCTCGTCGCCATAATATGGTTTGGTGCAAAGGCAAAAACTCAAGCCACAAACGTGTGATTATATATAAACCACGGCAACTTAGATGTTTTCTGAGGTACGATACAATGAAACTATTTTCGCAGGGTAAGGTAGGCAGTCTTGTTGTACCTAATCGTGTTGTAATGGCGCCTATGGGCCTTGGGTCACTCACTGACCCGGACGGCAGGTTATCTGAACGAGGTGTAGATTATTATGTTGCTCGCGCTAAGGGCGGAGTGGGCCTGATAATCACGGGACTTGCTTATACCACCAGAGAACTTGAAACCTTGCAGCCTTCCGTCCTTCCTCGACGCCTCATGACTGATAGCAAAATGTACATTTCACGATTTAATGACCTGGCCGATTCCGTTCATGATTATGGAGCTAAAATCGCGGTTCAATTGACCGCAGGTGTGGGGCGGGTTGCACGTGGCGAGTTGTTGGAAACAAACGGGGCAGTGGCTCCGTCTGCCATACCGTGCTATTGGAACCCAAACATTATTGCGAGAGAATTGACTATTGACCAAATAAAGCGTTTGGTAAAATCGTTCGAGTTTGCTGCTGAGATACTGCGTACCGCTGGAATCGATGCGATCGAACTGCACGGTCATGAGGGTTATCTTCTTGACCAATTCAAAACATCTCTTTGGAATAAGCGTACTGACCGATACGGTGGAGACTTGGACGGACGTCTCAGATTTCCTCTCGAGGTTATTGAGGCTATCAAAAGAGGAGCCGGAAAAGATTATCCCATAATTTACAGGTTTGGTCTTAAACATTATCTTGAGGGAGGCCGTGAGGTAGAGGAGGGACTTGAAATAGCTCGCCGATTGGAGACCGCAGGAGTAGCAGCCCTTGATGTCGATGCCGGTTGTTATGAAACTTGGCACTGGGCGCATCCCCCGACAACGCAACCACCAGGATGTATGGTTGACATGGCGGAAATGACAAAAAAGGTGGTCAATATTCCTGTAATGGCTGTTGGTAGGCTTAATGATCCTCAGCTAGCCGAAAGTGTGTTGCAAAATAAGCAGGCCGATTTCGTTATTCTGGGCAGAGCTTTGCTCGCTGATCCAGATTGGACAAATAAAGTTAGGGAAAAGCGATTGGAAGATATCCGCCCCTGTCTCGGTTGCCATGAGGGCTGCTTTGGTAGACTCGTGGAGACAAAATCCCTAAGTTGCGCAGTAAACCCTGCAACGGGCAATGAGAAAGCCTTGGCAATAGAACCAGCAATGAGAAGTAAAATAGTACTTGTAATCGGTGGTGGCCCCGGTGGAATGGAAGCGGCGCGCGTTGCTTCGCTCAGAGGGCATAAAGTAACCTTGTGGGAGAAAGGGGATGCTTTAGGGGGCAATCTAATCCCCGCATCATCACCCGACTTTAAAAGAGACTATAGATTATTCATTGATTATTTGAGTACCCAACTCGAAAAACTTAAAGTAAATATTGAACTGAACAAAAAGGCCACCCCTGATTTAGTAAAGAAAATGAATCCTGAAACGGTATGTATTGCCACAGGCGCTACCCCTATTATTCCTGATATTCCAGGGGTAGAAAAAAGCACTGTTTTTGTCGCAACCGATGTGCTTTTAGGCAAACAGGATGTAGGAGCAAAGGTGGCCGTTGTAGGTGGTGGCATGGTAGGAGCTGAAACTGCTCTCTATTTGGCCCAGAAGGGAATAAAAGTCTATATTGTTGAACTTTTAGATGCCGTCATGAAAGACCTGTTTTCTGCTAATCGAGATCATTATTTAGAGTTACTTACGATACATGGGGTTGATATTCTCACTGAAACTAAAGTGATGGCTATAGAAGATAACTCTATTACTATAGCAGATAAAAATGGCCAAACCAGCAGAAAATGGGTTGATAACACTATTCTTGCGGTGGGCCTAAAATCAGATAAAAAGCTCATTGAAGACTTGGCGAATGAGTCGATATTAGATATACATACTCTCGGTGACTGTGTGTCTCCCCGTAAGGTCCTCAGTGCTATTTGGGAAGGGTTTCGTGTAGCTCGGCTAATTTAAATGTGGGGCTTAGGAAGCAAAAAGTTGTAAAAATATGATAAGCTTCCAATATACCTTTAAAAAATCGTTATCAAAAGTACGGTAAAATTTCAGAGAGAAAATTCAGAGAAATTCTCCGCTATTTTGCCCAAGATTTTACAGCTTCCGATACTGCAAGATTAACACTTGTCAGTGTCAGAAGCATCAATACCATTTTCCTGAAATTGCGGAAACGCATAGTTCAGGAATGTTTAAAACAAACTCCTTTCAAAGGAGTTATTGAACTGGATGAATCTTACTTTGGCCCTCGCCGAATTCGTGGTAAAAGAGGCCGAGGAGCTTCCGGTAAGACCATTGTTTTCGGCATCTTCAAAAGAGATGACAAGGTATATACCGAAATCGTCCCTGATGCCTCAAAAGCTTCCCTTATCAAGGTGATAAGAGGTCATGTTTCAGCCGAAAGAGTTGTTCACACTGTAGCGGTTCTGAAAGAGACCTGCATTTCGGCCACATAATCCCCTGATCAAAGGGCGGTTTCCCCTCTCCGCCGGATGATATTCAACTTCTTTGCGGAAAGCGCAATCTCCAAAAACATGATAGAATTGGATTAGTGGTAGCGGCAAGCCGGATCGGGCGGCAATTTTCCAACGATCCGCTGCTGCTGGCGGCCTTGATCATCCTGCGTGTTTCAGTGCAAAAGGAGGACTATATGAAATTATCAAAAAGGGTATTCACGATACTGTGTGCGTCACTCTTACCATTTGTCTGTTGTGTGATGGTCAGCCAAAGCTTTGCGGAAACGTGCGAATGTGATTCTCCGTGCAGCGGGAGCAGAACCTGCCCTGACGGCTGCTGGGCTTTCTGCGAAGACAGGGAAAGCGGGCCGTACTGTGCAAAAGGCTGTTCCTATGATATTTCTGCAATGACGATCACTGACAAACTGAGTGAAAAGGGGAAATTACACAATGTGGATATCAAGTTGCCGACAGAACTGGTCAAACCGCTGTTAGAGCGGATATTTGATGTCACTCTGATTTCCATTCCCACGGCGTCCAAACAAGAGAATGTTGATGTCAAACTGAAGGATACAAACTTGGGGGAATTGCTGAAGGCACTCAAAGATCAAGGTGTTGCTCTCCAGATCAACAATAAATAGGAGGATTTTTCTTCCTGGAGAAAAAGACCATCCATTGGAGTTCTTTGTCTTATGGAATTGACCGAGAAATTTGTGAGGCAGTGCAGGAAGCCGGAAGGGTTTTTCGGGAGGTTCGTCGGAAGGGCCATGAATACGGGCCATGCCAAGGTCAGGCGCTGGGGCCTCGGCCATGTGTCCGGAGAGCCGTGCGCGATTATCCTTGATGTGGGCTGCGGCGGAGGGGCCGCTTTGCGGGACATGGCATCTGTATTTCCGGGCGCAAGGCTCCATGGCGTTGATTATTCCCATGACATGGTCTCGCTTGCGCGGAAGGTGAATAAAAGTCTTATAGAAAAAGGCCGCGTGGAAATCAGCCACGGATCTGTTTCCTCTCTCCCGTTTTCCGACAACACCTTTGACCTGGTGACGGCTTTCGAAACCTGTTACTTCTGGCCCGACCTGGTTCATGATCTGCAGGAGATCAAGCGCGTCCTGCGGCCGGGGGGAACGCTGCTGCTTGTCAATGAGGTTTATGAACATGACGCGTTCCGGGAGCGGAATAAGAAATGGGCCGCCTGGGCTGATATGCAAATTCACTCTCCCTCGGGCTACCGGGACTTACTGACGGCAGCCGGTTACGGTGATATTGAGATTCATGAAGTCATTGCAAAAAATTGGATCGCCGTGGTGGGGAGAAAACCGAATCGCCGTCATGAGGACGCCGGGATACCCCACCCCCGCACGATATGGTCTATACGCGGCCAATGCCAGAGGAAGTACGCTCCCGATCAGTCGCCATGACATGAAATCAGCCGGGGGTTCAGCTCTTGGAAGACGGGTTGCCTGAGACCGGCCCTGGTAACAGCGTTGATTTTTACGGCGATTCCTGTCACTATAACTCTAATCTTTTATCTCGAGAGGAAAGTTGCCATGCTGCTCAAACATTTTTTCACCGGTAAAATCGCACACAGTTCATACATCCTTGCGGGGAAGAAGTCGTGCGCCGTCATCGATCCCCAGCGGGATGTGGATATCTATATCACTGAAGCGCGCGCCATGGGGGTGAATATCACCCATATTCTGCAGACACATCTGCATGCCGATTTCATTTCGGGCCATATGGATCTCGCGAAGAAAACCGGGGCGAAAATATATGTGGCCGCATCAGCTCAGTGCACGTTCGATCATGTGCCTCTGTCGGAAGGGGACTCGGTAAAACTGGAAGACATGGTTCTGAATGTTCTGGAAACACCGGGCCATACGCCGGAACATCTCAGTTACGTCGTGATCGATACATCCCGGTCGGAAAGTCCGGTTGGCGTATTTGTGGGAGACACGCTGTTTGTCGGTGATGTGGGAAGACCGGATCTTTTTCCAGACATGGCGGAGGAACTGGCGGGCAAACTGTACCACAGCCTCCACAATACATTGTTAAAGCTCCCTGATTACACTGAAGTGTATCCGGCGCACGGTGCGGGGTCACTGTGCGGCCGCTCGGTGGGCGCCAAATGGCGCAGCACTATCGGCTACGAACGCAATTGCAACGGGGCGCTGCTGATTAAGGACAAAGCCGCTTTTATCAGATCGCTCACCCATGACATGCCCCCCGCCCCCGATCATTTCAGCCGCTGCAGCGACATCAACCGCCACGGACCTGCCCGCATTGCAGAACTTCCTCCTCTGGAAGAATTAGGCCCCGACCAGTTTAAGGGGCGCATGGACGATCCCAAAAAAGTGGTGCTGGATACGCGCAGTTATCACGCCTTTGCGGGCCAGCACATCCCCGGCGCTTGGCATCTCGATCTGAGCGGTAACTTCCCCACCTTTGCCGGATGGGTTTTGCCGACCGACAAGGCGATCCTGATGGTCGCCGATGATTATTCGACGGCGCAGGAAGCCAATACATGGGTACGCCGGGTCGGCGTGGACAGGGTGGCGGGATATCTCGACGGAGGCATGGCATCATGGGCCATGGCGGGGTTCAGGACCGGCCGTATCGAACTCATTTCCGCAGAGGATTTGCACGGCATGATTACCGGAGCGGATGATTTTGTGCTGGTGGATGTACGGGCACCGCTTGAATATGAGGAAAATCATATTGAGGGCGCAATCAATATCCCGGTGGCTGATCTCCGCACCCGCCACACCGAACTGAACAGAGAGAAAAAGACCGTTCTCATGTGCAGTTCAGGAAACCGTTCCAGCCTCGGCGCCAGCATTCTCAAGCAGCATGGCTTCGCAGATGTGAGCAATGTAGCCGGCGGCATGTCCGGCTACAGCGCTGCCGGGTACGTGCGGGAGTGCCGGGCCTGTGTCAATCCGCACGGGTCCAGGGTTTTCACACTCTTCGGGGACGCGACAAAACAGAGTGCAGTCCTGTAATTCACGGAGGAAACCCCATGGAGTTTTTAACACAAACGCGCTGGTCGCCCTATGCGGTCGGTATCGGTATCGGCATCCTGAGCTGGTTGAGTTTCCTTATTTCCCGGCACCCCATCGCCTGTTCGACAACCTTTGCCAAAACCAGCGGGATGATCGAACGGCTGTTTCGGGGAAACAAGGTCGCCGAGAAACCGTACTACCAGAAGATATCTCTCGTGGTGGACTGGCAATACATGCTGGTTGTGGGGATTGTCATCGGATCGTTCATTTCAGCTCTCTTGTCCGGTGATTTTCAATGGCAATGGGTTTCTCCGATCTGGGACGCTTCATTCGGGAGCGGCGTGATACCGCGCATTGCCCTCGCGCTAATCGGCGGTGTCTGCATCGGATTCGGCGCGCGCTGGGCTGACGGGTGTACCAGCGGTCACGGCATCAGCGGAACCCTGCAACTGGCCGTTTCAAGCTGGATTTCCGTCCTCTGCTTTTTCATCGGCGGCATTCTCGCGGCACATGTCATCTACCGGGTAATCGGGTAGCTGGAGGAGCTCGTGCAATTGAAAACAGCTATGGATGTACAGAAACAAAACAGAGCACCCCTGCTTCAGGGGCTGGCGTTCGGCCTTGTCTTCGGGTTTCTGCTTCAGAAGGGCGGAGCGACAAAGTATGATGTGATCATCGGGCAGCTCCTCCTCAGCGATTTCACCATCGTAAAGATCATGCTTTCCGCCGTCGTGACCGGCATGATAGGCATCTACGCGATGAAAAGCCTGGGCTGGGTAACGCTGTCCCCCAAATCAGGATCCGCCGGTATGAACATCATCGGGGGATTGATTTTCGGCGTCGGCTTCGCCCTCTTGGGATATTGCCCCGGCACCATCGCGGGCGCCATCGGCAACGGATATCTCGATGCGCTGGTTGGAGGGTTGGCAGGTATTCTTATCGGCAGCGGTATTTTTGCCGCTTTGTATCCGCGACTCAGTCAGGGTATCCTGAAAAAAGGGTATTTTGGCGACCTGACCCTGCCCCGCATGTTCAAAGTGGGTGACTGGGTGGTCGTTATACCGGTCGCACTGTGCATCTTACTATTGCTGTTCCTGCTGGAACAGGCCGGTCTGTAATAGAGGCCGGCGGAGAAAGATAGGATATGGCGTCCCGTATCGCTTGCCACGAGGGAATATCACATCTATACCAATAAGAAAGCCGGTTTTCAAACCGGCTTTCTTGTGTAAAACCACTGATGTTCACCAGCGTTATTCAGCTAATCAGGTTTCTTATTTCTCTGAGTTCTTTCTTGACCTGGACCAATCTCTCATCCGCGTCCTGGGACCGGCCTCCCTCCCTGTTGATACCGGTCAAACGCTTTTTCGCACCCGCTATGGTAAAGAGGTCCTCGTATAAGAGTTTCTTGATTTCCATCAACTGCTCGACATCTTGCCTCCGGTACAACCGCTGGTCAGATCGCGTTCGTATCGGTCGGACTGTTCTGAATTCCGATTCCCAGTATCTGACAACGTATGGCTCCACTCCCAGTATCCGTCCAACCTCACCAATACGGAAATAATTTTTATCAGGGATAGGCATAATCGGAGACCCGTACAGATCTGAGGCAGGAAGAACTGAACATGTAAGACATTCAGCTGTTGAGCGCCTTCTTCAAGACCTGACTTGATTTAAATGTCAACACTTTTCTGGAAGATATCTCAATCTCCTGGCCGGTCTGCGGGTTTCTCCCCCTGCGGGCTGTTTTCTCTCTGATACTTAATTTGCCAAACCCGGAGATCTTGACATCTTCACCTCCGGCGAGGGTATCCTTGATGATATCAAGTACCGACTCTACAAAGCGTGCGGCATCGCTCTTCGAGACACCTATCTTTTCATGCACATCCCTTATGATATCAGCTTTTGTCATCGTTCCCTCCCTCGTTATGATATTTAAATCTCCAGTCCTCTTATCTTCGCTCCCGTATCTCCTGCTATCGCCCCGACAAGCCTCTCATGAACCTGATTGACCTGGCTGTCCGTCAGGGTCTTCGTGGCCGATCGATAGGTAAATCGCAGGGCAAGACTTTTCATCCCAGCGGGGATCCCTTTGCCGGTATATACATCAAATATATCGATACTCTCAAGTAAATTCTCCTCTTTTTTCAGGACGAGATCGAGAAGGTGTCTGGCCGTCACTTCCTCATTTAAGACAAAGGCAACATCTCTCGAAACGGAAGGAAATTTTGGGATATCCCGGAAGAAACAATTTTCTTTCGCAAGAGGGGTAAGGGAATGGAGGTCGATCTCGAACACCACGGCTTTTTTCTTGATATCCATTTTTTCAAGGACATCAGGGTGAATATCGCCCAAAAATCCGATAATTCCGTCACCTGATGTAAGGCAACACGATCTCCCGGGGTGGAGAAAAGGACTGTCGCAGGGGGTTGTGAAGCGGATAGTACGAATTCCGAGAGCGTCAAGCAGATTCTCCATGCACCCCTTCAGGTCGTAGAAATCGGCATGCACATTTTCATCAAAGTGCCACAACCGGTCATGGCGGGCCCCGCACACCAAGGCCCCCACCCGTTCCCGCTCCAGGGGAAGTCTTTCTCCGCAATCGGTGAAGATTTTCCCCATCTCGAATAGTCTGAGATCATGGTTTCCGGCACTGATGTTTTTTTTCATGGTTGCCAGCAGACCATACACCAGGGTCGTTCTCATGACGGACAGGTCTTCACCCAGTGGATCTCTCAGGTGTATGAACCGCCGCCCTTCGTCGTTCTCGCTTAAGGAGAGGATATCGGCCGAGGCGGGAGAGACAAAACTGTAGTTGATAACTTCTGAATATCCATAACCATTCAAAATGGTCCGGATCCTGTGTCGGAAACTTCCTGTATCGCTTGTGCTCACCGCTTCCGGCATCAGCTCAGGAAATGAGGAGGGAATGTCTTCGTACCCATGGATCCGAGCGATTTCCTCGGTCAGGTCTATCTCCCGTGTAATGTCACCCCGGAATGTGGGCGGCGTCACCAGATACACGCCCGGGTCCTTCTCGCTCACCGTCATTTCGAGCCCTTCCAGGGCCTCTTTCATCGTTCCTGCGTCAATCTGCGTTCCCAGGATCCTGTTCACCTGTTCGGATCGGAGGGGTATATCCTGGACGGCTTCGATCTTCCGGGGGTATTCATCAATATATCCTCTGCATATGGAACCACCCGAGAGCTGGGTAATGAGTTGGGCGGCCCTGTCGAGGGCCCGGACGATCCCTCCGGGGTCGATCCCCCGCTCAAAGCGAAAGGCCGCATCCGTTCCCAGCCCGAGAGATCTCGATGATTTTCTGATGGAGGAAGGATTGAAGTAGGCGCTCTCGAGGAGAACATCCTTTGTATCGTCCTCAACCTCGGAATGGAGACCGCCCATAATGCCGGCAACGGCAACCGGTTTAACACCGTCACAGATCATCAGGGTGTCAGCGCTGAGAATCCGTGTTTTTTCGTCAAGAGAAATAAATGCCTCGCCTTCCCGGGCACCCCTGACGACAATCCTTCCCTCTTCGAGTGCATGAAAATTAAAGGCATGGAGGGGCTGGCCGTATTCCATCATGACAAAGTTTGTCACATCGACAACATTGTTAATCGCCCGCAGACCAACCGCTTCGAGCCTCAGGCGCATCCATGCGGGGGAAGGACGTATTTCAATATCCTGTATGAGCCGGGCGGTGTAGCGGGGACACAGTTCGGGGGCGAGAATGGTGACGGATGTCAGCTCGTTGATATCCCTTCCCGACTCCTCGAATGCTACGATGGGATACCGTATCCTTCCCCCCGTCATGGCGGCAATCTCCCTCGCTATTCCTATGATGCTCAGGCAGTCGGCACGATTGGGGGTGACGGATATTTCAAGAGTGACATCATCAAGATCAAGGGCCATGGCCAGATCTTCGCCGATGGTGAGGTTGTCAGGCAGGATCATAATCCCGGTGGCGTCTTCGCCGATCCCGAGTTCTTCCTCGGAGCAGAGCATCCCCTCTGACGGTTCGCCGCGCAGTTTGGAACTCTTTATCGTGTAGCCGCCGGGTATGGTCGCACCTACTGTGGCAAGCGGAACGACGTCCCCCGCATGTATGTTGCGGGCGCCGCATACCACCGGAAATGACCGTTCACCCGTAGAGACCTCACACAGAGAGAGTTTGTCTGCGTTCGGATGGGGACGTATGGACAGGATCTTCGCGACAACAACACCTGAGAAACCGGGACTGACTCTCTCTATGGCATCAACCTCCAGGCCGGCCATGGTCAGCTTCCCTGCGATCTCCTCGGGAGTCAGATCAACATCAACATAATCTTTCAACCATTTGAGACTGACTAACATGTATATTCACCAACCATCGGGGAACTAAAACTGTTCCAGGAATCTCAGGTCATTTTCGAAAAACAAACGGATGTCCGATATGCCGTACTTGAGCATAGCGATCCTTTCGACGCCGAGGCCGAAGGCAAATCCCGCCATATCCTCAGTGTCATAGTGAACATTCTTGAAGACCTCGGGATCAACCATGCCGCTTCCGAGAATTTCTATCCACCCGGTGTTGCCGCACACCCGGCACCCTGCCCCCTTACACATGACGCACTGTATGTCGACTTCCGCGCTCGGTTCCGTAAAGGGGAAGAAGCTGGGACGAAACCTGAGCCGGGTACCGCTCCCGAACATCTCGCGGAGGAAGAAGGTGAGGATCCCCTTCAGATCGCCGAAGGTGATGTCTTTGTCAACCAAAAGGCCCTCGACCTGGTGAAACATGGGGGTATGCGAAATATCGGAGTCAGGGCGGTAGACCTTGCCGGGGGAGAGAATCCTCACGGGAGGCGCCTGCTGTTCCATGGTCCTGATCTGGACGGGGGAGGTATGGGTGCGCAGGACGACGGTGTCGGTTACGTAGAATGTGTCATGGATATCCCGCGCGGGGTGGTCTTCGGGAATATTGAGGGCCTCGAAATTGTAGTAGGTCAACTCTACCTCGGGGCCCTCCACAACGGAGAATCCCAGGGTTTTGAAAATCTCGCATATCTCGCTCTCCACGAGAGTAACGGGGTGAACCTTCCCATATCGGACCCCTCTCCCGGGAAGGGTGACATCGATCCGTTCTTCGCGCAGGGCCCTGTCTCTGGCGCCTGCCTCTATATGTGCCAGGGACTCTTCTATCTTTTCCAACAAGGATTTTTTTATGTCATTGGAAAGCTTGCCGAGGATTGGCTTCTCTTCAGATGAAACATCCTTGAGCCCGCGGAGAAGCTCTGTGAGCAGTCCCTTCCTGCCGAGATACCGGGTCTTGATGTCAAAAAACTCTTCCCGGGTCGTGGCTGTCTCTATCTCATGTTCAGCCTTTGCCCGCAGATTTTCAAGGGCTTCCTTCACGGCACCTACACGCCTTTCGCCATGCCGGCAATTTTTGAAAAAGCCCCGGGATCAGTGACGGCAAGATCTGCGAGTATCTTTCTGTCGAGATCAATCCCCGCGCTTTTTATCCCGTTTATCAGCCTGCTGTAGGATACTCCATTTATCCGGGCGGCCGCGTTGATCCTTGCGATCCAGAGTTTTCTGAAATCCCGCTTTCTAACCCGACGGTCCCGGTAAGAGTATTTCATTGCCCGCTCAACGGCCTCGGTTGCGGTCCGGTATAACCTGCTTCTCGCCCCGAAATACCCTTTCGCGAGTTTCAGTATTCCCCTTCTCTTTTTCCTCGCATGTATGCTTCTCTTTACCCGTGGCATATATATCTCCCTCGCGTTTCCATTACATATAGGGAATCAGCTTTTTGATCCCGTTCATATCGGTTTTGTTAAGAAGACCTGACTTCCTCAGATTCCTTTTCCTCTTTCTCGTTTTCTTGGTCAGGATGTGGCTGGCAAAGGCCTTGCTTCTCTTGACCTTTCCCGTTGCGGTCAGACCGAATCTCTTGGCCGCTCCTCTGCGTGTCTTCATCTTTGGCATGTTTTGGCTCCGGTTCTCTTAGTCAAAATGGTCATTTCTTCGGGGGAGCTACGACCATGATCATGTTTCTCCCCTCGCGCTTGGGAAACTGGTCAACGACACACGCATCGCCCAGTCTTTCTTTTATATTTTCCATCATGCGTCTTCCCTGGTCGGCATAGACAATCTCCCGCCCTCGGAACATCATCGTGATCTTGACCTTGTTGTTCTGTTCAAGAAAACGCTGTATGTGGCGGAGCTTGACCTGCAGATCATGCTCCTCGGTTTTTGGCCTGATGCGGATCTCCTTCAACTGGACCAGGCTCTGGCTCTTTTTGGCTCCATGAGACTTTTTGCTTTGCTGATACAGGTGTTTCCCGTAATCCATGATGCGGCACACCGGGGGTGAGGAATTTGGCGCTACCTCAACCAGATCGAGATCCATCTTTTCAGCCTCCGCCAATGCGTCAGCAAGGGAGAGAATTCCCAGTTGCTGTCCATCAGGGCCGACGACCCGCACCTTATCGACCCTGATCTCCTTATTGGTTCTCAACTGCTTAACTATATGTCACCTCCTGCACTGTCATATGATAAGCTGTCATTTTATTCAAATTTGTCACACTTTTCACGCACGATGGCGATAAAATCATCAATACTCATGGACCCGAGATTCTTGCCGCCGTCACGCTCCCGGGGCGAGACCGTGCCGGATTCCACCTCCCGGTCGCCGATAACAAGCATATAGGGCACCTTCTGCATCTGCCCTTCGCGTATCTTGTATCCGAGCTTCTCGTTTCTGAAATCCCTCTCGCAGCGCATCCCCGCCCCCAGGAGACGCTCATAGACCTTCTCGCCGTGAGGAATCTGGCTGTCCGTCACGGTCAGGATGCTGGCCTGCACGGGAGAGAGCCAGACAGGAAAGGCTCCGGCGTAGTGTTCGATCAGTACTCCCATAAATCGCTCAATCGCTCCCAAAATAACCCTGTGAAGCATGACCGGCCGGTGTTTCTCCCCATCCGTCCCGATGTATGAAAGGTCAAACCGTTCGGGAAGGGCGAAATCACACTGGATGGTCGCGCACTGCCACTTTCTCCCGAGGGCATCCTTGAGTTTGAAGTCTATCTTGGGACCGTAGAAGGCGCCATCCCCCGCATTGATATCGTAGGACATGGCGTTGTCTTCAAGCGCAAGTTTCAGGGCGTCCGTCGCCAAGTCCCAGTCAGCGTCCGAGCCTATTGATCCAATGGGACGCGTGCTCAGTTCCACCTCGTACGAAAAGCCGAAGACGCCCATGGCATAGTCCACGAAGTCGGCGATCGCCCTGATCTCGGAGTTCAACTGATCGGGCCGGCACAGGATGTGTGCATCATCCTGCGTGAACTGGCGGGCACGCATGAGGCCGTGCAGAACGCCTGTCTTCTCATGGCGGTGAACGGTGCCCAGTTCAAAGTATCTCAGGGGAAGATCACGGTAGCTCCGTATCTTCGACTTGTAGATCAGCATATGGGAAAGGCAGTTCATGGGCTTGATGCCATAGGCCTGATCATCCACCTCGGTAAAATACATGTTCTCGCGGTAGTGGTCAAAGTGGCCTGATTTTTTCCACAAGTCAACCTTCAGGATCTGGGGACCCATGACGATATCGTACCCGCGCTTCAGGTGCTCTTTTTTCTCCCAGTCCTCGATGATCGTCCTCAGAAGGGCGCCCTTCGGATGAAAGATTATCAGTCCCGGCCCTACCTCATCATTGAGCTGAAAAAGATCCAGTTCCTTCCCCAGCCTGCGGTGGTCCCTCTTCTTGGCTTCCTCCATGAGGGTCAGATGGCTGTCAAGCTCCTCCTGCGTGGCGAATCCGGTACCATATATACGCTGAAGCATCTTGTTTTTCTCATCACCCCGCCAGTATGCCCCCGCTACATTCAGGAGCTTGAAGGCCGTGATCATACCGGTCGAGGGAATGTGCGGCCCCCGGCAGAGATCAACGAATTCCCCCTGTGTGTAAAGACTTACTTCGGTAACATCGTCGGGGAGATCGTTGATCAACTCCACCTTGTATGATTCCCCTTTTTTCTCAAAGAAGGCAGCCGCTTCTTCCCGCGACATTTCCCGGCGGATAAAGGGGTGATCTGCTGAAGCGATTTCCCGCATTCTCGCTTCTATCTTCTCAAGATCCTCCGGAGTAAAGGTGTCGGCATACTCAAAGTCATAGTAAAATCCCTCTTCAATTGATGGGCCGATGGTTACCTTCACATCCTTGAAAATATCCTGCACCGCCTGGGCCATGATATGAGATATGCTGTGACGCAATACATCCAGCCCCTCGGGTGATGATATATCGACAAGCCCTACCGATGCGTCATCAAGAACGGGACGGCTCAGATCCACCATCTGTCCATTGACCCTGGCCGCCACGGCGGAGGCGCTAGCTTCCCCGCACCGGGAAGAAAGTATTTCCCTCACAGTCTCTCCAGCCTGGTGAATTTCGGTTGAGCCGTCCGGCAATGTAACTGTAATGTTTCTCACGGTACTGTCCAGTATATTCGCCCTCTCCAATCAAGAGGGAGTCCATCAATCCTCTAAACAAAGGGCACCATACCCGCGATGCCCTTGAACGTGCAATAAAAATGGTAGGCACGCAGGGATTTGAACCCTGGACCCCCACCGTGTCAAGGTGATGCTCTCCCCCTGAGCTACGTGCCTATGCCCTGAAAAGACCAGAACACCTAACAATAAAATGCCCTCGTGTCAAGAAATATTATATAAAGTCTATGAATTGTTTATAAATCTTATTCCTTTGAATATATAATAAAATCCGGAGACCGTGGTAAAAAAAGCGGTGACCCAGAACAAGGATACGATCATCAGATGATAGTCATATCCAGGCAGACATTTTGATAAAAGCACCACGAATACCGTCACGAGTTGCAGGACCGTTGTTGCTTTGCTGACATACGTAGGACGTATCTCGAAAGAAACCGACATAAGGAAGAGTACTGACACGCCTAAGAGAATAATGCAGTCCCGGCTAATGACAACCACCGCGAGCCAGCTCGGGATGATGTTCAGGGTAGAGAGGATAACGAAAGAGGTTATGATCAGTGCTTTGTCCGCCAAGGGATCCAGGTATGAGCCGAGAATCGTCTGTTGCCCCAGGACCCGCGCCAGGAATCCGTCTAATGCATCGGTAATACCCGCGACAACAAAAACAGCCAAGGCATAGGAGAAAAGGTTCTCCATCATAAGAATCACGAAGATCGGGACCAGAGTGATGCGAATCAGGGTGAGCATATTGGGGATGTTCATGGCCTGTGACCTTGCATCTTAACTCTGCCAGAATTTCCAGAACTTCTTTTCAGGGGGAGGGCTCCCCACAAAATCGGGACCATCGGGGAGGCTGGAGAGGGTCTTATCGATAATCTCTCTAATGGCGGGCTCGTAAGCCTGATATGATTTCAATTCGAGTCTCTCCCTGGTAAGATCATAGTTTCTTTCGACGATGCGGTGTTTAGCGCTCCATACGGTCGTCCCGGTCTGAGCATCTTTTAAAACCAGTGACACGGATACCGTTGTGGACGCATACATTCCAATAAAGGTGGTTTTCCATTCAGTGAGCGTGCCATACATAACGGCATCAACTCCGAGGAGATTACCGATGGCCTCAGGAGACATGGTATCCGTGCGGGCATCGCTGCCGCCTGCTTTCAATTTTTCATCTATCATACTGAGCGGTATGCGCGGGTATCCTTTGAAATATAACGCTTCAAGGATCTTCTCTCTTAGAAGGCGTGCCGCTTCCATGTCATCCGTCTTATTATCAACAGGCGCCAGGGCGATGAGCCGTATCCCTCTTTTGTCATAGTCTGAAACAATAGTATGCGGGGCCCTGAAAGCGCACCCCGCCATGACGCAGGCAATAACGCACAGGATGATGACAGCCTTACGTATATGAATCAACCTCTTACTCCTTCGCCATGTTGAATTCTATTGTATCCCGGCTCATCTGGGCCACGTAGAGCATGAAACCACTGAATTCCTGAAATTGCAGTTCCTTGGCAAGGAGAGCGACACCCCCCCGCATCTCAACATCCATTACTGCCACACCTGATCCCATTCTCCTCGGACGCACGGCATTCACTCCTCGTATATTTTTCATTAATGTTTCCTTCAAGACCTGATAATCCCGGCACCGTTCAATGCCGCGGATGGTAATCGAAACAATTGCCGGCCCTTCATTGTCCGAAGGCAGCCCTTCCGTGATAATTCCCACGGCCTTCAAATCATTCTTGATGGCATTCTGGGACAGGGTGGCCTGGATCCTTACGTGGTAGAGGCCGTCATCGATACCTTCACTGAGTATTCGATAATCCTGTACATACTGTTGATGTTTGGGATAGATGGTCTGAACAAGAAGGTCCAAGGCTTCCGTGGCAGGCTCCTGGGAGACCAGCATCCCCACCACGCGTTCCACGGCCTTTTTCATCGAATCGTCTATGGCACCGTCACGCGCTGCAGACTGGTCGTTTCCATACAGAGGGTATGTTCCCTCCGTTTCGACCCCAATTGTGTCGAGACTGGCAAGAGTATATGAAGGGCATGACACATAAAAAAAAAGCATGGTGCATGCAATATAAACCCACAGGTTTCTCACCGGCATTTCTTTCATCGTTCCAGATCTCGGGGCTACGCGCCCGGGTTCTCTTTCAGTCTCTCTATCTCTTCCCGTATAACCTTCTCGGCAATGGAGGGAAACATCTCCCTGGCAATCCTTTCAGCGATCCTCGATACGACAGCGGTAATTTCCGGTTCCAAGGTGCAGGGTTCTGGAATTCTTTCGGGCGTTTCCTCAATGACATCGACAAGATCATAAATCCTATCTTCCTCGGTTAAAATCCTCACAGTGTCATCCATACAGCACCCTCCCGGTTGTTCGCACTCGCTTATCCACAGCGTTCAAAACAGGCAGATATTTGTAACAATTTAAGATTACCGTTGGCAAAGTATCATAGCTGTACGAACACTTCAAGAATTTTACTCCTTGTTGGAAAAGCTCCTCATGGATTGATTCATAAAAAAAGCCGGGAGCGTACGCTCCCGGCTTTTGGATTTCCATGTGTGGAGGGAATTGCACCCCGGTAAAACAACCCTCGGGGGCGCTTTATCGATAGTGCTCAGTTTCTCTGTTAATCCTCATCGTCGTAATAGTGAGGCACTGCGTCGGCCGGAACTTCGGCCTCGATCGACCGGGTAATCCCCTTTGAAAGCAGGGCGGAGATCAGGAAGAGGATGAAAACCGAGATAATAAGAATCAGAATAATTGTTCTCATCCATGCATGAGCCTCTTTCTCTATCTTCTTTGCAGTCGCCAGCGCCGCTTCGTTAAACTTGTCAACATCAAGACCCATCCCGACCCAGCCGAACCCGCATGGTTCGGAATATGGTGCTGAATAATACGGTATTGGTGCGTAGGCAACAAACTTTGTGTGACCACCGAAGGTATATTTTTTGTGTCCCGCATTACCCGCGGTTGCGTCTTTCGCGACTTCCGGAAGGGATGGATCCATAAAACCCAGTTGGAAGAGATTCAGCACACCCTCCCCCTTTGCCTCCATGCTTTTCACGTTTTCACTGGAGAGGGGGGGAACGGGGGTTCCGTCCGTGTAGAGTCCCGCAATGTGAAAATCGTCCGGATGAGAAATCATCCGCCCTTTGCAATCAACCATATAGGCATATTCCCCGGTGGAAGAATCAGCTTCGAAGACGTACCCCGTTTTGGTTGGAATAATGCTGTCCGTAAATTGCGCAAGATGCCGTGCATCGAGAGCGAGAGTGATAATTCCGGCAAATCCCTCTTTATCAAACAGAGGCGTCGCGAAGCGAAGGATCCCTTCAAATCGCTTTCCTTTTTCAAAATCGGCACGGCTCACATACCAGCCGGTGACAGGTGAGACATAGACCTCACCCTTGTCGAGAATTTTGGTCTTTGCAAAATAGTCTTCTGATTTATACGTCGTGTTTTGTGGATCGCTGACATTGGCAAGATCCGATGCGGGAACAACTTCTCCGCCGGAGATCTTGATGATCTCTTTTCCGGTCTTGTCAATCAAGGCCATTTCCACATACAGAGGCACGGAAGATTTGACAATCCCTCCATCTTTCTTAATCCAGAGGGGATGTCTGTTCTTCATCATAAACTCTCTGTAGGCATTGACGTCTGCGTCCAGAATTGTCGCTATCAGTGTATCTTTCTCACGTTCTCGCAGGAAAGAGGCAACATTGTCGGCTACAGAAACGGCGCGGTTCATTATTTCTTCCTGCGCCTTCTGGTCAAGTACAGCCGCCGCCCCTTTCTTTGATGTGTCCCCCAATTGAAAGATGCCATTGGCTATCAAAAAAAGCGTTAGCAATAAGGGGATTACGATAAGCAGAAAAAATACCCTTGATACGGTGAAGAACTGCTTACCCTTTTTAGTTTCTGACATTTCTATCTCCCCCTGACTTTTGTTAATTTTGAAGTTAGCTGCTCAGCGCCGATTAACCCCAAAGAAAACTTGTGTAAGGGTTTGCATAGAGAAGAACAAGCGAAACAACCAGGGCGTAAATGGCGATGGATTCCGCCATGGCCATACCAACCAGCATTGTCATCATGATCTTGCCCTGGACACCTGGATTTCGACCAACTGCACTACAGGCACCATTCGCGGCATTACCAATACCTGCGCCGGCCCCGATGGCCCCGAGCCCGATCGCCAGACCGGACCCCAGCATAGCGCCAACGGCAAAAATAACCTTTATCCACGCGCCACTCTCTTCCGGAAGGGAATCAGCTGCAAAAACAACAGGTGAAGACACCAACAGTGCACCAGACGCTGTCAGCAGTATTGATACCCATTTTAAAGATTTCCTGAACATTTCTTTCTCCTTTCCCTTTTTGACTCTTGTTTTAGTCTGTACATGGTGTACAGATGGTTCTCAAATACGGCGTTGAACGAAGCCACCCGTGCTTTTGCAACAGGCATGCCATTTATGTCTTTGGGCGCACTTTTCAGTCAACATGCCGGTATTGTTAAATATAAAACATTTTCTCAATACGAAACCGGTTGAAATATCATAGTCCCCAGTTTAACATTTCATACAACCCGCCCGACAAATTGAAAAAATTGAAACGGTTTTTCTCAGATCATCGCTGCTTTCCGGTGAAAAATGCAGCTTCATTCATTTCCGGAGAACGATTAACAAGACACCCCATCTTTGCACACATATCAAAAAGGACGATAAACCAAAGCAATAATTTTTCAGTCTTGAATCACAGAAGCATAGGGAAGGCAACGTTATAAGTCAATACGGCAATTACCCATACGCTATGTGTTATAAGAATTCAGTAATCGAGACGAGAAAAGAACGGTTATTTGATCAGTGTGAGCGATCCGTGCGATTGATACAGCGCGGCATGATGAATATAGCTCTCTGCCGGGACGCGGATCCTATCATGGTTGGTTCCTTCAAAAGACTTTTTGACCTTAGCGGGGACCCCGGTCAGGAGGGAAAAGGGGGGAAAGGTTGCATTCTCGAGAACGACAGAACCGGCTGCAACAATAGAGCCACGACCGATCAAGGCACCATTCATGACGATAGCTCCCATCCCGATCATACAGTTGTCTTCTATCGTGCAGCCGTGCACTATGCAGCGATGGCCCACGGTTACCTGGTTGCCGATATGGAGCGGATGTCCAGCGCCCACGTGCAAAATCGTAAGGTCTTGGATGTTTGTTCCTTCACCGATGATAACGGGAGCGACGTCCCCTCTGATTACGCAGTTGAACCAGACGGATGAATCCTTTCCGATGATGACATTCCCGACCACCGCCGCCGTCGGGGCGATAAAAACGCTCGGATCAATCTGTGGTTTGTCAGCCTGCAGACTAAATAGTGGCATGGTTCACGTGTTTATTGATTCTATTCTTTTAATGCCTTTATAAAATAATCTAAGTTGCTAATCGTTGCACAGCCATTTAATATATGTGTCAGCATAAAATTATGCTCCTCCCAGTTTTTAGCAGAGCAGCAATCCCCTAAAATGATCACTTTAAAACAATGATCCTTGAGATCTACAATTGTACCTACAATGACAGAGGCAGTAGATACGCCCATAAGAACTACAGCTTTTATCCCCCAACCCTGGAGAAGAGCCGCCATATCTCCTTGCGCGAATCCGCTAACCGTTGGGCTTCTGATTATCACCTCTTCCCCGACAGGTTCGCATCCAGGGACGAAACCTGTGCCCCAGGTACCGTCAAGTAAAGCCTTCTCGTTCTTTATCCATTCACATTGGGCAGGGAGCGGTGGACGTCCATATTCAGGATATCCAAGCCTGTGGTAAGTATTCAAATAAACCATTATCCCGCGCAGCCCTCAAAGCTTTTGATACTTGGGTTGCGGTCCCGACCTTTCCAGCTGGAACTCCGAACACCTTGAGTTTCCCTTCAGGGTTTGCAATATCATTTTGCATGTGGCAGCTGAGAAGTACTGTGGTGCTTTTATCTATAGTAATAGGGTGTACTTTATAATCCGGCCCATCTGTTTTAACAGAAGCCGCTGTTGCCATAGAAGCAGAGACAATCAAGAAGAAACTTAACAAGAAAGCACCATACATTTTAAACCCCATTCTAGCCCTCATATCTGCACCTTCTCCTCATTTAATTGTTTCTTACGGCCATTGCCTTAGTACAGCGGTTCATAAATTCGGTTACGTATTTACGCGGCGATACATTCTGAAGACGACTGCGCGAGTTT
>ENA-OSEO01002610-OSEO01002610.1-sediment-metagenome-genome-assembly--contig:-NODE-2610-length-24438-cov-5.365256_pt1 | contig 24438 bp, 22 predicted proteins | sample MGYA00237883_ERZ534232 | MGnify/ENA metagenome assembly ERZ534232
TGCGCGCACTCTGGCCGCCGTCGATGGGCAGCAGCATGGGCTCGGGGGGCATCTGCTCCGATTTGCGCGGTCCCACCACCACCTCCCCCTCACCGAAACCCTCGCCCCCCGCGAAGTCACCCTCCCCCTCTACCCCACCATGACGGATGAACAAATTGATTATTTGATGGAACAGGTGCCGTTGGCGTTGAAAGCAGCAAAGAACAGTTCATAAGTTCAAAAGTTCATGAGCTAATACAACCTTATGAACTTATGAACTCAACAACTCATCAACTTACAGGAGGTCCACATGAAAGAATCCACCACACTCGGATACAAAGATTTGTTAGTCTGGCAAAAGAGCCTCGAATTTGCCAATGTGATCATTGAATTAACAGAAAATTTAGAAACAGATAAAAAACACTTTCGCCTCATAGATCAAATCGAAGCAGCGTCCATGTCAGTACCCATGAACATCGCTGAAGGTAAGGGGCGCTATTCCATCAAAGAATTTAAACATTTCCTCATGATTGCTCGTGGCTCACTCTTTGAAACCATGACGATGATTGAATTATTCAAGCTACGAAACTGGATATCAGAAGATAAATATCAATACCTTATATCAGAAGCAACCCAAATCACAAAAATGATCAACTCATTAAATAAAAAAATCGATGAACAAAGGAGTTCATAAGTTAATAAGTTCAAAAGCAAAAACACTCAATTTTCAGCAAACATTAATAAAAATTTAAAACACTCAGGAATTTACTGAGGACTCAGAGTTTTCTTTGAGAAACTAAACCATTCCATTTTATTCTTATGAACTCAAGAACTAAAAAACTCAACAACAACTCTCATGAACTCATGAACTTATGAACTCATCAGCTTCCCCTTTTGCAAATCCGACCATTTTCAGTTATACTGTCATTACAGAAATTCTGCAGAAATGAGGTTTAACCATGGATACCACCATACAAGTGCGTGAACGCGGTGTGATCACCCTCCCCGCCGAGCTGCGCGAAAAATACAAAATCGAAACCGGTCAAATCTTCCGCCTGGTCGACCTGGATGGCATCTTCGTCTTCGTCCCCATGGCGCCCATCGTCCCCGAACTGGCCAACGAGATCGAGCGTCTGCGTCTCGAAGCCGGGCTCAGCATGGAAGATCTCCTCGTTAGCCTACGTGAACAACGCGAGAAATACACCACCGAAAAATATGGAAAGTAAACCGGAAAAACCTCGCATCTTCATCGACGCCGATGTCCTCTTCGCCGGGTCTGCATCACCCCAGCAATACAGCGCCAGCCTCGTCATCCTGTGCATGGCGGAAATCACCCTCATCAAAGCCATCACCAGCCAGCAGGTTATCACCGAAGTAGAGCGCAACCTCGAACAAAAGTTTCCAGCCGCTCTGGTAACCTTTCGCATGCTTGTCAGCCGTTGCCTGCAAGTCCTCCCCGACCCCACAGAGCAGGAAGTCGACGCCCTCACCGGTCTCGCCGATTCCAAAGATCTGCCCATTCTCTCCGCAGCCATCAAGTACAACTGCCAGTTCCTCACCACCTACAACACAAAACACTTCCAACCCGGCACCCCAACCCTCACCGTCCTCTCCCCCGGAGACCTCGTCCAACGCATCCGCTACCTTTTGAGTAGTATTTAAGCTGTTAAGCTATTGATTCTTATACATTAGATTGGATAACATCATGGCAAACAAAAACACCAAGAAAGAATATTTTGTTGATGAAGCAGGAGATGGAAATCTATTTAATAAGAAAGGAAATATCATCATTGGGCAGGAAGGATGTTCCAGATATTTTTTACTTGGAGTTTTGGATGTTAGAGACCCCAAATCTTTATCGACAGATTTTCTAGCATTACGTGAACAATTGCTCAATGATCCATATTTTAAGAATGTTCCATCGATGCAGAAGGAATCCAGGAAGACTTATTATTCTTTTCATGCAAAAGATGATCTTCCTGAAGTTCGCCGTGAAGTCTTCTCACTTATTAAAAAACATGATTTGGATGATACTAGAAAAGCACATTATGGTTGTTTCTATGATAAAAAAAGACCACTCACAAGAGTAGCCTTTGATGATAACTTACCAGGGATATAGGAGCAAACTCACCTTGGTGGATTGCTCACACGGCATGGAGCCGAATTTCGTCCGCTGGTAATAATTCTAGCACAATATTGCAAATTTTCAATTTACGCATGCAAACACAAAACTCTTCAAACCTGCAAAATATTGCCCGATACCTTATATACAAAAAACATTTATCTTTCCTGTTCAACAAACTAAAACAGAACAACTTACAGTTCATTGTACTCAAAGGCTGGTCCTTCATCCCCGATCTCTACCCCGATCCCGCCACCCGCCCCTTCAGCGACATCGACATCCTCATCTATCCCGCAGATTACCCCGCCGTCACAACTGTGCTTACCGACCTCGGTTATTCCGTACAGGCATACGTACGGGCGGGTTCAGATCCATATGTACAGGCATACGTACGGGCGGGTTCCAAACCCACCCATCCAAGCTCTATTCCCCTCGTACGGGCTGGGCTTGTCCCTGCCCCGTCACGCTCCCAACCCACCCCTCCCCACATCCCCCTCGAAATCACCTTCAGCCACCCTGCTGGCATCCACATCGACCTCCACACCCACCTCCTCACCCTCGCCTGGTGGCAGCCCGCCTTCCCCATCGACCTGGATTACATCTGGCACACCGCCCAACCCTACCCCGACAGCACCGGTCTCCAACTCCAGCGACTCTCCCCCGAAGTCACCTTCCTCCATCTCTGCCTGCACCTCTGGAATCATGAACCTCTCAACCCGCGCTTCCACAGCTACATCGATCTCGTCCTCCTCCTGCGCAAATACAGCCCCAGCATGCATTGGGATCACATCCTCCACCTTGCCGATCAATGGGGCATGCGCAACATCCTTTACATTGTCAGCCAAATCCTGCAGCGCGACTACCACACGCACCTCCCCATCCAGATCGTCCCTCCCCGGCTTGCCGTACGGGCAGGGCTTGTCCCTGCCCCTGGGCTTGTCCCTGCCCCTGGGCTTGTCCCTGCCCCTGGGCTTGTCCCTGCCCCTGGGCTTGTCCCTACCCCGCACTCCTGGTTCTCCTCCTTCCTCCTCCGCCTCTCCCTCATCGACCGCCCCGCCCTCCTTCCCAAACTCCTCCTCAACGCCCTCTTCCCCAACGCACCCCTGCGCACCGCCATCCACAATCAACCCCGCACCCTCCTCCAACATTGGAGTACCTACACCCGCCGCCTATTCAATGCGCAAAGCGCAACGCTGAAAGCTGAAAGCTTAAAGCTTAAAGCTCAAAGGTCAAAGTCCAAAGTAGGACATCTGAATCGTTCTTGAAATTCAATCACATGGTCGCTGGAATTCTTAAACCAGTTGAAACCCATTCCCCAAAATAGTCTATAATTATCAAAACACAACTCACTTGATTTAACTTTCAACTTTCAACTTTATGCTTTCACCTTTCACCTTTCGCCTTTCGCCTTTCACCTTTCAACTATGTCCTTAATCAACTGGAACTCCCTCATCTCCAACACCATCTGGATCCTCGCCCTCGCCTGGCTCCTCGCTGTCCTCTCCATGTCCATCTGGTCAGCACGTGAAAACAACCGCAAACTCAGCGCGGAACTCGATCGCCCCAATCGACAGATGCAACTCAACCTGGGCGGTATGCTCTTCTGCGTTGGATTAGCCCTTGTCTCAGAAGAACTCTGGCAAATGATCATCCTGATCGCATTGGGTGTTTTATTCCTTGTCCAACTGGTACTGGCTGCGCGTGCCATGCAACAATAAAGCAAGTCCTGACCAAACACTAACAATTTACCAGGGACGTAGTGCCTCAAAATAAAAAGTTACTTTTAATGTAATTCCCCTTTTTGACAAAATGTGGCATAATACTTGTATACCGATGACTTTCAGGAGGGATGTTTGCCCGCAGTAAGGCGTTGCCCCAGTCTGGGACTGGATGATGATCAAGACACCTGCATGACTTTCGCCACCGAGAGCCATCATTGCTATCGTCTTGCCAAACACAAAGCCGTCCCACTCGATCATCAATACCAGTTCTGCTTGAATGAGAACCACATCCGCTGTCCTATTTTTCTCAGTGGTGATCGCCTTTTCCCCAAAGTAGCTAAAACGCAACTTTCTACAGCACAACCAGCAGCAGTATCCCGAAATCCATTACACCTATCCTTACCAAAATCAGCCATCCGATGGGCAATTGTCCTGGCAGCCATCTTCGTACTGGCTATCGCCAGTTGGTGGGTCTTCGCCAAAACCGACATCTTCACCCGTCCCGATCCACCCGTTCAGGCTTTTGGTGAACTGCCTCCCGGCGTCACACCCACCATTACCCGCACCCTCATGGAGTTTTCCCCCAACCAGACGATGATCTATGAATTAACTGCTATAGCCACAGGTACCAACAGTCCACAACTCTCCCAGGCCATCCCGGTAACCGGCGAAGCCAGCTCCACACTGACCGAGACACCTACCATCACTCCTTCTCCTACGACAATTGCCTGCACCTTGCCAGATGGTTGGGTCGTTTACACAGTCAAGCTCTGGGATAGCCTCTACTGGCTCAGTCTATCCGTGCGCACATCGATGGAATACCTGATGGAAGTCAATTGTCTCACATCAACCACGTTAGTCGTTGGGCAGGAGATCTTTTTACCCTATTATCCACCCAAAGCCAGCTTCACCTCCACCAAATCGCCAACCCCAACCAGAACGAACATTCCACCAACACGTACTTATACTCGTACCTATACAGCCACCGTAACCCGCACCCCCACACCAACTTTTACCTATACATTTACTCTTATTCCCCCCACAAATACCCCAACAGACACACCCACCCCGATTCCGACCGATACACCAACACCTACTCCAACCGAGACCCCAACCGAAGAGCCTACAGCAACCCCAACAGACGAGCCTACAGCAACCCCAACTCAAGTTGACACTGGGGGATAGAAAGTTCCTCGAAATTCAATTCCATAACCATCATGTCGAATAATATCCAGCGTCACCTGATCACAGCACTCAAAATTGCACTGGGATTCCTGCTGCTCTACCTCGCCTTCCAGCGTGTCGATTGGTCAATCCTGCTGGATGCGTTGCGATCCGTCTCCGGGCTCTGGCTGTTTCTGGCGATTCTCAGTGTGTTCCTCAGCCTGGCGCTCAAAGTCTGGCGTTGGGATCTGCTCCTGCGCAACTACCAGCAACGTTTACCGCTCAGGCATCTCATCTCCGCCTTTTTCCTCGGTCAGGCAGCCAATATTTTGCTCATCATCCGTGGAGGTGAGATCGTGCGCGTCACCAGCGCCCACCAGCCCGGGCAGGACGATTGGGTCGAGATCAGCGCCACCATTGCCATCGAAAAATACCTCGATCTGCTCTTCCTGGTGCTGCTCATGCTGGCCATGGCAACCAACCTGCCCCCTTTGGCTCTCGAGACGATGGGTAGCCTGTATCCCTTGCTTATTCTCATGACCATTCTGCTCTTGCTGGCGATATTGTTTGCACCCACGCTCTGGCGCAGATCCTCTCCCGGGGAAAACAAAACTCCCTGGTTGGCGAAAGTCCAGCACAAACTTGACCAGTTCCTGCAGGCCAGCCTCTGGCTGCGGGATCCGCGCAAACTGCTGCCTTCCTTCGGAATCACGCTGCTCATCTGGGCTGTGATGGCGCTCACCAACCGGCTGGTATTACAGTCCCTGGCGATCGATCTGGGTTGGGATGCAGCGCTTCTGGTGCTTATCCTGGTCTACATCGGCGTTCTGCCGGCGCTTATGCCTGGCAATCTCGGTCCCTTCACCTTCTTCGCGCAGTTGGCCCTCATCCCGTATGCCATCCCCAATGAACAGGCGGTCGCCTTTGCCATCATCCTCTATGTCATTGTCACCATGCCACCCTTACTGATCTCCGGATTGCTCATGCTGTTGCCCACCCATCTCAAACCGGAGGTCCTGCATGACTGAAAGTTCACCCATGATTTCGGTGATTGTCCCGGCCAGAGATGCCACAGTCACCATCGCGGATTGCCTGCGCGCACTTACTCATCAGCAGGGCTACACCCTGGGGCGCGATTACGAAATCATCCTGGTCGATGATGGCTCGAGGGATAACACCCCCCACATCGCAGAAGAAATCGGCGTACGCGTCATCCAGCAAGCCAACGCAGGTCCAGCCGCCGCGCGTAATACCGGCGTCGAGCATGCGCTGGGAGATCTGGTCTGCTTCACCGACGCCGATTGCATCCCCACCCCGGACTGGTTATCCCAAATGGCTATCCCATTCGCCAATCCGGAAGTCGTTGGCGTCAAAGGCGCTTATCTGTGCCGGGAGAAGCAACTGGTTCCACGCTTCGTCCAGCAGGAGTTCGAGTACAAGTATCAGGCGCTGGCGAAACTGCCCAAAATCGACTTTATCGATACCTACTCCGCCGCCTACCGCAAAAACATCTTTCTCGAGAATGGTGGTTTCGATCCACGCTTCCCGCTGCCATCGGTCGAAGATCAGGAGTTCTCCTTCCGCCTGGCGCGCAAAGGCTATCACCTGGCATTCCAACCCACAGCCAGAGTCCATCACAGTCACGATCTCGACCTGTGGCAGTACATCCGTCGCAAATGGGGCATTGGTTACTGGAAGGCCTTTATGCTGCGCTGGCTGCCTGAAAAGACCCTCTCCGACAGTTACACACCCGCTTCCCAACGCGCACAGATTTTACTGACAGCCATCCTTTTAATCACATTAGCCGGGTCCATTTTTTACACACCGCTTTTCTGGTTCGCGATTGCAGCCTTCCTGGTTTTTCTTGTCAGTGCGCTATCGTTTCTTAAACTGATCAGGGTTCGGGATCCTGGGATTCTCCTGCCAGCCATCCCGCTCTTATTCGCCAGGTCGGCTTCATTGGGATTTGGTCTGCTGTCCGGGTTCCTCTTTCCACCCAGGCTGAAGACACCCCCTCGCGCTGGTCTCACATTCATCGAGCGTCTTGCAAAACGTCTGCTGGACATCATCGCATCCATCGCCGGTCTGATTCTCTTTTCACCAATATTGTTGATCGCTGGCATTCTCATCCGCTTCGACTCACCTGGGAGAGCCATCTTCTCACAGAAGCGCATTGGAGAAAATGGAAAGCCTTTCCGCATCTATAAACTCCGCACTATGGTAGTCGATGCAGAGCAAAAATTACCACAGGTTCTGGAGCAAAACAGCATAGAACTGGATCAGCCAGCTTTTAAAATCCACAAGGATCCCAGAGTCACGCGTGTGGGTCGTTTCCTGCGACGCTGGAGCCTGGATGAAATCCCGCAATTCTGGAACATTCTGCGCGGTGAGATGAGCCTGGTGGGTCCCCGTCCGGAAGAAAGCTGGGTGGTTGCTCTTTACAATGATCACCAGCGCCAACGTCTGGCGGTCAAACCCGGCCTCACCGGTCCCATGCAGGTCAGCGGCCGTGGCGATCTCGACCTGGAGAGTCGTCTGGCGGTCGAGTTGGACTACATTCAGCACTATACCTTCTGGCTGGATCTGAAAATCATCTGGAAATCGTTGGGAGTCATCCTATCCGGGAAAGGTGCTTATTGATCGATCACATCAAAGCAATCATCAACCGATATCATCATAAAGCAATGTTCGTCTTCCTCACCATTGGCATCTTTCTCCTTGGCTTTGGGATATATCAATGTCTGACCCCCTCAGTCCGCATCGAATGGACGACGGAAAGCGAGGTTGACACCCTTGGCTTCAACCTGCTTCGGGAGGATTTGACAGATCCAGGGAATGGGCAAACAATCAATCCGCAACTCATCCTGGCACAGGGATCGCCCATATCAGGCGCAAACTACCACTTCATCGATCGGGATGTTCAGGCTGGAAAATCCTATAGCTACCAGTTGATGGAAATTGACAATTCCAACCAAATCGTTGAACTGGAATCCATCGAGGTTCACGTTAAACACGAAGGAATAGTAGAAATTGGGTTAGCGATTGTGCTGATTTCCATGGCAGTTATTCTCTATTTGACAAAGCAAAAAATCCAGCCAGATAATCAATCATGATTAATTTTGAGTTTCACCTACCCGTTGGAGATCATTATCTGCAAATCATTATACAGGATGAAAAATTGTATCAAATGCTAACCCGTTGGTATCAGTTCTCCCCCAACCAATCAGTTTCAAGATTAGCGATCATCCAAATTCTGATAACGGAGGATGATTATTCATCGCATCCCATGGAACCAGCAACCACATGGGAATCCAATCAATGCCATTATTTTGGTAGAGGGTGCAAGGGGATTGTGGAAGATAATGAATTTGCAATACTTTGGATCAATCCGGATGCAGGTTTTCAGTACATAGAGCTATTTTTCAGAGTGGTGACCGCTATTCGAATTTTCTCCCTCGGTGGCTTGATGCTGCATGCGGCTGGCATCGTGAGGGATCAACTCGGCTACATTTTCACCGGTTACTCAGGAGCTGGGAAAACAACCGTCTGCAGGTTATCTGATGGGTGCAAAGTGCTGAATGATGATATGGTCATACTATGTCCTGAAGAATCCGGTTGGCAAATCAGCGCAACCCCTTTTACCAATCCAACACAGGTTCGGCCTGGATCTGGCAGCGCTCCCTTGTATCAGATCCTGTTCTTGAGACAGGATAAAAATCATCATCTGGAAGATATCCCAAATTCCAATGCGGTGGCAGAATTGTTGACTCATATTCCGGTTATTTCCCATACATCTTTATTGGTGGGTCGCTGTGTGGATATCATTCGCAAAATGCCGGCAAAAGAATTGCATTTTCTGCCAGATAATGGCTTTTGGAAACTCTTAGGTCCAAGGAATCTGCAATAAATAATACCTTACAAATTGGTTCGAATTGTCAAACCCTTTGTTGAGCTGAAGACCGTTTCAGTGCAGATTGGATCATCAAAAATTCTCCAATATTGTCCATGGTCACCAGGCCGATTAATTGTTCATTTTCAAAGATTGGGACTGTGTGACAGCCACAGGTTTGCAATCGTTCGGATACTCGTTCCAGCATTTCATTCGAATCGGCTTTGATAAAAGACGGATCCATTACACTGGCAATATTTGCGGTAGGACCATCTTTAGCCAGCCCTTGAACCAGGGCTGATCGGGTCAATATACCCACCATTTTATCCCCTTTCATAACCGGAAAATCGTGTTGGTAACCGGTGAGAATGGCATCTACAGCGTCTGATAATCGCTGATTGTAATCTAGCGTTTGGAATTGGGTTAACATCGCACGTCTGATGGGGATACCTGAAATTGCTTCCTTTACCTGTACAGAACTGGATTCCTGACTGGCACCGATCCAGACAAAAAAAGCGATAAAGATCAAGAAAGGATTGAAGAGCAGGCCAACTAATCCAAATATAAGAGCAAATCCCTGTCCTATTGTTGCAGCAGTTTGTGTCGCCTGGGTGTATTCCATCCGCATTGCCAGGAATGCTCTTAATACGCGACCACCATCCATGGGAAAAGCAGGGATCAGATTGAACAACAAAAGGGTCAGGTTCACGATTGCCAGGCGTTGCAACAATGAACCTTCTGTCACTGTGGTACTGGTCAACCCACTCAATCCATTCGTCAATAACAACCACCCGAATAATAGAACCGCTAACACCAGATTTACCAAAGGACCAGCAAGTGCCACCCATAATTCCTGTTTTGGCTCTTTTGGCATTCTTTCTAATCTCGCCAGACCACCAATCGGTAGCAAAGTAATATCACGTGTGGTAATTCCAAATTTCCTGGCTGCTAAGGCGTGTCCAAATTCATGCATGAGCACAATTAGGAACAACAACAGGATGAAGATAATTCCATTGGCAACTGCATTTAATGAATGTTGAGTGACCCAATAGGAAAAACCGATCCAGGCAATTAATATGAAAAATGTGCTGTGTATAAACACATCAATTCCGGCAACTCTGGCAACTTTCCAGGACCATTTCATTTTTACCTCCTTACTCCAATAGCATTCATATATGATCAATTTGTGTTATCTCAATCAATCGGGGTGAGCTGGTGTTTTTGGCGTGCAACTGTACGCCAAAAAAACACCGCCAACTGATTATAGAAAAAACACATCGATTTTTTATAATCATACAATTTTTGTATAGGAATTGGATTAAAACGCAGAATGTTTTATAGATTTCTTATAAAACGCTTATACAAAGTTGGTTGACATTTCTATATCATGAATAATATAATAATTAATATGATAAATATCTAATAAATTCCCAATTGGGAATCATAGAAAGAGGTGAAATAATGACACAAAAGTTTGTACTACCCGAATTAGGCTTCTCCTTCGATGCTTTAGAACCAGCCATTGATGCACAGACAATGGAAATTCATCATGGAAAACATCATGCGGCCTATGTCAATAATCTTAATGCAGCACTCGAAAACGCTCCTAAATTCTTTATGGATTCCATTGAAGATGTTCTGCGCAACATTAATGATGTTCCTCAGGAAATCCGCCAGACTGTGATTAACAATGGTGGTGGTCACGCCAACCATTCCATGTTCTGGAAAGTTTTGACCCCTGGTGGCAGCAATCAGCCAGTTGGCGATGTTGCCAGAGAATTAATGGATGTATTTGGAACTTATGAGGATTTTGTTGAGAAATTTTCAAAAGCTGCAGCGACCCGCTTTGGATCCGGTTGGGCATGGTTGGTTTTGAATAGTCAGAAGAAATTGGAAGTGTATTCCACTGCCAATCAGGATAGCCCGTTTATGCAGGGTCATATTCCGGTATTAGGTCTGGATGTTTGGGAACATGCATATTACCTGCGCTATCAGAACCGTCGACCCGATTATATCAAAGCATTCTGGTCAGTCGTAAACTGGGACAAAGTAAATCAGTTCTACCAGGAAAACAAGTAGTTTTCGTATTTATTAACGGTTTAAGAATTTATGTGGATAACCTCCACATAAATTCTATTCAATTAATTTGAAAAATTTGATGTGTAAACCTTCACCAGCGCTTACTAAAATTGTTCCATCCGGAGAGAAAAGCACCTGTGATATGCCTTCCGTTTCAGACACAAATTGGTTGGTAACTTGTTGAGTCTCCAGGTCATATAAGGATATGGAATTACCCAATGATAAAGCCAGCTTTGAATGATCCGGTGAAAATTTCATGCCGTAAACAGCCTTTTCGGTTGTGAATTTGTGCATCAACTCGCCTGATTTAAAATCATATAGAAAAACCGTTGGCATAAATTCATCATTGACAGCTTCAGCCGCTGAGGTAGCCAGTAGAGTGCCATCTGCGTTCAAGTCGAAGCCCATAATGAAATCCTGGTGATAGATAGCCGGGAATAATTGATTGGTGGAAATTTCACTGACCTGGATTATTGCCCGAGCGATCCAGATGGCGTAATCATTACTCTGCCCAAAGCGTACATCATAGACTGGAGCTGCAGTCTCAAACCCGGTTAGCTTTACCATCTGTGCACCTGTCTCAATATCAAAAATAAGAGCGCCCCATTCATCCATACTGGTCACCATGATTTTTGATCCATCGGGAGAAAATTCAGCTCCCATGAAGAAGGTACCGGTTGGAATTATTGTTTCAGTTCTCATTTCCCAATTTTTGAGAAGCAGTTCCTCGTTATTATTTGTTGTTGCATACGTTTTTCCATCCGGGGATATATCTAATAAAAATTCATTTTCAGCGATCTCATAGGAAAATAATTCATTGAAATCAGGATAAGAAAGCACCTTCAAATAATCATATCCAATAACCGAAATACAAGTCTGATCCGTACACCATTCCAATCTGGCGGGTTGATCCAGAGTGAATTCAGTGATGAGTTCCATGAACTCGGATCCTTGCACGGCTGGTGTGTCTGTGAGAATAGGAGCAGGGTAGGCGACTTCAGACGTTGGTTCCTTTACAACCGGTGGGTATCCATTCATTTGTGAATCAGTTTGAAGCGGGGTAGGATATAATAAATCCGGTGTATCCGATGGAATGATTGTTTCCGTTTCCTGATTTGTTCGATTACAGGACGATAATACGAGCAGACCCAAAACAAAAACTAGCAAGATTCTCTTTTGAAAATTCATAATTTTTCTCATTGTTTGTTTACTTTCCATTATTCAGGGTCAGGGTGTTTTGGATAGATATTTATCCCTCAAAACCCCCGCCAACCGCGGATTATCGGATAATCTCATTGTCTTTTCTAAACATGACGTTTTGAAAACCTTAATTGTTCCTGAGAGACATATTTTCTTCTATTCTATCAAAGGATCGGTTGAGCAGATCATATATTTTCACTTCAGCCCAATCCAAGGCTTTTTCACCCAGTTTTGCTATCTGGGAATCGACCCAGGAATCTACACGACCTTTCTGATGATGGACTAATTTCTCCAGACCATCGTCTATCCGGTGGGTGAGGCTGGTGATCAGATTTGGATTTTGTTGAATAAGTACTACCGGAAATTCATTCACGTAAATGGTTAAGGACTGATCCGAGGACACAGTTAATTCCATCCCGCCTTCTACACTCAAATCCTGCGTGTTGGCTGCATAAGCTCTGTAATTCTTTCCCGGCAGTTCAGTAAATGTGACCGGGTAGGGAGATTCACCACCGGACGCTGTCCAGGCATAGATAATCAGTCGTCCTTCCTTACGAAAGCGAAACTCATAAATTCCCAAATCTTGAGGCGTCGCATAACTACTCAATTGCTGGAATTGACCCAGAGGTCGTGCGCCTCCCAGAAGTCGCCCTATATTCCTCAAAGCTTGTTTTCCTTCTGATCCCAAAACAAATCCGGGATTTTCGGGGTCTTCATATAACGAATACCAGAACATTTTCTCCACATTATCTTCTGAGATCAGTGGGATGATACTTCTGACAATATAATTGGCTTCAACCTGATCGGTTGTGATCAAATGTTGCGCAGCGGGATAAGATAACCACTCTTCACTCCACCCGATTTCAGTAATCCAGATTGGTTTCTTCCCATTCTCGTTCGCAAAATCCCGAATCGTTCGTATTTCATCAACCAGATTAGAATTTCGTGTGCTGGATGAATCGCAACTCATTGTTTCCAGATCAACCTCTGGACCGCGCGGCATCCAGGCTTCCGGTGGATTGTTTTCCCAGTAAGGATTCATCGCGATCACATCAAAGTGTTTCCAGGCGTCAGCATTCTTAATTTCATTCAAAAACATAACTGGTGATGTTTCACAAGTGTTGGCAGGTGAACTAAATAAACCACCCAAAATGACAGTGTCTCTCGAGTTGTGCTTTTTAATCACCTTTTCCGCGGTAGTGAGCATGCGGGCGAATAAAAACGGACTTGGATCACTGGTGGCATCCAATTTCGTAGGAAACATGACTTTTCCCCATGTTTCAGCGTTGTTCGCCTGAGGGCTGATTTCCCAATAATCGATCTGATCTCCAAACCTGTCCACCACCGCCTGGACATAGTTCTTCCAATTCTCGACCAATAAATCTACATCCACGCTCTGATCCGGATAGACATGCGGCAGGTAAGCCGGACCGGTGGATAACACTGCCACCACTTCCAGATCATGTTTTTCCGCTTCTTCGAGCATAAAATGGAAATCACGCTCCGTGCTCCCATTGGTGAAATACCATTGATATTGACCGGGTGTCTGCTCCACTTCCCGCCAGGGGATCTCCTCCCGCACCCAGTGCACATTCATATCTTCCAGTTGCTGGTATGCGCCAGGCAATCCATCCGTCCCTACCCGTAGATGAATCGAAGAACCCATCCCAATGCTATCCAGTTTCGCCTGACCAATCTCTTTCTCTTTTGGCTTGATGAATGCACTGAGCATGAGCAAGACAACAACCACCCCAACAATTTTTACCCAAAAGAACGAAAATCGAATACCCATAACAACCTCACAGTTTTGTTATGGGATGAGGTGCAAGATGTATGCGAGGAGAGGAGGAAAAATCTTCTTAGGTAAGAATTCTTAACTTTTTCAAATCTAGTGTAAACTAAACTACAAATATGAATGACGTAAGTTATCTAAAAAATTATGTTTAAACCAAAAATTGCTATTGTCCATGATGCATTTGCTGTGAAAGGTGGGGCTGAAAAAGTCGCTTACTACATTAGCAATGTTTTTCCTGAGGCACCAATTTACACAACGGTTTTTCTGAAAGAAAGATCATTTGAGGAATTAAGAAAAAAAAATATCAAAACGCATCCATTAGGATCATTAATTAAAACCGAAAAGCAATTTAAGCGCTTATTTCCATTCTGGTTCTTATATTTGCGATCATTGAACTTTAATGAGTTCGATTATGTTTTTTCATCATCAACCTATCTGGCAAAATATATATCTCCTCCCAAAAACGGTAAACACATTTGCTATTTACATGCTCCATTTCGTTTCATATGGAATCGCTCATCCTATTCACATGAAAGTCTGCCTTATCATTCGTTCCTATTAAGAATCATTGAGAAATTTTTACCTTATTTACAAAAAACGGATTATCAGTTAACAAACAAAATTTCTAAGATCATTACAAATGGAAAGAATATGCAGAAATCTATCCAATCTATCTACAATAAAGAATCTGAAATTATTCATCCACCTGTTAATATAAATGATTATTTTTTTGAGAAACCGGATGATTTTTACCTTTGTGTTGGCAGATTGGTATCCCATAAACGCATGAATTTAGCAATCGAAGCATGCAATATTTTGAAAAGGAAACTTATTGTTGTTGGAGATGGACTGGAAAGGAAAAATTTGGAGGGTATGGCAGGTAATACCATTCAATTCAGAAGTAATCTTAACGAATCTGAAATAAAAAAATTATATGCAACTTGTAAAGCTTTAATCTTTCCATCTCATGAAGATTTTGGTATAGTCCCCATTGAGGTCCAGGCTTCAGGACGACCGGTCATCGCATACAGAGCTGGGGGAGCATTAGAGACTGTCACGGAAGGAGTAAGTGGAGTTTTCTTCAATAATCAAACGGTTGATGATATCATTCAGTCCATAATAGAATTTGAGAAATCAGATTTCTCACCAGAAAAAATAAGGTCATCTGTAGAACGATTTGATTTTGAAAACTTCAAACTCCAATACATGAATCTTTTACAAACTCTTCAATAAATCTTATTATGAATATGAATGTTTACTTAAAAAGAATAAAAATTGTTAGAGAAAAATTTTTTCTGGAAGTTCTTTTTCTGGTTATTACTGATTTATTAATGTTGGTAATATCTTTTCTGCTTTCAATATTAATAAGATCGGCATTAATCCCGATTGTTGGTGGAGTGATCATTTCGGACTTATCAACTCAATTATTTGTTTTGTTGGTTGTAGCCAATTTATTATTACTGGCATTCAAAGGGAATTATCCGGGTAGAGGATTAGTTGCAGTCACTGAACTTAAAAATTTAATTGAATCGATAATCACAGCATTTTTTCTGGTGGGTTTGGTCATTTTTGTAACGACGCCTGTTTCGAATTTCTCCCGCTCCATTTTTCTGTTAAGTTTGATTTTTAGTTGCGTTCTGGTACCCATTGGACGCTTTACGTTACGAAAGTTTATGACGCTCAAGGATTGGTGGGGTGAACCGATTGCCATCATCGGGAGTGGAGCGGAGATTATTTCTCTTTATCATGATGTAAAAAAATGTCGTAGATTAGGTTTTCGACCAGTGGTTGGTTTATATCTTGAAGATGACCAACGGATCCATGAAGCAAAGACTTCAGTCCCTTTTTTCCCATTATCCAAAGATATTCTTCAATATTTGCAACGAAGAAATGTCAAAACATTGATCGTTTCAGTTCCACCAAACGAATTCAGAAAAAGCAATCCTGAATTGCTTTTAGAAATTGAGAAATTATTTATCCGGGTTATTTTCCTTCTTGATAATGTATCCTTTGGTTTTTTGTGGGGCAGATCAGTCGATATAGAAGGTCGGCCAGCATTCCAAATGCAACATAATCTTTTGAACCCAATCACCTACTTTTTTAAGAAAGTGGTCGATTTCAGCCTTGCAGTAGTATTTATTATTCCTACTGCAATCATCATTGCCTTGATTAGTTTATTGATAATAGTAGATTCACCTGGACCCATTTTTTACACACAGGAAAGAATAGGTCGAAGCAAAAAAAATTTTAGAATTTACAAATTCCGAACAATGGTAAAAAATGCAGATGAAATTCTGGGTCAGATTCTTAGAAGTGATAAAAAATTAACTGATGAATATGAGAAATATCATAAGTTAGAAAATGATCCCAGGGTTACCAGAGCAGGGAAAATCCTCCGGCGGTTGAGCCTGGATGAAATACCTCAAATATTTAATGTATTTAAAGGCGAAATGAGCTTGATCGGACCCAGAGCATACATGGCATCGGAGTTGGAAGATATTTCTACAGATGCTGATATAATTTTTCGGGTAAAACCAGGACTGACTGGTTGGTGGCAGGTGATGGGTCGCAACGAGACAACTTTCGAGCAAAGAAAGAAAATGGATATTTACTACATTAATAATTGGTCACTCTGGATGGACTTATATATATTTCTAAAATCCTTTTATACAATGATTAGTGGAAAAGGATTGTAAGTTTTTCTCAATAAATATTTTTGAAGAATTCTTATTCAGAATAATTTTCGATAACTCAGCTCAATCTTATTATTAATGATGAAAAATTTCATTCTAATTTAGACTCTATATTTTCCAATAACTGCCTAAACAAGTAATTCCAATCATATTTTTCAAGAAAAGTTTGATAGATAGATATATTTACAGGGAGATTGATTGATTTCCGGATAGCAAAGATAAAGTCTTCATATGTATCACATAAAATCGCTGGAGAATTAAGCATCTCAATTTCATTCCATCGGGAGGATATCACTGGTAGATTACATGCCAGATACTCAAACAATTTAAGTGGATTTATCGCATTAACCAATTCTGGGTACCGGTTTCTATTGAAAGGAATAATTCCAAGTGTTGCGGAAGCCAGGTAGTCTGGAATTTTCTCATATGGTATCGGACCCAATAAATACAAATTGTCATTGGGTATAAATTTCTGAACGTATTCTTCGTTAGGGCCAATAATAACAAAAGATATTTCTGGTAAATTTTGGGAAAGGTGATTGATTAGGTCAAAATCAAACCAAAAATCTATGGAACCAGCATAAATTACGATAGGTTTTGAAATCGTTTGGAATTCTTGAGGTTTTTGATCTTTTGGTTTTTGAAAATGCCGTAAATCAACTCCATTAGGTAAAAACATTGAATTATTAGGATCAAGGGAATTTACTCTATCTTTTAGGCTTATTGCTGAGTACAGAACCAGGTTGACTTTTTTCACCAATTGACTCAAAGCATTTTCATAATTTTTATTATATGAATCAAAACCAGCATCATTATCTGCCATACGAAAGATAGAATAATGCCAATGAACAAAATTTAGAATGTACGCTTGCAGAGGGTCTCTGATGTACACCAGGTCAACGTTGTCAAAATTATTCAGAGTTAACAGTTTTCTGAATTGGGGAAATAAAGATTTATGCCAGTTCTGATATATTCGAGCTCCTAAAAAAGGATTGTTTTTAGGAATAGTTAATGACGCTGGAACATAAGACCAAATTGAACCATTTCCAAACTGGTACTTTATTCCACCTTTTACAAAATTTCGAAATCTTCGTTTGATGATCGATTTATTTTTTGAGAGAAGGTGAAATGGTGTCACAGGCAAAGAAATATATGCGACATCCCAACCTGCTGATGCAAATTGTCTGGCTAAATGATGATCACCAATTTGAATGGGAGATTCATAATCAATACCAGAAACGAAGATTGCTTTCATTATTGTTAACCTTCAGTAACTTTGATGTTTGTGTTCAATTCAATCATTTGATTATAAATTTTTTCTAATTCATTCATGTACTTCTCGTATGTAGATGGATTTCTCCAAAATCTATTGTAGGCATTTTTACTTAATTTCAAAACCAACTCATCATTATTGATCGACATCATCTTTTCTTTAAAATCTTTCAAATCATATGTTTTGTAAAAAAGGCCAGTTTCTTTATCGATAATTTCATCTGCAGCTGCAGTAACATCAGAAACAATACAGGGAATTCCACGGCTGGCAGCTTCCAAAACGACCAATCCCTGGGTTTCATATAACAGCGAACTGAAAACAACAATACGTGCAAATGCTAATTCTTCAAACAACTCTTCTTTTGTAAGCCACCCTTTAAAAGTGATATTTGGGTTTATTTTTTCTAATATTGGCTGTTCAAATCCTTCACCAACAATCACCAAATCTAAATCCAGCTCTTTGGCAGTGACAGCTAATTTATCAAAACCTTTCTCTGGAGAAAGTCGTCCGATGGCATATATTTTCTTATTTTTTTCAGCTTCAATTCTAGGGGAAAATTTTGTTTCGATAGGATTAGGAAGAAGGTAGATTTTTCCATCTTCAGGTAAGTAGGAAGAAAGAATTTCTTTTGATTTTTCAGAAACGATAATGAAATGTTTAATTTGTTTGGGAATACCAACCAGATTTTTTTGAATGATTCCTCTGCTTACCCGCCACAATTTATGCGCGTAAGAGCGTGAATCACAATTGGAAAAAATACATTTAGCAGACAATGCTCTTAATTTACAGATTTGTTCTTGTTGGTAATTGTAGAATCCCCCGTTAGGGCAAGCCAGAAAATAATCATGCGTTGTAACTACAATTGGGATATTTGATTTGATTGCTTCATGAAGCACACTATGACTGAGCGCTTTTGTCCAACCATGCACGTGGATAATCGTTGAATCTTTTGGCAGCGATTGAAGAAGTTTTTTGAACATTTTCCTGCTGGATGAATTCCATAACCCTTGAATCGAAGAGGTTGCTTGATTTGGATTGTGGAGAATATCCTGTTGGTTTGTGCAATATAACTTAATATTGGGATGGTTGGATATCTGGGAATCGATAGGTGCTACTGCGCAGAAAAAAAATACCTGGTGAGATCTGTTTGCCAGGTTTAACGCTGTAGAGATTGCAACTTGGGAAGCACCGCCATTGACATGTCCAAAATCGTTGATAATGACAATATTTTTGGGATTCGCCATGTTTGGGATTATATCTTATTTTTTATCAGGATATCGTTACATAGTATAGTATCAAGGATTTAGGGCAACGGTTATAGGCAAATTAAATAATTTACATCTATCAAAAAAAATCAATAACAAATAAATGATGAACGAGAAAAAGTTGGGCGATGCTTCACACAAGTATTAGTAGGAAAAGCAAGGACAAAGATTCTGAGCAGACATAGATCTGTGATATGAAGAGAAATCAAACATAGTTCTAGTAATAAATGCGTGCTGTGCTTTTTAATCCATTAGGCAAGCCTAAAGAAAGTTACATCTAGTGGGAGAAAATAACAAAATATCCAGGGTTGAAAGAATCTGTTATAGACGAATTAGAAAAAGCAGATATTGTTTTATTTTACCTTAATATTTTTGTTGATTACTTAGACCCGCCCAAATTCGCAAAAATTTGGTTGCATAGTGTACATCATAGATAAATTAAGCCCATATCACCGATTACTTGAAATTTCGAAGAGTGTAGAGCTGATATCTCCTTCCAGGCGATTTTCATTTCCTCTGACCATGCTATGTCATCAAAAACCACTACACTTTTGGGTAATCCTGTTTGAACAGAAAGTGAGTAATATCGCATTGTGCCTTTGTAGGTATGGTCTCCATCTATAAAAGCTAACCCCCAACCATTAATCGCAGTGAATAGTACTTCAGCAGTATTTAGGAAATCGCCCTCAATATATTCAATATTATCTAATTCCAATTTACGATGAACCTCCCTCGCAAAATTTAGACGTTTTCCAGATATATCCCCAGTAATAATCCTTGCATTTGGAGATTTAGACCTTGCTCCGATCGTCAAATAAGCAGAACTTATTCCAAGATTAGTGCCAAGTTCAACAACTCCCCTGTGACCGTACAATGAGGCAATCTCACAAAGAAGTAAGCCATTACTATGGTTTTTGCTTCCATTAAGTGCTTGGCTTACCAACTGAGAATCAAACTTTCCTGCACTTCCAGGATAATCAAGTATACTTCCAGGCGTTGCAAGAAGTTCCCGTCTCACCGCGCTGAGAAGTTTAATTTTTGGATGTAAACTCCACTTTGCTGTGCGAAATAATTGTGTTTTCATTTATTTTTTTTGCTCCTAAAAATATTTTGTTTGTCTTTTGAAGATAATTTATCACAATAGTTGATTCTTTCTTCCCGATAATTTCTATAATGCATCCTGATTAGTCTCCATAAGCAAATTTATAAATATTTGTGAAAATGTTGTTGAATATTAATTATAATATTCAAATGTTTACTCTAAAACTTCTTTGATAGCGCTTATAAATTTTTTTTCAATCTCAGATTGATCGAATCTTGATAGTTTATTAAACCCATCTAAAATTATTTTATCTCTAAATTCTTTATTGAGATATAAATTACTCTTTTCAATTGCAGTATTAGTATCTCCTAATTCATAAAGAAACCCACTAACGCCATCTTCTACTATTTCAGGTAGAGGTCCAACATTAGAAGAAACGACAGGTAATCCACAGCGCATTGCTTCATGCACGACCAGACAAAACGATTCGGCTTTAGAAGTTGATAAAAGAAAACCACCTGTTTTGGCTGCGCCACGGTAAAGTTTTCCCATATCCTCATGGTTCAAATTATGAAGCCAGCGAAATTTTGAAATATTATCAAGAGAAATAAATTCCTGGAGCATACTTGAAGTATCTTCTTTGTTAATCAAACCACCAGTAACAGCGAGGAATTGCCATGAAGGATGGTTTTGTATAAAAAGTCCACCTATTTTAATCGCTTCTTTCCAATTTTTATACTCAGAGAGCTTTCCTACCCAAATCATTGTGTTAGAAATTGAATAAGAATGACCTTTTATATTAAATATTTTCTCATCAACAATGTTGGGAATTACTTCTATCTTATCAGGATAAACACCTGGTACCAAATCACAAATAGTTTCTTTGGACCATTTGGATGGAACGAAGATTGCGTCGCAATTATTTAGCTTATCTGATTGATATTTTTTGATGGTTGTTAGAATTGGAGTATGAATTTCAAAAATTACTTTGGTTTTATTTTGAGTTTCAAAATTCAACAGTTCTGGTGCGTCGAAGATTACATGTAAATCATAATTTCTTTCTTTGAGTAATTTTTGAACAGAATTTTTAAATTGGAAGTCAAATAAAAACACTTCATTAACTCCAGAATTTATCAAGTCGAGTTTTCCGCCATGATCTTTAACAAAAGCTGCATCAACGATCCACCCATTATTTAATATACTGGGCATGCGTTGTTTTATAACTGAAGTAACACCACCTTTATTGCAATAGAGGTATGAAATAAGCATTCTCATTCAGACATTCCTCCAGTATTATTTTCTTCAATTTCTGCAACTTTTAGAGTATGCAAAACGCGATTTTTCCACAGGTTATTTGATATAAATTTTTTCAATTTTTCCCAATCAGTTTTTAATGGCTTAAAATCTAAGCCAGTTAATAATGTGTTGTAAAAATCTTCATCATTCTCGTATAAATGGACAAATGGATAATCTTTAATCTGGTCCATAAAGCACGAAACAGTAGGCAATCCAAGTGCTTGATATTCATATAATTTAATAGGATCAACTGCTTTTGCCAAATCATTGTTTTTAAATGGAATGATTGCCAAACTCCAATTTTCTGCAATTTGAATTATTTCATCATGTGTTTTCTCACCTAACAGCTTAACATTTGCTGGCAAATTAAGGGATATAGGAGCATCAAAACCAATGATCTCAAATTCAAGCTCAGGATGTAGAGAAGCTGTATTTAATAACAAATCCCAATTGAACCATTTTTCAGTCAAATGTCCAAAGTATCCAATAATACCTTTCCCCTTGTGACCTTTTACTCTTCTATTAAAAATATTTACAGATTTGGATAGAAAATCATCCGTTAGACCATTCGGAATAATATAAGAATTATTTCGATCGGAACCAAAATCAATCATTTTGTTTAACAACCGATTACTTACTGCCGTGACATAGTCAGAATTTGAGCATAAAAAGATTTCAAAAGTTGGGTCATACCATTTTCCAACCCCTGCTTTACTAAATTCACTCCAGTCATCTCTAACTTCATATATAACTTTCCAATTATGTAATTTAAATAATGTCAATTCTGACACAGAATGAGCATCAGGTATACTTATTAAGAACAACTTTTGTTTATTTTTAAATATTCTTGCAAGGTTTGGAGCCATTTTATGGAATATGTCGTTTGGTATTTGAAGCAAAGTTGATCCATCGTAATCAGAGTTCTTATCGTCTTGAGGTTTCCATCGATAATAAACATAAATCACGGGATAACTCATTTTAGCTAATTCATGAGCAAAGGCCATAGAGCGATTTAGTCGTTTTATCCCACCCATTCGTTTTGTTGTCGTAGTTATTAAAATTATTGGTTTTTCTGGGTTCAGATTGGTTTTTTGGATGAATATATCGAGTGAATTTAGAAATGAATTTTCTTGAGTTAATTCATCAAATTCATTGGATCTTTTAATTTTATACTTGCTAAGAAAGTTTGTTGATTTTCCTACAAAGTTTTGAACACGATTTTTTTTCTTAAGCCAGCGTATAAAAAATTTTAAGAATGTAATTGGTAATAAAAGTGTTTTTCGACTAATTGGGTTGAATGCTTCTCTGATGGTAATACTCAGTTGATAAGCAGAGCTGTTTATAATCATCTTATTTCGAACAATCAAACCTTTATACTTTGTGATTAATATTTCGTTTTCATCCCTGAGCTTGGATAAATCTAGACTTAACCTTTCGTTCTCTCTCTTTAGATTGGATAAATCTAGATTCAACCTTTCGTTCTCATTCCTGAGCTTGGATAAATCTAGACTTAACCTTTCGTTCTCTCTCTTTAGATTAGAAAAATTATCCTCTAAGGTCCTAATTTGGTCTTCCATTTTTGTGTTTTTAGAAGCAATACTTTTATTAATATTGCTTAATTCTCTTTGTTGCTCTCGTAAACGATTTACGCGATCATAGAATATTTTCTGTTCTTTAAGAAAACTTTGTTCATTTAATTCAAGAAGATTTTCTTGGAATTCATTCCAACTTTGCCGATTGAAGATAGTTTTTTCAGCTAAAAATCTGATGTATCCATTTTCTACAGTTAGAAATATTGGGGTGAGATTGTCTGATTTAAAGAACTTAAGGAAATTACTTAAGGTAAAAGTATAGTGATGATCTGGGTCTGGAAAATAGCCAAATGGGGTGGTTACCAATAAAACACCACCAGGTTTTATGAAATTGATTGCTTTATTGATCAAAATATCTGGTTTCGAAAAATGTTCAATAATTTCCCCTAAAATTACATAATCATATTGACTTTCTTCAGGACAATCCTTAATGAAATCCGTACAAATAAAAGTTACATTATCAGCGACCGTACTATCTTCAGAGGATATCAATTCATTTGCAAATTCAATTGCTTCAGGGTTGATATCAACTCCTGTTACTTTTATTCCTTTCCTACCCAATAAAATTGGCAAAATACCTTCGCTACAGCCTACATCCAAAACTGAGGAATGATCAATTTGATCTGCCAACCAATTGATCCTTGCCCTGGCTCGTATTTGAGTTTCTTCATCTCCAACTTTTCCAAGATATACTTGAGATATTCTATCCCGTGCAAGTGGATTTTCTTCAATCATAATTTATTTCCTCACCTGAGAATTATTAAATCTATCAATAAATATTCTTAGAATTCTGATCCCATGGAAGAATACCATAAAGAAGATTTAATGCCAAGCGTAATTCGATTATTATAAAATATATGAGATTTGAATTATAATAACTTGTCTTTAATTAGCGATTGAAGTTTTGAATTAACGCTTTAATTTATGATATTTAAATTTTATTATGGGATATAGAAATTCAAATCAGATAATGAACTTTACAAGATTTTTCAACGATTTAAAAAAATATTGGGAATATATATCTTTTGCTTCAAAAGCTGAACTAAAAACCGAAGTGTCTGGCTCTTTTTTAGGTTGGATTTGGTGGGTTTTAGATCCTTTATTGTTCATGATGGTCTACACTTTTGTGGTAAGTTTTGTGTTTGAAAGTGGCGGAGAGGATTTTCCTATTTTTGTTTTTGTGGGGCTGACTGCCTGGAATTTTATGAATAACACCATCACGAGTTCAGTAAAAATAATCGTTTCTTTCCGCAGTATTATTTCAAAGGTATATTTACCAAAATTTGTTCTTATACTGGTTAGAATGTATAAGAACCTGATTAAATTAG
>ENA-OSEO01002614-OSEO01002614.1-sediment-metagenome-genome-assembly--contig:-NODE-2614-length-24400-cov-4.042881_pt1 | contig 24400 bp, 23 predicted proteins | sample MGYA00237883_ERZ534232 | MGnify/ENA metagenome assembly ERZ534232
CTTTTAACACACTATGCAAACAATATACAGTCTTGGTTTTGACAAACCAGTTGTGATAATCCAACCAGGAGAATATTTCGCCTGCAGCGGCGAGAGTATCATCTCCACGGTACTAGGCTCCTGCATTGCAGTAGCACTATACGACAAAATCCTGTCCCTGGGAGGTATAAACCACTTTATGCTTCCAGGAGCAATGACAAAGGCCTTTTACATAAGTGAAAGCGGCAAATATGGAATAAATGCCATGGAGCTCCTAATAAACTCCCTTTTAAAGCTGGGGACCAGGAGAGACAGGCTGGAGGCAAAGGTTTTTGGCGGAGGAACAATACTTAATATTAAAAACCAGATGCGCGCCACAAACGTGGCCCAGGATAATATCAAATTCGCCCTGGATTTTCTGGAAACCGAGAAGATCCATATTAGAGCCTGCGATGTAGGTGGAACCCATGCCAGAAAAATTCTCTTCTTTCCTGAATCAGGAAAAGTGCTTTTAAAAAGGATTTCCGGATCCTTTACCGAACCGATAAAACTGGAGGAGGTAAAGTACAGGGAGAGACTTAAAGAGGAGATGGAAAGGGGTGGTAATTTCTATAGCTTCAAAAATAATCCCAGATAATCCATGAACTTTGGAAAGGTTTCTTAACTTGACAGTCCCATTCTATTATTCATACTATGGATATTCATACCAGGATTTGCAGCGGGGGATACGATGGCGGAGAAATTTGTTGTGGCTTTGGCAGGTTGCGGGATAGTGGGCACTGCTGTTGCAGAAAAACTTCTTAAGGACAGAGAATACTACAGGCAGAAAACCGGCTGCGATATTGAACTCAGGTATATACTTGCCAGAACCTTCAAAAAGGCCAGGGAAGCTGGTCTACCGGAGAAACTGTTCCAAACCGATCTTAACAGAATCCTTGCAGATAAGGAGCTCTCTATAGTTGTGGAACTTATAGGAGGAACCGACTTTGCCAGAAAGGTTATAGAGAGCTCGATCCAGGCAGGTAAGTCGGTGGTTACAGCTAACAAGGCCTTAATTGCCACCTTTGGACCGGAGTTGATGAAACAGGCCAGAGATAATAACCTCTCCATAGCCTTTGAGGCAAGCTGCGCAGGGGGAATACCAATAATCCGGGCCCTGCAGGATGGGCTTTTAGCGAACAGAATCGAGGCTCTCTACGGAATAGTAAACGGAACCTGCAACTATATTCTTACCTCCATGATCCAGCACGACCAGACCTATGGCCAGGCCTTAAAGGAAGCCCAGGAGGAGGGCTTTGCCGAGGCAGACCCTACCTTTGATGTAGCAGGCACCGATTCCGCCCATAAACTGGCTATTCTAGGCTCCCTTGCCTTTGGAAACAGCATAAGTTTTAATCAGATCCCAGTACAAGGAATTGATACCCTGGACTCAATGGATGTCTCTTTTGGCAAACAGCTTGGTTATGTGGTTAAACTTCTTGCAGTAGCCCAAAACTTTCAGGAGGGAATCTCCCTGCGCGTAAGACCGGCCTTTATAAGCACCGGGCACCCCCTGGCCTGGGTTTCGGGTCCCTTCAATGCCATAAGTGTTTACGGAGACCCTGTCGGTCATACCATGTATTATGGCCGTGGTGCCGGCGGTTATCCCACCGCCTCCTCGGTGATTGCTGATATACTATCCCTGGCTCTGGGGATAAACAGTGTAATGTTTTCCAAGCTTTCTCTCTGGCCGGATCAGACAAAAAAGGTTAACCAGCTGCCCCTGGAAAAGATAGAAGGCCGTTACTATATCCGTACTATGGTAAAGGATAGACCGGGGGTATTCGCTGCCCTGGCTTCTGTACTGGGGAACCATAAAATAAGCATCTCTTCTGCCCTTCAGAAGGAACCCCCCATACCCGATGATACAACCCGGGCAGTACCCATTATAATTACCACCCATACTGTTTCGGAAGGCAACCTACAAAAAGCCTTAAAGGAGGTAGATCTCCTGGACTGTGTTACTCAGAATTCTGTTTGTATAGAGATCCTGGATGAATTCCAGGAAAAGGGGTATTGAAAGATACTTCCAAAGGGGGTGCAGATGACACAGGATAATTCACAGAATAAAAAAATCTGGTCAAGGGAGGGTCACGATTTTGAATCCCTGGCCTGGGGGTTTGCAGAACACCTTAAGTATTCCATCGGCGTAGACAACTACACCTCCTCCAATCACGACCGGTTCATGTCCCTTGCTTACACCATCCGGGACAGGCTTATCCATCAATGGATAAAAACCCAGCAAACCCATCACAGGAATCAGGTTAAAAGAGTCTACTACCTTTCCCTGGAATTCCTTATTGGCCGATCCATGGGAATGAATGTTATAAACCTAAGGCTGGAAAAGGAACTCCGTAAAGCTCTGGAATGGCTGGGATACAACTGGGAGGAGCTTAGGGAAGAAGAGGTGGATGCAGGTCTTGGTAATGGAGGCCTGGGTCGGCTTGCCGCCTGTTTTATGGATTCCCTTTCCACTCTGGACCTGCCTGCCTTCGGTTACGGCCTGCGTTACGATTACGGTATCTTCCGGCAGGAGATTGAACGGGGTTATCAGATGGAACAGCCCGACGACTGGCTCCGGCGGGGAAATCCCTGGGAGATTGAAAGACCGGATATCACCCCCCTGGTAAATTTCGGAGGCAAGGTGGAACTCTTCCACGAGAAGGGAAGACTCACTGCCCACTGGATAGATACCCAGACAGTGATCGGTATTGCTTATGATATGCCCATTGTGGGCTACGGAGGACATACTGTAAATACCTTGCGCCTTTGGAGCGCCAAGGCTACAGAGGAGTTTCATTTCAAGGACTTTAATGAGGGGGATTATCTTGAGGCTGTAAGCTCAAAGGTCAATGCAGAAAACCTTACCAAGGTTCTGTATCCCAACGACCGCCTCTCTCTGGGAAAGGAACTCCGGCTTAAACAGCAGTACTTTTTTGTAGCCTGCTCCTTGTGGGATATAATCCGCAGGTTCAAGCACGATAACCTTCCCTGGGCTCAGTTCCCCGAACGGGCAGCGATTCAGCTTAACGACACCCACCCAGCTCTGGCAGTTCCGGAATTGATGAGAATCCTCATAGACGAGGAGCGTCTGGAGTGGGACTCTGCCTGGGAAATAACCACAAAAACTTTAGGCTACACCAACCACACCCTCATGCCGGAGGCCCTGGAAAAATGGCCGGTTTCCATGCTGGAAACCCTCCTTCCGAGGCACCTTCAAATCATTTATGAAATAAATCATCGCTTTCTCCAAAGGGCAGCTCTATTCTTTCCAGGAGACAACAAAAAGATACAGGAACTGAGCCTTATAGAGGAGGAACCGCAAAAACAGGTTAAAATGGCCTACCTGGCAATTGTTGGATCAAGGTCTACCAATGGTGTAGCCGCCCTGCATACAAAACTCTTAAAGGAACATCTTGTAAAAGACCTGGCTGTAATATTCCCGGAAAGATTCAACAACAAAACCAATGGTATAACCCAGAGACGCTGGCTGCTAAAGGCAAATCCCCCCTTGGCAGACCTTATCACAGAAGCAATCGGACAGGGATGGATAACCGATTTTTCACAGATTAGTCAGCTGAAACCCTTTGCTGAGGACCCTGCCTTTAGAGCCTCCTTCCGCGAGGTAAAGAGAAAGGCAAAGCTTGCTTTGGGGGATTATCTAAACCGGAATTACGGTTGGCACCTTAACCCTGAAACACTCTTCGATGTTCAGGTTAAAAGGATCCATCAGTACAAAAGACAACTTTTAAATGCTTTGGGGATAGTGATACTCTACAACCGGATAAGGAAAGGGAATTACAAGGGCTTCGTTCCCAGAACCTATCTTTTTGGCGGTAAAGCGGCGCCTGGATACGACCTGGCTAAACTGGTAATCAAATTCATCAATAACCTCGGGATGGTAATAAACACTGATCCGGCAGTGCATAACAGGCTAAAGATCTACTTTTTACCCAATTATAGGGTTTCCCTGGCGGAGAGGATCTTTCCTGCTGCGGATCTCTCCGAACAGATCTCCACTGCAGGTACCGAAGCCTCTGGAACTGGAAACATGAAATTCCTGTGTAACGGTGCTCTTACTTTAGGAACCTTAGACGGTGCTAATATTGAGATTATGGAGGAGGTAGGAAAGGAGAATATCTTTATCTTTGGATTAACGGCGGAAGATGTAGCAAACCTGAGACCCTCCTACAATCCCTACGAATACTACAACAATAATCCGGAGATTAAGGAGGCGGTGGATCTTATCTCCAGCGGCTATTTTAATGTAAATGAACCGGGTATTTTTAACCCCCTTTTGGTCTCCCTGTTTGAGAATGGAGACTACTATATGAATCTGGCAGATCTCATCCCCTATGTCGAGGCACAGGAAACAGTGGAAAAGCTTTACCAGGATAAGGAGGAGTGGACTAAAAAGGCAATCCTGAATATCGCCTCTTCAGGCAAATTCTCCTCCGATAGAACCATACAGGAGTATGCCCAGGAGATTTGGGGAGTCGCCCCCTGTCGAATAGAAGCAAAATCAGAACCGGAATCCACCCTAAAGGAGGCTGTACGGGATTCTAAAAAAGCTTCTCCATAATCGGTTCCAGATAGGGGTTTATCGAGGCAAAGAAAAGGGCTATAAAAAGGGCGGGTATGTAATTAGCCGTTTTAATTGTTTTAAGCTTTAACAGGTTCAATCCAATCATAACCACAAGCATTCCTCCGACACCCGTCAACTCGGAGATTGCCAGAGGGGTAATAATCGGCTCCAAAGTAGAAGCAAGGAGAGTCAGCCCCCCCTGATAGATAAGGATTATAACGGCAGAAAAACCGACACCCAAACCCATTGCCGCAGCCAGCATTATAGACATAAAGCCATCCATCACTGATTTTGTAAGGATAAGCTCATAGTCACCGGAAATTCCTGCCTTAAGAGCACCAACGATAGTCATAGCCCCTACACAGAACAATACCGAGGCATTAAGAAAGCCGGAAGCGAAATCCTTTCCATCCTCCTTTTTGGATACCCGTTTTGATATCTGATCCCCAAGGCTCAGCATCCGGTCCTCTATTCTCAAGAAATTCCCCAGAAGCCCCCCTGTAACCAGGGAAAAGGCTGCTGCAAGAATCTTTGTTGTTTCCAAAGACATTTTTATTCCGATAATAAGGGAAATGATCCCTATTCCGGTAAAAACTATACCCTTAAAATCGTCCTTTATTCTTTTATGGAACAAAAGTCCAAGAAAAGTTCCGATTATTACAGTAAGACAGTTTATTATTGTGGCTATCATGGCTTGGGAGTATATAGATTTTTAGATACTATGGGAAGTAACGAAGATCCTTGACGGATAAAAAAAGATCGTGGTAATATATCTTGCACAAAGGGGGACTCCATGGCAGGCCTAAAAACTGCTAAAGTAAAAAAGAAGGATGAAATAAAGGGAAAAATTTATTGCGCAAATTGCATCCACTGTAAATTGGTAAGAGATCCGGCAGGATCAATAGGGCAATACTACCTTAGAGTCCGTTGTGAAGCAGGGAAATGGAGAAAAAAACTTGGGGAGGAAAAGGTATATAAGTACTTCACCGTAGCCAGAAGAAGCACAGAATGCTGCGATGCCTACGAGCCTATGGGAGATCCTAAGGAATTCATGAAGGAGCTTAAAAAGACCCTACCAATAAAAGATGAAGCCTACAGATAATCTAGCAGCAAACAATAAATCTGATAACCAGTTGAATCTTAAATTAGTAGTTTATGGAATTATTTTAATTCTATTTATTATCACCCTTACAACAGCTTGTTCTTCCACCCCCGCCTCTATACCCGAGGATCTTTCCCCCCTGGAGTATTTTCAAAAGGCTCAGGAAGCAGTTTCCAGCAGAAATGATCTGAAAGCAGCTTTGTCTTACTACGAAGCCTTTGTTGAACGTTTTCCTGAGGATCCCAAAAGAATTGAAGCCCTGTATGAGATCGGCTTTATCCACTACAAGCTGAAGGAGTATGACCTGGCAAAGGAGAAATTTAATTCCCTGCTCCAGATATACAAAACACCGGAAGCAACTCAGCTTCCCCGATGGCCCTACACCCTAACCCTAAAGCACTTGGAAGCCCTGGAGGAAGAATAACCTACTGGGGTAATATTATGGTATGGATCTCCACTGAATAAGCCTTTGCATCATTAAAAACCATCTCCGCAGTTACCTTTCCTCTCGGTTTTGGATGGGGAGGAGCATCCCCCACCAGGATAATGAGCCTTGAATCAGCCTCCCAGACAAAGGAGTTAAGGGCAACGTAAAGAGCCTCAAACACAGCCTCTGGAATATCCCTTCCCCCCATAGCGTTTATACTGTAAAGAATCTTGGTTACAGGCTCCAGGTTATCCTGGAAGGGAATTACCTTTGTAAGATATTCTTCGTAATAATCCTTGTACAGAACCATTCCCAACCTGAACCTATCGAAACCGGTAGTAGTCTCCTGCAGCATCGGTACGAGTTCCTCTGCAAGATAGAGTAGATCATCCTCCATGCTTTTTGTGGTATCCAAGGCAAGAACCAGATCCAAGCTTTTTCCCTTTGCAGAGGTTACTATCCTTTCCAGGGTCCCCACAAGGGTTTCCTCACCAACGGAGAGCTCAGCCTCTCCTCCGGCCTCTTTAGCAATCTCCTTAAAGCTTTTTACCGTATCCTCCCTGTAATTTTGTTCAGGAGGTCCGGGTAATGGTATCTGCACTACCCTTAGAATAAAGGGATTGTCTTTAAAACCACCCCTGTAATCCCCATAAGGTTTTTCAAAAACCCGAACATTAAGGTAGGTTCCATCCAGGATCTGTATTTCCCCACTTCTGCTCCAGGGATACCCGTAAACCGCCACATAGGGGATAAAAACATGAAAGGCAGGCCCCAGTTCTGGATGCTCTTCTGGGGTGGAATCTATCAGGGAGTAAAGCCCAGCGCTGGTATCAAGGAATTTTCCATCTAGCATCCTCTTTTCATCTCCATTGACAGGATGATATTCCGGGTTCCTTAGGGCATAATTTGCCGCCTTTCCCTCCGGGTCCTTTGTAGATTCTGTAATAAGGACAGAGCCCATCCCCTCCTTTTGCCGGATAAAAAGATGATACCCAGAGTCTAACCTCTGTTCCATTCGCAGATCTTCCGGATTCAAAGAGAGTTCACCCCAGCAAAGTCCGGGAAAAAGGATAAAAATCAGGAATAACAGAAAAGGATTACTTCTTTGCATATCTATTTTATCGGTTTATAGAGAAACCCTTTTTAGACTTTTAAGGGATAGACGGTATTTTAACAATTATGCTAACTTTTATCCATGAAGGTGATTATAGGAAGTGATCATGGCGCTGTGGATCTAAAAAAGAGACTTGTAAGATTTCTTCTAGCAAAGGGGATTGAGGTAAAGGATCAGGGGGTATTTGACACTGTTTCGGTGGATTATCCCGATATAGCAGAATCTGTTTGCAGGGAATTCTTAAAGAACCCTTATGACTTTGGCATACTCCTCTGCGGAACAGGAATTGGTATCTCCATTTCCGCCAACAAAATTCCCGGTATTCGCTGTGCCCTAATAAAGGATAGTTTCAGTGCCCGCTTAGCCCGGGAACATAACAATGCCAATTTCCTCGCCTTTGGAGGAAGGGTTCAGTATCTGGAGGCAGTGGAATCCATGATAGAAGCCTATATAGGTGCCACCTTCCAGGGCGAACGACATCAAAGAAGGGTTTCCAAGGTCTCCGGCCTGGAAGGTTCAACCAAATAGAAGCCCTACTCCCCTGGTATTTCAAAAACTGCAGGAAATGTTACCTGCCCTCCCAGCCTGGCAAGACTCCTGAAATAGGTGTATCTCTCAAGAAAAGGATTTATAAATCTGCAGGGATTATCCGATCCCCCAGGGAAAAGGAAAAATATTCCTTCTCCCTCCTCCCGGGAATAGTACAACACCCTTGCACCTGGATAAGGCACCTCTAAAAAGGCCAACCCCCCGCAGGAGTAAGGAGTCCAAGAGCTTAAAGGAACCATCTCTGTAATATAATAGATCTCTGCCTTTTTCTCCTGCCCCAGGCGGTATTCCCCAAAATAGTAGGAAAGGGTGTTTGGTCCTATAAAGGGAATAACCTTTTTTAAGAGGGGGCCTCGTTCTAAAACTGCTAAAACTGTTCCGCTTTGAGCATGTAGGGGGATAAAAGCTATCGCCACCAAGATAAGGAGACAGAGTCTCCGTTTATTCCACTGTAACACTTTTGGCAAGATTCCTAGGCTGATCGACATCACGCCCTAGTTCCAAGGCGCAGAAATAGGCAAACAGCTGCAATGGAATAGCCATAAGGAAGGGATACATGATCTCTGTGGAGCGCGGGATCTCTATAACATCCTCGGCAATCTCCTTTACCTCCCGGTCTCCCTTTACGGCCACAGCTATTACTATCCCCTTTCTGGCCTTTACCTCCTTCATGTTGGAAATCACCTTCTCCCTTAGCCCGTCATCCGGGACAAGAAATACGCTGGGAGTGCTCTCATTTATAAGGGCAATTGGTCCATGCTTTATCTCTGCGGCGCTGTACCCCTCCGCATGAATATAGGAGATCTCTTTCAGTTTCAAAGCTCCTTCCAGAGCCACAGGATAGTTGAATCCCCTGCCTAAAAAGAGAAAATTTGGATATTTTGAATACTTTCTTGCCAGATTTCGGATATGTTCGTATTCATTCAGGATCTGTTTAACCTGCAACGGAATCTTTTGAAGGTTTTCCAAAAGAGCGTATCCTTCCTCGAAGGACATATTCCTCATCCTGGCCATCAATACTGTAAAAAGATAGAAAACCGTCAGCTGCGAAGTAAAAGCCTTGGTAGAGGCTACCGCTATCTCCGGTCCTGAGTGGATATAAACCCCGCCGTCCGACTCTCTGGCAATGGTGAAACCAACAACATTACATATCCCCAGAACCGTAGCACCCTTTCTTTTCAGTTCTCGCAAGGCATAGAGGGTGTCCGCCGTCTCCCCGGACTGGGATACAGCAAAATAGAGGGTATTCCTTTCCACTATGGGATTTCTGTACCTTACCTCGGAGGCTAGCTCCGCAGAGGCAGGAATTCTTGCCACCGATTCAAGAAGATAGGCCGCAACCATCCCTGCGTGGTAACTGGTTCCAGCTGCCACAATCTTGACCCTTTCAATATTTAAAAGCTCCTTGTTAGATAGATTCAAACCCCCTAGATGTCCCGTTGCATGCTCCAGATCGATACGACCCTTCAAGGCTCTGGCTATGGAATCGGGCTGCTCAAAGATCTCCTTCTCCATGAAGTGGGAAAAACCATCCTTCTCTATCTCCTGCAGCTCCCAGTTTATATGATCCACCTCTTTCTGAATTTCCCGATCGGAGAGGTCCTGGGTCACAAAACCATTGGCATCCACAAAAACGATCTCCCCATCCTCCAGATACACCACCTGTTTTGTATAGGCCATCATGGCAGTAACATCGGAAGCGAGGAACATCTCCCCCTGACCAATACCAAGAACCAGGGGAGAACCATTTCTGGCGCCTATTATCTTTCCCGGATGGTCGGAATGGATACAGACAATCCCATAGGTTCCCTTAAGAAGAAGCACAGCCTCCTTAAAAGCCTTATCAAGATCGCCCTTGTAACAGTCTGCTATAAGATAAGCAATAACCTCGGAATCGGTTTCAGTTCTGAATTTGGCTCCCTTTTTCTCCAGTTTTTCCTTTAAAACATTGTAGTTTTCTATAATACCATTATGGGCTATTGCAATTTTACCCGACCAGTCGATGTGGGGGTGGGCATTTATGTCGTTAACCTCCCCATGGGTAGCCCATCGGGTATGTCCTATACCATAAGATCCCTCCACCTTGGGAGGAACGATCTCCCGTAGATCCTTTATCTTACCCTTTCTCTTTATAACCGAAAGGGTCCCATTGTTTCCTACACAGATTCCAGCAGAATCATAACCCCTGTATTCAAGTCTCTTTAAACCCTCCAGGAGGATTTCTGCCGCTGGCTTAGGCCCGCAATAACCGACAATTCCGCACATACACTTTCCTTTTATTTTAATCTAGACTTAGAAGAATTCACTTCACGCCTGTGGCGCTTTCCGCGAGGGACGCTAAAGTATATCGGTCCCTCAGGGTCATAACATTCTTTTCTACCCGGATGATATTCTTAAGTTTTAATTCTTCCATATAAAAAATAACACTATCCTGCGGTAATTCAAGGTTAAGAGCAATTTCTCTTGCTGTTTTATGAAATTCCAGCTCCGCCTTTTCTAGACCCTGCTCCGCAAAGGCATAGTAGAGATTCAGGGCAATCAGCCCCTTTTCATTCCTTCTTACCAAATGCTGGATCTGAAGGTTTGCCTGTTGTAGTCTTCGGCATAGTTTATCAATAATATTAAGGGCTATACGGGCATTTTTTTCTATCATACTTATAAAACCTTCCCTGTTGAAGGCGAGAAGTTTGACTGTTCCCACTGCTGTTGCAGTGGCTGTTCTGGTTACCTGATTGACAATAGCCATCTCTCCAAAAAAATCACCCTTGGCAAGAACTGCCAGGATATGCTCCTTCCCTGCAATCTCCTTGCTTATCCTTACACTCCCGTCCTGAATTATATACATTTGATCCCCTGGTTCTCCCTCCCGGAAGATTATTTTACCGGAATCAACAATTATCCCATATTTATCAAAAAGAATGCCTTCAGCCATTAAAAAACCTCCTTCCAGATCAATCAGCAGTGATATTTGATTGTAGTAATAAATGGAGAGCATTGTAAACAGATATTTATTCTCTTAGGAGGTAATTATGAAAAAAGATTTTAATTTCCTTTGTCTTCTTCTTTTATTCACTGCCTGTGCCTGTACACCGGGGAACGGGCCAAGCATTACGGTACTGGAGGAGATCTTTCCCCCTGTTTTCCTTTCCCTGGACCAGGAATCGGAGGATCTGATCCGTCTTACCTTTGATAAGGAGACAGAATTTGCCCAGCCACCTCGGATTACACCAGAAATGGAGATTGAAAAGATCCTTCCCCAGGATAACAGTATTCTCCTTTACCTCTCTTCCTCTCAGGAGCCGGGAAAGGAGTATATACTACAGGGAACTGTAAAGGATAAGAGGGGAAACAGAATGCAGTTCCTTGCTCCCTTTTACGGGTTCAATTCCAAACTGCCCAATATTATCCTCAATGAGTTTACTACCCTTGGTTCCACAACGCACCCAGATGTAACGGAACTGAAGATAACCGAGGGGGGTAATCTTGCCGGCTTAACCCTTTTTGAGGGAACAAGAGATATTTACAGCCTACGATTTTCCTTTCCTTCTCTGGAGGTAGAAGCGGGGGATTACATCCTTTTCCACTGGAAACCCCAGGGAATAGAGACAGAAATTGACGAAACAGTATCCAAAGAACAGTCTGAGGGAATCGATTCCTGCTCGGAAGCCTGGGATTTTTGGCTTAAGGGAGGAAGTGGTCTTCCTGGCAACAATGGAGTAATATCGCTCTACTCTTCCCCCTCCGGTACCCTTCTGGATGCTGTAATCTACAGCAACAGAACCAGTGATTCAGACACCTCCTATTTGGGTTTTGGAAGCAAAGAGATGATGAACAAAGCCTTATCTCTCGTTGAACAGGGTGGATGGATAGCCGCCGGTGAAAGAATCGCCCCAGAGGATGCTGTAAATCCTTCCAGTTCTACAGCCACAAGATCGATCTGCCGTTGGGAGGAGCAGGAAGATACAAACACAGCCCTGGACTGGTATATTGTACCTACTGGAAAATACAGCTTTGGAAAAGAAAATAGTACAGAGGTTTACAGCCCTTAAGAAAAGGATAGTTCGTGGAGTTAATCCAAGCTAGCTTCATTACTTTAGATAAAAAAACCGGGAAACCATAAAAAGTCTCCCGGTATGTCTATAAACGGTGGTTCTATATATAGTCCGGTTTACAGGTATTCCCGGAAAAGGTTTTCTAGGGCTTGTTTTGAACCAGCTCCCACCTGCTGCCGAACCATTTTCCCTTGATTGAAGATCATCATTGTAGGAATGCTTACAATATTATGATTTCCAGCAAGCTCAGACTCATTGTCCACATTAATTTTTACTACCTTGAGCCTGCCATCGTATTCCTCGGAGATCTTTTCAAGAATAGGACCTACCATTTTACAGGGACCGCACCAGGGAGCCCAGAAATCCACAAGCACCGGCACTTCTGCCTTTAAGACCTCGGCTTCGAAATTAGAGGCAGTAACATTTACTTCTTTACCCATTAAATAACTCCTTGCACTGGTTTTAGATCGGTTAATCGAAAATCCTTTAAAACAATATATATATATTTTAATATATTTTCAACTATATCCTCATCCTCATCCGGAAGAGAGGGGGTATTTTTAACCTCGGAGAACTCCTTTTCCAGATCGTGCAGCAGAAAGGCAGCCTCCAGGATACAACCCTTTTCCTCCTTTTCCAGTTCATTGTAGTCCCTGGGAAACCGGTTCAGAAGAGCCGCATAACGCTCCGCCCTGGCCGGATAAGGGAATTTCCCTGTAACCCCAAAAGCGAATACCCTTCCCTCAAGGCTGCGGCGAGGTTCTGCATAGATTGAAGGAGAATACTTTCTAAGAATCTTGTTTCCCGGTGGCCAGTAATCCTGCTCAAACTGCATGAACATTCCGTAGAGCTTTCTTATCTCATAAGATGCCCCCTCTGGCAGAGGGGAGTCCGGATAATGCTCTATACGTTTTCTAAGCTCCTCCAGTACCCTGTCGGCATAACCCTGTTTCTCCTGCAGGGGTGGCGCCTTCTTGGCCTTTTCTGCGAGTACCCTCTTTTTCTTGTCCTCCTCTGCTGTCATAAGGTGGGCAATAGCCTCGATCTCCGCCTGAAGAAAGGTTGTAAGATCTGCACGGCTTTGCAGGGCATCCCAATAACGGTTTTCGAAGCCTTGTTTTACTTTGGAGGATTTAGAATAGGTACTCACATAATCCTCGTAAGCTTTTCTTATTTTGTCCACTGCCTCCTGTATTTCGGAAGCGGAAAGGGGTTTATTTTTCATTCACCAAATCCCGATTTACTTATTATTACTAGGATAATACAGTTTTATTACCCAATAAACAAGACAAAAGCTGGGAAACCCTGGCTTTTCCTTAAGGTCTTATTATATACTTTCTCCCCGACCAGGGAACTTTTCACTTTTATTATTTCTATATAAAATATATAAGAGAGGAAAGAAAGGGATGGACCTACAGGAGAGAGAATATTCCGAGGATTTGCCAGATTCCGTTATTGACCCAGCCCGAGCAGCAAGGCTCCGATACACTTACCGGAATCTTATTGTTAAGGGAAGAAAGAGACTACCCCTTAAGGTTGCCAAAGGAATAGTAGGACCTGACTGTGCCTATCATCTTTACAAGCTTTGAGAGTATTTAACCTATTACCTCTATTGTCCTTTTACTTTCAAAACTATAATATTCCCAAAACAAGATTAGGAGCATAAAATGAAGTTTTTCAGTATAAAAACAGCCTCTTTTTTCCTGTTAATCCCTCTTATCTTAACCCTAGCAGGCTGTGAATCCATGAAAAGTAAACCCCCTCTAAAACCCCAGCAGGAATCCCAGACCGTAGAAAATGAAGATGGTGTTTTGGAATTTACCTTTCTTGGGGAAGATTTTCTTACCCAGGTCCACGGCAGTAGGGATAATCCCTTTTTACCCCCCCCAATAACCCTGACTCCTTACAGATTCTATGTATTTAATGTAAGAATTACTGCAAAGAAAGATATAAGCATCTCCCTTCGTCATACCCTTCTTAGGGTTGGGTCAAAGAATTTTCAAGCTTCCACCAGAGATTCACTCCTAAATATGTGGAAGGTTATTGATGAAGACTACGCCTACAAAAAATATGATTCCAGGAAAAAGGAGGAGGCTGTAAAACGGCACCTCCTGCCAGAGGAGTTTGTCCTATATGCTTCCGAGACAATCAGCGGATACTGCGTATTTGCCGGCCAGCTGCCCTATGCCGATAAGCTGCGTATCACAATCCCTGTTACATCACTGTCCGAGGGGATCACTGAACGCCTAAATGTAGAGTATCAATTCTAACCAGTATTAAATAAAACAGGAAAGACCGAAGGATTTATCCTTCGGTCTTTTTTTAAGGATCCATCCAGCCTAAAAATACACCCTTTAGTGTGCTACTAACGGTTCCCCTTACCGGGCTTATACAGGACTTTCACTCCCAAGTAGGTGCGCCCTGCCGGCGGACATAAAAAAAGCCCCGGAAAAACCGGGGCTGTGAGATCCTTAATTCTCTGCTTAGAAAGCAAAGGTGTGCATTAAGGTAACAGTAAAGGCACCGTCGAAACCTACGGTTACGTAGGGGTTGAAGGTGTATTTGCCTACATAGGCATTGAAATACAGGAATATGTACATAGGATCGTTGTAGGCGAAACCAACCATAACATCCCAGGCATCCTGAGCATAGGTTACAGCAAAGTCATCGGTAATGGTGGTTTCATCACCCAATACCACGCCTAAGTCATTGGCAATGGTAAGGCCAAGGTCGGCAAGACCATAGGAGAGTGCAGCACCGAGAGCGAGATCGTCGCCCTTCATTTCGAACTTAACTGATGCGCCGAGGTTCTCTACTGCATTCACGCTGGCGGTAACACCGAGATTCTGGCCCATGTCATAGTAGGCCCAGAGGGTAAAGAGATCCGGCATAGCGAATTTAACACCGAGTTTGAGTCCATCCACAAGGTCGGTGAAGGTGGGGTTTGGTGTTCCACCCAAGGCAACGGGGAGACCAACGCCGATTTCAAGACCGTCGACAGGAACAACTGTTAAAGAAGCTCCATCAAAACCTGCGAAGACTATGTTGTCCTGTACACCAACGTTTAATGGACCTACATACAGGTGATTCTCAACAACTGCAGACCAGGTGCCATATACGAAGGGAACTGCTTTACCTGCGGTAACCTTTACCATGCCATCCAGCAGGGTAACATAACCATAGGCATAGGGAACATTAAGCTCTTTGGCGCCAATGAACTCGCCATTGGTTACCTGATATCTTGCCCTAACTCCATACCCGCCATCGGTATAAGCCATGTTCAATCTGAACCTGTAGCGACCTGCATAAAAATCTGAGGGGGCTTCATAGTTCTGCCATACATACATGGCTCCGCCAAGGGTAAGGGCCGGAGCGCTCTGAGCAAAAGTCTGTACCAGGCCAAAAACCATAAGCAGTACAAGGACAAGTGCTAATTTTTTCATACTTTCACTTCCTCCTTAAGAATAGGGATCCAGGCCAACGACCCAATACGACCCCGTTTTTCTTGTAGTCCTTAGTAGTATAGCAACCACCCTTTTTCCTGTCAAGAAAAAATAAGAATATCCACTGCTATACACCAAATTACTACATAATTTTAAGTTATTTTATCAGGTTTTTAAAAATCCGTCTTCCTTAAAAATAAAAAATATATTTATTTACCCCTATTATATCTATAAAATATAGAATCTACTCTCAAATTGTTTCCATTTGAAAAATATTTAGCCTGCCGAGGTTTCTACAGATTCTGCTTATCAAAATAAACATCGCTTAAAAGGATTTTAGTAATCAGCCTACCCTATGGCTGGTTACAAGGAATTAGTCAATCTTGCTCCATCTAGAACAAATATTTTACGGCGGTCTTACTTGTTTTACTATTTTTTTTTGTATATTATAGAATAGCTATGCAGGGATTAATAAAAAGAATTAAGGGAGATCTTTTCGATATAAAAGAAAAGTGGGATAATCCCTTTGAATTGGAGCAGTACTTCTCCTTTACCAAGGAAGACTATGAAGAGATGGCCAGAGGACTTAGGGAATCTGTGGAAGAGGGAGTAGTGGAGTATAAAAGGGGAATCCTGCTATCCGTCTTTTCTTTTCTTGAATCTCTCAAGTATGATTCCAGGGGTTTTGATAAGATGCCTAAATACACCCAGATAATAACCTTTGCCTTATATACAGCTCTTTTGCAAAGACTGTATGGCTTGGGTATACTAAAACCGAGAAGCACAAGATCCACCGAGGAGGGAACAAAAACCCCCGAGCAGGAGGATGAGGAGGGGATGAAACAGATTCTTCAGGATATTCAAACTCTAGTGAAACAGGACCCAAAATACAGGATCCACCCTGCGGTAAAGAATATTCTAATGCAGGTACAGATCTATAAACGGGAATTGGAAAACATGAAGACCCTGCTTCCCAATATCCTACCGGAAAAAAAGGCTTCCTTTTATGCCAATTTCAGAAACACTTTTAATACAATAAACCGTAAAATTCAGGAACACTACCATGTTCTCCTTACAGAAGTACAAAGGCCGGAAACAGAAGAGTTCAACCCAGACAATCTATCTTCCTATCAGCTTAAGGAGATGGCTCCCTTTTTTGTAAAAGAGATATTAAACATCAGCGAGATACGCTCAGCCTTTCTCTTTGCCCAGGAGGAGAGGTACAAAACCAGGGAAGCCCTCATTCAGCTGGTAATGAAAAGGGAAGATTTTATCACCCTTTTTGCCAGAGAGATGGGGATGTACAGCCTCCATGAAAAACCTGCCAAAGACGGCCTTCATTTAAGTTCCCTTTTTACCACCGAAATTATAAATTACCTGGAAAGACAGGTTGCCTTTTTAGGGTGATTATATCCTCAAACCACTTCTAAAGCCTCTCTACGATCCTTTTTATCTTTTGCGATTCCCCTTTCCTGCAGATCAGGACAGATCCATTCTTTACCACCACGATAAGATCGGAAACACCGCAGAGAGCCACAGGAAGATCGGAATACACATAACAACCCCCAGATTCTTCGTTGTACACGGGAGGTTGATCCTTTCCCTTGCCAAAGCCCTCTAGAGAGCTCTGGAGGGCAATCTCATCCCAGCTACCTATATCACTCCAGTTAAAACGGGCGGGGATAACCGCGGCTCTTTCCGTTTTTTCCATTACAGCATAATCTATGGAGTCCGCTGGACATCTCTCGTATATATCCCCTAAAAGGCTGCTCCCAGGCCAAATTCTCGGTTTTTTAGACTCAGGAAATCCCCGGGTTTTCTGTTTAAGAATTGAAAAGTGAGAGAATATTTCCGGAGCGTGGTTTTCCAGTTCCTCAAGATAGGTTTCCGGTTTAAAAAGGAACATTCCGGAGTTCCAATAAAATCCCCCCTTTTTAAGATATTCCTCTGCTGTGGATTTATCCGGCTTTTCTCGAAAGGAGGCAATTGTGTAGCCCGGTTCCAGGGGCAAACCACCTTCTATGTACCCATACCCTGTTTCCGGTCTTAACGGAGGAACTCCAAAAGTAACCAGAAAACCCCTCGCCGCCAACACCGAGGCCTTCTCCACATCCTCTGCAAAGAGATGCTGCTGGCCAACAAGATGATCGGCGGGGAGAACTAATAGGGGAGATCCTCCCAGTCCATAGGCTGCCAGAGCGGCACAGGAAGCTGCAATAGCCGGAGCTGTGTTCCGTCCCCGGGGTTCAGGAATTATCTCCAGGGCAGCGGAGGGATTATTCCCTTGGTTCTGTTTCAGATATGCCCGACACTCCTTTAAGGTAAGATCAGCCTGTTCTTGTAAGGTTACTATCTGAAGGATTTCCGGAGAGAGAAGCAAAGCCCTATGCAAGGTCTCTGCCAGAAGAGATTTTTCCCGCCCTAAGGAGAGGAAATGTTTAGGTTTTTCTTTGACCGACGCAGGCCACAATCTTGTTCCTGCACCCCCGGCAATGATACATACTGCCTTTATCATACCCTTATCCTTATATTTTATTAGTTCTCCGAAGGTTGTTGTATCCGATTATATATATTAAAAGGATTATTTGATAGTTCAAAAACCCATCCCACTTACCCCCTTGACCCTGTTTAACCGTAAACATAGACTATTAAAAAGCTTTCAGAACCATGAAGGAGGAAATAATGGCTGGCAGTTTCTCTTTAGCCGTGTATCCCTGGTCCTACATAGCCCATTACAACGAGGATAATAAATGGGAGGGTAGATACTTAGAAAAACCCCACCTTGCCCCGGAAGAGGAGGCTGCCCTTCCAGAGAGGGAGAGATCTGTGTGCCTGGAAAAAAGAAACTCCTTTCCAGAACTTCCACTGATAAATGGAACCACCCAGTATGGCCTTGGCTGCTTTGAAGGCTTAAAAGCCTTTCCTCAAAAGGATGGTACCCTTAAGATTTTCAGACCCGAAGAAAATGCCTCCAGGTTTGCAAGATCTATGGAGGGACTCCGGATGCCTCTTTTTCCAAAAGAGCTGTTTGTTTCCGCCTGCCTGGGAGTAGTTGCCCGGAATAAGGGGATAGGTTTTTTCCCCAGGTACCAGGATTCCTGGGAGGAGGAAAATTTTCTCTATGCAAAATCCATCTATCTCCGGCCTTTTACATACACAGAACCTGCCTTGGGACCGGATCTTTCCCGGCATCCCTGGGTCGTGGTAGCAGCATCGGAGGTTGGAGCCTATTTCAACCCTTCCAGCACAAAGGCTATTACCTCGGAAAAGATAAGAGCCTATCCCGGAGGAACGGGATGGATTAAGTGCAATGCTAATTATGTGATCTCAATCCTTGAAAAAAGCAGGGCTGAAGCAGAGGGTTACATAGAGGTGATCTTCCTGGATGCTGTGGAACAGACCTACATCGAGGAGGGATCCTCTTCCAATATATTTTTCTATCTTAAAAATGGAACCCTGGTAACTCCTGCTCTTACAGACACCATTCTTGCAGGCATCACCAGAAAAAGTATTATCGCCCTTGCTCAGGATATGGGAATTCAGACCGTGGAAAGGAGGATCTCCCTGGAGGAGGTTCTTTCCGAGGCTCAGGAGGTTTTCGTTTCCGGCACTGCAGCTGGTCTTACCTATCTTGAATCAATAACCCATAAGGGTAAGACTGTTCAATTCAACCAAGGCAAGATGGGTCCTGTTTCCAGGGATATTCTTAAAACCCTTAAAGGCATCCAGTACGGAGCCCTGCCGGATCGTCACTCCTGGATGGTGGAGGTTCCACGGGCCTAAAAACAGGAGAAGTATAGCTGCTTTTGGTGGATCTCCTAACGGAAGAAGAGGTCCGATAAATCCTTAGGCAGATCCTGGAATATCCTTGTAGAATGACCAGCCAAGGGGTATAGAAGAGCCCTGCTGTTAAGAAATCCCAGGTTCATGCTCTCGCTTCTCTCTAATGTTTCCGGATCCCTCGTTAGCCAATCGTAATATTCACTGGATTTGGTTAGATAGAGCAGAGCATCTCCGAATTTATCCGGGTCCTCACTCCTTCGGTAGAGAGAGTCGATTGTAACTCCAAGATTATTGTAGGTTTTCATCAGATTTTCAATTAAGGCATAATGATCGGGTCGCTCATCCAGGAGCACATGAGGAGTGGCGGATAATTCCTTTTCTAGTATATCCAGAACCTGATTATAGTAACCTTGGGCACTGAAGTGAGAGTTCCTAAGATACAGCGTATTAGCTGTGGCATATAAAAGATTTCTGTTATTAGAATACCCTTGGGCAGATCTATAGAATTCAAGAAGGGCGGAATCATAATCCCTGTTTCTGTATAGGATGTATCCAATTTTATAGGTAACCTCTGGAGGATCAAAGAGATTCTCCCGCGCCTCCCTGTACAGAGACAAAGCAGTATCCAGGTCTCCGCTGATATAGTAATTTAAGTCAGCCAAATTAGCAAAGAGGTTTCCATACTTTGGAGCCCGTCCTATAAAACGTCTCTGAAGGCTCTCCCGGTAAAGAGCTATTCCCTGGTTGTACTGCTCCTCGGCATCTAGATATTTTTTCTTGCTATAATAATTTACTCCAAGGCGATTATAAGAATCTATAAGAAGGCCCATCTGCAGGGATGTAAGAGGAGCCTTTTCTTGGAAAAGGTTTATTGCGGTGGTTAGAGCCAGTTCTTCTTCCCAGGAATCCCTGGTAATATTAAAAAACCGAGCAAGCTGATAATGGATTTCCGGGAACCGAGTATCTTGCGCAGAAGCCCTAAGGAGGATCTCCCTTACATCATCAATTATACCCTTATCAATAAGATACCCGGCCAATTCCGAATAGGACAAAGGCTCAACCTTGATTTTGGGAGAAGCCTGGAAATAATCCTTTAAGGCAAGAACCTCCTTCTCATTATCCGTACGAATAAAATATCTAAGCATACGAAATAACAGTTCCAGCTTTTCTCCGTACTTATCAATTAAGGTAGCATAGGAAAAACGGGCACTTTCATACTTGGAAGGATCCTCCAAAGCCCATTCCAGATAAGTATCTCCAAGGAGAAGAAGTCCAGCATAGTGTTTTGGATCCTTCTCTATAAGCGGGTTTAAAAGCCTTTCTGCTTTTTCATAATTTTTCAATACTACCGATTCCAAGGAAGCATAATCCAGAATCCCCTTTTCATCCCCAGGGTAATTCTTTAGGAGTTCATCGTACTTCTCTTGGGCAAGAAAATACTGTTTTTTATCTGTAAAGGCCTCGGCATAGGAGAAGTACCACTTCTTTATGCTTCGAAAATCCGTAGCTTCCCGAAAGAATTCATTCCCCCGTTCATAGTTCTCCTGGGTTACCTCCTGGTACCCCTTTTTATAAAGAGAGATTGCCTTAAGGGGCCGGTAGATAAATCGCTGGCCAAGAAAAAAGAGAATCCCTGCTGCAGCAAGACTGAGAACTACGACCCTTAAAACAGGGAGGATATTCTTCCTAAAAAGATAGGCAAAGGTTGTTTTTTCTTCCTCGAATTCCAGGCCTGTTTTCTTTTCATATTGCGGCGGGATTTTGATCTTCTTACCTGTTATCCTGCTTACAATAAGGGCGCAATCCTTGGGAGAGTCGCCCCTAATTAGGATATTCAAAAGATTTTCCAGATCTGAACCGGAAAGCTGTTTTTCCCCGATTAATTCTTCAATTATTATCCTTAGGTTCCTCGGATATTTAGCCAGAGTAGCCTGGACCTTTTTAAAATCCTCCTGGGAGAGGGAGAAATCCGTCTCCTCTTCGGCAAGCTCTTCTGTTACGGATTCTCTGCCGAACTCTTCCGTTACAGGAACTTCCTTTTCCTCTTTTACATCCAAAAGAAGTCCGAATTGATCGGAAAAATCTCCCAGATCAAATTCCTCTACAGATTCCGGGATCTCCGAACCAAAACCCTCCTCTGGTAATTGGAAGGATTCCGCATCCTCCCCTTCCTCGGCCGATGGTTCCTCCTTTTCAAAGGCGATCCCTTCGGGCATTGAGAAATCGTCCAGAGAAAACTCTTCTATCTCTCCTTCCTCTTCCTGCTCCTCCCCGGCTGGTTCAAAATCCTCCGCCGCCGGCATTTCCTCTACTTCTTCCTCTGTTAAATCCTCTGTTCCTTCTTCGGCCTCTTCTTCAGCCTCTGTAAATTCTGATGGCAACTCCTCTGTGTCAAAGGATTCCAGAGGTTCGGAAAAATCAGGAATTGAAAAATCCTCCTCTGCGGAGCTCGAGACCTGGTCAAAATCAAGATCCTTAAATTGTTCTTCCTGTTCTTCTTCCTGTTCCTCTTCTGGTTTCTCGTCCGCAAGGCCAAAATCCTGCGGAAAACTAAACTCTTCCTCCTCCTGTACAGGTTCCTCCTCCGGTAAACGAAACTCATCGGGTGGTTCAAGATCTCCTAGATCAACATCAAAGGGGGACTGGGAAGGGATTTCTTCAATAGGTTCTGAAGGTGTATCTGTTGGGAATTCTTCGGAGGCTTCTTCTTTTCCAAGATCCAGCCAGTCCTCGGGAAGGGAATCAAAGTCATCAGCAGGTTCCTCTTCCAGGGTTTCCTGTTCCCCAGCTTCTTGGTCCCCAGTTTCCTGTTCCCGGGGTTTCTGGATCTCCGAGACTGGCTCCTCCTCAGGAAGGGAAAAGCTCCCAAGAAGTTCCGCCAGATCCTCCGAAAGTCCCTCCTCCGGCGGCGGGAGATCTACAACTGTTTCTCCCTTTTCCGCAAGAATGGAAGGCTCATGGCCTAGAGCTGCGAGATAGCCTTTAAATTTTTCAATATCCTTTATAGTGGGCATATAATACTACCTTCAATTTTCGGCCGTCCCATTAGGATATCTTAGTTAAATATCCGCGCTTTTGCCAGTTCCACAACCAGGAAGAAACCCCTCCCAAGATGGAAAAATACCCTCCCTACCGAATTCCATGGGTATTAAGTAGTGGAATCAATCTTCCGATTATTCAATTAAGAGAAATGACACAAATCAAGCTTATAAAAGGTGTTTTCCTTCTACTCCTGCTCCTTTCGATCTCTCCGCTCTTTGCAGAGGAAGAACTAAACATACCTCTACACATAAGGATTGGGGAAATACGCAGAGCTTCACAACCAGAGATCTTTGCACACCAGATACTTTTTACCTACCATTCTCTCCAGCCAGTACGACATGTGGGAATCGCTTTCCAGCATGAAGATTTTCTTAAGATCCATACCTTTATGGTGAATGATCTTGGTGTTTTCGTTTACCCCTACTCCATTCCCAGAAAGGAAAAGCAGCTTGTCTACAGGCTGGTGGTGGACGGACTCTGGATGGAGGATCCAACAAATCCGAATAAAAAGACGGATCCCTACGGTCAGAAATTTTCCCTTCTTTATCTTCCAGAAAGAGACGACACGGCAGATCCTGCACCCAGACGGGAGAAAGAGGATATTATCCAATTTGTATATTACGGTCCGGCTAATCGAAAGGTGAATCTTGCAGGGAATTTTAATAATTGGGATCCTTTTATGTATCCCATGGAGGAGACCTCCCCCGGCAAGTATCTCCTCGACCTTCGGCTTCCTCCCGGGGATTATAGATACTTCTTTGTATCCGACGGAATAAGAATTACCGATTCCTTAAATCCCAGAAAGGCCTACCTAAAAAACGGTCAGGAAGTAAGTTTTCTTTCCGTGGGTAATTGATTCTTTGTTATTCCCTTCCCTTGATTCAGAAAAAGAGGCCTAAAAGAACTTCCATAAAAGAAACCTTATCTACAGGATCTTTTCCTCCCTTGTTCTAAGGCCCAGGAAGGCTGAAACTGTTTTTGAGATATACTCCGCCTCTTCCCTGTAAGTGGTTTCCGCCAAGGAACAGGTTCCTCTGTCCGATCGGAGCAGGATCCGATACACTGCTCCCCGGTTTTCGGAGAAGGCGCTTAAAAGCCCTGTTCTACGGTTATGCAACCCCGGCTTTTCCAGCAGAGGATGGTAAACCATAGCTATCTCCCAGGGTGCTTCACTAAAATCATACTCCTTTTTACGGAAAGGGATACCCGGGAATCCCCTCTCCTCCACAACCCGCCGGGAATTCCTTTCCAGCATTAGTTTATGTCCCCACAGAGTGGAAAAAAAACAGACTGCAGTGATGAGAAGGTACACTAAAGTAGCGGGAAGATTCTTTTCCCCAAAGGCATCGCTACTCTTAAAATTGAGGAGAAATGCTGTAAACAGGGTAATAAAACAAACCAGATAGATTATCCTTTTTCCTGGGGATGTGGAAATCCTCAGGCTATTCTCCGTAACAAGAGAAATCTTGTATCCCGATCTCTTTGACTGCATGGTCTCTCCTACCTGTGGGGATTATGGCAAGCAAAGAGATGTTCAGAAGAATCCAAAGAGGTGAACTGCGGTCTTACTTCACTGCAGACAGGCAATCTTCTTGGACATCTAGGATGAAAGGTACACCCGGGGGGAGGATTAACAGGACTTGGTACATCCCCTTCCAGAATCATCCCCTCCAATTTTTTATCCGGATCCGCTACAGGAACGGAGGACAGGAGGGAGACTGTGTAGGGGTGTCTCGGTTTGGAGTATAATTCCAGGGATGTGCCAAGCTCGACCACCCTTCCAAGGTACATTACCGCAACCCGGTCGGAGATATACTGGACCACGGAAAGATCGTGGGCAATGAAGATATAGGTAAGGTCAAAATCCTCCTGCAGGGAGATTAAAAGATTCAGCACCTGGGCCTGTATGGAGACATCCAGGGCAGAAACAGGTTCATCGCAGATTATTATAGAGGGATTAACAGCCAAGGCCCGGGCTATCCCAATTCTCTGCCTCTGGCCTCCGGAAAATTCATGGGGATACCTCTGGGCAGCGATCTTTGGAAGACCCACCTTGTCTAAAAGGTCGTATACCAGGCTGTCGATCTGACGGGGAGAATGGGTAGCAAACTCCCGGGGTCCTTCGGCAATAAGATCCTTAACAAGCATCCTCGGATTCAGGGATGCCCAGGGATCCTGAAAAACCATCTGGAGTCTTTTCCTGTTCCTTTTAAGCACCGATGGGGTCATGGAAAAGATATCCTTTTCCTGAGCAATCTTGTCCGCCTCTGCTTTAATTACAGCGG